>OCOJ01036024.1_pt4 | contig 11264 bp, 11 predicted proteins | sample 1539251 | NCBI WGS metagenome assembly OCOJ01 (sample SAMN01911457, study PRJEB22624) | soil metagenome | biome: Soil | place: Malaysia | collected 2012-04-30 | depth RA_metagenome m
CCATCTGCCCGAGATTAAGTTCGGGCACCACGAACGCCTTCACCCGACTCGCGAGCTCCGCGATCTTTCTGTCTGGGAATGGCCATGCCGCAATCAGCCGCAGCTTGCCGACTCGCAATCCGCGATCGCGCGCCAGTTCAATTGCCCGCTGCGCCACACGCGATGTAATCCCGTACGACACCACCACCACCTCGGCGCCGTCGAGTTGATCTGCCTCCACCATGCAGATGCGGTCCGCAGCGGCGCGAACTTTGTTTTGCAACCGCCGCACCAGCTTGTCCTGAGTCTGCGGCGTCATGTTCGGATAACCGCGCTCATCATGCGTCAGGCCCGTCACGTGAAACTTGTAGCCCTCGCCGGCATGCGCCATTTCTGGCACCAGGTCCCCATTGGTCTCGTAGGGCAGGTAATCGCCGATCGGCTTGTGCGTAAGTTTGCGCGGCACCACCTCGATCTGATCGGCGGGCGGGATGACGACTTTTTCCGTCATGTGCCCCACCACTTCATCCATCATGAACATCACCGGCACACGGAACTCTTCCGCCAGATTGAACGCCTTGATGGTCAGGTCGAAGCATTCCTGCGGCGAGTTCGGGCACAGCGCGATGATCTCGTAGTCCCCGTGCGAGCCCCACCGCGCCTGCATCATGTCGGCTTGCGCCGGTAGCGTCGGCAACCCCGTAGACGGCCCGCCGCGCTGCACATCGACGAACACGCAGGGGGTCTCAGTCATCGCGGCATAGCCGATGTGCTCCATCATGAGCGAGAAGCCGGGGCCCGAGGTCACCGTAAATGCCTTGGCTCCTCCCCAGACCGCGCCTTGCAGCGTGATCGACGCCGCCAGTTCGTCTTCCATCTGAATGAAGGTTCCGCCCACCATTGGCACTCGCGCGGCAAAGCGCTCCACCACCTCAGTTGACGGCGTANATCGGATATCCCGCCGCGAATCGCGCCCCCGCCGCCAGCGCGCCTTCGCAGCAGGCATGATCGCCGTCGATGAAATGCGTTCCGGTCAGAACACCACGAGGATCGGCTTTCACTTCCCACCTCCCGCGGTCTCCGGATACTTCACTCCCGGCACTTTGATTCCGTAGATGGCGAAGTCCGGGCAGTACATGCCGCACAGATCGCAGCCGCTGCATTTTTCCGGATGCACCACGTGCGGCGGATGATAGCCCTTCGAATTGAAAGCAGAAGAAAGCTCAAGCACATGCGTGGGACAAAACTCCACGCAGAACCCGCAGGCCTTGCAACGCTCCACGACGATTGAAACTCGTCCTTTGGCCACGAAATCCCCCAGCCGGAGAGCGACTCTCACTCCCAAGGTAGGGTTTCATTATGGGTTGCCGGGGTTAGGCTGCGGTGTGATTCCCGTCACAGATTGGCGTGGCAGTAGACACAAGGGGCTTGTTTCGGGAATCGGTACCGTGGCGCTACCCCGCATCTTCAGCAGCTTTCGCGGTATTAGCGCCCCTCTTCCGGCGTAGGACGTCGAGGTCGGATTGAGTGACTCAGGTCACATGGAGGTGGCCCAGTCCCGGAGAAACAGCCCGGTCTACTTCAAAACCTGCATCCGGCGCGCGTTTTCAAGCGTATAATTTGTCGCCACAGAACTAGGAGGTGCGGATATGGCCAAGATCAAGCAACTGACAATTTCAGTCGAAAATCGCCCCGGAGCACTGGCGACGGTTGCCAGGACGCTGGGCGATGCCAAGGTCAACATTCTTTCTCTGCTCGGGTCCGCTCAGGGAACGGCCGGCACAATCCATCTCGTCGTTGAAGATCCCCGGCGGGCCAAGAAGGCTCTGGATCAAGCTAAGATCACTTACCAGGAGACGGCCGCGGAGGAACACGAACTGCCCAACAAGCCCGGGGCGCTTGCCCAATCGCTGGAAAAGCTCGCTGCTAAGGGCGTCAACCTGAGTTCGATTCACGCAACCGCGGCTAAGGGCGGAAAGAAAGCCGTAATCGTTTACACCGTGGAAGCGGTGGAGACGGCCGGGACGGCAGCGACGGCAGCGTAAGAGAATTGATCTGTTGGGCTATGACTCGCGTGCCAGGCGCGCTCGGTTCGTCCGAGTGCAGGGGGATACGTGTCAGGATCCCCCCTGACTTGCCTGGCCGTAACGTCAACCTGAGCATCACCTTTCCTTAGTGGGAGACGAACAGCCTGCTTGCGCTGTTGCTCCCTGGTGTTCGCCCCGTTTGCCTCTGCCTGGCGAACCCACTACACTCGGATTTCTACCGCGACGCTGGCCGCTGCTTGGCGGCCGCAGGAGCCCTTTGGAGATCGCTTTTTGGAAATTCTGGACCTCAGGCACTTTTCTTCCGTCGACCTGCGCCCGCTCCTCAACGACGAGACGCAGCTCTGGTCGCGCCTGCTCTCCTGGGATTACACCGGTTCGGCGGAGATGATCCTGCGCTACGTCGACGCCAAAATCCTGCCGGGCTACGCAGCCGTCGACCGCGGCCGTATCTTCGGCTACTCTTTCTTCGTCTACGAAGGCAGCAAGGGAGTGATCGGTGACCTCTACGTCGCCAATGGCAACCGCCTGCCCGACCCGCGCCAGGTGGAATTGAAGCTGCTGACCCACGTGATTGAGACGCTGCAGCAGTCCCCGGGAATCCATCGTGTCGAAGCGCAGTTGCTCGCCCACGAAGCCAATGCGGTTTCGCGCCCGTTTCTCGATCAGGGATTCGAGCGCCACCCCCGCCTGTTCATGGTTCTTTCACTGGGCGAGCCCGTGCCGGAAACAGCCGTAACTCACCCCGAAGTCGAAATTCGGCGCTGGACGGAAAGCGACTACCAGCCCTCGGCCGCCGTCATCACTGCCGCCTATCGCGGTCACGTCGACGCCCGGATCAACGACCAATACCACACCCTGAGCGGATCGCTGCGCTTCCTCAGCAACATCGTGCGTTTCCCCGGCTGCGGCGTGTTCGATGCGGACTCGTCTTACGTCGCGCTCGACCGCAAGGCCCGGAGCCTGATTGGCTTGATCCTTTGCTCGCGCGTCCGCAACGACGTCGGCCACGTCACCCAAATCTGCGTTTTGCCAGAGTATCGCTCCCGCGGCATCGGCGAAACGCTGCTGGCTGCCACCGTCGGCAACCTGCAGCGCCGCAGCTTTTCCATCCTGTCGCTGACCGTCACCGAAGCGAATGTCGGCGCCGTCTCTCTTTACCGCCGCTTGGGATTCGATACAAAGCGCGTCTTCGACGCCTTTGTGTGGGAAGGGTGAACACCAGACCTCGGACTTCAGACTTCAGCCATTCGCGTAGGCCTGCGAACCGAGATTCAAATTCGGATGGACTAACACTTTCCAGTAGGTAAAAGAGCAGACCTCAGACCTCAGACTTTACCTCATCTCACCGAGTCTCGAGGCTCCAGCCCTTGAATCTGATTGTTGGAATGGCGGTTTGCGGACCCACGGCGAGCAGGCCAAAGTCTAAAGCAACATTGCTCGCAAGCTTCGTACCAGCACGTCGGGCAATGCACGTTGAACCGAACGAGGTGCTGAGGGCGGACTGAACGGGTTAAATCGTACGAGCTTTGTCGCCCCCGATTCTTTTGCCGTACAGGTCAGTGCTCACGTACTTCATTCCGGAATCTACAGCCAACGTTACAACGCGAGACTCACGTCCTAGTTGCTCCGCGATTTTGAGAGCGGCATGTATGTTGCCGCCGGAGGATGTCCCGGCAAATATTCCTTCATCGCGGGCCATCCGCCTTGCCATCTCCTTCGCGTCACCGGTGCTGACCGGGATCACTTCGTCCACGATGTTTGGATCCCAGAGCGGGGGTTTGTAGCCGATTCCAATCCCCTCGATATCGTGCGCACCAGGCGAGCCTCCGGACAGTACGGGCGACTCACTAGGCTCAACCGCGATCACTTTCACTCGTGGGTTATGCCGCTTGAGCACAGTGGCGACCCCGCGCAAGGAAGCCGAGGTGCCCACCGACTGAACGAATGCGTCAACGCGTCCTTCGGTTTGCCTCCAGATTTCCTCGCCCAAGGGGAAATAGCCGGCGATGCTGTCCTCATTGTTGAGCTGGTCTGTCCAGTACGTATTCGGCTGCTCGCTAAGGGTTCGAGCGGTGTCGATCATGCTTAAGATCAGCTCCTTTGTGATTCCGCCACCGTCGTAAGGGACTAGCGTGAGCTCAGCGCCGAGTGCGACCATCTGGTCCAGTTTCTCTTGACTGAAGGCGTGAGAACTCACTACGGACATGCGATATCCCTTCGCCGCGCACACCATCGCCAATGATGCGCCAGTTGTTCCACCGGTGTATTCGACTACGGTCGTGACGGGCGATAGCCTACCGTCCTGTTCAGCCTTTGTGATCAGGCCGAGAGCCATTCTGTCCTTCATGCTGCCGGTTGGATTCTGCGATTCCATCTTCACAAATATGCGGCCAGCTCCCTCCGGCACTACTTTGCATAGCTGCACCAATGGCGTATTTCCGATGGCATTCGCAAGATCGAGGCCTGTAGCGAGGTGAATGGAAGTTTTCACTGACGCGCTCTCCCGCGCGGGCGGAATCTATCCTAACGAGATCGCGAGACTCGTCAATAAGCAAGTCTAAAGTCCGAGGTCTGAAGGCCGACGCAAATGGTTGTTCTATCTTCGAAGCAACCACATCACCCACCCTGCCGCGATCAGCCCGCCCAGGAACATCGCGAAGCAGTAAAGCCCGTAGCGCACCATCTCGCGGGGGGTTTCGCGATGGGTGATGCCGAAGACCACGGACGCGAATACCGCAAGCACCACCGCCGCGCTGAAGTGACTGAGTGTGATCGTCACTGCGCCACTCCGCACGAAGTGGTTTTGACTGGCAACCGGCAACTGACAACTGGTAACTGGCTCACTGTTTCTTCCCAATCGCGATGTGATAGGCGTCGGCCACGCTGATAAAATTCAGCAGCCCCGCGACAATAATGTAGACCTTGCCATAGTCGGCCGTGGCCAGAGAAATCGCGCCTTGCCCTAAATCCAGGGCCAGGCTCACGATGTACAGCGCGCCCGCGCCCAGATCGCCGACGAAGCCGAGAATCTCCAGAATGTCGCCGCCGTTTGGCCGGTAAACCCGCCCCTGCATGAGCAGGCCCAGAACAAACAGACTGACGATCGAGACCATAATCAATAAGCCGCGAATCCAGCGCTTTTGAATGATGTGTCCGGCGCCCGGAATCAGCCAGCCCACTGCCGGCGCCAGCACTGACATCGGGCTAACCTGCGCCGCTGCCGCCACTTTCGTTTTTCCTGTTGTGGAATTTGCCATCTCAGATGATCACGATCTCGCGTTGAATTTTCCCCGTCACCTCCGCCGACTTGGCGCGCACCAGCACGTTGACCTCGCTGCGCACCCCAAACTCCGGCAGGTAGATGCCGGGCTCTATAGAAAAGCAGGAGTTGGGAAGAATCTCCCGCTCGTCATGAATTTCCAGATCATCCATGTTCGCGCCGTTGGCATGCACCTCGGTGCCGATTGAATGTCCCGTGCGGTGAATGAAGTACTCGCCGTACCCCTTCTGCTTGATGTGCCCGCGGGTTGCGCGATCCACCTCCCAGCCGGCAATGCGCCGCCCCGCGCCGATCGCATCGACCACCGTCTTGACTCCCGCATCGCGCGCGTCCCGCACAATCTCGAAAACCTCGCGCATCCGGTCCGACGGCGCTGCACCGACAAAGCCCATCCACGTGATGTCGTAGTACACGGCGTCCGGCGTATTCTTCTTTCCCCACACATCCAGCAGCACCAGGTCCCCGGCGCCAATCGGCACGGGATGATCCGCGCTGGGCTCGTAGTGCGGATTGCCAGCGTTCGCATTCACGGCCACAATCGGCGGATCATCGGTCACCAGGTTTTCCCGCCGAAACGCTTCCATGAACCACTGCTGCACCGCGTGCTCGGTCGTCCCGCCGTTGCGCGCCCGTCGTCCGATTTCCTGAAACGCCCCCGCGGTGATCGCGTCAATCGAGTCGCGTGCTGCAAAGTGCGACTTGATCTGCTCTTCGCTCCAGGTCGCTTCAAACTGCGCCACCAGGTCGGCCGAGCTGACGACGTTCTTGCCCAGTCCGCGCACTAGGTCGATCGTGCCGCCATCCACCAGCGAAACATAAAACACGATATTGTTCGGCGAGTACTGCATGGCAATATCCCGGCAGTTCGCCAGCATCGCTCTCAGCTTGTCAAATAACTCCTGCCAGCCGGAATACTGCTGCTTGCTTCCCGGCAGCGTATCCAGATGCCCAGCCTCAATCTTGTGGACCAGCTTGAGTGGTTCGCCCTCCGCTGGCACCAAATAGAACCAGCGCCGCGTAACCATCAGGCTCGCCGGCAAACCCAGCACCCGGTAAGCAATCGGATCGCGGCGATGATGATCGTAGAACAGCCATGCATCGATATTGCGTTCGCGCAGCGCCGCCTGAATCGCGGGAAAATTCATGAGCAATCCTCTATTGTAAACAAGAGGGGCGAATTGAGCGAATCACGCGTGTGACCGGTGGAGAAATCATGTGGGGACAGCCGCCCAAGCCTGCCCTGAGCTTGTCGAAGGGGCTGCCCGGTCGAGCGTAGCTCGACAGTCTGGCGCACTCAGTCTGAATTGTTGCTCTCCTTATGGCAGAAAACGACCTCCTTTTGTCATTGCTGCCATCCCGCGCTGCCGGTACGATCACGACATGAGGAAGACCAAGAAGACGGCACCGTCAGGCGGACCCAAGACTATCGTCTTTCTGGCGGCTCCCAACACGCAGATTCTTGACGTGGCTGGCCCATTCCAAGTTTTCGTCCGGGCCGCCGAGCTGTTTGTCCGTGAACACCCCGGGCATGATCGACCGTATAACGTGCTGCTAGCGAGCACGTCCCGTCGCAAGCCGGTGACCACCAACTGCGGGTTGGTGCTGACCGGCACCGAGACCTTTCGCACTCTGCGGGGCCCGATCGATACTTTGTTGATCGCGGGCGGACGCGGTCTCGACCAGGCAGCACGTGACCCAGAGTTGTTGTCCTGGCTTCGCAAAGTCTCGCAGCGAGTGCGGCGCATTGGATCTATTTGCACGGGAGCATTCCTGCTTGCCGCCGCCGGTCTCCTCGACGGTAAACACGCCACCACGCACTGGAAATGGGCTGCGGAGCTGGCCCGGCGATACCCGCACACAACTATCGATCCCGACCCCATTTACATACGCGACGGAAACACCTACACCACCGCGGGAGTGACGGCCGGGATGGATCTTGCCCTGGCCCTGGTCGAAGAAGACCTGGGCTCGCCGCTCGCCCTGAAGGTTGCACGCGAGTTGGTCTTGTACTTACGCAGGGCCGGTGGCCAGTCGCAGTTCAGCACGGCGCTGTCGCTTCAGGCGTCGGATCGCAAACAGATTCAAGAGGTCCGTTCGTGGGTCGTCGATCATCTGGACGAGGACCTGCCCGTGGAAAAGCTGGCTGCCAAGGCAGGCATGAGTCCGCGTAACTTTGCCCGCACTTTTCTGAAAGATACCGGAACCACCCCGGCACGTTTCGTGGAGCGGCTGCGTGTGGAAGCCGCCCGGCGCCGCTTGGAGGAATCGCGCGACAAGCTGGAAAAGATTGCCAACGACTGCGGCTTCGGGTCCATCACGACGTTACGCCGCTCGTTTCTGCGCGCGCTTCATGTCCCTCCGGCGGATTATCGAAACCGGTTCACGGGCTTACGGGTGAATTGATTTCCTGGTTGGGGTACGGGTCGGCAAGAAACTTCCCGAGTGGGGTAGTCCCATTTCTTGTGTTGCAAGGCGATATTGACGGATTCCGAGAAGCGAGGAAAACCAATGAATAGAAAATTACTTAGCATAGCGGCGTTATTCACTACGGTGGTCGGCCTGTTCTTCGGGTTGAGCAGACTCTCCCCTGCTTTACGGGTTGTCGAGACACCTACGACAGCGGCAGATACAGGAGCGGCCGCCGCCAATCCCCTCACGCCTCCGGCCCAGGGCAGCATTCCCGTTGCCTTCCTGATTTCTGAGGGCGCGGTCATGATCGATTTCACCGGGCCCTGGGAGGTATTCCAGGATGTCCATCTGCCCAACGGCACTATGCCGTTCCACCTCTACACCGTTGGGCCAACCACGAAGCCCATCCACGCCAGCGGAGGGATGAAGATCATCCCGGACTACAGCATCGCCAACGCTCCTGCCCCGAAAGTGCTTGTGATTCCAGCCCAGAGCGATCTGAGTGAGGCGACAAAGGCATGGGTTCGCAAGGTCACCAAGAATAGCGACGTCACCATGTCCGTCTGCACGGGCGCATTTGCGCTGGCGAGCACCGGATTGTTATCAGGCAAGCCTGCCACTACTCATCACAGCGCGTACGCCAGGCTGGCTAGCCAGTTCCCGGACATTCAAGTCAAGCGCGGAGCGAGGTTCGTCGAAGCCGGCAACCTGGCCTCGGCAGGCGGTCTTTCCTCTGGCATCGATCTCGCTTTGCGGGTCGTGGAACGCTACTACGGGCGCGAAGTCGCACGCCAAACCGCCTTCGACATGGAATACCAGGGCCAGGGATGGATGAACGCCGACTCGAACTCAATTTACGCTCAGGCCTTCACGCAATCGGATAAGCATCCCCTTTGCCCGGTCTGCCGGATGCAGGTCGATCCCGCGACGGCTCCGAAATCCGTGTACAAGGGCAAGACCTACTGCTTCATGACCGAGGAGCACAAGCAGGAGTTCGACGCCAATCCGGAATCATTTCTGGAACCAGACAAAAAGCAATGATCGGAGTACGAGCGCTTCGACACGTCTAGGAGCGGCGGTACGGGCTTGCGAGGTTGCGGGGGTTGGAAGTTTCTCACTATCTCGCATTGGCCCGCACCGCTGCGAGTAATGTCGAACATTCACTGGTTATGAGGAAGGTAGATTGAATCAGAAGTGAAGGCGGTTGGAAGGGAGCCAGAGATGCTTGTTTGGGGACAGCCGCCTCGGCCGTCCTGCGGAGCGCAGCTCCGCAGTTAGACACCTAGAATCCTCCTCCTAACCGCCTTCGGCAGCGTTTCGCACGCCGTCCGTAGCACCAGCCGCGGAGCCCGCCCTCGAATCTTCATCAGATACGGCACCGTGCGCTTGGCATCGTATTTCGCTGTTTCACGCAGCAGCCAGCCCAGGCCCTTCTGCACCATGTCGTCTTCGTCATCGAGAAGAAAATCGGACAGCTTCGTGATCTGAGGAAAGAACATCCTCTGCCGCGTCCCTTGAATCAGTGCCACGCACGCCGCCCGCCGATGCCACCGGTCGCGAGACCCCGCCCAACGAAACGCGGCCTTTGCCCGCGCCGGCTTCGCCACCATCATTGGCGCGATCAGAGAGTGCACCAGCCCATCGTGATCGGCCCAGCTGCTGATCCGGTCCAGCCAAGACTCAAACAGCTGGAACTCGCGCTCACCAAACTCGGCATCGAGCTTCTCAAGCAAGAAGACGGCGGCAACCTTCTCCTCGAGCACCTCGCCCGCGAACAACTGATCGGCAACCTCAACCAGGAACTCAAGTCCACGCTCCCTCCGAATCTCCCGCCGAAAGCTTCGCGCCGCCCGCCGCAGATCAGCCGTATACCAGCCATGCGACTTGATCTCTTCCTTGAAGAACCACTGCACCCCGGCCGCATGCTCGGCCGAGCCGCCGTCCTTCAAGGCGCGCCGAATCTGCGCCGCGATTTCACGGGGTGAGGTTTCGCCGGAGGTCATCGGCACGAGGGTCCATCAGGACACTAAACAAAGGCGGCCCACTCAGGCCGCCCCAGGTGTCCCGTTTGTCCGGTCTCAACTACGCAGCGCGGGATGTGACGGTCGCCGGCCGGTAGCCACAGTCCTTTGCCCTTTTCAGAGCCTGCACCGCTTCATCGGCGGAGATCAGCGGAGTGGTCTGCACGGACTTGCACGCACCGCCCGCCGCAAACGCCATGGCCGCGGCCGCTGCGCTTACATTGTCCGGAAACTCTCCAATGACGATGATGTCGTAGTCCCCGAACGCGAACCACGCCGACTCAATCTTGCCTCCAAGTTTTTCGATCGCGGGCCGCACGGCTTCAATGCGATTCTCCGGATTCGCGACCAAGGCTTCCCACCCTTCCTGGGAATACGCGACTTGTTGCAGATAATGTGGCATAGAGCCTCCTTCCGATTCGCTAGCTGGGGGCGAATGATCCCAGAGGCCGGCCTCCGAAGTCAAGCCGCAGCCACGGCGTCCTGGCGCAGCAGCCGGTCGTATATCCAGAGCAGCAGTGTGGTCACCAATCCCACGCCCACCACCGGCCACCAGATCATCGCCGGCCGATGTTGCACCTCGCCGAAGTGATGCCGCAGGAAACCCCCGAACGGACCACCCACCAGCGAACCAATCCCGATCGGCAAGAATGCGAAACCCATGTACGTGCCCTGTTGCCCCTCGGGTGCCAGCCGCGAAATATATTCGTAATAGCGCGGTTGCTGTGTGATCTCTCCAACAGCTAGCACGAACAGTGAAAGCACTGCGCCCAAAATTGTCGGCTGCAAGGCAAGGATGACCCACGACACCGAGGTGATCACGGTGCCGAGAATCACGGCCTGAAACGCCGGAATCTTGCGCGCGAGAAAATTCACCGCGAGCGTCAGACAAACCACCACCACACCGTCGGTGACCAGAATCAATTCTACGTTCGCATGGGGATCGATATACCCATGAATGTATCCCGGCAAGCTGATGTACTGTTGCCAGAACACCACCCAGTACCCGCTGAAAATTACGAGAAACCACGTGAAGCGGCTGATTCCTGCCAACACCAGCGCAAGCATCCCCGCCCAGATCCACCAGGGCACAAAAGCCCTCGGATAGATCCACAAGCCGATTCGCAACACGAGAGCCACCGCCAGCACCGGCAGCACCAGCCGGTAGTTGCCGAGCACCACGCAGAAATTTCGTGCGACCTGGGCGATCGATGGCGGGGGAGCATCCCCAGGCTTGCGCGGCTCTCTGAAAAACAGCAATACGACAAAGAACATCGCGAATACGCTCAGAGCAGCCACGCGGTAAACGTTTTCCACTCCGAGACGGCGATGCGCCCACGACGCGTAGAACGGGCCTGCCGCACCCCCGATGTTGACCATCGTGTAGTAAATCGAATAGCCGAGTGTGCGAACGTTCTCTTTGGACGCTCGCGCCGTCGTTCCTGCCACGCAGGGCTTCACCAGCGATACACCGAGCGCCGGCAGCATCAGAACCACTCCAACGAACAAACCGAGCGGAATCACGCT
>OCOJ01033681.1_pt1 | contig 11256 bp, 16 predicted proteins | sample 1539251 | NCBI WGS metagenome assembly OCOJ01 (sample SAMN01911457, study PRJEB22624) | soil metagenome | biome: Soil | place: Malaysia | collected 2012-04-30 | depth RA_metagenome m
CGCATAGTAGGCAGGCATTGTAGGGCCGAACGGCGATTCCCACATGACATCACCCGACCTGCTCATCACGTCCTGCACCTCCGCCGCACCGCACTCGGTCATCTTCTGAAACCCGAGAACAGCTACTATGTCGTGCAGCCGTGCTTGGATCATCGACCATGCCACGCGGACGCCGACGCCCGATGAGGCGCACGCGGCCTCGACATGGAATGTGGGCGACGGGTTCAAGCCCAGGTATTCAGCCATAATCCCTGCGGGGGAACGTTGCTTATCATAATGCGTCCCCGAACAGACAATCAGCGACCTAACATCTTTCCTAACCAAACCAGCATCCGCCAACGCGCTTTTGAAAGCCTCAGCGGCCAACTCACGCGCCGAGGAATCGGCAAGCTTACCAAACTTCGTCTGCCCGATGCCGACTATGCCTACGGTCACGAATTTACCAGCCTAGGTATGGTTAAGGATGGGTAATCGGCTAACTTATTTGGATATTTGGAATCGTACATTACCTTACCCAGCCGACTTGGAACAGTGCGCCATGATAGTTAACGAGGAACCAGCAAAGCAGCGGATTCTAGCCGCCCTGTCGGACGAGTACTCCCGCAAGATTCTAACCGCCACTGTTCAAGAGCCTTTGAGCGCCCTCGAGTTGAGCAAGAAATACGAGATACCGATAACCACCGTTTACCGACGGATAGAGGAACTGGTCGAAGCCGGGTTGATCGCCGCCGTCAAATCCGGACGAACGACCGACGGCAAGTGGTACGACTTATACCGAAGCCTACTGCGACGCATCGACGTGAGTTTCGATCGCGGTGACGTACGGATAGAGGTAATAGTGAATGATCACGTATCCGACCGATTTACGCGAATGTGGACGTCCATACCTACAATTTGATGAATCGATGAATAAGCATGGCTGACATCGCAAGTCTGTTTTGGTTCGCGACCGTAACGAAAGTTATAGCGCTCGTGATGGGGGCGTTTATCGTCTACCTAGCCTACATGGGGTATCGGAGGAATGCGAGCAAACCGTTACTCTACGCCGGGTTAGGGTTTGCACTTATCACGGCGGGCACGATTACAGAAGGCGTCCTCTACGTGTTGATGGGACAAATCTCCTCCGTAACCGACCTACTAACCGCAACCGCCACGGGAACCGTCGTCACGGTCTTCGGTTTCACCGCGATAATATACTCAATCTACTCGACGAAATAAAACCGGCCGCGGCCTACTCTTCGCTCGCCAGGTCCGTTCTAACGCAGATGCACTCGTCCTGATACCGTCTGCAGGTTGGGCAGCGGGCGCGGCCCGTTAGGGCCTGGATGTTCGGGTTCTTTACGAGAGCACGGATCTCGGGCGGTAGGTTCGGTTCATAGAAGACTCGCAGAACCCAGCGGGTCAGGTCCTTCTCGCTAACTATCCCAATCAGCTTTCCATCCTGAACTATGGGAAGCCGCCGAACCCCGAGCCTAAGCATGGTCTCGAATGTGAGCCAGATTTCCATGTCGGGTGTGCCCGTCTGCAGAGGCCGGGACATGAGGCTTCTGACCGGAAGCCGGAGCAGGCTGTCGCCGCGCAGCGACGCCCGGGTCACATCGCGTTCGGTAATGATCCCAACCGGGTTCTCCTTGTCTGTGACCACAACGCTCCCGATATCGAACTTCACCATGAGCCGGAGCGCTTCTTCAACGCGCTCGGAGATATCTACAGTTACGACCCGAGTCGTCATGATCTCGGATAGAAGCGCGTGACCGTCACTCTTCAAATCAATCAAAAAACGTTGCCCCGCAGCCGTATAATAGAAGGCTTAGCGATTACCAACAATGGAACTGAAACTGGCACAACCTGCAGCCCGTATTACCCTCCCTGTCTAATCCTCGGAAAAAGTGTTACTTCGCAATCGACTCAAAGTAAACGCGTACGGCATTCATGCGTCCGGCCAGACTTACCTTACTCCCAGACTCGTACCAGTTGCAATAACTCAAGGATCAAGTTGGGAATATCAAGGGCATTGAGTTTCGATGTGTTCTGGAGGCGCGTCCGATAATATTAGAAAAACTTTTCCCATATTCCATTCAATCTCGGAGGCCATATAGCCATGGTCTGCTAGTCACGGACCGCCTATACTTTGAATTGAGGATTGATATCACTGCGCTCCGAAAAAATCATTCTGACTCANATTCTGACTCAAACCGCCCTGACCATTACCTGCATCCTATTGTTTACGGGTCTCACTCACTTACCTGTGAGCGCCGCCCAGTCTTCCCACCCGACAGCGGAGGCTTTAACGGTCCCCGTCAAGATCGCCACATATGGCAACGCGTGGGACGGTTATCTTGCCTTTGGCCTCTGGGACTTTCCGTACGGCGCATCAAACTTCTCTCTTACGCCATACAACTATCTGGTCGTAATGAGTACGAGTGGACAGTTGCTTCATTTGCAAACAGCCCCTCCAGGGGCCGGCCTTGGGCCATCCTTGCCCGGATTCGCAGGGGTAAGCAACCCCACATACGCGCCAATCAAGTACCTAGGCAACGATACGCTCATGTACGAAGGTAACCCGGACACAACGTCTCATTTTTGGAATCTAAAGACGAATGCAACGATTGATTTTCCAAACGTCTACGGCCACCACGACATGATATACAATCCGACCACCGGAACTTTTCTCACGTTGAGCAGCTACGTGAGGCAAATCGATGGCAGAAACGTGTTGATGGACACGATCGTCGAACTCGATAGTTCCGGTAACATCCTATGGAGTTGGGACAGCTATGCGAATGGGCATTTCGGCCTGAAAGATGAATGCCTCTGCAACGCGACGACCGTCGTCAACGGCCAGACGGTCATAGACCTCACACACGCGAATAGTCTCCAGTGGGACTTCAAAACGAATACCATCTACATGAATATGCGGGCTCTGGACACCTTCTGCAAGATCGATAAGTCAAAAGACCAGACCGTATGGTGCGTAGGAAGACGCGGCAACTTCAACCTACTAGGACCGGATGGCAAACAGGTCCCAAGCCTATGGTACCACGCCCATGATGTTCGGGAAATTCAACCGGACGTCTTCACAATGTTCGACGATGACTATGACAACACAACCAACGCCACAAACCCCTGCCCCGCGACATTCGAAGAAACCATTGCGCACAGCAGAATGCTAGAGATCACGGTAAATGAACAGAACATGACCGCCTGGACAACGTGGAGCTGGACAGCTCCAAGAGAGGATTGGACCCCCTACTGGGGGTCGGTGGATAAGTTGCCGAACGGGGACTGGCTCGGCGACTTTGGCTCGCAGAGCCACTTCCTTCCAGGAAGCGGGATAGGTTCCCCGCTTCCGAACAGCACGGGCGCAGTATTGGTTGAAGTGAACTCTATGAGGCAGGTGGTTAGAACTTACACTTTCACGTACGGTTGGGGAATCTACCGGGTCGTACCCATACCACTACGAACCGTCAACGACTACAATGGCGAACCACGCACAAGTAAATTCACTATCAATCTCAAGACCCTCAACGACGTTGGAGGGCCAACCAACATCTACTACAGAATCAACAATGGACCAACCAGTTCCGTCTCAGCGGATGGACAGCCAATCATCGCGACTGAGGGCACAAACAACACGCTAGAATACTGGAGTGTCGACAGTAATGGAATTGCGGAATCACCACACAACATATTGACGGGAATAAGCCTTCAGACAAGCGCCAGTTCGACGACAATATCAACATCAGCCGCAACAACACCAGTCCCTTACAATGCCGTAACGTTTGGGATCGGGTTTGGTATCGTGGCTGCGGTCATAATATTGTTCGCGATAGCATTGAAGCGAAGACGAAGGCCCTCCTAATCGTTCACGTTAGAAAAAGAGACCGCGAGGCTGATCGGTAAGCCAATTCACTTCGACTTTTGGATGCCTCGCTTAACGTCGTCCAGGTTCATGGCTGGGTGGAATTCTACTTTCGCGTTGACACCTTGGAAGAGCGGTTCAGCGAATGCAGGGATCATATCAACGCTTGCAACGTCGACGAAGAACAAGACCGTTCGATCTCCGCCTTCTTCAGTGAAGTATACAGCCTCAGGCTTCACTTTGGCGATGTAATTCTCCAGCGCCTTGAAGCCGTTAGGGTCCTGTATCATTCTGTTTCCCGCTTCNTTCTGTTTCCCGCTTCTGTTGGAATCTTTGCGCGAATAAGGAATCTTATCGTTTCTCACCTCGAACAAACGTTTCAACCGTTTACGCTAATTAGACTTCTCTCAGCCGAGCGTGATTGCGTGCACAACATGCAGCCTCACGGGGCAAGCTAACGGCGAAGTTGATAATTCGTCCAACAGATTTGATAAGAACTACGAGCCCTCTTTGACTTCAACAATCTCGTCGGCGACGAATCCGTGAGCCTCTCGATGAACCGCCGCGGCAGCCTCCTTGTTGGGAGCTTCGATCATGCAGAACGCTTTTCCGGACGACTCGTCGAACCAGTACTTCAGGTACTTTACCCCATACTTAGACTGGACTTGAAGGTCTTTAGCGTGAGCAGCCATGATCGCTTCTGCGGTCAACCCGTGGATCTTGTAGTGTACATCCATGTATAGCGGCATAAGGATCAATCCACCCGAATTGCGATAACAGCAAATTTATGTTTTGGGGCGTTCGTGGTCTCCTCATCCTACCATCCACGTCGAAAAGATGAGGTTCGAGTTTAGATGCGTCTCTCCCTCATAGAGGACCTGCTCAAGGGTCCTCTTGCACCCGGCGCCTCGCTCCTAGTCGAATACGATCCCACCGCGGCGTGGTATCAAACCTCCCTGAACATAGCCGCGGGATGGCTGAGGTCTGGAGGAGTTGTCACTTACGGCGTTACTTCCCAGCCGCCTGACGCGGTCCGTTCGCAACTTGCACGACTTGGGTTGGATGTCACACGGTTCGAATCAGAGGACAAACTGAGAGTGTTCGATTGGTACACCGCTACACTCGGCCGCAAATCGAGCGAGAAGTACGCCTTCTATTCGTTGAAGGCTGCTGACCTAAGCGTGCTCTTCTCGAAATATCTCATGGCGAGTCCAGATTCAACGGCTGACAAAATGACGATCACGCCCTCAGACGTTGTGCTTTTTCCTTCGCCATCGCCTGACTGGTTAAGAATACTTGACGACATCTCATGCCTTTCAAGGTTCAATGAAGAGAAGAGCTGGGTGGAGTTTGTGAGAACGCGATTGATTCCAATTGGTGGGCTTTGGAAATCCACTGGGATTGGGGGCATAATCAAAGGCATTCACAGCGATTGGGTCTACAAGAATCTTGAGGCAGCCAGTGACGGAGTGATCGATATCAAACTGGACGAGAGCACAGAGGAAGCAAAGACCATGATTCGAATCAGGTCGATGCGAAATGTCGCATTTGACTCTCACTGGCATATGCTCAACCTAAACGAAAATCTTGAAGCAACCTTAGAACAGTAACGATCGATTTTCGCCCTTTATTTTCTGTGAGCGCGCCAATGACAGTACACCACCCAACTTAACACGTTTGTTTCGATCAACGACATGTTTTCGACTAATCGCCCGATGTAGAGTTGATATAGTGTCCCAGGTCCTCGACTAGGAGGATCCACACTCTAGGGTCGCCGATGGGACGGATCAGAGAAATGCCTTTTTGTGATTACCACGCTGTTCACCGGCTCATCCGAATTGGAGCCACCGTTTAAGAGAGGGACTTGAAATGTCGGCCAGTCGTAATCCATCGCGCATCCTTCTAGTGGCCTTGTTATTGGCGGTCATTGTCCTTGGTCCCCTTGTGGTCTACTATGGTCTGGCCGCCAATGCGGAATCGACGAAGATCGCTGAGCTTCAGAATATGAATTCGCAGTTGAGGACCCAGGATGCCGTAACCATCCGCATGGTCAACCTCCCTGCCCCAGACGAAGCCGGCAACTCCACCACGCAACTGAACCCCGTCGCTATCTACGCCAAGTCGAACCGGAGCGTGGTGACCATCGAAGGAGCAAAGGTTGAGGTTGTTGACACTCTGTTCGGCCCGCAGCAGGCTGTTGAGAGCGTGGAAGGGTCGGGTTTCGTGGTTGGGGGTACGAACTCGGATTATGTGGTTACGAACTTTCATGTGGTGGATGGGACCGTAAACTCGACCGTAACTTTCTGGGACGGTGACGCGTTCGCGGCGAAGGTTGTCGGCACAGATGCATACAGCGATCTAGCGGTTCTTTCGGTGGCTGCCCCGAGCTCGGACCTGTACCCGCTAACGTTCGCGTCCTCATCCTCCCTTGCGGTGGGCATGCCCGTTGTCGCCATCGGAAACCCGTTCGGGCTCTCCGGCTCGATTACCACCGGAGTCGTGAGCCAGTTGGGGAGAACGATTCAGTACCAATCCACCTCCGGTACCTTCACCATAGCCGACGCAATCCAATTCAGTGCCCCGATAAACCCTGGAAACTCAGGCGGACCACTTCTGAACACGTACGGCGCAGTCGTAGGGATAACGTCCGCGGGCGTCAGCGGCTCACAGGGCGTCGGGTTCGCGATCCCGTCCGACACTATCCTTCGGGAACTACCCTACCTGATAAGCACGGGAAAGTACGGGTTACACCCCTACATTGGCATAGACGGAGCAGACATGAACTACCAACTCGCCCAACTCACCGGAACCAACGTCACCTACGGCGTCCTCATAGAAACAGTGGACTCCGGTTCACCCGCAGCCAGCGCGGGATTGCAAGCCGGACAACAGACCGTTACTATCAGCGGACAACAATACACCCTAGGCGGCGACATCATCGTAGCCATAGACGGATCCCGCATCGTCAACTACGACTCCCTCCTGACATACCTCGAGAGGTACACGCTTCCNAGGCCAGACCATAACCGTCACCATAATCCGAGCCGACAGATACCAAACAATCCAGCTGACGGTAGGCACCCAACCGACCTAGAGATTATCTCGAAGACGCATCCGCACTAAACATGATTTGCATTAAAGTCGCTTGATTCAAAGAAAGCTAGATTCTCCTGTACAACCGTTCGTCGATTGAAGAGAGTATAACTAAGCTGCCAAGGTACGTCCCCTTATTCCAGCAAGCGGAAAGAGCATGGGTTTGGTAGAATTGAGGGTAGGACCTTTGTGAGGAGTAGCAATAAGGGGCAGTTGGGATATTTTGTGTTGTCATGAAAAGAAGGACCTGCCATGGCCAAAGAAGTGGTGATTACCCGGCGGGGACAGGCTACAATACCTATGGAAATTAGAAGGAAGTTAGGAATCAAAAAAGGTTCTAGACTGAGGGCGGAAGCGCAAGGCAACAGAATTGTACTCACAAAAGTTCCTTCCGTTTTTGGCTTGGCCGGAACGAGTAAACTGACCAAAGAAGAGGCTTTGAGGCTGCTCGACAAAATGAGAGCAGAAGGCTGAAGGCCCCTCAACGCTTGATTCGATTCACTGACCACGCAAGGCGCAAGTTCAGAGTTCTAGAGGAACTCGGATTCAAAGTCCGAGAGGATGTCATTGACAAGATTGTAAGGCAGCCGTACGGCCTGGAGCGGACATGGAAGGACAGATTCATAGCTGTTGGCCCTCTTAACTCCGGCCATCTACTCACGGTGATCTTCGAAAAGGAGAACGGAAATATTGTTGTGGTCACCTTCTATCCTGTAAGGACGAGTCGCTATGAAAGCGAGCTATGACAGGGATTCTGACGCCCTCTTCATCCACTTGGGAAAGGGCAAGGTAGACTACGCCGAGGAGCGGGGGCCGTTCATCATACATTTCACGCGGCGAGGGAAACCATTGTTGCTGGAAATATTGGATGCGAGTGAGGTTCTCAGCAACCTCACGAAGGTAACGATGCGTTCCAAGAAAGCCATTCCGGTCCAAGTAGCTTAGGTTTGCGTTGGGTTCGCCCCTCCGATAGTACGACAAATAGCAGCCGAAGAGGATTCTTCCGCAATCACCTTCTGGTTTATACAGCGTCGAGTGAATGACGTTTCGTTTGCCTGGAACCACTTTCTGAATAGCTCAATTCTGATAGTTTCACTTGAGGACTCGACCTGCGTTAGTGATAGATGTCTTCGCCTCATCCCTGATCTGAAAGTTTCGGAAGCTTCTAGGAACCTAGCCTTAGAGATCTCGGAGGTAATTCTCGCTAACATCTCGTCCATCGATTTGAAACCCATCTCCATCTTAGCAATGGCGAGCCTCCTGTGGGTCGCCTCTGAAACCAAGATAGATTTCCTCATAGCAGTTCCTTGCTCAAACGTGGATCATATAGAATGCAAATTTATTGTAATGCAAAGGCGACCTTGGGGCGCCATCGAAAGACAGATTCGTAGCTGTTACTGGGATGATCGCCACGCGTTCGCCACCCTCACGTAGTCTTCTTTAAGCCGGTTGAAGAGCCGACGAGATAACGGGGCCGTAGGTGAGTAGTCTGATTTGACTTCAAGTCTGTACGAATCAGCTATTCGCCGCCTCATGTTCTGTGCCTCGCCCGAGACGGCGCACGACCTAGCGAAATGGTTCTTCAGGAGGAGGTTGCTGTGGCGGCTCGTGAGTTGGCGGCTCCGTGTCCGAGATCCGCGGCTGCATGTGAAGTTAGGTAGACTCGACCTGCCGAATCCGGTCGGGTTGGCGGCGGGGTTCGATAAGAATTGCGAGATGGTGCAGCCACTCTTCGAGACGGGGTTCGGCTACTTGACGCTTGGCACCGTAACCCTCAACCCTCGAGAAGGCAATGCGAAGCCGAGAATATGGCGTCAGCCATCCAACGCCCTAATCAACTCGATGGGGCTACCTAACATAGGAGCTAGGGCGATTGCACAAAATCTCGCCGGAGGACGGCGCGCCCACGGCCCTGTAATTGTTAGTATATCCGGGTTGAGTGTCGAAGAGTTCGTCGAGTGCTTTCGCATAATCGAGCCATTAGCGGACGGAGTCGAGTTGAACATCAGTACCCCGAACACGGCCGGAGTAAGAATATTCCAGGCCGCGGAGACGTTAACGAAACTGCTCAAGCAGATTGACGAAACGAACGGATCAAAGAAACCGGTCTGGGTGAAGCTTCCTCCCCACTTTGACAGTGAAGGACGGGAGAACGTTCACCGCCTCATCAACGCGTGCGTTGAGTCGAATGTGGACGGGCTAACTTGTGCCAATACGAAGCTTGTGAACGAACCGCGCGCGAGCATCGGAACCGGAGGGTTGAGCGGACCACCTATCTACGAGGACATGCTCCGAATAGTCGCCGACACATACGAGTACACGAAAGGACGGATTCCGATAAACGCCTGTGGCGGAATATCCTCAGGCCTCGACGCCTGGAACGCCTTCCGGGCGGGAGCCTCCTCAGTGCAGATCTACACCGCCTTAGCCTACCACGGCCCCGGAATCGTGTCGAAAATCAACCGAGAACTACTCAGCCTACTTACGAAAGCGAAGGTGGATTCGCTCAGCGAAATCATAGGAACCCGTGAGAGTTGAACTCAGGGAAAAGAACCACCGGAAACCCATAACTACCGTGCATTTCCTCGCTCAAATGAGATGGAGCTATTGAACCCAGCCCACGAAACCCATGACCCAGAATGGTATGCAACCGATTTCCTCAATCAGCTTCACCTCGATTCAGGCGTTGAACGGAAGTGTGAATGGACCTGCCTCCTATGGTCGAAGGAAAACGCCGCAAAAGCAGCGGAGAGAGCTCAAGTGAATCTACAACTCTCAAAGCAACATGTGTCAAGTTCAGCGGACATCGCAGAAGGCTCCGTTCCCAACGCACAATTTCTCAACACCGTGGCTCAAGTTTATGGCAGGTTATTCGGGTTCTCAGATGAGTCATGCAACATTAGAGTCTTTGACCGATGCCCACACCTAAGCCAACGAGATGAGCTATTGGGGAGAGGCTCCCTAGCAAGCGTCTTCGTAACGATTCTCCACAAGGCGGCTATGTCCGCCATGACGGATAGGCACCCGCTGGATAGCGGCATGGTCAATGAAGAGTATAACGACGTTTACGGCGTTGACCTTACGAACTACCGGGATCTGGAGGATTCCTTGAAGGATGGGCGATTTCAAACGCTCTACCAGGCCGTATTGAATCGCGCTAAACAACTGGCCGGCATACCATGGCAGAGCTCGGAGGAACTCCTCAAGTAGAAGACGTGATCAGACGGCAGGTTGATTCTCTAGGCCTGCCCTATCAATGACCTGTTAACAGTTAGGTTAACCGTTTAGTCGCTGTATTACGTGGATTGGGGTCGCCGATTATCAACGATATTCCAACTATCGACACAGATATTGAAGCGAACGCTACGGTGAGAGCGGTCGGGTCGACATCTGATTTCTGAATTGAAAACGAAATGAATACTCCCACAAGTCCAATCGCGGTCAATACGATGCCGGCTACTGTCTGCAGTTTATAATGGAAGCGCATGCCGCGTCAGCCCGAGACGCGGCTATTTCACCCGTCCATTTTTCCTTTGCCCTTTTTCTTGTGACGTGGCCCTATGAAGAGGGCCGCACCGATCACCAAGAAAAATAGCACGATGCCGGACCATGGTATCCATGCCGCTATGGCGGGCACAACCGTTACGGTGAGAGGGGCTGAAGCCGTCAGGTTAGCAACGCTTGCCAGAATCAGAGCGGTGAAATTCTGGGGTGCCGCAGCCGGTGTGGCCTCCACCGTTAGCTGAGCATTCGCTTTCTGATCCTCCAGAAACGCGCATGTGGGAAGATATGTGAGTGTGAAGCCGGAAGACGGGAAACCTTGCTCACTGAAACATACTGTTCCATAAGTCGCTCCGCCCGTGACGGTTAGATTGATCGTCGCCTCATCTCCCACCTTGATTACAACCGACGACGGATCAGTCGTCAGGTTCAGTTGTGAACTTGAAGCTCCCAACAGGGGCTCAGTTCCATGCGTGAGGTTGGAGTGGATTAGGCCGACAAAGCAAATACCCAGTAGGATGAGGCGCGCGGTGGAATGCATGGATCTCACCGTAAATTCAATTTCAAACGCAGATAACCTTTGGTTCAGGCTCCCAACGCATCAACGACCAATCAACACTGACTGAGATGTAGCGTAATTCATCAGGTATCTGCGATTTTTCTAAGCTGAATACTAGAGGGAGTTGGTTAAATACTTCGTGTTTCGAACTATTCGATACACGAAGTAAAATGCAACGCTTGGAACCCACATTGGAGGAATGCGCGCGTGAAGTCATGGACGTCGTACCACCAACCATGCG
>OCOJ01046368.1_pt1 | contig 11252 bp, 11 predicted proteins | sample 1539251 | NCBI WGS metagenome assembly OCOJ01 (sample SAMN01911457, study PRJEB22624) | soil metagenome | biome: Soil | place: Malaysia | collected 2012-04-30 | depth RA_metagenome m
TGGCGGTCCTAGGGTCCACCGAACTCGCAGGTCATTTTGACCTCGTCCCAGCCGTCGGCGGGGCTTTCATGCTAGCATGTCTCGTTGCATTCACGCTCCTCATGAAGAGACGAAAGACGAGCTTAGGTCACGACGCCCTTGGCTTGTTCCAGGCCTTCATGAAGACATGGGCTGCGGGCGACGCCGACGAACTCGAAAGCGTCATTGCAGATCACTCGGAAGAGGTCGAAGTCTCCACAAAACTCTTGCGCTTCAAGACGAAGGAGGGGTTCATCTTCCTCGTCCTCCCTGGGGTCCATCCCGGCCCATTCCATCCAGTAGGGAGCTACGATCTCCCCGGCGTAATCGCCACAGAGTTCAAGGAACTCGGGCAGACAATGACCCTACACCGACCGGGGGGTCATGAACGGAATCTAGTCACGCGGGCCGAGACGGCGAACTACGCCCACAGCCTGGTCGAGCTTGCGCGCTCCATGAACCACGACGAAACAGAAGCGACGATTCGTGGGCCCATCAACGGCAGGGTCGGCAAGGCGAAGGTGAGCGCATTAGCTTTCGCAGACGATCTAATCGTGACAATATCCTTCGCGCCCTTGGGTTCCGACGACATCGATACGAAAGCAGAGGCCACACTAGCGAAGTCCGCGTTGGAGTTTGGTTTCGACTTGGCGGTTGTTGATGCCCACAATTCCATTGACCCCGACTTGCAGTCGCCTGACACCGGCGATCCCGGGTGGAGGAGGATGTTTGAATCGGTCAAGACATCACCCGCTGAGCGAATCAGAGTCGCCTACTCGCATTCGAGCGAAGTAGGTTTCACAGGGCAAAGCGACCTAACCGACACTGGAATTGGACTGTTCCTGGTTCAGACCGAGGGAGCGAAGTTCATACTCATCCTCGCCGACGCCAACAACTCGGTTCCGAACCTCAGGGACGAGGTGTCCAAGGCCCTCGGCTCGAAGGGTTACAACATGATCGAGTTCTGTACATCAGACAGCCACAAGCTTGCTGCCAGGGGAATGACAGTGGAGCGAGGGTATGAAGCTCTCGGTGAAGCGACAGGTGTCGCTTCACTCACAGACCTCGCGGTTAAGATGTCCAAGTTGGCCGAATCCAGACTTGCCCCAGCTTACTACAACTCGGCGAAGGCGAGCAGCCGGGTCAGGGTTTTCGGACCCAGGGCACTCGAGGAGTTCGCCGCCATCATGCAGGCCAGTTCCAGGTTCTCACGGAACTACATCCGTCTTGTGGTCGTCGCTGCTGTGGTCCTCCTGGCCGCATCCTTGCTGTTCTAGGAAACGGATTTAGACAGTATCTTGGCTAAGGGGCAACCATGGGGGGAGCCAGAGGACTCTTCATCGCCATCGAAGGAATCGACGCCGTCGGCAAAGAGACTCAGACTCGGCTCCTGAAGTCGTGGTTCAAATCCAAAGGCCGCAGGAGCAACACCTTCTCTTTCCCCGCCTACGACACAGTAATCGGCAGAGAAATCAAGAAGTTCCTGGTGGGGACTGCCACTTATCCCCCTCAGGCGAGGGCAATGCTCTACGCTGCTAACAGGTGGGAGAAGGTTGCAGAGCTCGAGCACATCCTCTCGACCAGCGACGTCCTGATTGTCAACAGATACACTGGGTCCAACTTCGCCTACGGTGTTTCCAGCGGCCTCGAGCTCAATTGGCTCGTCAGCCTTGAAACAGGGCTCCCGAAACCCGACCTCACATTGGTGCTGGATGCCCCCCCAGCCACGCTCGCCCCGAGAAGAGGCGAGAGGAAAGACTCCTACGAAAGGAACTTGGATCTGCAGGAGAAGGCGAGAGGCGTCTACCTGAAACTTGCAACCAGGTTCGGGTGGGCAGTTGTCAATGCAGAAGGCGGGGTAAATGAGACTAGCGAAGCGGTCATATCGGTTGTATCCAAAGCGCTCAACAAGAAGCACGAAACCGTTTAAGACGCCGAGGCGCTACCAGGCAGGGCTTTGACGCTCAGACCGGTGGCGGAAATCAGGGACCCTGTGCACGGTTACATCAAAGTGACAGAGGCGGAGCGGGACGTTATCGACACGCCCTTCGTGCAGAGGCTCAGAAGAATTCACCAGCTAGCGGGCGCATATCTTGTCTATCCCGGGGCCGTCCATACCCGTTTCGACCACGTAATCGGGGCCATGCAAGTCGCAGGACAGGTGGCCGAGGCCCTATCACTCTGGGTTGACCTGATGCCAGACCAGATTCAAGAAATCAGACTCGCGGCCCTTCTCCACGACGTCGGCCACGGCCCCTTTTCACATACATTCGAGGAGGTCCTGGCCGGCAAGACAAATACCACCCACGAGGACGTTTCGCAGCGGATAATCAGAGAGACCTCCATTCGCGACATGCTGAACAAGCACGGTTTCTCTCCGAGGAAGATGTCTGATTTCGCCGTGGGGAAATACTCTGCCAAGCCACCCTTCACGAATGAAATCATAGCGGGAGGACTCAGTGCCGACATCATGGACTACCTTTTGCGTGACTCTTACTTCACTGGCGTGGAATACGGCAAGGTCGACGTGCAGCGGGTTATTGACTCACTGAGGGTCGCCGAAAAGCACATCGCCGTTGACAACGCGGGACTCTACGCCTTTGAAGCGCTACTCCTCGCCAGGTACCAGATGTTCAAGGCGGTCTACTTCCACAGGACCGTCAGGGCTGCCGAGTTGATGCTCGTCAACTCGATGAAGCTCGCGGAATCGTCCCTCCACCTAACCGACCTTTCGGACATCGACAACTTCCTAGAGATGACGGACGAGAGGATTCTTCACGATCTTGTCTCCCTAGACCCAGCAGATTCCGAGCTGAAAGAGGCGAGACAACTCGCAATCGGGTACAGGGACAGACGCCTCGTCAAGTGCGTCTTCGAGCAACTCGTCCAAAGGAGGGACAGGGTGGTGGAACAGCTTTTTGAGCGGAGCCGCATGAGAGAACAGGTAATCATCGACATTGCAGAAAGGGCGAACGTCGACAGGAACCACATTTACCTCGATGTTCCCACGACACCCTCTGTCCCTTACACGTCAGCTAGGGAAGCCCCCACATCGATCAAGGTCATCTACGGTGAGGGAAAGAACACTAAACACAGGAACGTGCCCCTTAGTGAACTGCCTCTTGTCGGTTCCATAGCGGGTTACATGGATATCCTGAGAATCTACACGACAGCAGAAAACAGGAAAGCTGTCGAAAAGGCGACGGCCCATCTCTTTTCGGATGGCGGCTACATGACGAAGATATCCGTCTGACAAACCCAAAGTCAGCCCCAGTCCCCCGGCGTTCAGCCCAAGTCGACCTAGGTCGTCAAATAGTCCCCCTCCCTTCTGGCACGTGGGAATAGAAGGAAGATTCGCTTACGACTCGTTCCGCCCGGGCCAGAGAGAGCTGGCACAGAGAGTTTACGAGGCATGCATCGACGGCGAGATTCTCATAGCCGAGGCGATGAGTGGCTTCGGGAAGACAGCAGCCGTGCTCACAGGGGCCCTTTCTGCGGCCGAGGAGACGGGATGCAAGGTCGTCTACGCGTGCAGGACCAAGCGCCAAATCAACAGAGTTGTGGAAGAGATAGCCAAGTTGCAGGGAAGGCACCAATTCAGGGCGGCTTCTATGCTATCGAAGTTCGACTATTGTCTGCTCAGGCGGCAGAGGTCGATTCCCCAAGAGTCTTTCGGCTGGTACTGCACCTTCAACGTAAGCAACAACCTTTGCTCCTATTTCCTGAACGTCTCGCTCACAGAGGATTTTGAACGCTTGGCGAAGGAAACCCTGTGGCTCATTCCCCGCCACCCCGACCTTGTAAGGAGGTCAGAGATTGCCCACGTCTGCCCCTACGAGGTTGCGAAGCTCGCCATGGCGCAGGCCGAAGTCGCCGTAGTGCCCTATCAGTATGCCTTCGATCCGAAGGCGATGCCTGTACTCTTTGACAGGAGTTCGGTCGAGAGGGCGAAGACCACACTAGTGATAGATGAGGCTCACAATCTCAGGGACTTCTTCAGGGGCCTCGGCTCAGCTACCCTGACGATGGGACAGGTCCGCGGTGCGATTAGGGAGGCGCGGGTCATGCTCATGGAGGATGCGGCGCAATCGCTCGAGGTGCTCGAGTCGATCTTGGAGAAAATCATCAGGGAGCACCAGGGGTGGCTCCTCGATCGGGTTTCGGTACTCGATCGCATCCGCGACGCCCAAGGTTCCCCATGGCTTCAGAATCTGTCATTCGAGCTGAGCGCCAGTTCGGGCGCGGCCTGGGGTTCTGTGCTATACGAGAGGCGGCTTCCCTCGTTAATTCTACATGTGGGAGAGTTCCTCGTCCGTCTCTCATCATCGGCTGCATCCGTCCTTGTCAAGTGGGAGGACACACTAGGAATCATAAACCCCAACCCTGTGAGGGGGGTGGCCGAGTATCTGACGAAGTTCAAGGGCACCGTGCTACTTTCCGCAACCGTCAGCCCATCACCAATCTTTGCTAGGTCTGTGGGCCTTGAACCAGCCGAAGTCGAGGTCTACGGTGCCTCCTCCGAGCCGTTGGTGACGGTGAGGACGGCGGTGGATACCGGGACTTCCACCAGGTACCGCTTGCGTACCCCGGAGATGTTCTCAAGGATATCTGAAAGAGTCGCTGCGGTAATCAACTCAACCGCTTCGGGCGTCGGCATCTTCGCTCCTTCTTACTCTGTCCTCGAGACCGTATTCGCCCAGGTCTCGGAGAAGATCAAAGATAGGCACTTGGTCTCCGAGGCCCCCGGCCTCTCGAACGAGCAGGCGGAGGAAATCTTCGATTCGTTTAGGTCGACAAGCGACTCGGTCCTGTTTGCTGTCCAAGGAGGCCGCTTTTCTGAAGGGGAAGACTTCGACGGCGGTTCAATGGGATCTGTAGTGGTGGTAGGCCTCGCCCTTCCTCCACCATCGCCCATGATGTTCGCCGAATATGCTTGTCTCAAGAGGGCGGGCGAGCAGGACTCCTACTTGATGCTCTCCCGGCTCCCCGCCCTTCGTAGAGCCTTCCAAGCAGCGGGGCGGCACGTACGGAGCCCGGGCAAGCGGGGTTTGGTCTTCTTATTCGACGAGCGTTTTGGTAGCACGGCGGCAAGGGAACTGATGCCTTTCTGGCTCAAGAGAGACCTGACCGTGGGGGACCTGTCGCCCATCTCAATCGCTACATTCAGCCACGAATTCTGGTCGTCCCATGGCTGATGACCTCTCCCTTCCTGAAGGCTATTTTGGCGGCCGAAACCTGATCCTTCTGCACCCCTTTCATCCGTCTACTTCTCGTCGACGTTCCCGATTCGTCCACCAGCTCGATGGTGGCCTCAGGTACCTCCCTTCTCAACCCGTCCACAAGCCTGGACGCCATCGGCCCATTCCCGTTCCCGATCCTCACTAGAAGTCTGCTCGAAGGGACACCTCTCGCGAAGGCTCCGACTCTCGAGCAGACTGCTCCAGCCGAATCGAAGGTGCTGAAGGCGAGCTTGGTCTGGCCGTAGAATACTGCAAGCCCAGTTCTTTTCCCCGGGTCCACACCCACCAGCAGGACGTCGCTTCTCCCGACAAGCAGGGACACGAGTTGGCCCTTTAGTATTCCTGGATTCTCGTCAAGGTCCTCTAGGGCGACCGCCTTTCCTCCGAATTGGCTGACCTCATCGGCAGTCGTGAGCACGAGGTCGCAATCCCCGAAATCCGAATCTGGGACGACGCTGGAAAAGGGAAGACCGGCCCGTCTCAACCTTGAAACAATTGTGTAGTAGGCTCTCGCCTTGGACGTGGCTACGCAAATCATGTTCACTTGAAATATCGAAGGCGCATACCCCGCCTGGCCTAATGAGCTTTAGCGGGGCCGACGCCCAAGCATTCTTCGGTCCTCTTTGGGGAAAAACAGTCACGTTCGTAGTGGACGGAAGGAGAGAGAACATCCAATTTGCTCGCACGATCACACACTTCCTTGGCCTCGCCGAAGCCTCCTACTCCATCCTGGATCTTGATGCGTTCTACTCCTCCAACGCCGACGTCATCTTCTCTGAGCTAACGGGCCCGACGCCGGAGTCGGCCCGAATCCTACTCCCGCCGCCGGGCTCAAAAATCGAGGCAGAGTTTACGAGGCTCTTCATGGCCCAACAGAGAGTCGTCGTGGTCGACAGCCTGAACAGCCTTTACCACCTGCTCTCCCAGGAGACTGCCAACGCTCGCAGCAGGAAGCTCGCCTTCGCCGTGGAAGGTCTCTCCTACCTGGCGCGAACCAACTCCAGAGCCTCATTGCTGACGATGTACAGGAGGGAAGGGTTCGCCCGCCCAGGAAGGTCGAAGTCGATTGCGCGCCTTTCAGACGTGACTGCGACAGTCGAGGTCAGGGGCGACGAGTTGACGGTCAAGAGTGAACGGGGTCCGGCCTGGCCCGGAGGCCGCTTCTCTACCCGAATCCCTTGAGGAGAGCCATTTCGATGCCAGTGAACACCGAAACTACAATCAACAGGAGAGCAAGCCCCAGGTAAAGGTTGACGGTCCTGGTCCTGACAGTCTGCCTTCCGCTGAGGTACGTCAGGTAGACTCCGGCGGCGCCAACGGCGATGACGAAAGCGTCGACAATGGCTTCAGGGATGGTCTGGGCTGACGCTCCAGGGTACGGGATGTAAGTCTGGTTCGGCACGGGGAACACCACCGCATTCACGAACCCTGCCATCAATGCCACTAGGAATATCACGTACAAGATCTCCATCAAACCCCCTCCCCTTCCTATTGAGGAGCCAAAACCCACCAGAGAATCCCTGACCGATCCGACAGTCCTTTCATACACCGTCACCAGCCTTTCTCTTATCATCTAGACACCTCGCAGAAACTCAGCTATCTCCCTGGCCCACTGGCCCGTTTGAACGTTGCGTTTAACATTATCCAAATAGTCTTTCCAGTCCATCCTCCCATAAGCTTTCACCCATAGCGGGTACCCTTCCTTGACCCTGTCCCTCGCCTCAGAATGGTAGACGCAAAGGTCAGAGACGGCCTCCCTGCCGCACACGGGGCATTTCATGGCTTCCTCTTCCCAGGACAAACGGGGTTGATGCAGAGCCTCCAAGGGCGACCACTCCCCAGAACGTAGACCACGGGCCAAGAACAACGCTCACAGGCCTTGGGGGTCGGCCTGATGGTTCCTTTCTGAGGCAGAGGGGCAGACGCACGGCACCCTGAGGAGTAGTTTGAGCACCCCGCGAACCTCTTCCGCGTCATCTTCGACCTTACAAGCCTGAGCTCCCCAGTCTTGCAGACTGGACACCTGCCCAGAACGAACGACTTCGCCACGGTTTTCATCTGCGCCGCGTCAATCTCTCGTCCGATGGCCTCTTCGTTGAGGCTGAGCTCTGTCAGTTGGCCCGCAAGCGTTCTTACCATCTCCCTAAGGAGAGCCGCTTCATCCGCCGACCCATCTTCCACCGCCTCTAGCCGGGCTTCGATTTCTCTGGTGAGCCCTGTGTTTGCTACCGAGGGGGCGTAGCGAGTCATCATTTCGACGACGGCGAGTCCGAGGTCGGTCACCTCCATGCTCTCTCCACTGACATATCCTCTGCTCACCAAGGTCGCGATAATCTCGGCCCGCGTTGCCTTGGTCCCTATCTCCTCCCCTTCCATCTTCTCGAGGAGGCTACTTTGGTTGTATCTAGCGGGTTTCTGCTCGAACTTCTCTTCCACCATGATTTCGGAAGCCAGGAACTTGTCCCCTTCAGAAACAGCGGGGAGTTCGACATCCTTGTATCCAGAGTATCTTCCGTAGTATTTCATCCACCCCGGAAAGACGGTCCTTCCGCCTCCAAGCCTGAATTCGTACCCCTCTATCTCCAGTAAGACATCAACGATTTCCCGGCGGGCTGAAGGGCCGAACGCGGCCATATACCTCCTCACCACTAGGTCGAAGACGCACGACTCCGATGAATCCAGGGGTCGCTTCGGTCTCTCGCCTGTCGGATGGATAGCTGGGTGGGCCGCATCTGACTTCGGGCCCTGAATGGGTTTCAGATTGCCTTTCAGCAACTCCGCAGCGCTTGCCGAATACTCGGGGATTTTGCCAATCCCCCGCATGACCTCTGCGTAGTTCATCGACGGCGGAAGCCTCTGGCTCCCCGTCCTAGGGTATGAAATCAGAGCCCCGAGGTACAGCCTCTCGGCTATCTGAAGCGTCCTGCTCGGGGTATACCCATAGGCCCTATACGCTTCCCTTTGGAGGTCGCCGATGTTGAAAGGAACGGGAGGTCCAACCTGAACGACATTCTTGCGAACGGCCGTAGCGACAGCCTCCTTCCCAAGGCACTCAGCCCGGACCTTGTCTGCAAGAGCCCTGATATCGACTTTGGCTCTCGAATACGCCGCGTTAATGTTCTTCCCATCCTTCTCGAAGACCCCCGTCACCTTCCAATACGGGACGGGTACGAATTGTCGTATCTCTCGCTCTCTCCGCTCCAGAAAACTCAGGGTCGGCCCCTGAACCCTCCCCACACTGATTGTCCTGTATCTGTGCCCAGAACTGAGGGCTGACTGCGACAGCGCGCGTGACAGGTTCACCCCCCAGACGAAGTCTATCGCGTGCCTTGCCCTCCCTGCCCGAGCGAAGCCCTGTCCGGCCTGAACTTCTAGACCTTCAAACGCCTTCAGCAGATCCTCTTGGGTGAGCGTGGAGAATTTCGCCCTAAGAGCCGCCGTCTCCTTCCCTCCGCAGGCGTATCTGAGGAGGTTGAAACCTATCGTTTCCCCCTCGACATCGAAGTCGCAGGCGTTGACGAGCTTGGAGGCCCCCACTGAGAGCTTCTTTATTGCGGCTATCCGCCTGCCCGCACTCATGCTCTTATTATCGACGAGGTCTGACGGGTACCACTCGAAGTCGAAGACGGGGTAGACAGATCGTTCGTCCAAGGGATCTGAGACACCATAGACGTGTCCCTGGGCGGAACAAACCACGAACTCCTCCTGCCCCCTTCTGAACCTGTAAACTGTGGTGCCCTCAATTACGTTTCCCTGAGGACTCCCACCTGACAGGGCGTCGGAGATGCGCCTTGCGGCGTCAGGTTTCTCGCATATGACCAGAGTGTAGCCCCTGTCCAACTACTGCCACCAGATTCCCGCGGTGTAAGCCCTTCTTGGTTGCCTTAGGAGAAGGAACCGTCTATCTTCTCGACTTCGACCTGGAATCTGGCAGGGGAAAGCTTAGCGCCACACTTCTTGCACCTGTAGTCGATGGCCTTCAGCACGTCAGCCGGAGACCTGAGGTCAAACCCGGAATACATCGGAGTACCACATGACAAGCAGACAATCTCGTAGGTCAACGTCGCACCGGCACGTTGGCGTCCATTTAGGCGTATTCGCCCTGGGCGAAGCCCAGACTCCTGAGATAAATGCATTCGTCCATAGATATGGCGAACCTTCGGCCCCCATATTCCGTGTCCGCCATCAAGTTCTTCCTGAGGCCCCTCACGAGGACCATGGGGACGGCTTCGTCAGACTCTCCCATCAAGACCTCGGCCGCAGAGCTCAGGTCGTCTGCCACACCCTGGGCAGTCACCTTCAGAACGTTCCCGAAAAGATCCATGCGCCCCCGCATGTCTAGGATCGCCTCGATTCCGGAGGCGGCCACCGCCACCCCCGTGGTTCCACGCCTTGTAGGAGACAACCTGCTGTCGCATATCACGACCCCCACCGAAACCCCCCTGGAGAACCTCAGGGCCTCCCTTATCCTCCAGGCGGAGAGCGCGGGCCTTCTGGGATACAGGACTACGGCACCATGTCTGACGTTCGACTTATCAATTCCCGCGTTGGGGGTCAGCAGGCCGTCCCTGCTTGTCAGCAGGAAGCCGGGAATGCCACCAACAAACTCGTCCGATTCGCGCAGCACAAGCTCGCACAGCCTAGGATCCATCCGATGCCCTCTGGCCAATTTCCTGGCCAGCGGCCCCGGCTTGACACCACCCAGTTTGACAATCCTCCCCTCCGAAACGGCAACGAACTTGCTCGAGACCACGAGCACGTCTCCGTCCCTCAGACGGCGCCCAAGGGCCTCATCGACGAATCTGACAAGGTCGAACCTCGAGTTCATGGCAGGAGCAGCCACGGGACTCAGAGTAAGCAAGGACCGCGGCGAAGCATTGCTCTCTTAAATAGAGTCGGCGGTCGCGTTTCAACGTGCTCAAGACAACACAGCTCCACTCGTATCACCTCAAGCATGGCAAGCTGTCCGAGTTCGCCGGCTACGAAATGCCGCTGTGGTACACTACAACTACAGATGAGCATCTAGCCGTGAGGAACGGGTCCGGCATATTCGATGTCTCCCACATGGGGCGGTTCTCTGTGCAGGGAAGACCGGCTACATCCTTCTTGGAAGGGCTTGTCCCCACAGGTGTCGGGAACCAGCCGCCAGGGAAGGCGTTCTACACTCTGCTTCTGAACGACAAGGGAGGAATCATAGATGACCTGATCATAGAGAGGCTCTCAGAGGACCGCTACATGGTGGTGGTGAACGCAGCCAACGCCCAGACCGACATGCAGCACATGGCAGCCCGTGCACCAAAGGAACTCGAGATCAATGACATGACGTCCACCTCTGCTATGGTCGCTGTTCAGGGGCCAAGGGCCGAGAGCTCCCTTCAGCCGCTCACCGAGTTGGACCTCGGCCAGCTCAAGCGCTTCAGGTGCGCGGGCACGAAGGTGGCAGGGGAACAGGCGTTGGTTTCGAGGACAGGGTATACGGGCGAGGACGGCTTCGAAGTGATAGTCTACGGCGCCTCCAACGCCAGCCCAGAAGGGGCGCTGCGGGTCTGGGAGAAGCTAGCCGTTACCTCGACCCCATGCGGCCTAGGTGCAAGAGATTCGCTGAGGCTGGAGGCCGGCTTCCCACTTCACGGGGCTGACATAGACCAACAGACCAATCCATTCGAGGCAGACCTTGCCTGGGTCGTCTCCGCTAGCAAGACCGACTATGTCGGCTCGTCTGCGCTGACCGAGCCAGATGCCAGAAGCCCGTCCGCAGTCAGGCGAGGGCTAGTGCTCGTCTCAGGCATCCCGAGACACGGGTTCGAGATAAGAAGTTCTTCGGGCTCGGTTGGCGTGGTCACGAGCGGCACTTTTTCTCCGATTATACGAAAGGGCATCGCCCTCGGTCGGGTCAGTCACAATTATTCCGAATTCGGAGCCCAAGTGACTGTATCGGTTAGGGAATCCCAGCAGGTGGCCACGGTCACCAAGCCTCCCTTCTACGACGAACAG
>OCOJ01035035.1_pt1 | contig 11244 bp, 20 predicted proteins | sample 1539251 | NCBI WGS metagenome assembly OCOJ01 (sample SAMN01911457, study PRJEB22624) | soil metagenome | biome: Soil | place: Malaysia | collected 2012-04-30 | depth RA_metagenome m
CGCAGAGGCATCTGAACAGGTAGAGGTTGCCCACCGCCTCAACGAGCTCCAGCTCGTGAATTGTCCTGCTCCTCACGTCCCTTTTGACGGAGGACCGCTGAGGAGGGCGCTGGAAGATCTCGCCCGTGAACTCCTGAAGGGTGGCATCAAGCTGCTTGCGGGGGACCGGGCTGTGAATTCGCATTACTCCCCAGTATTCCTTGGGGTAGAGGAGCAGCAGGCCTAGGGCCTTGGTAGCCTGTCCGGTGCCGATCGGGAGGACTCCGGACACTGGAGGGTCGAGAGTCCCGCTGTGACCGGCCTTTTCGATTCCCAGAAGCTTCCTGACCCAGGCGACGACCTCATGGCTCGTCGGACCTCTCGGTTTGTCAAGTGGAACCAGGCCGTACTCCAAGAGCGCTTCAACTGGCCTCTCCCTGGGCGCCCAGCCGTGCTCTGGGTCTGTGGGCTCTTCGTCCAGAACGACCATCTTGGAGGGTTGCAAATCAGTCTCTTCTGCTCTTCACGTAGCGCAGGATTATCTCCGCGACCTGGGCTTCGTCTATTGAATCGGTGTCTACGATGAGATCGAAGGGCTTTAGGTCCTTCCCGAAGTCGATTTGATAGATCTTCTTGTAGAGTCGAAGATTCTCCGAGTCCCTCACCGCCAGCACCTCGCGGCATTTTACCTCATTCACATGGTCCCGTTTCGACATCCTTCTGGCACGGCTGTCGACAGAACCTGATAGCCAGACCTTGATCCCATCTTCAGTCAGCCATGGTAGTGGATAGCTGGTGATGACGACATCCCCTTTCTTCGCCTTCTTGAGCAGACGGGAGTCGACCTCCCTGTCGAAGTCTGAAGACTTCTTTCTCTCATTGAGAAACTTCATTCCTTCTCCTGTGTCCCACCAGTCGTCTCCTCCAGGCGTGAAGCCTTCTTCGACGGCCATCTCCTTGAGGACGTCCCCTCCCCCGACTACGGGCAGCGACAGCTTCTCGCCAAGAATTCTCGAAACAGTCGTCTTGCCCACAGCAGGCATGCCCGAGACCACTATGGCCCGCATTTGCACCACTAGGTCTGGGTCTTCATTATCCGCATGATTATGCCCGTGAACGAGAACGAGGAGATCAGGTACCAGCCGAAGGGTGTGACGTAGGCGGCATTTGCAGCCAGGGTGCTTGAAAACGTGGAGCACCCGTTAGGGAGGGTGCTGTACATGAGGTAGTTTCCAAGAGTGATGGGAACTGGTGATACCGCGACAGGGCAGGGACCGACGAAACTAAGGACCAGATAGTAGATGATAAAGAACGGGATGATGGTGTAGAGGGCGACCTTGGTTCTGGCACCGGAGATCTTGAGCCTCATCTGATTGATCGACTGTTCCTTCTTTCGAAGCTTCTCCTCCAGCTGCTTGTCTCCGGCCTTCGTAGCCGCCTTCAACGCGTTGGTCCATTCAGCGATTTCCGCCTTTATTCTCCTCTCCGTGTCCAGGTCAACGCGCCACCTTGTCAGCCCGTTGGACAGGAGTGAGAAACCGACCGCCGTAAGGGTCAGAAGGAGCGTTGATATCGGTACGGCGAGTGTCATGCCAGTACCTCCTTCAGGACAGCAGCCACGGTAGCAGCCGCTTCGTCCGACCGCCCATTGTGATTGGCCACTATGAGCATCGGCGCCCCCGTCAGCGTCGAAGATGCGGCAAGGAAGCTTCGTCCGAGCGCGAGTTCAGCGGCAAGGTCTTCCCTGCTGAGTTTGTCTCTGGTCCTCGTCTTGTCTGCCGCCCTTCTCGCCGCGATTTCTTCCGGGTCAGCCTCGACCAAGAGGAGGTGAGTCGGTTTCATGGCCCGCACGACATCGAAGGGGAGACCCGGCCAGTATCCCTCTCTGGTCCTGATGAAGAGGTGGGTGTCCACGAACACGACGTTCTCCTTCATACGAGAGATCTTCGTCGCAGCGAGAGTCTGCAGCCGCCTCTGCTTCTCCACGGGCATCTTTCGCATTTGGTCCCTGTCCTTGATCCACTTCAACTTCATCCCTTCCTCGAACATGACCGTGCCAAAGGTCACGAGCTTGGAATCGGAAATCTCGGACCTCACTTTATCGACCACGGTTGTCTTCCCTACCCCCGGTATGCCAACGACCACCACCCGCAATCTCAAGCTCAGCCAGCTCCGATGAGACCCGCCAGAGCGGGAGAGACTTCCTCGACCTGTTCCTTGAGGAGCATCTGGTAGTATTGGAGGATGATGTCCACCATAAGCAGTATGCCTATCCCTGAACCGAAGACCCCAAAGAGATCGGACACACCGGCAATGAGACCGATTAAGATCCCTCCTATTATTGTGAGGGTGGGGATGTACCTGTTCAGAACCTGTTCTATAGAGAGGCCGGTCCGCCTGAATCCTGGAACCTGGACATCTGCGTCCATGAGGTTCTTTGCCACTGCCCTGGGGTTGAGCCCTCCGATTTCGACCCAGAGCCTTGCGAAGAGGACTGCCATACCGACGAGGTAGAGCAGGTAGATCACTGAGTGCAGAGGGTCCCCGATGGTCTGGTCAACCCCCTGGGGTGCCGTGATGTAGTAAGCAATGCCTGAAGTTGGATAGGAGGAGTTGACGTTTCCCCAGACCCCCAGGATGTTCACCCAGCTCGAGGTGGACGCGCCAACGTAGCTGTGCAGGAGCTTCGTGAAGAAGGTGACGTTGGCTCCCAGTGCAGACACCAGGATGACCGGAATGTTCGATACGTAGAGCAGCTTGATAGGGTACACCCCCTGGAATCCCCTGTACCTAGTGGAGGTGATTGGCAGCTCGACCCTGATCCCCTCGATGTATATCAGAACCAGAATCATGACCAGGGTCAGAACGAAAGTAAGAAGGCTCGGATACTTGTATTGCCTAACCGCAACATCTGCCAGCGTAACATAGCTGAATCCTGTGCTAAAAATCGAGCTGATGAGGGCAGGGATGAAGCCGAATATCTCGTGAGTCGTAGTGGTGACGGCAACGGAGATGGGGGTGAAGGTGTACCACATGACTGTCTGGCATACCCCGGCGAGGATGAAGAGGCTGACACCACTTCCGATCCCCCATCCCTTCTGAATCATCTCGTCCAGCAGAAGCACCACAAGGCTTGCGATGAAAAGCTGGGCGAAGATGATGAGTTCCTGGCTTGGTCTGAGGGTCCCCAGGGCTCCACCGAATATGTAAGCGATGGATTCGCCCACAATCACGATGAGGGTCAGGAACTTGGTCGACGACCCGAAGATGGACCTGTCATCGGGGTTGCTCATGTCGAGCTTTATGATGTCGCTCCCTACAAGGAGTTGGAGTATCAGGCCCGCTGTTACGATCGGCCCTATTCCAAGCTCCATAAGCGTCCCCTGCGTAGAGGCGAAGACCACCCTGAGGAAGGCGAGTTGGTCTGTGCCCGTGGAGCTGGTGATCGCGCAGACGCCCGTTGAGGCAGTGGACGAGACTGTGCCCCCGAAACCGCACAGAGGAGTTACCGCCATGACCAGATATGCAACCAGAGCAAAACCCGTCCAAACCAGCCTTTCGTTCAGCCCAGGCTTCCTTTCAGGCTTCGGAATCTCTGGTAGGACAGTCGCTATGTTCTTGATGAAATCCCTCATCGAAGCCATAAACCGTAGGCCCTACTCCTTGACTGCTACCTTTCCTCCGGCGGCCTCTATTTTAGCCTGAGCTTTCTTGGTGAAGGAGTCCACCTTCACCTCGTAGGCACCGGTCACCTTCCCAGAACCTAGGAGCTTCTGCACCCCCATCGAGCTGAGGTCCAAGACCTTGCTCCCCCTGGCCATGCCGTCTAGGTCTCCCACATTGGCCCAGGTTGTGGGCTTGACGTATCCTGGAGGTCTGAAGGGGTCCCTCCCGAAGTGGTCAGGGTCGTATTTCAGCATCCAGCTCCATTTGTGCTTGTGCAGTCCTGCGTTGCCGTGCCCTCCGCTCTTGCCCGAATGTCGGTGCTGCCCTATCTGGCCATAGCCGTGGGTCCGCATCCCCCTGTACCGCCTTGCCTTCCTCAGCCTGGTCGGCATCTCAGGCCATCCTCCCCACGAGCTCTGCGAGTTTAGGGTTGCTCCCGAGCATCCCCTTCTCGCTGTACTGCCGCCTTAGAGAGCGCTTGAAGCCCCCCTTTGGAGGGGAGAGCCTGAAGAAGGGGCGTAGACCCCGCACGTCTGAAAGGCGGACCTTGTCCTTCAGCATCTTCTCAGCCAGCTCTGCGTGGCTCTTGAATCCGAGGGTCTTCAGGGAATCGGCGTCCAACCTCAGGGTCGTGCTCACCATCCCCCTCTTTTGGAGGAGGGTCGTTAGCAGCTCGAGGTCCACTGGGGCCCACGCGACGTAGTCCTTGCACCTCTTCAGCATCCCCATGGTCGGAGCGTCATCGGTCACCACGGTGGCACTGAACTTCTTCTCAACCTTCAGCTCCTCCAGGGCCTCCCTCACGGGGACCGAAGAGTTGATTTTCCCGTGAATGTTCAACACGAGGAGTAGGCTCATTCTCTTCACCTAGACATTGAGTCCGTGCGACATCCTGAAGGCGTCGTAGACCGCGTTTGCGAGTGATGACATGGTGTTTGTCGAACCGAAGGTCCTGATCCAGGCGTCCTTTACGCCGGCAAGCTGAAGCAGGTTTTTCAGTGCAGGTCCTGCAACGAGCCCCAGTGCCCTGGGACCTGGAATAATCTGGACCGTCACGCTCCCCGCCTTCCCTTCTATCCTGTAGGGAACCGAGTGGGTTCTGCCGCATCTGCACTCCCAGCTACCGCACCCCAGCTTGACAGGAATGATGTTCAGGAGGGCCGCGTTCGTGGCCTTGTCTATGGCCTCACGGGTCTGCATGGCCTTCCCCTTGCCCACCCCGAACCAGCCAGCCCCGTTTCCCACTGCCACCACGGCTGCGAACCTGGTCAGCTCGCCTGCGTCGGTCTGCTTCTGGACCACGCTGACTCCGACCACTTCGTTCCGCAGGTCTGGGAGCAATTTCTTCACGATTTCAGCCTCGCGAACCCGCTGGCCGCTCCTGAATATTTCCTCCAGTGATGTAATCTTCCCCTCGTTGACGAGTGTCCCGAGCTTCGTCCTGGGAACCCAGACCTCCGGCTCCTCTTCCTGCCTGCCTCGGGGCATCATTTCCCTGTACCTCCGGAGATGGCTGCCTTGACTCTCTCGAAGTGCTGGGGGTACTCCTCGGGTTTGAATCCCTGCTTGAGGAGGGCGGAGAAGGCCCTGTCGTATGCCGCCTTGTCGGAGTCGAGGAGCTTTTTCGCGTATTCGGCTATCGCCTTCCCAGCGATCCTGTCATCCGAGGGGAGGGCTTCTTCTCCGACGGGCACCTCTACGCCGGAATCAATCATCCCCTTCAGGAAGGCGGATATGCGCGCACCCCGAATGAATGGGACAACCCCATTGTACAGGACGGCTTTCTTCACGTCACTTTCCACTGCCTTTTTGCCTGCGAGCAGTCCGAGAAGATAGCAGGCAGGGGTGGACTTCAAAGAGCCTTGCCATCCGAACTTGCGCAGCTGCCTTGAATGGGCAGAAGCGAGGACAAGGTCGCCGCCGGCCTTGGGAATAACCAACTGCGAAGAGACATTCTTGTTGGAGATGCGTACGACAAGAAGCGTCGCCCGCGAGGTGATTGCCCTCTTCCTGGACCGGTAATCGGTGAGCCCTTCCCTTCGCCGTCTGAAAAGCGGCACGTAAGCAGACATCACTTCTTGGCCNTCCTTCATCAGGTCCATCAGGTGTTTGACGTTTCTGACTTGGCCGCCCTTCACTTGCTTGTAGAGACTCTTGTAGGACTTCGCGCTGATTTCCTTCCTCTCCTTCGCCACCTTGAGCCTCCAGCGTAGAGCCCTCACCTTCGTGATCCATCTGTCCTTGCGAGGGTTCCTGGCCTTGGCGCCCCCTTCAGTGGAGCCCGAGCCCCGTCCACGTTTGAGTCTCGAGGAGCGTTCTCTGAATCTCCCCCTAGAAATGCCCTTCTCGGGGGCCGCCCTAATCGCACCGAAGCCCACCAGCCCTCTGATGGTGCTTCTGGTTATCGCGTCCTGGATGAGGTCCGAGTACTCGTCGTCGAATATCACCCTGTCCTCACCGACGCCGAGGACGGACGCAGCAAGCCGCCGTTTACTTCTTAGATTCAATTATTCTCAACCCTGTCGGGTTCAGGACCCTTATTCCAAGTTCGTTGGCCCTGGTGAGTATTTCCTGACGCTTCTTCGCCCCTACGGTTCTGCCTATCCTGGCCACGTCTCTGCCGGGGACGAGGCCGTCGAGATCGGAAGGGTTGTAGGTTAGGACTTCCTCGTGGCCGCTCGGATGGAGACCGCGAGATTCCGCCGGGCCTCTGTAGCCGACCCTTACCAGGGCGGGCCATCCCTTGTCCTGTCTTCGGACCTTGTTGTCGACCCCCTTGGGCTTCCTCCACTCCGGATGAATTCTCACGTAACGCCAGGACTCCTGTCTGACGAACTCGGGCCTTCGCTCCGCTAATTCAGACCGCCTCTTGACGAGCGCCTTCAGTCTGTTCTCCTCAGAAGCTTTGGCCTTCGGCAATTTTTACGAGCCCTTCTCCTTTTGGTATATGTAGATGCCGTCGAGGAAGATCCTCTGGTCCTTCCTGCGTATCCTGGTCGCCAGCTCTACGTTGGCAGCGGTCTGGCCGACGTCTTCGACCGAGACTCCCTTCACCACAATGTCGTCTCCTTCTACGGTCACCTTCGAGGCGCCGATTATCTTCGCTATCCTGGGAGATCTCTCTCCGACGAAATTTTCGATGAGGATCTGGTCTCCCTTGGTCTTGACCGAAATCGGGAAGTGGGCGTACACTACCTTCAGCCTGTACGTGTACCCCTTGGTCACACCGGTGATCATGTTGTTTACGTGGCTCAGGGCCGTGTTGATGATTACGTTGTCCTTCTTCTTCTTGGAGAAGGGGGATATCGTCACCCTGTTCCCCGTGACTCCGAGATTGATGTTCACCTTGTCGAAGTCCTTCTTTGCCTCTCCCAGCTTCCCTTTGATTGTGAGCATCCTTCCCGTGAGGGATGCCGTGACACCCTGGGGAACTTCTATGGCTTCGTGAAGGCCATTGTCAGTAGACAAACCCAATCAACCTCCCGCCGAGCCTCTTTTCCTGGGCTTCAGAGTGGGACATTACCCCCTTCGGTGTGGACACAATCAGCGTCCCCACCCCAACCGCAGGAAGGTACCTGTGTTCCCAATCCACCAACTTTGAAGAGCGTACCGGGAACCTTGGAGAGATGACGCCGCATTTGTTGATCCTCCCCAGCAGCTGAACGCGGAGTTTCCCTCCAACCCCGTCGTCAATGAACTCGAATTCACCGACATACCTGCGTTTTTGGAGGACCTTGAGGACCTCACTGGCAAGGTTCGAGGCCGGAATCACTGTGCACTCCTTCTTGTTTCTCATCTCGGCGTTCTGAAGGCTGGTGAAGAGATTGGAGAGGACGTTGGTGGCTGGCATCTCTGTTCACCTAGTCGTACTTCCTGAAGCCCAGCTTCTCGGCGACTTCTCTGAAGCACTGTCTGCAGAGCACGAGGTCGTAGGCTCGGATTACCGCCCCATACTGACCGCAGCGCCTGCAATAGTGGGTTGACTTGCCGTACTTCCTCTGTTTCGGGTGCCTCTCCTTCATGAGACTGTCGCCCCGAAGTTGTCCTTGAAGTATGCCATTGCGTCGTCTTTTGACACGAAGTGCTCCTTGCCAACCTTGGACACGCGCCTCCCGCGCCTGGAGACCCTGTACCCCGCTCTCTCGAGGAGGACAGACACGTTCATGCCCAGGATGCCTATGCTGGGGTCGTATCTTATGCCAGGTATCTCGATGTGCTCCTTCACCCCGAACGACACAGACCCTCTGGGGTCGAAACTCGATTCTGGGAGCTTCCTCTCCCTCGCCGCAAGCAGTTTCTCTATGAGCTCTTTCGTTCCGCTTCCTCTCACCGTTACAATAACGCCGATGGGTTCCCCCTTGTGAATACCGAAGTCCCTGACCGACTTCTTCGCCCTTCGCTGGCTCGGCTTCTGCCCAGTCACCTGCTCGAGGACCCTCTTCCCCCTTTCTATCGCCTCGCCGGACTTGCCGACGCCGATGTTCACCACTACCTTTCCTACCCTTATTGCCCGCATCGGGTTTTCCTGCACTGTACTCTGACTCATGATGGGCCGACCCCCACCGTTATCATTGGCTGCTCTTGCCCAACCGGGAAGACTAGCCGCGATGGGATTTCGGCCTCCCCGCTCGGCAGGGATATCTTAACCATTCGCTCTCTGCTGATGGTTCCTTTCTTCACTTCCACAATCCTGCCCAGTTGGCCCGCCCTGTCCCCGGTGAGAATCAGGCCCATGGACTCCTTGGCAAGCCTCACGCTATCTAGCACCTTCTGAGCAGGAACCTCCAGGAGAACTGCATCGCCTGGCGAGAGGTCCAGCTTGTCGTCCATTATCGAGCGCCCGTCGTGGAGGCCATACTGGATGTGCCCCCCTCTTACCTTGGTCTTGGACTTGATGCTGCAGAGTTTCCTTCCAGACTCGGTTTCAGAGACCTTCGCAAGGCGGAGTCCCTTGGGGGACGGGACGAGCCTGAAGGAGATGCCTTCTGATGGGACGCTGACGACGTTGAAGAGGCCGACTGGGAAGCTGGGGGAGTGACGAGCCCGGCCGTCCACCAGGACCCTTCCCGTCTTGACGACATACTTGATTTCCTTGGCTCTCTCGGCGAGGGAGGCCAGGTCCCTTATCACCACGCCCAGGGGGTAAGACGATGCAGTGGGGTAGGTCCCCGGGATCGGCTTGAACACGAATCTGTCGCCCTTGCGCGGTATGTCCCAGGATCGCGGGGCTGCGACCCTCTTCAGCTTGTTCCTTCCGCCCTTCTTCCCCATTACGTGTGCGCCTCCAACTTCTGCTTCCTGATCTTGTCGTCCAGTGAAAGCGCCGTGATCATGACATTGGAGGAGTTGACTGGGACCGGCGAGGTTCCCCCCTTCTGCTTCTCCCTGGTAACCCCCTCGACGTTGAGCCTGCCGTCCTTAGGGAGGACCTTGGTTACCTTCCCTTCGATGTTCTTGAACTCGCCACGTACTATTTTGACCGAATCCCCCTCTCGGGGCCTGACGGAGCGCCGCTTGTACTTCTCGCGGAGTTCCTTTGAAAGGGTGGAGCTGAATTTCATTCCTGATCTCCTCAAATGATTATGGATGCCAGGTTGGCAATCCTTGGCCACTTTTCAGCCGCTTCGCTGGCCACTGGTCCCTTGATGTCCGTACCTTTCAGGTCCCCTTCGGGGGTTACTATCACGGCGGCGTTGTCCTCGAAGACGACACGCTGGCCGCTGACCCTCCGAACCGGGTACTTCTGTCTGATGATCACTGCGCCGAAGACCTGCTTGCGANAGATCGGGAGGCCCTCTCTTGACGACGCAGACAACGCTGTCTCCCACCGAGGCCGCAGGGACTCTGCTCAGACGTGTCTTCGCCTTCGTGACCTGCACCACCCTGAGGGTTTTGGCCCCCGTGTTGTCAGCGCAGGTAATTACGGCGTTAAGGGGAATTGCTCGGGTGATGTAGTTCTTGAATTCTTCGACCCCTTTCGCTGAAACTGCGCGAGACTTGGTGGACACTAGGCGCTCCTCCTGGACTCGACGACTACGAACGATATTGTCTTGGAGAGAGGCCTGCATTCGCCAATTGTGACGACGTCACCATCGCCCACAGTGATGCACGGAGGAGTGTGGGCGCTGATTCTGCTACGCCTCCGCTCGCCCCTGTTGTACTTCCCCATGTTGTGGAGGTATTCCATCTGCACCACAACGAAGTTCTTGCCGGCGCTGGAAACGACCTTTCCAGTGAGGAGTCTTCCCCTGACCTTCAATGTCCCGTGGAAGGGGCACCTTTCGTCCTGGCAGCTCTTATTCGGAGCGGCCACCTCCAGCCCGGCGGACGTCATTATTTCTTCCTCGCCCCCAGCCTGTCCTCGAGCCTACCGTTGACTTGGTCGCCCCTGACGACGCTCCCTGTGCGGGCGAGCCGCAGTGTGGTCCCCTTCTTCTGCACTGTGAACCTCTTCGGCCCCGAGTCAATCAGGAGCGTGTTTGCGGTCTCTAGGACGACGGTTCCTTTCCTGCCTTTCATCGTCGGGTCCGCCGCGCTGATCACTGTCGCTTCCTCTCCGATCAGGTTCACTCTGCTACCCCCTTCTCGTGCATGATCGTTAGCACCCTGGCGATGTCCCTGCGAACCCTCCTGACCTTCCCCACGTCCTTCTTCACGAGACCCCTCTCCACGTCGCCCCTGAGCTTCGACATCTCTGACCTGAGGTCAAAGAGTGTCTGCCGGAGCTTCTCAGCGTCCTGGCTTCTGAGGTCCTTCGGCTTGAGCTGGGGCATTTTCAACCTCCTCCTTCTTTTCTTCTTGCTTGATGTCTTCCTTGAACTGGAATTCCGGTGGCAGGGCGTCTCTCAGTGCAATCTTCACCTTGATGCCGTAGAGACCGAGCTTTAGCAGGACGTCGGTCGTGGCCTCGTCGACCGATCTGTCAGCGGTGTCCCCGCTCTTCGGGACGACGCCGGCTCGGTACTTCTCACCGTGGGACCTGTCGCTTCTGAGCTTCCCGGCCACAGAGATCTCAACCCCAGATGCTCCTGCGTTCATGATGTTGTTGACCGACCACATTGCNAGCTCGCCTGAAAGCTGTCCCACGGGAGACGATTTGCGCGATTCTGGCGGCCATTATTCTCGCGTTCAGCTCTGGGTTCTCGACCTCCGTGACCGCGATCTGCGGGTTGGGGAAGCCGAACTTTGACGCCACCTTGTCCGTGAGCTCCTTGATTCCGGTGCCTCGTCTGCCGATGGCAAGGCCCGGGCGGGCGACATAGACCTTCAGAGTGGTGCCCACGGGAGACTTTTGAACTTCCAGTCCGCCGTAGCCCGCGTCCCTAAGCTCCTTCTNCGAAGAACTCGTCCAGCTCTGCGAACGACCTGCTCGTGGTCAGGATGGACTTTACGGAACTTCGCTGCTGGACTGACATTTGCTATACTTCCTTGCCGACGACCTCTATGTGTACCAGCTGGTGAAAGTTCGGCGAACTCCGGCCGAAGGCCCTGGGGACGTAGTCCTTGACTGTCCTCCCGGCATATGCTGAGGCATGGATGATCTTGACTCGTTCCGGGTCAAGACCTTTGAACTCCGAATTGCTCTGGAGGTTCCTTAGG
>OCOJ01774223.1_pt1 | contig 11244 bp, 11 predicted proteins | sample 1539251 | NCBI WGS metagenome assembly OCOJ01 (sample SAMN01911457, study PRJEB22624) | soil metagenome | biome: Soil | place: Malaysia | collected 2012-04-30 | depth RA_metagenome m
GCTGGACAGGTCCAGATGACGTCTGCCGGCAGCTCCGCCTGCAGGGCCGCTATCGAGAAGCACCAGCCGATGCTCGGCATCCATGGCCACATCCACGAGTCTCACGGCTTCGTCATGATAGGGAGGACGCTCTGCGCGAACCCCGGGAGCGACTACGGTGAGGGAGTCCTAAGGGGATTCCTGACGGAAATTGAAGGGGACAAGATAAAGTCCCACATGCTGACGACGGGCTGAGAACTACTCTGGCGGGATTTCCTTGTATGCAAGGGAGATATCGACTCCCCTGGCCTTGTGGTAGTAGTACGACCCTGCGTAAAGCACCGCGCCTAGGATGAAGGTCCCGATCACGAAGTAGACTGTGAGGTTGTTGAGGGACCACATGGTCGCATTGGTGATGTACTGGTAGGTCAGGAAGCCGAACACGAATATGTTAGCGATCCCCGCAATGACGAGTATCGCCTTCGACATACCCTTCTCCTTCCTTATGCCCCATATAGCCGCAGTCAGTCCCACGAAGGCGAAGTATATCATGGAGGCTATCGTCGCGCCGAAGAGGCCGCTAACACCACTGTAGTAGAACGCCGATATCCCGACGAGCACGACCGTGACGACCAGGGAAATGAGGAAGGCGTTCACCGGAGACCCGAACCTCGGGTTGACATCCGATATATGGGAGGGGAGGAACCTGTCGAAGGACTGGGCAAGCAGGTACCTCGAGATCACTATGACCCCGTAGGCGAGGACGCTCATGTTTGCGAAAATCCACCCCAGGCCTATGAGGAAGGCCACTATGTTGCTGCTCGTGACCCCCATGGCAAGGGTCCAGAAGTTGAACGAATAGTTGTAAACAAGGGTGGGATTGGAATAGGCCCCGTTGGTGAAGGCCTGGCCAGCAACGTAGTACATCGTCGCAATCGCGCTGGTTACGAAAATGAAAACTACAACGGCGGAAACCGGGACGTTCCATCTTACAGCAGACTTCCCCTTGATTTCGCTTGCTACCGCGGGGGCCGCATTCAGCCATGGATAGATGAAGGCAGCCATCAGGGGAAGCAGGAAGATAGTGTTGCCGAAGTTGAACCCTGTGGATCCAGAGCTCTGCACGAGACTGTAAGCGGTGCCATTTCCGCTTATTCCTAAGGTCGTGCTGTTGAGCCCGAGTCCATTGACGTAGTTCTGGACCGCACTCGAACCCCCATAGAGCAATGCCGCAATCGCAAGAACGATAGCGAACATCCCGAATATTGTGAGGATGGAAACAAGCCTGTATCCTGCCTTGGGTCTGACTATGTTAATCCCGATCAAGAAAGCGAAAATCAGACCGCCTACCACCCACTGGTCGAGGGGACTCGCTCCTGCACTTCCTCCCGGGACAGCGAGGCCCAAGAACGTAGCGCTGGCAGAGTTGAAGTACAGCCCGACCGCCCCGAGGGCGAACACAGTCGAAAGTACGATCAGAGCCAGATAGGCGGTTGTCTCCGTGGTGTAACCCATGAAAGAGAGAACGCTCCCGGCGGGACCCCCGAGCGTCCTGGACACCCACACGTAATCCCCTCCCGTCCTTGGCATTCTTCTTGACATGATAGTGTAGACCGCAATCTGAGGGAAGGAGACAACAAACCCGATCACCGAGAGCCACACAAGGTTCACGCCTGTCATGTCATGACCTGCGAAGAACATCGGGACGAGGCCGGAGATTCCGATGACTCCCAGGAGGGCGCCCACGGACATGTTGCTCATGTTCATGGCGATGCTGTCGAAGAATGAAACGTTCTTTACCAGACCGGTAGCTTCGCGGACAAAGACGCCAGGCGTCGGTGCAGGCGCCTGCGCTGGCTCGGCTGCAGCTTGCCTCTCCTGATCGCTCAAGGGTGGCTTTGCTCGCCAGTCTTGCACTAGTCGCTTATTTAAGCACCAGCCCTAAGCTTGCTAATTTGACGCTTGGCGAACTCCCCGACGTTAGCACCAATAATATGTTCGTCTCTATCTTATCCTGACATGAGGGTACCCCCCAAGCCATCCTTCCGCACGTCCTGGCACTGCAAAAGCTTCTTAGACGTGGGCCCGACGCTACTTCTCGTTCAGGTCGTGAATACTCGTTGAGCGCTTCCACCCTTCCCCGCGAATCCCTGGACGAGGAAGCAGAGAGGATACTCCAGGGCGCCGAGGAAAAGGGGATTACACTGCGTCTGCTGGGGGGAATGGCGGTCAGCATCAGGTGTCCCTCCGCATCCAGGCCCCCACTGTCAAGACGACGCGTCGACATAGATGTGATGGGCCGAAGGAAGGACGTCGCCAAGATCAACCAGCTCTTCAAGGAGCTAGGATACAAGCCGAGGGAGAGGTTCAACGCCCTCCACGGATCCAGGCTCATTTTCAACGACATAGGAAACCAGAGGAGAGTCGACGTGTTCCTCGACGTCTTTCAGATGTGTCACAAGTTCGACTTCAGGAACCGTCTAGCGCTGGAACAGAAGACCATCCCGCTTTCTGACTTGCTCTCCACCAAACTCCAGATCGTAGAAATCAACGAGAAGGACATCAAGGACATCTTCGCAATACTCCTGGACCACGAAGTCTCTGAGGGCGAGGGACCAGACAGTATAGACGCAGGCTACATCTCGAAACTCTGCGCCGAAGACTGGGGAGTCTACAAGACGTTCACCACGAACCTGGAGAGACTTGCCGGCTCCGCAGAAGGGATGGGGCTCAACCCGGAACAGAACAAGCGCATTGCTGACCGGGTAGGGAAGCTGAAGAAATCCATCGAAGCAGCACCGAAGTCAATGGGGTGGAAGATGAGGGCCACGGTGGGAGAGCGGAAGAAGTGGTACGAGCTCCCCGAGGCCGATAAGGAAGTCGTGGACTCGGCGGTGGCTGGTACCTAGTCGTCAGGAGGCGAGTTCGCTGGAGCCTTTAAATCGAATATGGAAACGGACGATTGTGGCGAACTAGTTTGCCCAAAGCTTCTGGCTCCTTGAGTAGGCTGGGACTCTACCTTCAGGACATGCATGTCCGCGAGATGGTGAAGTACTCTCAGATCGCAGAGGCACACGGGTTCGAGTCCGTCTGGATTGCCGAGTCGAGGCTCGCGAGGGACGCCATCGTCCCCGTCGCGGCCATTGCGACAGACACGAGCAAGATCAAGATTGGTGCGGGGGTGATTAACACATGGACTCGAAATGCCGCCCTCATCGCCCAGACATTTGCCACGCTTGACGAGCTGTCCGCGGGGAGGGTAATCTTGGGACTCGGCGCCTGGTGGGACCCCCTCGCCAAGAAGGTGGGCATAGATAGGACAAAACCTCTCCAGTGCATGAGGGAGTACGTCCAGGTGATCAGGAGCCTCTTAAAGGCGGAAGAGGTGACATTCAAGGGAGAGTTCGTGAAGATGGATGGAGTCAAGCTTGACACGCTTCACGGGACCGGCGCCCGACCGAGAGAAGTGCCCATCTACATAGGGGGGACGGGATTTCAGATGCTCGAACTTGCCGGAGAGATAGCCGACGGGGCTCTGCTGAACTACCTCGTCTCGCCGAAGTATGATGAGAAAGCGTGGGAGAGCATCAGGCGCGGGGCTGAGAAGGCCCACAGGAACCCAAGGGAGATTGATTCTCCCCAGCTCATCGCGTGCTCGATTGACGAGGATGCCGACAAGGCGGTAGAGCTCGCCAAGAGCCACGTGACGATGACCATAGGACAGCAGCCGCATATCGCGAAAGCGAGCGGAGTAAGTGATGACCTCATCAGGGACGTGCAGGAGCGCATGGGGGGGTGGCCTGCGAAGCCAGGAGGAATCGAAAGGGCGGCTGAAATCGTCCCCGACGAGGTGGTGCGACTCATAACCGCTTCGGGCACGCCAGCCGACTGCGAGACGAAGATCAAGGAATACATGGCGGCTGGTTGTAGTTCACCGCTCCTTCTCCTCCTGAGCCACAACATCGAGTACGCGGTCGAATCCCTGGCGTAGGCAAGTTGTCGACGAAACTCCTGGTAAAAGGGGGGGTCGCCGTCACCATGGATAAGAAGCGCAGGGTCATCCAAGGTGCCGGAGTCGCAGTAGCTGATGGCAGGATAGCAAGGGTCGGTCCGCTCGAGGATGTGTCGAAGGACTTCGGCCCGGACGAGGTGGTTGATGCTAGGGGGTGCATTGTCATGCCCGGCCTCATTTGCAGTCACACCCACCTGTACGGCATCGCTTTGGGAGGGTCCGCCCTGAACATCGACCCCCCTTCTGACTTCCTTCAGATTCTGCAGCGAGTATGGTGGCCCGTCGATGAAAAGCTAACGAACGACGATGCGTATGCGACGACGTTAGCCGCCGGCATAGAATCACTGACGAATGGGACGACGTGCTATGCAGACACCTACTCGGCACCCAACGCAATCGAAGGGTCCCTCGACAAGATCGCAACGGCGTCCAACGAGGTCGGTATCCGCGGAATCATCTCTTTCGAAGCGACGGAGAGGAGGAGCGCTGACGAGGGAACGAGGGGGCTCAATGAGAGCCTTAGGTTCATCGGGAAGAAGGACAAGGGGAGGACAATGGGCATGATAAGCCTCCACGCACCGTTCACAATTTCAGACGACCTGATTTCGCGAGGGACAGAAGCGAGCAGGGCCCATGGGGTCCCCCTCACGATTCACGTCTCCGAGGGGCCAAATGACAGCTACCACAACATGGAGAGGTACGGGAGAAGGAGCGTCGAAAGGCTGCAAGAAGTGGGCCTTCTGTCCCCCAGAGCGGTCCTTGCGCACTGCGTCCACCTTAACGAAAGGGAGATCGAGCTGATTGCAAAGAGCTCGGCCAGCGTTGCCCACAATCCCATGAGCAACATGCTGAACGCCGTCGGTGTCTCCCCCCTGATGGACATGCTGGGCCGCGGGGTCAACGTGGGTCTCGGGAACGACGGGTACGTGTTCGACATGTTCGAAAACATGAGGGCAGGTTTCCTGCTGCAGAGGGTTGCCCGCAGGAATCCGAACAGCCCCTCACCACAGGAGATGGTGGAAATGTGCACCGTCAATGCCGCGAAGGCGTACGGGCTGTCTTCTCTGGGCTCCATCGAGGCCGGGAAGAGGGCGGACATCATTGTCGTGCGGCCTACCCTCACCGCCACCCCCTATTCCGGCTCAATCTACGGATACATCGTCAACAGCCTCAGAGGGCCCGATGTCAGGGACGCGGTGGTGGACGGCCAGGTCGTTATGAGGAACAGGAGGCTGCTGACTCTCGATGTCCAGAAAGCCGAGACGAAGGTATTGAAGGCGATGGACCGCCTCTGGCGGAGGCTCGGTTCCTCACCTCCCGAGGCCGTGGAGCCCCTGGGGCTGGACATCCGTCACCCGAAGCCCAAGAAAGGCAGGGATTCCTGACCTAGAAGCCAGCGCGCCTCGGCAAGAACCTTCCCCGACCTCTGCTCCCGACGAATTCCCCGTCCTCCATTGCTACTTCCCCCCTGCTCACCGTCAGTACCGGGTACCCCTCGGTCGTGATATGGTCGTATATGCTGTAATCGATTCTCGAATGCATCACGTCCGCAGTCATCCTCACCCTCTTGGCGGGGTCGATTACCACGAAGTCCGCGTCCGCCCCGACCGATATTGACCCCTTCGACGGGGACAGACCGAAGTGCATTGAGGGCGCCCCCGACGTGACCCTGACCAGATCGAACATCGAGATTCTCCCCTTCCTCACCCCTTCTGAGTAGAGCAGCGGGATTATCGCCTCGGTGCCCGGGACTCCGCTTGGTATCTTCGTGAAGTCCTCCTCTCCCCAGTCCTTCTCGGCGCTCGTGAACGGGCAGTGGTCGCTCCCCACCGTCTCGATGACCCCGCCCGGCGCAAGGCCCTCCCACAGGGCTGCCTGGTCCTCAGGCGTCTTGAGGGGTGGCGACATGACGAAGTTCCTCCCGTCCTCTCTCTTGTAGACTCGGTCCGTCAGAACGAGGTAGTGCGGGCATGTCTCGGCGAACACATTCGTCCCTCTGCGCCGGGCATCCTCGACTTCCTCCTTCCCCACCCTGCTCGAAAGGTGAACGATGTAGGTTCTAGCGGAGGCCGCCTTTGCCAGTCGTGTGACCCTCGAAATCGCCTCGGCTTCGGCAGAGGCGGGCCTGCTCAGGGCGTGGTATCTCGCGTCCGTGTTCCCCGCCGCCAGGTTCTTTTCGATCAGCCGTTGGATGATTGGTTCGCTCTCGGCGTGGACGGCGACGAGCCCGCCAACTCCGGCGACCTTTTCCATCACTCTTGAGATGTCGATGTCTCCGAGCATCAGTCCCCTCTTCTTGTAGGCGGTGTAGACCTTGAAACTCGGCACCCCCTTGCGGACCACCTCGGGTATCCTGTCAATCTCGGGCAGGTTCTGCCCCTTGAACATCATGTGAAGACCGTAGTCGATCGCTACCTTGCGGTCGGCCTTCCTCCTGTAGTCTGCGAGCGCTCCCAGGAGGGTCTGGCCAGGCTGCGGGTCCACGAAGTCGACTATGGTAGTTATCCCGCCGCAGGCGGCGGCCACGGTCCCCGAGTAGAAGTCGTCGGCGGATGTGGTGCCGACGACGGGGAGTTCCATGTGCGTGTGGGCGTCGATCCCTCCGGGAATGACGATCTTCCCCCTCGCGTCGTACACCTCCGCCCCCGATGGCTCGAGATTCGGCGAAATTGATACGATGACGCCCCCTTCTACTCCAATGTTGGACTCGAACGTTTCCGAGCCCGTTATGATTCTGGCGTTCCTTACCAGGAGGTCCAACGGCAGGGGCTCCCTAGGCCCTGACTCCCGACCTGGAAATAAGCTCGTCCTGCCGCCGTTGCGCCTCGCCCACTACCCTATTCTCATCGAGGGTGAGCGCCTTCCCATGTCGGAGCAGGAGCCTCCCGTCGACCAGAACGGTGTCCACGTCGCTCCCCATGGCCGAGTATACGATGTTCGACACTATGTCCCTGAAGGGCGTAAGGTGTGGCTTCTTTAGATCAATGATCGCCAGGTCCGCTTTCTTGCCCACTTCAATGGACCCTATCTCCGATTCCATGCCCATGGCCCTTGCGCCCCTGACCGTCGCCATCTCAAGGACCGCCATGGCGGGCATGGTGAGGGGGTCGAGCAGCCGTCCCTTCTGAATCACAGCTGCTATCTTCATCTCTCGGATCATGTCGTGCGAGTTGTTGCAAGGGGCACCGTCGCAACCGAGCCCCACGTTCGCCCCTGCCCCGAGCAGTTCCGGCACCTTGGGGATCCCGGAGGCGAGCTTGAGGTTCGAGGAGGGACAGTGGGCCACGTTGGCCCTCGTCTTTGCCACCTTCCTGACATCGTTGTCCGTGAGCCAGACCATGTGGGCAAAGAGCGACCCCGGTCGCGCTAGTCCCACCTTCTCGATGAACTCGAAGGGGGTCAGCCCGAAGTTCTGCTTCGCGTACCTCACATCCTCTTTCACCTCCGCCAGGTGCATGGTCACCCTCGTCTTCTGTTCCTCGGCAAGTTCCGCGACCTCCTCGTAAAGCTCCCTACTGCACCCTCCAAGGGACCTCGGAGCCAGCCAGGTCCTAACCAGGCCCTCCCTGATTCCGTTCCATTTCTTGACCATCAATTTGGCCTCTCTGATGCATGCTTCCTTCTCTTCAACGAGCCCAGCCGGCATCATGCTCCCCTTCCTGCCGTAACCTGGGCTATCCATGATGGTCTTCGCTAGGGCCCCCCTCATGCCCGCTTTCACCACCGATCTTGCGATGCCGTCGAACCCGTAACGGGACACCACGTCTACCCCGACAAACGAAGTTGTCCCGCTCCTCAGCATCTCGAGCATAGATAGCTCAGCGCTCACCCTGCCGTCTTCCTTCGTGAAGCACCCCTGGATGGGCCATACCCTCTGCCTTAGCCACTCCACCAGGGAAAGGTCATCAGCGCACCCCCTGAGGAGACTCTGTGCGAGGTGTAGGTGCGTGTCGACGAGCCCTGGTAACACAGCCATCCCTTTCGCTGAAATTCTCTGCTCAGCTTTCTCAGGCCGCCCGGCTCCCGGCCCTCTGATTTCGGCGATTCTGCCTCCCTCAATTAGGATTGAGCCTCCCTCGACAACCCTTCGTCGAGGGTCCATGGTCACGATGATGGCATCTTCGATGAGGAGGGAGCTAGGCTTGGCCAACTTGAAGAATCAAGCCTTCGGACCTATTACGTGGGTCCCGCTCTCTCCCTTCAGGGCCTCGGTCAGCTTGTCGAGGTCTGCGATGATGGCCCGCTCCCCTCCGTTCTGGACGAAACGGATGACAGCGGTCACCTTCGGTGCCATGCTCCCCACCGCAAACTGACCTTCGTTGAGATAGCCCAAAAGCTGCTCAGGAGTGACCTCTCTGAGTAGCTCCTGCTTTGGAGTCCCGTAGTGAACGTAGGCGCCTTCCACATCCGTGAGTATCACGAACATGTTGGCTTTGATCAAAGTCGCCAGACGCTCCCCTCCAAGGTCCTTGTCAATCACCGCTTCGACTCCAGTCGCTCTCCCGTCCTCTTCGACAACGGGGATGCCCCCTCCCCCGGTCGAGACCACGACGAACCCCGCATCGACCAACGTCCGTATCGCGAATCTCTCCGCAATCACCTTCGGGTCGGGGGAAGGAACCACCCGCCGGTATCCGCGCCCTGCGTCCTCCTTAATCGTGATGCCCGATATGCGCTTCGCCAGGTCGTCCGCCTCCTCCTTCGTGTAGAACGGGCCTACCGGCTTGGTCGGGTTCGCGAAAGCAGGGTCGTTCTTGTCGACGATGGTTCTCGTGATCACCGTCACGACATACTTGTCTATTCCCCTCGACTTCAACTCGTTTCTCAGAGCCTGCTGTATCATGTACCCGATGAAGCCCTGCGTTTCAGCCCCGCAGGCATCAAGGGGAAGCGGCGGCACTATTTTCTTCGCAGCGTCATGCCTAAGGAGGGTGGCCCCAACTTGAGGCCCGTTACCGTGTGTCAGGACGACCTCGTACCCCTGCTCTATGAGGTCAGCTATCTTGACCGCGGTCCTCTCGACGTTGCCGTACTGGTCCTCAAACGTCCCCTTCTGTGTCCTCTGAAGGAGCGCGTTGCCTCCCAGAGCAATTACTACGATCTTGTTTGGCATGAAACGAAGTCAACCTGTCTGTAGCCCAGCCTATAACTCCTATTCATGTCGATTGTCCCTAACCGACGTCCGCCAATCTGAACTGCGTCCTGGAGGGCCTAGGGGATTGCACGGACGCGGTCAATTCGCACTCGCATGTGAAGTAACCTTCGAACGGTTATCTACGAAAAGACTACTCACGGGTCATTGGTCGAGTACAGGTACATTAGCTGGTCCGAGTACGGGAATTTAGCCGAAGCCCTGGCCGAAAAGGTGTGCTCAGGCGGAAAGAGGTTCGACTTGGTCATCGGGATAGCGAGGGGCGGTATGCCGGTGGCCATCGTTGTCTCTGACCACATAAACGCCAGAATCGACTTCATCAACGTGAAATCGTACTCGGGGATCGGCGAGCGGAGCATCCCCAAAATCCTCTCAACTCTGACCGATGAGATTGCCGGGAAGAGCATTCTGGTCGTTGACGACCTGGTGGATCAGGGCGACACCATGACGGTAGTGGAGGAATATCTGTCAGAGCAGGGCCCAAAGCTCATGGAGGTGGCCGTCCTGTTCAAGAAGCCCTGGACCAAGTTCGAGCCAGACTACTACTTGGAGGTAGTAGACAGATGGGTCGTCTTCCCATTCGAGCTGAGTGAGGTCGGCAGACTGAGGATTGCGGACGAAAGCGTTTCACCCGCGAACATCCTCCACGTCGCATCTAGCCCGCCTAACGTTTAATTACACAAATCCGAGGCAGACGAAAAAGTCCGTATTGCCCTCCGCCATCGAACAGACCGTGAAGGCGCTCGTCGAATTTGAATCCGCCCTAGATGCCGCCAAGGCCGAGGCCTCGGAGGGGAAGAGGAGGGCCATGAAGGATGCTTTGGACTGGGCGGAGGCAGCAAGAACCTCTGCCATTGAGGGAGCGACCGAGATTGCCGCCCGCCGTGTGGCGGAGGCAAAGGCAGAGGCCGAGGCGCAGGCGAAGAGCATCCGAGAAGAGGGGAGATTGGCGCTGGAAGCGTTCGAAGTTTCCATTTCACGCCACAGGACCGAAGCCGCAGAGTTCGCGGCGTCCAGATTGTTGGGCGAGTCGAAATGAAAGTAGTTGCGGTCGGAGGGAAGGCGTTCGTCACCGGGTTCGTCCTGTCGGGGGTGAGCGGGGAGTACGTGCCCAGCGCACCCGCCGCCCTCGAGAAAATCGAGAGCCTCGCCAAGGACCCTACCGTCGGGCTGATAATGGTAAGCGACGAGGTAGCGAAGCCTATCGCGGACCAGCTCACCCAGCTGAGGACAAAGAGGGCGATCCCATTGATTTACGAGGTCCCCGGGCCGGGGAGCAAGAAGGAGAAGGTGGAGTACCGAGCGATGCTGAGAGCGATACTTGGAGTCTGAGAAATCGAGCAAAGCAGCCTCCGACACACTGGAGAAGGTCTCAGCAGAGTTCGAGAGCGAGGTGCTGGCTGACTTGGAGGCAGGGCGGTCCGAAACCCTCGCTAGGATAGAGGCGGTGAGGAAAGAAACCAGCGAGGCGGTCGGGAAGATCCTCGAGACGGGGGAGAAGCAGGCGGAATCGGTGAAGAGGCAGATAATTGGGTCCGCCGAGCTGGATGCGAGGAACGAACAGCTTCGGTCCCTTGAAAAGGCTGTCAACCAGGCTTTCGACCAGGCGGTGGAGAAGATTTCAACGGTATCGGGAACCTCACAGGAGAAGGCACTGGTCTCGCTGATTCAGGAAGGGCTCGACGTCATCGGCCCTCGCGCCAAGGTGTCGTGCGCCTCGAAAGACAGGAAGGCGGTCTCATCCGCCATCAGGAAGCTTGGGAGCGGGGCAAAGCTCTCCCTGGACGACGGGGAGATCAATACGGTGGGGGGCGTGATTCTAACCAATCCCGACGGAACCGTCAGGTTCGACAACACCTTCGAGGCAAGGCTCGAAAGGATGAGGCCCACCCTCAGGAAGGCGGTCGCCGGGATACTGACAGGCGCCGAGTGAAACAAGGAAAAGCAACGTCTCACCTCTAAACGTTATAAGGCCGCCAAATTTGGCGCTCGAGCAGGTTCCGTTTTGCCAGCCAAGGGAAAAATCGAGTGGATTTCAGGCCCGGCCGTCAAGGCTTCTGGCATGGCCGCCTCGAAGATGTACGAGGTGACCCAGGTCGGA
>OCOJ01006806.1_pt3 | contig 11232 bp, 10 predicted proteins | sample 1539251 | NCBI WGS metagenome assembly OCOJ01 (sample SAMN01911457, study PRJEB22624) | soil metagenome | biome: Soil | place: Malaysia | collected 2012-04-30 | depth RA_metagenome m
GGCGGCCGGAACCCGCCTCCACATACACGCAGCGAGTCATTTTTCGAGACCCTTGCAGAGGCCAATCCATCATGAAAAAAGGAAGCTGGTACGTTGTCGCGTTGGCGCTGGCCGCCGCGCTGGCCCTGGTGGTGCAGCGGACGCAACGCAGCGCGGCCGGCAGCGGGCGCACACAGGCTGCGGCCTCGAGCGCGCCGGTGACAAAAATTTCCACGCGGGATATGAAGCCCGCCCCGCCCCTGGTCCTGAAGGATTTGAACGACAAGCAGGTAAGCCTGCAGGATTATTCCGGCAAGGTGGTGCTGGTGAATTTCTGGGCCACTTGGTGCGATCCCTGCCGCACGGAGATTCCCTGGCTCATCAAGCTGGCGCAGAAATACGGCGACCAGGGCTTTGTGGTGCTGGGCGTGGCCATGGACGATGAAGGAAAAAAAGCCGTCCAGCCCTTTGTGGATAAGGAGCGCTTCGACGTGGACGGCCAGAAGCTGCCTATGAACTATCCCATCCTGATCGGAGATGGGGACGCGGCGGACGCCTTTCTGGGCGGCGTGGGCGGGATCGTCGGGCTGCCCACCTCCGTGCTCATTTCCCGCGACGGCAAGCGGGTGCATACCACCATCGGGCCGGTGGATCCCGAAAAGCTTGAGCGTGACGTCCAAGGACTGCTCTGAGGGAGGCGCGCGTGGACGAGCAGGATTTCCGCAGAAGATCCGACGCCGCCCTCGAGGCCCTGCGCCGCCGCCTGCTCGAACTGGGCGATGCGCACGGCTTCGAGGTGGAGGGCGAAGGCGAAAAACTCGAGCTGCTTTTCGAGGAGCCGGAGGAAGTGCGCTTCGTGATCAGCCCCAATACCGCGGCGCGCCAGATTTGGATTTCCGCGCTTTCCACGAGCTTCAAGCTGGGATGGTCCGAGGCCGCGGGAGCCTTTGTGATGGAGAAGACGGGAGAAGACCTCTCCGCGGTGATGAGCCGCATCCTCACCCAGCAGTTGGGAGGCGCGGTCACCGTCTAGCTAAAGATGATACGCAGAGGCGCAGAATTCGCGGAGAGCAAGCGCAGTGCGCTCGGCCTCGTGGCATCGCTCGCGGCTTGGGCAGCAGGTCTTTCTCTCCTGGCGGCCATCAACAACTCGCCGGCAGGCGCGCAGGAAGCTACCCGGCTGCTGAAACCGGCGGACGTGGTGCGCTCCGAGGTTTATGTCTCCGTCGAGCCCGTGCCGCGCGGCCGGCGGTTTGAGATCGCCGTGGTGGGAGCAGTGGCTCCCGGCTATCACGTCCAGGCCAGCAAGGTGCTGGAAGATTACTTGATCCCGCTCACGCTCACCGCGGAGCTGCCTCCCGGCTTCACCCTGGTGGACACCCGCTACCCGCGTGCGCTGATGAGGAAATTTCCCTTCGCCCAAAAGCTCATGGCCGTCTATGAAGGCAAATTCACCGTGCGTATGACCCTGGATGCCGGAGCGGATGCGGCCCTGGGAGCTTTGAAAATTCCTCTGACCCTCCGCCATCAGGCCTGCAATGAGCAGCTCTGCCTGCCCCCGGCAAAAGTTCCACTGACCGCGGAACTAACCGTGGCCCCCGCCGGCACACCCGCAAAGCCGGTTCACACCGACATTTTCTCGATTCGGAAATAGCCGCGCGGCAGCACGGTCAGTGCATTTCTGACCGTGGGCAAGTTCCGCGTGCCCTAGTCCTCAGGAGGGGCTTCGTTCGTCAGCCGGAAACACGCTGCAGAGCGAAAAAGTCGATGACCGCAGGAATCGCACACCGCCGGAACAAACCCACGGTCAGTCCGGGGCCTCTGGACACTGACCGTGGCTACCTGAGCTGCAGTTGAGCGACGGCCCGGCGGAGGCGCGAAACCACGCGTTCACGGCCCAGGGCCACCATGGTGTCGAAGAGTGGAGGGGCCACGGCCACGCCCACAATGGCCACGCGCGTGGCATTGATCAGCACGCCGGCCTTCACGTTCTCGGCTGCGGCCAGGTCGCGCAGCGTTTTGTCGCAGGCGTCGTGGTTCCATTCCGGCTGGGCTTCGTAGCTCCGGGCAAGTTTGGGGAACCATTCCGCCAGCCGCGGCTCCTTCCAGAACTTCTCGCGCGCCGCGGCCTCGTACTCGAATTCATCGGAAAAGAAAGCGCGGCCCCAGTGCGAAAAATCCGGCAGCAGGCGCGTCCGCGGCCGCAGCAGGTCCACCGTCCGGGAAAACCATTCGCGGCCCGCGCCGGTGGCCCATTCCTCGCGCCACAAGCCGGCGTGCAGCAGCTCGGCTTCCACCGCGGGCACCAGCGTCCCGAGCGGCAGCTTCTGCAGGTATTGCTGGTTGAACCATTCGAGCTTGGCCCGGTCGAAAACGGCGTTGGTGCGGCTCACGTCCCCCAGGGAAAATCTCTCAATCATTTCCGCGGAGGAGAGCAACTCCACATCCCCGCCCGGCGACCAGCCCAGCAGCGCCAGAAAATTGCGGAAAGCTTCGGGCAGGAAGCCTTCGTCCTTATACGACGCCACGCTGGTGGCGCCGTGGCGCTTGGACATGCGGCTGCGGTCGGGTCCAAGAATCAGCGGCACGTGGGCGAAGATGGGCGGCTCCGCGCCCAGCGCGCGGTAGAGCAGCACCTGCTTCGGAGTGTTTGAAAGGTGGTCCGCGCCGCGGATTACGTGGGTGATGCCCATGGCAATGTCGTCCACCACCGCGCCGAGCTGATAAGTGGGCGCGCCATTCGAGCGCAGCAACACAAAATCTTCCATTTCTTCGTTGGCCACTTCGCGCGGTCCGAAGACCGCGTCTTCAAATTGCGTGGCCCCACCCTCCGGCACGTGGAAGCGGATGGCCGCGGGCTCGCCCCGGCCGCGCTTTGCGGCGCGCTCTTCGGCGGAAAGATTGCGGCAAGAGCACGCGGATTTGCGCAACGTCTTTGCCGGCGCAGCAGCGCCCGCGGATCTAGCTGCTGCCGTTGCGGGAGTGCCGGCCTCGGCGGTTTCGTCCTCCGCTTCCTCCGGCGCCGCATCCGCGCCGGCGTAGGAGGAGGGAGCGCAGAAGCAGAGATAAGCTCTACCGGCCTCGAGCACGCGCTGGGCCGCGGCGCGGTAACTCTCCAGCCGCTGTGACTGGAAGACGGGCCCTTCGTCCCAGTCGAGTCCCAACCAGCGCAGGCTTTCCAGAATTCCTTCCACCAGTTCGAGCCGGTTGCGCTCGACGTCCGTATCTTCGACCCGCAGGATAAACGTACCGCCCTCGCGGCGCGCGAAAAGCCAATTGAACAGCGCGGTGCGCGCTCCGCCCACGTGCAGGTAGCCCGTCGGCGACGGCGCGAACCTCACTCTCGGTTTCGATTCGGAGGGCATCGATCAGAATCGTCCTTTGGCGAAGACGAAAGCTTAATATCCTATCTGAGGCCCCTGCCAAAATCGAGCGCGTGCCGAAGCGCAATCTCCCTTTCCAGCGTTTTCTCCCGCTCCGCTTCGAGAGCTTGCTGAAGCGTCTCGAAACCAGGCTGGACATCAAGAAAAACACCTCCCAATCGGCTGAGCCCACCGGCCGGCATGGAGCCATCCCGCAAGCAGCAAGCAGTCAATCCGGCTTTTTCTTTCCCCACTGCGGGATTACCCTATCTGGCTATGTTGCCGATGCATCGAGTTGCGCTTTCTGTTGGCCTGGCCGCCTGCCTCCTGCCTGTGGGAAGCCCCACGCTGGCACAGGAAGACTCCTGCCGCCACCGGACACTCGAAGTCAACTTTGACGTTCGCAAGGGTAGCCCGATTTCAATGCTGAGCGTGGAGGATATGGAGGGGCAAGTCGGCGGGAAGGCAGTGAAGCTCGTGTCGCTTGTCCCGGATGAAAGGCCGCACCGCGTCGTGATTTTACTCGACGCCAGCGGCAGCGTGCGGGACGCCTGGAAGCAGTCGCTGGGATACGCCGCTTCGTTTGTAGATCTCGAGACTCCCAATACACAGATGACGCTGATGATCTTTGCCGACAAGGTCCGTGAAACGATTTCTTTTGAGCAGGGGCAAGTGGCCGTGCGAAACAGAGTTCATGAATTGGGAGCCCGAATGGGGGCGGCGGACCAGTATGTTCGAGGCACTACGGCGCTGTACGATGCCCTGCTTGCTTCTGTCGATTTATTCGGCAACCCCACATCGGCAGACAGCCTGTACCTGATCAGCGACGGTCGAGAGAACCACAGCGAAGCGGACTTGAAGCGCGTAACGCGACGGCTCGCTGCCGCCGGCATCCGGTTCTTTGCCACGCTCATCTACAATTCCGAGGCCGCGCGCGCCACCGTGGAAGAGGGCAGTGGTCCCCCCGAGATGATCGAGCTGGCAGCCAAGACGGGCGGTGAAGTCATCGCTTTCCCGGTAAGTCCGCCGTCGGCAACGGACAGAAATCCCCTCAGACCCGCGTGGATCATGGAAGCTTTCCGCCGACACATCATACAGAGCGGGCGACTGGAGGTTGAACTGCCCGAGCGATTGCAAAGGCCGCACAGGTGGACGTTAAGGCTTGCGGGACAACGAAAGATGGTCCAGAGCGACGTGCGCATTCTCTATCCCTTGGAGCTGGCGGCTTGCGGGCCATGAGGGATCGTTCCAAGCTGATCTCGAAGCCTAGCGCCTACTCGGGATGTTCCACACCAGCAACGCGGAGCCTTGACCCCCTTCGAGCGGCCCCGCTATAGTCGCAAATTGCGCGCCTTTTGCGTCTAGGTGTGGTGTGTCTCTCCACGCGTGCGCGCAGACGGTCCGCGGGTGTGTCTCTTCGCGCGGAGAGGCGGCGCAGGGCGCGGTCATGCGGGGGGCCGGCCGCGCGCTGACGGAAGTGCGTGCTTTCCCCCGATTGGGCTCAAGCGGTGTTCATACAGGACAGCACGGTATCCCTGGCGCTGTTTTTGGCTTCAGCGTTGACTGGCCTTTTCTTCGGCGTTCTCTGGGGCCTGAAGCGCCAGGCGTACTTATTGTGGTGGACCGCGGCGTGGGGCGCGCTGGCGCTCTACGCGCTGCCGCGGGCGCTGGAGCTCTGGCTGGGCACTCGCATGTGGGAGCAGCCGGTTACCGCCTGGCTGATGGGCATCACCGCTCTGGTCTTCTGGCTGGGCGCGCAGAAGTATTCCGGCGCCCCTCTGGCTTTTGTCGAGGCCGGGCTTTCCGCTCTGGTTCTGGCCGCGTGGGCCATTTCCGTGGACCTGCACTGGTGGTCGCTTTCCCCCATGCTGGGCAGCGGAGTAATGTTTCTTTTCGTGGCGCTGGCCTTCTGGAAGGAAGCGCGCAAGCAACAATCCTATCCCGATTACTTTCTGGCCTTCGCCTTCTTGGTTTGGGGCGCGGTGCTGGGTGCCGGGGCCATCTGGGCCGCATTCGACGACTGGATCACCTCGGAACTGCGCGTCCTGTTTGTGGTTCCGCAACTGCTCATCGCCGCGCTGCTGGTGATGGCCCTCTATGAAGAGGAAAAGCGCCGGGTGGAGCGCAATATGCTGGCGCTCTCGAATTTGAACCTGGCCACTTCCGGCTTTCTGGGCGGAGAAATCCAGCGCATGTTGGCCCAGGCCCTGGACCGCGTGCTCAACGTGGCGCGCATCCAGATGGGCGCGCTCTTCCTGCACCACGGCGACCCGCTGGGGCCGCGCTCGGTGGTGGCCGCGGGCCTCTCCGATACGTTTTGCGCCGGCATCCAGGAAGAGAAACTGGACGATTACCTTGTGCAGATGGTGACCCGGCTGGGCGGGCTGGTGGTGCTGCGCGACCTGGTGCGCAGCTCCTCCTGGGCGCCGCTGGAGCGCGAGGAAAGTTTCAAGCGCTTCCGCGAGCTGGCGCTGGCGGAGGGCATCCGCACGCTGGCAGGCATCAGCCTGCAAGCCAAGGAAAAAGTGTTCGGACTGCTGGTCCTGGGAGGGACCGAAAACCGCAGCTTTACCCCGGCGGAATTGAGGCTCCTGCTGGCGCTGGGCCACCAGATCGGCATGGCCGTGGAAAACAGTTACCTGATGCAGCAGACCGCGCGGCGCACCGAAGAGCTGCATACCTTGAACGAGATCGGCCGCGTGTTCAGCTCCACGCTGGACCTCGAGGAACTCTTCAACCACATCTTCACGGAGATGCAGCGGCTCTTTGACGTGAGCAATTTCTTCATCACCATCCACGAGCCCAAAGCCGCGCAGATCCGTTACGAGGTGGAGATCCTGGACAGCAAACGGATGCCGCGGCGCTCCCGTCCCGTGGGCAATCATCTGACCGAGCACATCCTGAAGACCCGGCAGCCGCTGCTGATCCGCGAACGCCTGGAAGACGAGCTGAAGCGGCTGGGCCTGGAGGGCCTGCTGCCGCAGATGAAATGCTTCTGCGCGGTTCCGCTGATCCTCTATAACCGGGCCATCGGCGTGATGGGGGTGCACAGTCCCCAGGAGCGCGCCTTCGACGAGGGCCACCTGGAGCTGCTGCGCGTGCTGGCCAGCGAAGCGGGCATCGCCATGGAGAACGCGCGCCTCTTCGAAGAAGAGCGCAAGAAAGCGCGGCACCTGCTGCTGCTCAACAACGTCTCGCGCCACGCCATCACCACCCTGGAGCCGGACGAGCTGCTGGCGAAAATGACCGCGGAAATGGAGAGCGCGCTGGCCTACGACCACGTGGGCGTGGGCCTGCTGGACTACTCGACCAAAGAAGTGGTGGTGCACGCGGAAGGCGGCCAGCGGCAGGGGGGCAAGGGCCGGCGCATTCCTTTTGAGAACGGGTTGCTGGGCCACGTGGCGCGCAGCGGCCAGATGATCACCGTGCGCGATTTTTCCAGCAGCGGGGTCCAGCCGGTGCTGCCCGATTCCGTTTCCGCCATCGGCTTCCCGCTCATTTATGCCGACCAGCTTCTGGGCGTGCTCTACGTGGAGACTTCCACGCCCTGGGACTTCGCCGACGAGGAAATCACCCTGCTGCAGACGCTGGCGGACCAGGCTTCCGGCGCGCTGCACAACGCACTGACCTTCCAGCGCGCCCAGGAGCAGGCCATCACCGACGGGTTGACCGGCGTAAAGACCCACCGCTTCTTCATGGAGGCGCTCTCCGCGGAATGGAAGCGGTCCACGCGCGCCGGCCGGCCCTTTTCACTGGTGCTGATGGACCTGGACCGCTTCAAGTTTGTGAACGATTTCTACGGCCACCTGGAAGGCGACGTGGTGTTGCAATGCGTGGGGAAAATCCTGGAGCTGAATTGCCGGCGCTCCGACGTGGTGGCGCGCTACGGCGGAGACGAGTTCGTGGTGCTGATGCCGGAAACCAACGTGGACCAGGCCCGGCAACTCGCCGGCAAGTTGCGCTCCTGCGTGGTCTCCGATCCCACCTTGCGTGAAAAGAACATCTCCGCCAGCTTCGGCATCGCCGCGTTTCCGCTGCACGGCTCGACGCCGCAGGAGCTCATCCAGGTGGCGGACGCTTCCATGTACGTCTCCAAGCACCAGGGCGGCAACGCCGTTTCCACCGCCGACCACTACGATACGGACGAGGCCCGGCGCTGGAAACGCGACGTGCTGGAGGCCTACCTGGGAGTGGAGCTGAAGCGGCAGTTCACCACCGGCCCGCAGGCCTTTGAGGAGATTCTCCGCCGCTTGCAGCACTTTGTGGAATCCTTGAGCGGCAACCTGCTGGGTTCTTCCGACAACGGCGATGAAATTGGCGGCGGGCAGGCGCCGCTCACCAGCGCGGTCATCGAGACGCTCACGCAGTTGGCCATCGCCATCGACGCCAAGGATCCTTACACCCAGGGCCATTCGCAGAAGGTCTCCGCGTATGCCGTGATGATGGCCCAGGCGCTGGGCCTGACTCCCAACGAGGTGGAGGAACTCCGCCTCTCCGGCCTGCTGCACGACGTGGGCAAAGTGGGCATCGCCGAAGCCATTCTGAACAAGCCCGGGCCGCTGGATACCGCGGAGTGGGAGATCATGAAAACGCACGCCGCGCTGGGCGCGCAGCTCCTGGGCCCGCTCTGCGATCTGCCGCTCACCGCCGGGGATGCCGCCACCGTTTCCGCGGTGCGCAAGCTGGCCGGCCGGCTGCGCGAAAACGTGCTGCACCACCACGAATTTTTTGATGGCTCGGGTTACCCGGATGAGCTGGTGGGCACGCAGATTCCGCTGGGCGCGCGCATCATCGGCCTGGTGGATTCCTACGACACCATCACCAGCGACCGCATGTACAAGCGCGGTCGCGCCACGCGCGAGGCCATGGCCGAACTGGAGCGCTGCGGCGGCGCGCAGTTCGATCCCGAACTGGTGCGCACCTTCCTGGAAGTGCTCCGGCGGCTGCCTCAGCCCCAGGTGACCACGCGCGAGCGCTAGCGCGGGTTTCCGTTTTCCCAAATCCACCGGCATCCCTGATAATCAGCGCGGAGGCATTCTATGCAAACCGCCACCATCCGCTGGCAGCGCGGCGAGCAGTTCGAGGCCATTACGCCCTCCGGCCACGCTTTGCACCTCGATTCCGACCGCAAGAACAACGCCGGTCCGGGGCCCATGGAATTACTGTTGGTGGCGCTCGGGGCATGCACGGCCACGGACATCGTCATCATCCTCGAAAAGAAGCGGCAGAAGCTGGAGAGTCTCGAGGTACTCGTCTCCGGAGAGCGCGCGCCTTCGCCACCGCAGGTGTGGACGCGGCTGGAAGTGGTGTTCCGGGTGCGGGGCCGCGGGGCTGAGGGCGGGCCGCTGGAAGAAAAAGCGGTGGCCGATGCCGTGCGCCTGAGCGAGGAGAAATATTGTTCGGTGGCGGCGATGCTGCGGAAAACCGCGCAACTCACCATGCGCTTCGAGATCGGCGCATAGTACGCGCCTCCCCCTCCGGCTGAAAATTTCGGCAAGAGTTTACTGCTGGCCGATGACGGCGGGGTCCCCCGCGGCGCTTGGCGATTCCAATTTGCCCGCCAAATCCGCTTGACAGATGGCTCCTCCCGCGGTTGATCCCTGGCCCTGGAGGCAGTTCACCAGCGCCGCGGAAACACCATCTACGCCGTACCCTCGGGCCAGGTTGTGCAGATTCTCCGGATCCCTGGTCCAATCATAGAGCGCCGGGCCGTGCGCGCTGTGGTGAATCAGCAGCCAGCGCGGGGTGACAATTGCGGAGAGGGCTCCGGAATAATTCAGGTTTTGCTCCAGGCCGGAATACGGTATCTGTGCCAGACTTGCTTCAGGGAATAGCCAGTTGCCGGCGTCCCCGCCTGCCCTCCACAGTTGAGCCAGGGATGGGGCGGGAAAGCCGCCCGGATCACTCTGTCCGGCAAGTTCGAGCAGCGTAGCGGGCAGGGAAACCAGAGAAACAGGGCGCTCAATTCGCAGGCCGCGCGGCAGCCCGGATGCCCTCCAGAAAATCAATGGGACACGAATCAAATCCCAATACAGGGCATTGCGATGGCCGAGCAATCCGTGCTCGCCCAGCAAGTCCCCATGATCCGCAGCCACTACCAAGATCAGATTTTCCGCAAGCCCGCGCTGGCGCAGAGACTCGAGAAGCTCCCGGGCGCAAGCGTCCATGTAGGAGAGGCATCCGTCGTAGTCATCGCTGCGGGTGCGCTCCACATCCGCCGATCGGAACTCTTCGCTGCTTCCCGCGGGGGGTGGCAGGGGCTGGTCCGAAAACAGGCGGCGGTACGACTCGCCGGGCAAAGCGCCTCCGGAATTGGCGTCGTAATAATTGAGCACCAGGAAGAAAGGCCGTTTCGGAGCCGAATCCAGCCAGCCCTATGCGCTGCGATTGACGTCTTCGGCGCGCTTGGCGCCCAGAACCAGGCGATTCCCGGTCGCACGGGCGAGTTGCCTGCTGACGAGAGTCCCGTAACCGGTTCTCGCGAACATGGACGCCACGGACCACATGTCATCCTCAAAGTGCTGGAAGCCTCCGGCCATGCCGCGCCCGGAGGCAAACCAATCCAGGTTTGCCGAAAACCCCGGCGGTGAGATAGCCCAGCCGGTCGAACGATGAGGCCACGGAAGGGTAGCGGCCGTCGTAAGCGTTCAAGACGGCCCCGTGCTCCCGCGGATATCGCCCCGTGAGCATGGAAACGTGGGAAGGCAGCGTCCAGGAGGAAGTCGCCACCGCGTTGTCAAAGACCGTACCCTCAGCGGCCAGGTGCTCCAGGAAGGGTGTGGTTTTCCGCCCGTAGCCGTACACGGACATGTGGTCGGCGCGCGTCGTGTCCAGAATCAGCAGGACGATGTTCGGCGCCCCAGCGGGAGGCGGAGGAAGAGCCGCGCGCGCCGCGCGTTCCGCTTGCCGTTGAGTTGGCACGATTCCCAGGGCCAGCAGAGCGATTGCGGCCGCGAATGCCGCAAAGATTTTCCCGGCGGAACGGCAAAGGGTTCTTTGGCCGTCCCTGCCAAGCCAGCGTGCCGTGGCGGCGGCCAATCCCAGGGCCAGGACGATGGCGCTCCACAGGGTGAAGCGTTCGCTGAACGCCAGCCAGTCGAGGACCGCCAGGAAGCACATCGCGCCCAGGATCAGGCGCGCGTGTGCCTCCGCGGCGATGCGCAGCGCAAGAAAGACTCCCTGGAGCAAGAGAGCGGCGCCGCCGAAGAAGAGCAGGTTGAACAGCGGCGAAAGATACAGGATGGGAAGCGTGGCCGTGGTGCCGAGAAATCCCCGGCCAACCCACCGGTCCGCTTGGAAGGCGTAAAGCCCCGCGCCTTCCAAGAATGCGGTGAAGGCGCCCGCTGCCGGGGCCAGAAACAATACGTCGCGGAAGCGAATCTCCGCTTTCAGCCCCCCTGCTGGGGGCCAGGCGCAGCTATCATCCCAAGACTCTCCCTCTGCCCGGTCGGGCTGGTTCAACCAGACTGCTTCCCGACCTGCCGGTTCGGCCCTGGCCTCCATCCCAGGCGCACGCGAATCATCGCCGCCGAAGCTGCCCCCCGAGGCGCCGCACCGTCCATAGTAACCCGGATTGTGATAGATAGTTTTGGTCGCACGTCGTACGAAGGTCGAGGAGAAGAGAAGCGCTCCGGGAAGAGACCTTGCAGGTCAGGCGGAATGACGGATTTGCAGCGCCTTGCTACATCTGCATCCCCGCCGATTTCCCTTCTGGCCTTCTGCTGAATCTCAGCAAAGAAACCATCTCCCGATTCCCAAGCCTCGCGGGCAGAGACCACCTGCGGGGCACCCGGCACCCAGGGACTCCGCTGTATCTCGAATTGAGGAGCCTGCCACCCGCCCCGGAACGAACCGCACCCTTTGAAACCCCAAAAGCCAAAGGGTGCGCCCC
>OCOJ01060317.1_pt4 | contig 11232 bp, 11 predicted proteins | sample 1539251 | NCBI WGS metagenome assembly OCOJ01 (sample SAMN01911457, study PRJEB22624) | soil metagenome | biome: Soil | place: Malaysia | collected 2012-04-30 | depth RA_metagenome m
ACGCTGGCGCTTCTGGGGCCGGATCGCATAATTCCCAAGAGCGAGTTGCCGAAGGACTACACGAATTACGACGGAGATTATTCGGAGTATCCCATCGACACGGCGCGGTTCCGGCGAGTGTTGGAGCTGGCGGCGGAAAAAGCCGGTTGGGGCAAACAGAAATCGGGAGCGGGATTCGGAATGGGCCTGGCGGTCCACCGGAGTTTTCTGACCTACGCGGCGAGCATCGCGCAGGTGAAAGTGAATGAGTCAGGCAAAGTGCAAGTTCTGCGCGTGGACTCGGCGCTGGATGCAGGCACGGTTGTGAATCCCGAGATGGCGATGAACCAGTTTGAGGGCGCGGCGGTAATGGGGACGAGCATCGCGTTGTATGGGGAGATTACGGCGAAAAACGGGGCGATCGAGCAGTCCAATTTCAGCGATTATTCTGTGGCTAGGATGAATACGGCGCCGCGAGAAATCTATGTGCACATTGTGCCGAGCACTGCGCCGCCGGCTGGAATTGGTGAGCCGGGCTTGCCTGCAGTCGCGCCCGCAATTTGTAACGCCGTTTTCGCTGCTACGGGCAAGCGCATTCGCGAACTGCCGCTGACGAAAGCGGGCCTCGCTTAGGAATCTTGTGCGGAAGTCGCCTCCTTCCGCGAGGTTTCTCTTTCCGACCGCACGGGAATTGCGAGTTGTAAACCGCTGGGTTCGACGCCGTGCCGGTTTGGGCGCGGGAATTCTTGCGGTCGCCGTTGTCTGCACGCCAGTTTCACCCCAGGTCATCAAGCTCAAGCAAAAACTGCAGCGAGCCGCGGATAAAACCATGGCCGGCCGGGCCGGAGCGCTTGTAGTGGTTGACGTAGGGTCGGGGTCGGTTCTTGCGGCGCATGGATTGGACGTTGCAGCGCATCGCGTGCAAAGACCGGGCTCGACACTGAAGCCCTTTGTGCTGATGGCCTTGCTCGAGTCACGAAAAGTGGATGCAAGCGAGAGATTGCGCTGCCGACGGCCACTTCGAATCGGCGGGGTGAGAATGGATTGCACGCATCCAACGACGCTGCTGGATTTTGACGCGGAGGAGGCCATCGCTTACTCGTGCAATTCGTATTTTGCGGAAGTGGCATCGCGGCTGAGCGGAACCGAACTGGTGCAGGCTTTGCGGCGGGCGGAGCTGGATTCGCCGAGCGGCTTAGTGACAGAAGAGGTTAGTGGGCGTATCGAGCAGGCAACGGGCAAGGAGATGCTGCAATTGGAAGCTTTGGGAGATCGGGGCGTGGAAGTCACGCCGCTGGAACTACTGGAGGCGTACCGTAAGCTGGCTCTGAAGAAGCTCAGTGGCGACGTGGGAGTTGATGCGCCGGTTTTTGCAGGGCTGGAGCAGTCGGTGGCTTATGGCATGGCGCATGCAGCGAATGTAGAGGGCATGGCGATTGCGGGGAAAACCGGGACAGCGGCTTCGCGAACGAGCGCGAAGACACACGGTTTCTTTGTTGGTTATGCGCCAGCGGAACGGCCGGAGATGGTTCTGGTGGTTTATCTCGAGCAAGGGAGAGGCGCGGATGCGGCGGCGATAGCGCAGCCGGCGTTTGCGGCGTTTGCGGGGGAGAAACAGACGCCATGAGGGGAGCGCGAGTTTTCATCGCGTGGTGCGTGCTGGTGCCGGGAGCGGTGTGGGCACAGGACGTACGGGTGCGGATCTATACGGCGCGGCCGCCCGCGGAAATACTGATTCGCGGGCTGGGTGCGGAATTGCGATGGAAAGCTTGCATCGATTGTCCGGAAAAGAGTGGCCACGAACTCAAGATTGTTTATGAGGCGACAAGCAGCGACGAACAATTTTATGTTAGCGGACGCTACGAGCTTCGTCCTGCGAGCGGGCCTCCCTTCTCGGCGAACTTTCCGTTACACATCGAGCGGCACGAGGGCGTGCTCCTGGTTACGATGACGATGCCGCTCGAGGAGTATGTCGGCACGGTGATGATGGCAGAGAGCGGCGATTTTGAAAATGCTGAGGCGCGGAAAGCGATGGCGGTGGTGGCGCGAACGTATGCAGCGCGGTTTCGAGGCCAACACGCAAAAGAAGGTTTTGATTTCTGCGACACGACACATTGCCAGGTGTTCGGATGGAAAGCAGTGAATGCCGCCGTTCGAACGGCGGTGGACGCGACGCGAGGGCAGATTCTGCAATTTGAAGGCAAGCCGGCGGCGACGTACTACCACCAGAACTGCGGAGGAAAAACAGCAGCGGCAAAGGAAGTCTGGCCAGGGGTTACGGAGCCGTACCTGATTTCACATGAGGACAGGTATTGCAAAGTGCGCGGCGTTTTGCGATGGGAGAGCAGCATTCGCGTGGATGATCTTGATCGGGCGCTGCGGGCTTCGGGGCTGAAAACGCCGGCAGGTTGGAGCGCGATTGAGATCGCCTTGCGCTCCGAAAGCGGGCGAACACAGCGGCTGAAACTCACCGGAGGCGGAGGCGGCGATGCCGCTGTGTCAGCTTCGACGTTCCGATTTGCGGTGGACCGCGCGCTAGGTTGGGAGAAAATCCGCAGCGATCTCTATGAAGTGCACAACGTCGGCGGCCAGATTGTCTTTTCCGGGCGTGGAGCGGGGCACGGAGTGGGGCTGTGCCAAGCGGGCGCGGACGAGATGGCCCGCGAAGGGAAAAGCTATCGCGAGATTTTGAGTTTCTATTATCCCGGAACGGAACTGGGAGCTGCTGAAACTACCGCCTGGCAGAAACGTGGCGGGGAGCGGGTGGAGCTCGTAAGCACTCAACCGGATACTGATTCCGCGCTTTTGCCGATTGCGGAAAGAATTCTCAAGGAAGATGAAGAAACGATTGGATGGAAGACCCCCTCTCGGGTTCGGCTGCAGGTTTATCCGACGCTTGATGCGTATCGCGATACGACGGGCCAGCCGGGGTGGGTAGCGGCCTCAACGCGGGCGCACACGATTCGGCTGCAACCATTGAAGGAGCTGCAGCAGCGCGGGATTGTAGAATCGACTTTGCGGCACGAGATCCTTCATGTGCTCGTCGAGGCTCATACGAATGCGAAGGTCGTGACGCCGCTATGGTTTCGCGAAGGGATTGTGCTTTGTCTTTCGAACCCGAACTCAGCGGATGCTCCTCCTACTGCCATGAACGACGAGCAGGTAGAAGGAGTTCTGCGTGAACCGCGGAATCGCGAAGATGTGCAGAAAGCTTACGCAGCCGCGCAGAGCCGCGTCGCCGCGCTGATGCAAACCTACGGAAAAGAAACTGTGCTCGCGTGGTTAAGCGGCGGGATTCCCGGGGAGGTCCGAGGGACTTCCGGGGAGAACGCTGTGACGCCCCACCACTGAACACGCGAGAATCCACGCGAACAACCCAAAAACATAAGCGAAGAACAGGCGGAAAGCGAGGCTGACAGCCTCGTGGGACAAGGTGGAGGTCTGGAAGTCGGGAGTCCAAGCCATAAGCGCTTCTGTCAGCCACACTCCGAGGAGAGAGGAGAACAAGAGCACGAGCCAATAGGCCAGGCTGGAGACTGCCCGTTTCCACGCGGCTCGTCCTTGGGAGCCGAAGCCGCGAAAACCACGCACAGCGGTTTGCAACGCGAAAGGTAAGAGGAGGCCGGGAACCAGGATCCAGCGGAAAGCAAACAGGATCATTGCAAACAGTTTATCGAGCGTAGGCAAGGCGACGTGCCGACGAAGAAAAGCGGGAAGAAGCGAGCGAACAAACGCGGAGAAGTTATCCTGCGAGGATTGCATACTGTCGGCAAGAGCCCAGAGCAAATAGAAAACAAGGGCGCAAACGGCAATCGCGGCGAGGTGCTTGAGCGCGCTGCGGAAGGCAGGCCAAAGAGGAACAGGACCGCTCTGCCGATCGGAAAAATATTTGAGCGTACCGGCTTGGAGAACGAGAACGGACACGAGAAGTGCGAGCGCGAGAAGGAGATTGAGCACCAAGTGCCAGGTGTTCGCGACTGGGATCAGCAACCAGGCCACAAAGAGCGCAAAAAGAATGGGATTGGCGAGGAATTGCACGAGCCAAAGTCGGCCGTTCGGGAAGCAATCGGTCACCGCGCTTCGAATCGTTGCTAGACGCGACATTATTTCACCTCCACGAGAGCAGCATCGGAAGTCGCCAGGTACGATGGCTGATACATGGGCTGCACCATCGCCGGGCTGACCTGGAACTTGCCGGGGTTGACGATCTTGAGCAGATAAACGTATTCGTGACGGCCGCTGAAATAGGTTTGGAAAATGGCGGCGCGGTCATCGTGGAATTCACGGCGCGTGAACCAATATTCCCACCAATCGGGCCGGTGCTTGAATTCATAGAGATCGTCGCGGTCAATGAATTCGGCGCCCGCAGGAATCGGGTCTTCGATCAAGAGATAGCGCCATTCGCTTCCGGCAACGGTGAGACGAACGGCAACGATGTCGCCGACGTGCAGTTCGCCTTGAAGCGGATCCAGGTTGTAGACGATCTTGTCGGACCTCTGTTCCGGAGTAAGGCGGAAGTAATCGCGCGTGATGTTGAGCGAAAAGCGGTTCGTTTGCACCAGGCGCTTGTCCTTGGAGAAATAAGAGCCAGAAGCCGACCAATAGAGCCGGCCTTTGCCGGATTTGCGGACGCGAATTTCGTTGGTGCCGGTTTGCAACTGCGAGGTATCGAGATGAACCGCGGGCGGCGAGGGATTCCAGGCATCCGCAGGAGTGAACTGGCGCGAGGCCACTTGCTTTCCATTGACGTAGACTTCCGCGCGGAAGTTGGCTTCGAGCTCGTGGCTGCTTTCAACGTAGTTAGTTAAGCCAAAGATGACCATCGCGGTCTGCTTCGTGCTGTACCAGAAGTAGCCGCCTTCGCGGTGATTCACCAGCCAGAGGGCCGCTTTGGGAAGCAGCGGACTGTTTGGCTTGACAAAACTGAGAAGCCGGACAGCATAGGCGGTCGTCTCGGCGGCGTCGTCGATTTCGAATTCCATCAAATAGTCGTAAGCGGAAGGCCAACTGGCTTCAAATTCGTTGACGGCGGCCTGAGATTCAATCGTTCGGGCGATTTCTTCAGCCTTGCCCTTTTCGCCAGCGTTGTGCAGCACGAGGCCGAGCATGGCGAGTCCTTGCGTTTTCATGCCGTCGCGAGCCTTCCATGCGGCTTCTATTTCCTCGGGATGGGCGGCGTTGTTCCAGGCCAGAGCGTAGACGACGTAGGCGCGCAGGTCAGGGCGCATGTCGGGATGTTGTGCCAAGGAGTTGTGGAGGTAGGTTTCCGCGCGGGCCAGAGAATCTGCGCCGGGGTCGTAACCGGCAGCAACCGCCTGGCCGAATCCGCTGACGACGTAGGCGGTCATGAAGATTTGGCTTTCATCTTCTTTCCACCAGCCCCAGCCGCCGTCATCGTGCTGGAAATCTTTCAAGCGCGCTATACCAGCCTGGATCTTCTTTTCAAGTTCTGGCGTGTCGATGGTGGCTTGCAGCTTCAAATCCTTCATGGCCTGCGCGACAACGATGTTGGGCAGGAAGCTGGACATGGTCTGCTCGGTGCAGCCGTAGGGATAGCTGGTCAGATAGTCAAGCGCGGAAAAGATGCTTCCGGCGAGCGACGGGCTGAGCGTGATGTCCAAAGAGGGCGAAGCCTGATCGGGATTCCCAGGCAGCGTAACGATAGTCTTTTCCTCTTGATCCGCGCCCGCGATGGAGCCGGACTTCGCATCGATCTGCTTCACACCGACGGGAATCACCGGAAGCGTGAGTTCCATGGCGTCGGACTCTTCATTCGTGAGGGCCTTGGCGAGGAGGTCCGCTTCGTGGACCGATTGTGCGCGCACGCGCCAATCGACCTTTGCTTCACCCTTGCTGGGCACGTCGATTTGCGAAGCCTGGCCGGAAAGAACGTCGAGCCCTTTGAGGTCCAGCGAGACGTGAACCGTCTTTGTGTCAGCGAGATAGTTGTGGACGATTGCCGAAACAACGACTTCATCGCCTTGACGGAAGAAACGCGGCACCGCAAGCCGCACCATCAAATTCTTGCGGACGATGACATTGTTCGTGGCCGCTCCAACTTTTGTGTCCACGGTGACGCCTCGAACCGTGGCGCGCCACGACGTGAGCGTATCCGGGAAGGTAACCTGGGCTTCGGCACGGCCGTTGGCATCGGTATGCACGTCAGCAAGCCACAAAGCCGTGTCGGGAAAGAGCTTGCGGACTTTCGGCTGCACGAGCGCCTCGGAGGGTTTGAGCTGCGCCAGGGCTCGCGGATTGTTGTTACCGCGATACGCAAGAAACATTTGTTTCTTTCCGGCTTCGCCGCTGAAATAGAAATTCAAGGAAGACTCCAGGGCGACGCGATCGTAGACGGGCCCGTAGAACAAATCGTGGGGATCGCCGCTGGTGTCCGGGCGGATGGCGTAAATGGCTTCATCAACGACGCCGATGCTCAGTTCGCTTGAAACCGGTTTGCCGGTGGAATCATGGACCAGCAGCGTGTAGCTCCCTTTCTGGCCGGGCTGAAATTGCGGTTGCGAGGGCTGAATATCGATTTGCAGTTTTTGCTGAATCGCCGGAACTTTCAGATTCTTGTTCGAGGTATAGAGTTTATTGTCTTTAAGAAAGGCAACGGCTAGAAAGACGTTGGGCTGCTGATCGGTTGTGATGGGAACGTCCACGGTGACGGAGGACGAAGAGGCGTGAACGATTCTCTTCGTCTGAATCGTGAGCGCTTCGGTTGTGACCAAGAGGTAGGCGTCGGGCATGCCGGTGAGGACCAGAACATGCGCGGTGTCGCCGACTTTGTAGGATTTCTTGTCCGCAACCATGCGAATTTCGCGGTTCTCGCTGCCCCACCAATTCGCGTTCGTGCTGGTAATCCAGAGATAGGTGCTTGCTTCCACTTCGCGGTCTTCCGGCGTGTGGGCCTTGACGCGAAGAAACATGCTTGCCGCTTCCTTGGCCTTGAACGTGAGCGCGGCAGTGCCGTCGGCGCCGGTCTGCGCATCTTGCGAGTCGATTATGGTTTCCCGCTGAGGAGCGTTGTAGTACCAATTGTTTTTAATCAACTCGACGTGCACGGAAGTGAGAACGGGCTTGCCGTCGTAGTCTTTGGCGACGGCCGTAGCGCGGATGGTGTCGCCAGCCTGGTAGACGTAGCTTTCCGCCGAAATGCCCACCTGAAAAGTGCCATAAGTGGCGATGACAGCATTGTGCCCCGCGATTTCGCGATTGGCCGCGTCGGTGACGCGCGCTTCGATGCGATAGCGGACGTCGCGATGATGCTCATCCAGGCGGGTGGGAATGCGAACTTTCAGTTTGCCATCGGCGTCGAGTTTTCCTGATTGTTCGGAGACTTGTTCGCCGGCATAGTCTCCTTCATCGCCCGAATCGCCCTCGCCTTCGAAATTCTCACCCGGCGTGCCGTCCTCTTCGTCTCGTTCGATGTACGGCGACCAGTACGGCGCCGTGTGGACCACGTATTTCACATCGGCGCCAGCCNACAGGCTCGCCGAAGTAGTAGCGGGCTTCGATGGTGGCTTCGACGGAATCGCCCTGCAGAACGCGCGGCACGGACGGCGTAACCTTCACTTCATATTCGGGCTTCTTGTACTCCTCAACATAGAATCCGCCGTTGATCGGGTAGTTCTGCCCTGTACGGCCATGGATGGAGATCGAATAGTAGCCGAGTGCGGCCGCCGCCGAGAGCTCCAGATCGCCGTGAATCGTGCCGTAGGAGGAAACGGGAAAACTGGATTGCAGAACGGGTTTGCTGTCCGGATCTTCGATAAGAACCTGCAATTGTTCGCCGGACGGGACCGTAAAGCGTTCCCCGTTTCGCATACGGACAATCACTTTGAAGTGCACCGTGTGCGTGGGGCGGTAAACGGGCCGGTCGGTGTAGACATAGCCGGTCCAATCAAGGCCGGGGTTGCTGCTCAAGTTGTAAGAGTAAGGGGTGACCAGCGCGACGTCGTCGTTGTGGACTGCCAGAATGCGCACATCCTGATACTGGCCTTGAGGAATAGCGGTTTCCGCGAGGCCATTCGAATCGCTTTTCAGGTGCGCTTTTTCCGTTTTATCTGCCCAGAGGCGAACGTCGGCTCCGGAAACCGGGGCGCCCGTCGTGCGGTTCGCGGCGAAGGTAAGGACTTGCCCTTCGGTTGCCTTGGTGACCAGACCGAGCTCCGTCACCATAATGAGAGTGTAAGCGCGAAGCGAACCGTCGGTGGCTTCGACTAGATACAGGCCTTTGGGCAAATCTTGAACCGGGACGTTTTCGGTTTCCCAATAGTAGTGGGGAGCCATTTGCTGGCGCCAGCGGGCTACCAGCTGTGAGCTATTTAGGACCGGAGCCTGGGCGAAGACGTCTGCATTGGCTTGTTCCGGCTGGCCGGGCTTCTTGCCCTCACGCCGTTCGCGAATCTGTGCGCGCGAGCGCGAGGAAAACTGGTAGCGGAAGAAATCGCGAATCTGGACCCAGATGTCCTTCTTCCAGTCGTGGAATTCCTCGAGAAAACTAGGATTTTCCACTTGTTCTTTGGGTGTGACGTGGCCGAAATTGTGGGGGCTGTCGAGGCGTTCAAAAAAAAGTGCGGGGTCCTTGACTCGATAAACGCGAAACTCGAGTTGTTCCACGTTGTTGGCGAAAAGGCGGATGCCGATTTTTTCGCCGGGCAGGAAAGTCTTGTTCGTCGAGAGAGAAAAATAGGCGCCCGGCCGCTGACCACCCGCGGGAGTGATTAGACTAAAAAGGCAGGCAAGCAGAAGGATCGTTTTCCAGCGCACTAGTTTGTACCTCGCAGGATGTTCCAGCGGTAGACACCGAGAAAATTGCTGTTGCCAGCCACGGGCCTCCAGCGCGGCGAAGGATGCTGCAGAAGTTCCGCCATGCTGAGGCGGCGAACCTCGCCGCGCGTCTTGCCTATCGGGCCGGTATGGTAGACAACTGCGTCTTCACCGTTCCCGGGAGCTTTCTTGGGCAGCCATGCACTTGCACCGAGGAAAATCATCGAGTGAAAGGGCGAATCCTGCTCGAGCTGGCGGTAGAAAAACAGATCGCCAGGACGTGCCGCGCCGATGTCTCGGGAGAGAAAGTACGTATTGAAGTCTTTCAAGGTCTTTACGTCCGCGAATTCGGCGAACGTTCCATTCTTCAAGTCTTCGGGGACAAAAGCGCCGGGCCGAATTCGGAATAGCGCGACGCCNGTGAAGGGGTAGCGATATTTTTCAATGGAAGGAAAAGCAGAAGGAGGTTCAACGTGCGTCGCGCGAAGCCAGGCGGCATCGTGTTCGCGAAGGGCGTTCCTATAAGCGTAGCGGAGCAGTGCCGCGCAATCGTTGATTTCGCTTGGAACATCTTCCGGTGGACGGAGCGCCTGGAATTCAGCCAGAAGCACGAACCAGCGGCGGAACGTTTCCTGGTCGGCTGGACTATCCAAGCGCAAGAAGTCAGGCGTACCATCGGCGAAGCGGTCGCCCGTTACCGGGGCAGGCCTTGCGGAGTCAGCAGGATTCCTTGCAAGCTTCGCGTTTCCCGCTGGGCTAGTTGCGAACTTTGTTGGGAGGCAGGCAGAACCAAGAAGAACAACGACGCCTCCAAAGGCCAGAACGGAGATTACTTGGTGGGGCTTTAACATCTTCGTGGTCACTCGATATTAAATCTGTTGGGCCCAACGCCCTTCCGAATGTCGGCCGCTGTTACGAAACGAGTAAGCTATCTATGCGTTGNGCGTTGGCTAAGAGGCCGAAGCAAGAGCGGTGCCAAGCAAGACAGTGGGGAAGTCGCCGAAAATCCAGGGAAAACGAGGGGGACTTGTGTCCGCCAATGGACGCGCGTGTGCCTAGAGACACGAGAGTTTTGCTTGTACTATGCAACTGCGCGGTAATAGCCTGCCCTTTGAGTTTGATGAGCGGTTTCCGCGGGAGCCTTTGCAAAATGAGGATGATGGCGGCAACATGAACTTAGGATTGGTCATGAAGCGAATCGCGGCGGCTGTGGGACTTTCTGCCTTGCTGATCTTTGCGGTTGCTTGCAAGAAGCAGCAGAATGACGCGGACGCCATTCGCGCGGGAATTATGCAGCACCTTTCCAGCGTAGGCACGCTCAATCTGAACGCCATGGAAATGGACATCCACAATATCTCCATCAACGGCTCGCAGGCTCGCGCGGAAGTGGAGTTCCGGGCCAAGACAGGAGGGCCTCCCGGGTCAGGCATGCAGGTGGCTTACAACCTGGAAAAACGCGACGGGGCCTGGGTGGTTCTGAAAACACAGGCTGCGGGCGGAACGATGCAGCATCCCGATCCAAATCAAACGCAACAAAAACAAAATGTTCACCCGGGCAGCCTGCCAAACTTCGAAGACCTGCTGAATCCTGGAGCCGGATCAACCCAGGGTCAGCTTCCTCCCGGGCATCCGCCAATCAATCCCAAGGGAACGCAAGAGCAATCTTCCGACAAAAAACTCCCCTAATCTTGTGGATGAGCGCCCCGCGTAAGCTTGCGGTGGGAGATGCGATTCGTAGCTGTAGTCGCCACTGACGGCAAAGTCAGAGGCGCCCATGGGCTGAGCTCAAGCCAACCCTGGAGTCGGGGCTGAACACTTGCTGCATCAGTGTAGATTGCTGCAACCCAACTCAGGTCGTTTCATATCACTCATGCCGCAGAATCCGTCAGCGAAGCACCAAATCCATCGATCTGCTGATATTGGTTGACCATTGGCATCGTAGAGGACTTACAGGTATTGTCATCGGCTTGGCCTTTGCATTTGCACCGTACCGAACCCTTTCGAGCTTGCTATACCGAATGAGCCCCACAGATCCCGCAATGTACGCAGTCTGCGCCATCCTTGTTGCCGCCATTACCCTGCTCGGCAGCTACGTGCCCGCCTGCCGCGCCATGCGTTTCGACCCCATAGTCGCCTTGCGTCATGAATAGTCGCCGCCCGCTGAAGCAAACAACAAAAGGAATAACAAAACATGGAACTAAAGGCTGTGGCTGTAACTAATTTTCGGTGTGCGCCATCACGGTCGGAGTAATCCAAACTTCTGAGGCAAAATTTAATCCCAAGCCAGCCCCTCCAACTCAGCGGGAAAACACTTCTTCCGGTTGAACGCTAGTGGCTCGCTTTGCCTCGATTGCGCGAGAGGAACCCCTCCGCCCTTTGCCGTCGCCTGGGGAAACTCTGTCGATCTTGAACTGGCTCACCAGTTCGCGCAGTTGCGTGGACATCTCCGCCAGACTCTTCGCTGCTTTTTGGGAGTCGGTC
>OCOJ01057485.1_pt2 | contig 11229 bp, 12 predicted proteins | sample 1539251 | NCBI WGS metagenome assembly OCOJ01 (sample SAMN01911457, study PRJEB22624) | soil metagenome | biome: Soil | place: Malaysia | collected 2012-04-30 | depth RA_metagenome m
CGGCCGTGCGGCCCTGCGTTGGATGACATCCGAACTAGGTCTCGGGCTGATAGGCGCGGGAGCCATCGGTAAGGTCCACGCCAACAACATACACAGCAGCGTCAAGGGAGCCAGGTTGGCCGCGGTTGCGGATATCGACCAGAAGGCAGCTACGTCCGTTGCCGGAGGTGCCAAAGTGTACTCCGACTTCCACGAGATGATTAGGGATGCCTCGGTCGAGGGAATCATCGTCTGCACGCCTCCCTTTCTGAAGATGGAAATCACGAAAGAAGCAGCAGATGCAGGCAAGGCTGTCTTCTGTGAAAAGCCGATCTCGGTTACGCTCGACGACGCCGATAGGATGGAAGAGATCGTGAAGAAGGGCGAAATCGAGTTCCAGGTCGGTTACCAGCGAAGGTTCGACCCCTCGTACTTGAAGGCGAAGCACTCGATGGAGACAGGGGAGTTGGGGAGACTTCTGCTCTTGAAAGAGCACAACAGAGACCCCCCCGGGCCTATACTTGGCTGGTCGACGATCCCGGCAAAGAGCGGAGGGATATTTCTGGACACGACGAGCCATGACTTCGACGCCGTGAGGTGGCTTTCAGGGAGCGAGGTGGAGAGGGTCTACGCCGAGGGAGCCGCTCTCGTCTACGAGGATCTTCGTAAGAACGGAGACTTCGACACCACCACTGTGGTGATGAAGCTCGCTAGCGGGGCACTTGCATACGTGGACTCCTGCTACAACACTGTCTATGGATTTGACGCGAGGCTCGAAATGCTCGGGACAAAGGCAGCTGTTTCGGTGGACATAGGGGAGAAATCCTTCGCTCATGTTAGAACATCGGCAGGGACTAGCAACGAGTATTTTGAAGGCTTCGCCGCCAGGTGGGCCCAAGCATACAGAGACGAGATAGCGGACTTCGTGGACTGCGTTCGGACAGGGAGGGAGGTCAAGGTCGGCATTGCAGACGGGCGGGAGGCGCTCAAGATTGGTCTGGCCGCAAGAGCGTCCATAGCCGAAGGAAGGCCCATCTCATTGAAGAGGGAGTAATAGTCCTACATCAGTGGGACGAGGTAGTCGTAGTTCTTCTTGACTGACTCCTCGACTGTCGTGGTGTGGGCGAAGTCGACCTCGACCATCAGCCACCCCCGATAGTTAACCTTCTTCAGGGCCTTCATGATGGCAGGGAAATCGCAGAGTCCTTCCCCGAGGTCAACGAAGTCGTTGTCGTAGTCGATGTCCTTGGGAGCCTTCCTCGTCTTCAAGTCCTTGAGATGAACNGAGGCAGAGCCTGTCCTTGTAGCGCTCGATGAAGGCGGGAAGGTCCATGCTCAGGGCTTCCTGGTGCGCTGAGTCGAAGCAGACGTCGAGGGATGCGGGCTTGCACGCGGCGATAAGCTCGTCAAGCTGCCTGTTGGTCTCAACGTTGCTCTTGACGTGGGGATGAAGGCCCACCTTGAGGCCCCTCTTCCCGAACTCCCGGAGATGCATCCTGGTGACTTCGGCAGCCCCGGCGGCGTCTTTCTCGAAGAGGCAGAGCCAGCCGGATTCCGCTCCCATGCGATGGGCTGCCTCGGCCTGGTAGACCGTGTTCTCGTTGATTGCCATGGAGGGGACCTCGAGCCCTGCCTCGGTGGCGATGTCTTTGATCATCTCCGGTTCCTTCATGAGCTGATCAGGAAGCAGGTTATACTCTATGCCGATTCCAGTGTAGCCTGCATCGGCGACGGAGTCAGCCACTCTGCGGAACGAGGGGACATCCGCGATCTTCCCCCACGCTATCGCACTACATGATAGTTTCAACATGGACACCCGCAAGCGACGAAAAAAGGCCCTCTTTAGCTGTTGAAAGTGACCGTATTGAATATCACTGTGGAGGACTGGCCGCTGAAGACAGGATCAACGTAGAAGCCGTTCACCACGCTTTTCTCCCACGCCAATGACCCCGCCCCGAAGAAGGGCTTGATGGTGCCGAGCCAGATGTACGGCGCGTCGTTGTAGACCTGGGTGTAGGCGACAGTGCAAAGGTTGACGAGTTGGGTCGTGTCAGAGATGGAGGTGAACCCGTTGACGCACTTCTGCACCGTTGGGTTCGAGTAAATCGCCCAATTGTTGGAAGAGGTTGCGTTGTTGACGAATAGGAGCCATGCATCTGCAGGCGTGTCAGCCGCCGGAGCGAAGGTTCCGGTGCCGAACCACGTCAGCTGCGAGATTGTTGAGGCCGCGCCCAGAGACTGACTGTAGGACTGGGTCCCTCCAGTGTTCGGGAAGGCGTACTGGGTCGAGGGGGTTACAATGATGTTAACCTTGAAACCGAGTTGCTGCAGATCGCTCTGGACTATCTGTGCAGTCGTATCGCAATAATCACAACCCTGCACCACCCTAAAGTCCATCGAGGGGAGAGTGGACGGGTTGATGTTGGCGTTGGACAAAATCTGGCGCGCGGCAGTCAGGTTGTACTGATATGGAGACGCCCCGCCCAGCGCGTAGAACTGACTGAAGACAGGATACTCCGGACCTATCATTGGACTAAGGCCGCCGAAGAACACCGTCTTGGAAATGTCCGTGTAATTAATCGCCCTCACTATTGCCTGTCTTACCGCCGTTATGTTGGTGGGGGACCTCTGGGTGTTCATGGCAATGCCGACAAAGACGGCCGCCGAGCTTGGGAAGTTGAAGACCCCGTAGGTGGCCGGATTGTTGACAACAGTGCCATAGTCCTGCGCCAGGATGCCTGCTATCTGGGCCGCTCCAGTTGTCAGGTCGGTGTATCTCGAGGTGTCAGTCGGAATCGTCTGCACCACCACGGTCTTGGCATGACCAGGGTCAAGGTACGGGTCGGCCGCTATCTGGGCAGCGGTCAGGCTGTTCCCCCAGTAATTCGGGTTCTGCGTGAACTTAACGAATGAACCTTCAGATACCTGCGTTACCGTGTACGGGCCGGTCCCGGGAATCGGGTTCTGGTTGAAGAGGCTGTTGTAACCTGAAGCTGTGCCGAATCCTCCGTGGTCCAGAAGCCACTGCGTGTCAAATATCAGGCCGATGTAGACAACCAGCGTCCCAAGGAAATAGTTGAACGGCGCCTTCAGATGGAAGACGATGCTTGAAGAATTGGTCACATAGATTGGCCAGTTCGTGTTCTGCATCATCGACAGCGCCTGTGCACTGGGGTGGATTAGCCCGCTCGAGTTGAGCATCCTGATCTGAGTCGGTCCAAAAGTCACCTGTGAGAAGTCGAACACGTTATACGATTCCAAGAATGATGAGCTATTCCCGGAGAGATAGTAGAAGCCGTACATTTCGGCCCACACCTGATAGGAGTTTAGGGGGTTGCCGTCAGAGAAGTTGACGTTCGGCCTCAGGTGGAAGGTGTAGGTTGTCCCGTCGGGAGACTGGGTCCACTTGTCTGCCAGAGCAGGGACGTATACTAGCTTCCCGGAGTTGTAGAGCTGGCTCGGGTCGACTGTGATAAGAGGCTGGTAGACCGTGTAAGTCAGCCAGTTCGGGTACGGAATCTCGCCGAGGGCGTTGAGTTGGTTGAGGTCCCCGGCCGGCCAGAATACGTCGTCAATTGTGAGGGTGCTCCTCGTCACTCCCCCGGCGCTCGATGTGCTAGTCGCGGCTGAGCTGCTCGTCGTGGTTGTTACAGTGGAACTTGTAGTGGTCGAGCCTGAGGTACTCGTGGTCGAAGACGAAGAAGTCAGGAAGTAAACTGCCACGCCGGCAAGGGCAATCAGGACAATTACAATGACAACGGCAACCGTCGTGCTAATAGCAGGGCGGGATTGCGATGAAACTTGCAAAAAGCTACTAGGCAAACGTTCCTATGTTAGTTATTTAAGGTTCGCGATGGCATATTCGAACGTCTGTTTTGCTCCACCTATTGTCTGCGTTAAGCGGTCTTCTCCGGGAAGTGGCAAGCAGCCGTGTGCCCTTCTGATACCTGATCGAATGTCGGAACCTTGGTCGTGCAGATCGCCTCGGCGAACGGACATCTAGGATTGAATTTGCACCCGCTCGGCGGGTCTATGGCGCTCGGGACCTCCCCTGATAATTCGGTCTGGAGAAGCGTTCTCTTCCAGGGGTCCGGAGTAGGTGCAGACTTCATAAGAGCAATAGTATACGGGTGCCTCGGCTTCCTCAGAACCTCGGAGGTAGGGCCGTACTCGACCACATTGCCCGAGTACATCACTGCCATGTAATCGGAGAGGTAGGCCGCCACCGCGATGTTGTGAGTAATCAGCATGTAGGACAGGGAGAAAGTTCGTTGCAATTCCACCAGCAGGTTCAGTATCTGGGCCTGGACGGAGGCGTCGAGGGCGCTCGTCGGTTCGTCGAGAATCAGGAGCCGGGGCCGTGTGGAGATGGCCCTGGCGATGGCCACCCTCTGCTTCTGGCCACCGCTGAGCTGATCTGGGAATCGCTCCGCAAAATCTTTTGACATGCCCACCGCGACGAGGCTCTCGAGGGCCGCCTTCTTGACCTCGGCATCTCTCATCTCGGTAAGCCCACGGAGAGGTTCCGCGACTATGTCCATGACCCTCATCATTGGGTCGAGGGAAGAATCAGGATCCTGGAACACCATTTGCAGCTTGCGGTAGAATTCCTTGTCTCCCGTCTTCCTACCATCTACCTCTTGGCCATCGAAGTAGATCTTCCCCCCAGTCGGAGGTGTGAGGAGCGCGAGGGTCCTCGCAAGGGTGGTCTTGCCACAGCCGGACTCCCCCACCACAGCAAGGGTTTTCCCAGATGGGATCGAGATGGTGACGCCGTCCACCGCCCTGATTATCCGTTCCTTCGCCCTGGAAAGCGGGTTCATCCCCCTGGTTGAGCTGAAATATTTGCGAAGCTCGACGGTCCTCAGAAGAAGTTCATTCGCCATACAAGAAACACGCAACCCTGTGGTCCTTTTCGAGCTCTTTCAGCCTAGGTTCCTTCTTGCTGCAGATGTCCATGGCGGCGGGGCATCTTGGCTGGAACTGGCACCAGTCTTTTCTGAGTGTGAGGTCGGGAATAGTCCCCTTTATCGGAGTCAGCTGCTTCTCCTCCCTGTCCCCTGTCGGGATGCACGAAAGCAGACCCCGGGTGTAGGGATGTTTGGGGTTCGAGAACATGGAGTGGACCTCTGCATCCTCGACAATCTGTCCTGCATACATGACTACAACTCTGTCAGCGACCTGGCTCGCTACTGCCAAGTCGTGGGTAACGAGCATGATTGTTGTGCCAAGCTTGTCCTTGATCTCCTTCATGAGCTTCAGCACCTGTGCTTGGGTCGTGACGTCGAGGGCGGTTGTAGGCTCATCGGCTATCAGGAGGTCTGGTGTCTGAGAGAGCGCCATTGCTATCATCACCCTCTGCCTCATACCACCAGAGAGCTCGAAGGGGTAGCGGTCCACAATGTGATCGGGGTCTGGGATCCTGACCAGAGTCAGCATCCTCTCCACTTCCTCCTTCACCCTAGGGGGGAGTTTCCATTTCCTTCCGGGGATCCTTGGAACCCTTTCTGAAGAGGCGGGGTCCTCCTTGAGGTGACGCAGCACGATTGCTTCGGCTATCTGCTCGCCGATGCGCCGCAATGGGTTGAGGCTGGTCAGTGGCTCCTGGAAGATCATGGCAATCTCAGACCCCCGATAGTTCTTCACTTCTTTCGGACTGAGCTTGGTGAGATTAACTCCCTTGTAGGATATCGCTCCACCCGCTATCTTCGCCACCCTCGGAGGGAGCAGGCCTATTGTGGCCAGACCCAGGGTGGTCTTACCGCAACCTGACTCGCCGACGAGGGCGATGAACTCCTTCTCTTCGACCTTGAGGTTGATAGAGTCAAGCGCCCTGACCTCCCCCCGTGAAGTCCTGTAATCGACGCTGAAGTCGGTCACCTGAAGCACTGTGGCCAATTCTATCTAATCCCCAATGTCTCCTTGATGCCATCCCCGAGCAGACTGAAACCTATTACCCCGAGAGATATAATCAGACCCGGAATGAGGGCCAACCACGGGTCCGAAAGGAGCCAGCTGTTGTAGGCGGCCACCATCTGACCCCAGTCAGGGGCAGGAGGTTTGTTCCCGAGCCCCAGATAGGTGAGACCTGAGTAGACCAAGATCACGGTGCCGATGTCGAGTGTAGCGTAAACGAGCATCGTCCCCGAGATGTTCGGAAGTATGTGGCGGAAGAGGATGTGGCGTGGCTTCTGGCCCGAAAGCCGGGATGCTTCAATATAGTTCTGATGTGCAACCTTCAGGGATTCGCCCCTTGCGAGCCGGGCATAGGGGGGCCACCAGGTGACCATCAGGGCGATGCTCATGTTGGAGATGCCACCGCCGAGTATGGCGCCAATCACCATTGCAATCAGAAGGACAGGAAGCGCAAAGAAGACGTCGGTCAACCTCATGAGTATCTCGTCGAGCAGGCCCCCCCGCAGACCGGCGAAACCTCCGAGCATGGACCCGATTAACACCGCGCTTCCCACTACCGCGAACCCAATCATGAAGTCGTAGGGGGTGGCGACGAGGACTCTGCTGAAGACGTCGCGCCCGAGATTGTCTGTTCCAAATGGGTGGGCCAAGGAAGGTGGAAGAAGAATTGCACTGACCTGATTCGGGAGGGGGTTCGCCGGATAGGGCGTGACCTGGACGTTGAGGAGGGCCGATACCTCCATCACAAGCGCGGCGATGAGGAAGACAAGTATGATACCAAGGCCAACGAGTGATTGTTTGTTACTCGTCATGAGTCGGACGGCGGTCCTCACCCTCCTCCCGATTCCCCTGTGACTCTCCGCCGCTGTTGGGTTATCCAAGTCTGATCTCCGGGTCTGCGTANTGCGTAGAGAACGTCAGCCACAAGGTTTGTGATGATTATGATTGCGGCGAAAACGAAGACGGTCGCCATGATGCCGGGATAGTCCGAGCCCTGGAGGGCCGTGAATGCATAGTGGCCGAGCCCCGGATAGCTGAACAGGTATTCGACGAACACGGAACCCGTCAGCAGGAAGGTCATGACCAGAGACGAGATAGTGATTAGGGAGATTGCCGCGTTGGGGAGGGCATGGCTGTAGAAGACAGGCCCTTCGTCCAGCCCCTTGGAACGGGCGGTTCTGATGTAGTTTGCTTTCATGACGTCGAGCAGGGAACTGCGTGCCACCCTTGTGATGACTCCGAAAGTCACCAGCGCGAGAGTTAACGCCGGGAGGATCAGGTGCAGCGAGGCGTTCTCAAAAAAGGCGAAGTTCCCCTGCAGTAGGGCGTCGAATATTGGGAACCCGGTGATGGATGCGGATGGAGAGACGAGGAGCGGGTCGTAGGCCCCTCCTGTGGGGAGGATCCTAAGGTATAGCGAGGTCACCACCAGAATCAGCACTCCGACGAAGTATGGCGGGGACGAGTAGCTCGCGAGGTAGAATACGCGAATGACTGTATCGGCAGGGGTGTCGTGATAACGAGCCGCAAGGACCCCGAGAAGGATGCCGAGCGCCACGCAGATTACGAATGCGAGAAGGACGATCTGAAGAGTTAGGGGGAGCGTCTGGGCAATGACAGCCGAGACCGGAGTGAAACCCCTCGAGGGAGATACGCCCAGGTTGCCTTCGAGCATGCCTACCAGATAGTAGAAGTACTGAACGTAGATTGGATCGTTAAGGTGATACTTCGCCGTATAGGCGGCAGCGACGGCAGGGTATTGTGCCGCCTCCCTGCCGAGCCACGCATAGATGACGTTCCCGGGTATCAGATGAGAAAGCACAAAGGTAAGTGTGAGGACGACAAAGAGAACGAACAGGGCGAAAGCTAATCGCCTCAGCAGGAACCTCAGCAGGTTCAAGCGTGGCCTCGCCTTGGCGAGCGCTAGAAAAGGGTTCTTCGGGCCATAAGACGAACGGACTACGCCGGGGAACTACCAATCCTTTGAATTGGGGCGCCGAGGGATCAAGAAACCGCATGGCTCGCCAACGATTAAAATAACTCAGCCATAGGCGGCGCGACCATGCGGCCCGCACTTCGAGACGGAGCACAATTCATCGCTGAGTTCCTGAAGAAGTCAGGGGTCAGGTATCTGTTCGGAATCCCAGGTCATGGCAATGTTTCGATATTCGATGCGGCCAGGGACATGGCCCCCGACCTGAACGTTGTGGCTGTCAAGCACGAGCAGTGGGGGGGCCACATGGCAGACGGTTACTTCAGGGCAAATAGACGGAGGCCCGCTGCGGTCACAACTTCGGTGGGACCGGGGGCGACGAACCTCGCCACAGCGTTTGCGACGGCCTACGTGGACTCCTCCACGTTTTTGGCGTTCACGGGCCAGATTCAGACCTACCTTTTCGGCAGGGGAATCTTCCAGGAGGTGGAGAGGCGGCATTGGGTGGACTACGCCAACGCGATGGACCACCTAGTCAAGGGCTCCTGGACCGTAACCAGCGCAGCCCAGCTCCCGAGGGTTATGACCGAGTCGTTCAGAGCCGCGCTTGGCGGCAGGCCGGGGCCGGTGCTGGTAGATGTCCCCATGGACGTGCAGGTCGAAATGACTGAAACCGCTGTGCCTTGGGTGGGGAGTTACTTGCATGGAGGAAGGATCCGCCCCGATTCGGCGAAAATCGTGGAAGCGGCAAGGCTCCTGCTTGCGGCAGACAGGCCGGTGGTTCTTGTAGGGGGAGGCGTGGTCATGTCTGACGCGAGCAGAGAGGCGGTGGAGGTCGCGGAGTTTCTTGGGGCGCCTGCGCTCTGCACCTTCAGGGGGGACTCGAAGGGGGGCTTTCCCGAGGACCACGAACTCTACGGCTTCCACCCCGGGAACATAGGGAACGCCGTGTCTAACGAGGTGGCAAAGAGCGCGGATGTGATCTTGGCCGTCGGGGTGACCTTCAGCGACGAGACTACGAGCTCCTACTCCCCGGGCGTGACATTCGAAATACCGCCCACGAAGCTAGTCCACATAGACATCGACCAGCACGAAATAGGGAAGAATTACCCCACAGAGATAGGCATCGTCGCCGACGCCAAGGCGGGGCTCCAGGACCTGCTTGAGGCGATGAAGGATCTCAGAAGCAAAGGGGCGCCAGGGACCTCCGCATGGCTGAAACGTTTCAGGAGGCTCAAGGCGAAGTGGGAGTCGGAGATGGAGGCCCTGAGGAAAGAGTCCCCTATGGGAATCCCGAACGTGGTCGCCATCATGAGAGAGAGGCTCCCCAAGAGCACCATAGTCACGGTCAGCGCAGGTCTCCCCCAAGAGATAATGTCGCAACAATGGATTGCCTATGGCCCGAGAACCTTCATCAGTTCAGGCGGTTTCTCGACCATGGGTTTCGGACTCCCTGCCGCCATCGGTGCGAAACTGGCGAGGCCTGGTGTCCCGGTAGCGGCTGTCGAAGGAGACGGTTCATTCATGATGAACAGTGTAGAGCTTGCTACCGCAGTGCAGCTCGAGATCCCCCTCGTCGTGGTCGTCCTGAACAATAGGGGGTGGGTGTCAATCCGCGATCTTCAGATAAGATCTTTCGAGAAGAGGACAGTGGGAACGGAATTCGCGAAAAAGGACGGATCTCCCTATCGAGTCGACTTCGAGAAGCTTGTGAAGGCCTACGGCGCTGGCTACCTGCTTGCGGCCACCCCCGTCGAGCTGAAGAAGAGACTTGATGAAGCCAGGAGCTATTCCTCTCCCGTGGTGGTGGAGGTGGAGGTTGAGAGGAGGTTCCCTCGGAGCGGGACCAGGGCATACGGGTTCTGGGACATACCTTCTAGGTACGGGTGAACTCCTGGTGGCCCGCAGGGTCAGATTACCTGATTATCATACCGCCGCGTGCTGAACCTGGCCGACCGATTCCAAGAGCTTGTTTCTGAATCCGAGGTACGCTCCCATGAATTCACGCATCGTCTTCTGGACGGGTCCGTAGGAGTTCCATTGTGCTGGCCCAAGCCCTGCGTTCTCGGCCGGGACTTCGATCCCAATCCGGCTCAACTCCTCTGACAGCCGTTCTGTGAGTTCGTAGGCTTTGCGGAAGTCCTCCATCGTCAGCAGCCTGCTGAGGACACCTAGGTCAGGGGGAGACGCCAGGGTGTTCTCGAAATCGGATAGTTTGAAACCGGGAGTGCGCGAGTAGGTCCATACCTTCAACTGCTGGTCGGGGAATTCGGTGTTGGTCAGGCTCTCCGTGTGCCTGCCTCCTAGGACCTGATAGGTGTCATCCTCCCTCCTCTTAGAAGCGGGGAGGAGGTCGACGTTGGACACCACGTCTCTCGCCTGGTCCGCTGGTAGCCCGAACTTCGCCTGGAGGTGCTCAGCCCACTTCTCGGCGGGAGCAGGCCCGAAAGCCAGACCATAGACCCTCCTCGTCACGAAGATGCCGGACCACCTGATGTCCCTCTCCATCTGGCTGAGATTATNAGGCCCGAAAGCCAGACCATAGACCCTCCTCGTCACGAAGATGCCGGACCACCTGATGTCCCTCTCCATCTGTCTGAGATTATGACCCTCAGGAATCAGGTTGGCGAACCAATCATCGCTTAGGTCCTTTAGATTTCTACGAGCGCACAGAATGGCAACCTTCTCATCAACGGTCCCTGCGTTCTCCACCTCTTGTTGGATGTGCNAAGGTCTCTGCCAGCTGCCTGAGCGATGCGTCCGGCTTGCCAGTCCTCTCTAGGTACTCTTTCAGCAGCTTGGCGGCCGCGGTCTCCCTGAGGTGGTCCTCCAGTCTCCCTTCCATGTTGGTGATGTAGACCCTGGTCGTCGGAATCCCTGACCGCCAGGCCTTGGCGAGGCCGTTCATGGCAGCCATGGCGAGTTCGATCTCCTGAGAAACGGTGAAGGTCACCGTGTTGTTGGTCCCTATCCCGAGGCTGTCAAGGGCTTGGGTGATTTCGACGGCGACTGCGCTTGCGCTGGCTACCTTGAACACAACGTTGGGCCTCCCCCCGACTCCGGCGGCTGCGCCCCCCCAGAGATGGGCATCGTAGAGGGCAAGGATATCACGGAGGATAGAATAGATCGTCCGGGCATCCGTCAGGCTCCCCTCCAGACTCTGCGCCCTGTAGGGGTTGAGCTGGATACTCACCATCCCCTCTTTGAAATCTGAAAGTAGGGCTATGGGCCTGAAGTCAAGGAGGTTGGGGAGGAGCGCCGTTATGGTCGCATACATCGCGATTTCGTCCCCGAACTTCTCAGGACTGACGCGCCATTCAGGGTGGCTAGTCCGAACAATCGAGAACTTCTCCCAGAGATCGGGAAGCTCTTCATAGGCCCTCGCGGCTATTACGGGGTTG
>OCOJ01033525.1_pt1 | contig 11227 bp, 27 predicted proteins | sample 1539251 | NCBI WGS metagenome assembly OCOJ01 (sample SAMN01911457, study PRJEB22624) | soil metagenome | biome: Soil | place: Malaysia | collected 2012-04-30 | depth RA_metagenome m
GGAGGCCGGCCTTCCGATCGCCCGGCTGAGAGACAAACTGAGAGAGCATGAGGTCAGCCTTTCCGATCTGGCAGGTTGCCTTATTTCTCATGAGCACCAGGATCATGCTAAAGCGGTCAAGGATATCCTGAGGGCGGGGGTGGATTGCTGGATGAGCGAAGGAACAGCAAGGGCATTGAGAGTATTTGATCATCATAGAGCCCATGTTTTGATCCACAAATATGAAATCATTACTGCCAATAGCGGATGGTATCCCTTTACGAGTTTTAATCTTGAGCATGATGCGGAAGATCCTAAAGGTTTTTTTATCCAGGACAAAATTGATGAACGATTGCTCTTTATTCCTGACACCGCCTATGTCGAGAATCTTTTTCAAGGCGTGACGATGATTGCGGTGGAGTGCAACAACATTGCCGAACTCGTCTCAAAGAATATCTTGGAAGGTAATCTTCCGGCTGTAGTTGGTCGAAGGATTCGCAGAAACCACATGAGTCTTGAAAATCTAATTTCCATGCTCAAGGCCAATGATCTCTCTAAGTGTCGGGCGATCTATTTGATGCATCTATCAGATGGCAACTCTGACGAGCGGCGGATGATCCAGGAGATACAGGCGGCGACGGGGATTCCCACGATGGCAATGAAATGATGGACAAAGAGAGATTCGATCTCATCATCGACGGCCTCGACGAAGACAAGCTCACGTTTTGGGAGACGGGTTTCGTCGAGAGCTGCATCAGGGGATGGGAGAAGTTCGGCCATCTGACAGAGAGAATGGAGGAGAAGCTGGAAGAGCTTTATCAGGAGAAGGCGAAATGAGCCCGGCGGCGAANGAGAGGGGTTACTTCGACTCGAAATCGAATGGCCAGAAATGGCCATAACCCCTTTCGACTGTTCCCCGGGCATAAATCCAAGACAGGGAGGGAGTGAACCGGATGCGCATGGTGAGTGTGGGGGCCGATGGGCATGGAATCATCGAGGCGATGGTCTCGGAGCACCTCTCAGCTGTCCTCGGCAGGATGAGCCTGGATGAGCGTGAGAGGGTCTCTGGGGCGATCATGGAGAAGAAACTGTGGTATGACCATCTGGTCAGGACGGTGCCGTCACCGGCAACGAGGACGAAGATCTTCCATGCGACGGCGGATGCGATGATACGGGAGGAGGTCGAGAGGGTGCCGTGGGGGAAGGAAATCACGTGCAGGATGAAGTGCCACCACTGCTGTGAACTCAAGGTCATGCTGACCAGAGATGAGGGAGAGCTGCTCAAAAGTGCAGGCGGCATCCACCCGGTGGGCGATGGCACGGCGTGCCGGTTTCTGAGGAATGACCTCTGCGGTGTCTATGCAGACCGGCCTCTCAGTTGCAGGAAGTACTTCAGCATGGATACCCCCGCTGTCCTCTCTCCCTGGGTGGACTCCCAATGGTTTACAGAAACCGACAGGGAGCGGGGTACAGAAACGCACGCTGTATGTTCAAAAATCGCCCGCGGGATCTGGGTCCCCAAGCATAAGCTGTATCAAGGCTACATCGATTCCTTCAAGAATTGGTATGAGACGATGGTAGAGCAGGCCCTGTACGTTGATGGATGGGCATGGGATTCCTTGACAAAGACCTGGCAAAAGGTCGGGCCCCTTGTCTCTGAGAGTTTCAAATTCCAGGGGACTCCGGATTTCATCGGTAAGTTAAAAGGGGAAATCGCCCTTGCGATCCCGGATTGGAAGACTTCGATATCGAAACAAAAGGTATGGAAGCTTCAGGTCAGTGGCGCCTACCGGATCCTGGCCGAAGAAAATAACTATAAACCGATTGGCAGGTGTATTTCTTTAAGGCTCGACAAAAATGGTGGGGATGCGAAGGCGGAAGATTTGGGACATCCTATCCATCAGGCCTATTTTTTGAGAGCCTTAGATCTATGGAGGTTTTTCAATGGGTGAAGAATATGGGAGAGCAGCATTATTATTTAGTCAGTCGGTTTGTGCCATGCTTAGGGGTTTTGGCATGATGAGCGAAAATCTCCAACGGCTCCATCGAGGCGAATCAATAGCCTATACAGAAGAAGTCTTTGAGAAAACAATTATTGAGTTTGGAATAGGCTGGAATGATGCTGTAAGGCAATTGAGAGAGTGAGGCAAAAAATGAGCCTAATCAAATCCAAAGGTAATATGTATTCGTGGGTGACACACCATTGGTCACCAATCAAGGGATGCAAACACGCTTGCCCCTACTGCTACGTTCAGAAATTCGACAAGGATTGGGATAAGCCGAGGCTCGATGAAAAGGATTTAATGACCAATCTCGGTAAAGGCAAAACCATTTTCGTCGGCTCCAAATGCGATATGTGGGGAAGTTGGGTTCCACAAGGATGGATCCAACTGGTAATAGCACGCTGCTCAGAGTATCCTGAAAGTGCGATAGGAACAGCTGGACCATCACGATCAGGAAGTTCGTCCCGATCCAGGCGGANCCCGCAAAGTGCGATAGGAACAGCTGGACCATCACGATCAGGAAGTTCGTCCCGATCCAGGCGGAGATCCTGTGGACAGGGGCAATCTGGTCTGTGGGAGCAGTTGACATCAGTGAATTGTGAGGCAGAGGAGAGAGATGCCGACGACGAAGAGAGGGGATACTTCACACATAATCTGTAGGTCGCCGGTCCGAATCCGGCCTCTCCCACTACGGGAGAGTAGCTCAGTTGGTAGAGCGCCAGAAGAAAAGGCCCCTTTCGCCTGTTTCTCGGCATTTAGTGGTTTGGCGCGGCGCAGGGGAGGGATACTTCATTGCAAAATGATCATAGGTTCGAATCCTATCGGTGGCTTCGGCCACTTGGGAGCCCCGAGTATACGGCGAAGGGGCACTATCCCTGTCCGATTGTTCCCGCCAAAAATGTTTGGGGCGACGAAGGCTGGAGTTACTTCTCTTTGGCGAAGACACGACTCCATCCGCCTGTTTCCCCCAAATAAAATAGGGAGAGAGGAAGACAAGAGAGATGAAATGCCAATGCCCAAAATGTGGCCACAACTATTCCCATCTCTATCCTGATGAGCTCGAACCTCTACCGGAAGTCCTCTATATCCAGGTCAGACGCAAGAAGATAGGCTTTAGTGGAAGACTTGGCCGGGATCAGCTGAGGCGGTGGGCCTCCGGGTCGAACGAACCAGTCTTCACATCCCTGGACGGCATCTTGGAGTATTGTCATTTGGTGGATGAGGACATGATCTATGAATGCAGACGACTGGGGTCAAGAGAAGAACTTCAAAACAGAAAGGAGGTGAGTGAAGGTGAAGGTGAGAAATCTGATGGAAGTCCTTGAACAGATGAAGCCGGACTATGACATACCGATGAACATGACGGTCAATCAAATCTGCCAATTCGGGACACTTCTTTCTCGAAGGGAAGCGCCGTGTAGAGAAAAGAGACCCGAAGGAAAGGAAGGAGAGTCTTATGGCGAAGCTGAATGTTCCTAAGACAAGGTTATACACACATGAGGGGGCGGTGGCCTATCACCTGACGCCTGAGCTTGAGCTGAGGCGGTCTGTGATGGCATGCATGCTCTGGGAGGGGACCTTTTACGAAGAGGGGGTCGAGATCGCCGCCCGGATTGTCGATCTCATCCCGAAGGTCAAGGCCGACAAGGTCGCTGAGATGGCCATCGAGGCGCGTGAGAAGATGAAGCTTCGCCATGTGCCCCTGCTGCTCGCCAATGAGCTCGAAAAGAGAACCATTACAGCCTTGGAAGATGCCAGGAAGAGGAGATATCCTGTTGCTGGACTCCTTGAGAGGATCATCCAGAGGCCGGATGAACTGACGGAGTTCATGGCGATCTACTGGAAGGAGGGGAAGCATCCGCTCTCTCACCAGGTGATGAAGGGGCTCGCGGGGGCGTTCCGTAAGTTCAGCGAATACAGTCTGGCGAAATACGATCGCGATGATGTCATCAAACTCCGCGATGTGCTGTTCCTGTGTCATGCGAAGCCGAGGGACAAGGAGCAGGAGGAGCTCTGGAAGAGGCTCATCGACAGGAAGATGGCTGTCCCCGACACATGGGAAGTCGCACTGTCGGCGGGGAAGGACAAGAAGGAGACATGGGAGAGGCTTCTCTCAGAAGATAAGCTGGGAGGGCTTGCTCTACTCCGCAACCTGCGGAACATGAAGGAGGCGGGGGTAAACAGGCAATTGGTCTTCGATGCTCTTGAGAGGATGAAGGTCGAGAGGATACTCCCATTCAGGTTCATCTCGGCGGCGAAGTATGCCCCGCAGTGGGAGCCCCAGATCGAGAAGGCGATGATGAAATGCCTCGGGGAACAGGAGAAATTGCCCGGCAAGACGGCCCTGGTGGTCGATGGGTCGGGGTCGATGTTCGGTGCCCCTGTTTCTGCAAAGTCCGAGATCAATCGGTTCGAGGCTGCGGCGGCGCTGGCGATCCTCATCAGGGAGGTGTGCGCCGAGGCGACGGTGACGGTGTTCTCGAATTCAGCCTTCCTCATTCCGGCGCGTCATGGGTTCGCTCTGAGAGATGCAATAAGCAAGAAAGCCGAGCAAGGGGGCACGATGACACAGAATGGCATCATGAAGGCCGCCAGGGAGGGGTATGACCGCATCATAGTGATCACCGACGAGCAGTCCCACCAGTCTGTCTCGAACCCACTGGTCGGCACAAGGGGCTACTTCATCAATGTCGGGTCGTACAAGAATGGGATCGGGTATGGCCCCTGGCTCCACATCGACGGGTGGTCTGAGGCAATCCTTGACTACATCCGGGTGTTCGAGCAGGGAGTCAACCATGATAATCAGAGGTGAATGGGTGACCAAAAGGGTGTGGCTCGATGGGAAATTGCTGTCCTATGTGGAAAGCCAGAAAGTGCGCAACCACTCTCCGGACGGGTTTAATTGGGGCTATGGCGGTTCAGGGGCGGCTCAGCTGGCCCTGGCGGTCTGCCTGAAGGTGATGCCGAGACGGGAGGCGCTGCACCGGTATCAGGACTTCAAATTCAAGGCTATAGCGAACCTTCCTCAATCAGATTTCGAGGTGGACATTCTGAAAGGGGCGATGTGAGTAGAGGATTTCAGGGCCTGGTGCTCTTCAAGGTGGATGAATTCTGGCTGGTGGGCGAGATCACGGGGATGACCGTGACGAGCGGGCCATCCGGCCATTCTCACGGTACCTGTGATTTCTATGTGATCGGGATTGGGACGGATGAGCCATTCGCAAAGGCGAGGGAACACTATGAGAAGATGCTCAGACGGGAGATAGAACACAAGGAGGGGTCATGATCAAGAGCGAGTATCTGGACTTCGACAGGGTCGGGTGGACGGGGAAGACGGACATCTGGAACGTGATCAACAAGAGATCGGGGCACATTCTCGGGCAGATCAAATGGTATGGCGGATGGAGGCAGTACTGTTTCTTCCCCGCCCCGAATTGCACATTCAACAAGGGGTGCCTTGAGGACATCATCAGGATGATTGACCTGATGAAGGAGGATAGGTCTGACAGAGCGCAGAAGGGGGGAGAGGGAGAGTGAGCCTGATTAAATCGAAGGGCAATATGTATCGTCTTCGGAAAATGCGACCATTGGTTCACCGTCCAATCTATGGATTGATATTCAACCGGCAGAGAGAGCTGATCGAGAAATACTGCTTTGGTGAATGCAAGAAGATAATTCTTGGAGCGATATTCGATCCTCTGTTGGGAGAGGTTGGAGTATGCCGAACCGCCGAATGCCCTTATATGGAAAAACAAATGGATGAACCTTTCGGCACGGTCATGGGTGAACCAGTATATATAAGGAAGTTAAAGTCCTAGATCAGGCAGAAGAGCAATTTGGAGAGGCTGAGACATGAAAAATCATCTTCTTAGGGCACGGCTTGTCGATGATCTGGCGCTGTTCTATTGCTCATGCGGATCGGGATGGGCGAGAGTCGTGCCAATGGAGAGCGACATCAGGGTTTTCAGGGAGGAGGTCGAAGAGGCTTGGAAGGTGCATTGTTGNGGCGTGGAGGGAGAATGACAGGCGGGAGGCGATGGAAGATGGAGCAGGATGACCTTTTTGGGAAGAAGAGGGAGCCAGCGAAGCGGGAGGGGGAGCGATTGAGAGACAAGGGAATGGCGCAGTCATTAGCTCATGCAGAGGATGAGCATGAGGAGTGGCGAAAGAAAGCCCTCAGATTTCTCTATCATTATTCGATAAAGGCAAAAGGCTCTTTCTCTGGCGAAATGGTCAGGATCGCCTCAAAGGATGATGTGCCGAAACCGCCATCTCTGAGGGCTTGGGGTTCGATCATGAAGACTGGAGCGAAGAATGGCTGGATAAGGCAGGTGGGGTACACGAAGGTTCTGAATCCAAGGGCGCACAGGGCCAATGCGGCGATATGGGAGGGATGTCTGTGAAAAATAAGGTGCTTCCGATAGAATTAGAACCCTTCGCTCAGAAGATTAAACATCTCTCAATGACAGAGATTAAGCGATGTGGGATATATTTTCTCTATAGGGAGAAAGCTTTGCTTTATATTGGAAAATCATTGAATTACCGAGCCAGAGTATCTGAGCACGCGAGAACTAAAGACTTTGATGAAGCTTATATCTTGCCCCTTAATGTCGATAATAAGAGATTACTCAAAATCGAATCGATGTTGATAGATTTCTTCTGTCCTCCTTTAAACATAAAGGGGGGGTATAAGAAAAAACATGATGGTGTATTGAATTTGCGTGATGTACTTCATGAAATTAGTAATTCTGTGATAAATGGAGAAACGATATTCGCCTATCCAGATGAACTATTTGGCTTGTATAATAGCTTTATCAGCCGAAAATCCCAGGATGTCTTGAAATTGATGCAGAAGGCGAAGGATCATGTGATAAAGGATTGCTATGAACTTTTCAAAAAGAAGCTTTCTCTGGATCGTATCATTAAGGAAATTAGGTTNCGATGAAATATGTGTCGCTTTGAGTTTGAATGAGGCATCAGAAATAACTGGGATGCGAAGAAAGTTCATAGATGAATGGGTGAATCATTGTTACTTTATACAGCATCATCGTACTAGGCAGAGCGTTTTTTATTTCCCATTAAAGAATTTATTAGAGTTAAAGTTAGAAGGCTTTGATAAAGAGATGACATCTTATTTAAAGAAAAAAAGGTATTCTCCCGACGAATTCGTGAGACAACCAGATATGAAGTTGATTGCGTAAAAAAGGATATGATTAAAAGGTTTAAACAAATGAGCAAGCTCAAAAAGGACACGGATGAGCTCTGGTCTCTTGCCGTGAGGACTCGGGACGGGTTCAAGTGCCAGATCGATAATTGCGAGAGCACCCGGGTCTATGCCCACCACATCATTTCAAGAAATCACCTGGCGACCCGTTGGGAGTTGGATGACGGAATCTCGATGTGTTGGGGACACCACAAGAGGTTTCATGGTGATAGCTCAGAGGATATGAGGGACAAGGTCATCGCCGTTGTCGGGCAGGAGAGATTCGACAGAATGAAGGCTCTCTCGAAGACATTGGTGACAAACCTGATAGAGGAGGATTTGATCGGGAAGATGGCTGAACTCAAGGAGTTTATTGAGAGCTTCAGAGGCCGAAGGAGGTGATAGAAAATGGTGATCTGGAAATTTCAGTTTCCCGTGCAGGATGAATTCGAGCTTGGGATGCCAGAGGGCGCTGAGATTCTCTCGGTGCAGGTGCAGAACGGGATGCCTTGCCTGTGGGCAGCCGTGAAGCCGGGCAATGGCATGGAGAAAAGGGAATTTGCCGTTCGTGGGACGGGTCACGAGTTCACGCCCATCTTCAAAGAGGTCTACGTCGGGACGTTTCAGCTTCATGGAGGAGCATTCATTGGCCATCTATACGAGATAAGGAGATAGTGTGATGGAGATCAGGGATAGGGAGATTGACAGGATTGTGGAGAGCGAGGCATCGGTGTTTGTGAAGATCACAAATCTGTTCGGTGTGATCATGTTAAATTATCGACAGCCGGCTGGCGACAGAGCGTGGAGGGAGATGATAAAACTCATCGGCAATGATGCCACGGATGCGATCGCATTTTTGACTGGGTTCAGTAGATCAATGGGATCGTCTGATCACAATGCCAGGGCACGTTATGAAGATTTGCTTACGATCCTCAGAAAGGAGGAAAAAATGGAGAACCAATTCTACGAGTGCAAGGTGTGCGGGAAGAGAGGGACCAAGGAGCAGCTGAGGCATCATATCTGCACCGATGGAGGGATTGCAGAGTACGAGTCGGAAGACCACTTCCTCGAGGCTATCCTTCTGCTCGGACTGATGGATCAGGGTGATGGAGGCGGGATCGGTGAGGATTTGCCGACACCATCTGAACCCCCCATCGAGCCGGGAGGCGGAGAGTTCGGCGGAGGTGGGGCGAGCGGGGATTTCGGCGAGAGTGAGAGCCCTGAGATTGAAAGTTCTGAGTCCGAAAGTGGGGAGAGTAGCGGTGGTGATTTCGGGGGCGGCGGAGGGGGCGATGAATAAGAGACCTGACACGAGCTGCAAGTGTGATGTATGCCGGTCATGGTGTGACCGCAGGGTGGGGTGGTTCCTGCCCGAGCAGATCGGAGAAATAGAGAAGCATTTCAAGAAGCCAATCGCCAAGTTGATCGGTAACATCCTGGCCGTGGACTATTGGGTTGGAGGAAAAGATGGTGGAAAAGACATTCTCGTTCTCTGCCCTAATTTTGTCGGGAACGATGGGAAGTTGATACCTTTCAGCCCTTATGGCCGCTGTGTCTTCTATAACGAGAGGAAAGAATGCGACATATATGAGATAAGGCCGTACGAATGCAGGTGGCCTACTCATGACTTTCATGGCGAAGAGAATGACCATGAGATAGTTGCGCATGAGTGGAGCCGGGTCCAGAATATCTTCGACGAATTGGAGATAGAGGTTCCCGAAGCGAGCCTGTTTGATGTTCTCAACTTCATGAAGGATGGACTTATCAGTGGTGATGTTTGATGCCAGCCATGATGAGATGTCCTCGATGCAAAGAGGTTGCCAGTCAATATGTCTTGGATTCAAGGCCGAGGTTGAATTATTGGTGGAGAAGACGCCAATGTACGGCATGTGGGAAACGGTATTCGACAAAGGAGGTGATAGAAGATGACAGAGGAAGAGAAAAAGGACGCCCCCGAGCTAGACAGGATCAAGTCTGAGAATGAGGCGCTCCGCAAGGAGGTCGGGAGGCTTTCGAGGGAGAACCAGAAGATGAAGACAGAGCTTGATGCCCTGCGGGTGATGTCGCCAAAGAACAGGCTGCCCGAGGGGTACACGGACAGCAACAAGGACGTCATGTTCGATGCGTATGACATCATAGATGAGCCGATGAGGATCAATCCAAAGGATGATTCGGTGATACCGGCCAAGAAGCGGAGGGTCGAGGCCAAGATCGACGACGAGATCGCAAAGATTCTCCGAAGGGATGAGGTCTATGCCGGATACCATTCGCAGGTCTTCCATGGCTTTGTGTGGTGGGACCGGGAGGCGAAGACCTTCAAGTGTGAGATTTGGGAGGGCCCGATTTACAGGAGGACCCTGACTGGCACGCTTCAGGAGATCATGAAGCAGGCGCATGAGGAGTAGGAAACAGGATGGGTGATATCGAGATAATCAAAGAGCTCCTACTCGTGAAGGTTCAATTCATGTATATGTCGAGACCGAATCTGAAGGTAAAAGAGCATTTCTTGGATGCGCTCATCCAAAATATTAAAGACTTGAAATTATCGGATGATCTTGAGAATTCCTTGTTGGCACTGGCTATTAAAGCCTTTGGTTCCAAATTGAGAGAAAGAGAATTATTATGTGATCGTGCCTTAGACATAATAGAAGCACTATGGACTACGTCATCTGCGTAATCGTGATCATCATAGCCCTGTGGATGGGGGGCTGAAAGGAAAGGGTTGTGATGCTGAGCGAGATCACCCGCAAAACTATAGTCGAGCTTGAGAAGGGGAGTCGTTACCCGACAGGCATGGGGAGGGTAGATAGAGGAGAATGCCCGATCCATGCCTGGACTCCCGAGCGGTGCAGGCTTTGCGAGTACGGACACATGATGTGCTGTCATTGGCCGATGACATGCGGAGAGGCGGATTGCGGGCATTGAGAGAGGGGAGAAATATGCCCACTCAGGACGGATACCCGACGATAGATGAAATCAGGAAGGTGGTCCAATGGGATGGAATCAACGATCCCTTCGGGCTGGTCGACTTCTTGAGGGAGATTTGGCATTGGCAAGAGTGGGGCCTTGAGAAAAAGAATGGAAGGACGGAGATCGGCAGGAAGCCCTGTTTGAGAGTCTATCTTCATACCGGAGGATGGTCGGGGAATGAGACAATCATAGACGCCCTTCAGGAGAATTTCTTCTGGACCATCTTCTGGGTCAATAGTCACAGGGGAGGGCACTTCGAGTTCGAGATACCGCTGGATTGGCTGAAAGGAGGGAAGAAGGATGGACACAGATCAAAAGGAGAAACTGTACCAAAGTCTGTCAAAGGAGCTGGATGAGATCGGCGGTGGTGGCAAGGGGGAAGGCCTGAGAAAGCCGGAGAGGGTGGAGATCGGGGAAGTTGCGAGGGACAAATTCTACATGCCGTTCTTCACCAAGGTGGTTATGGGCGAGCATGACCCCGTCGCAGAGTGGCTCACAGAACAGTCTGATTCCCTGTATAGGGCCATCGAGAAGACCAACGGAGGATTGAGGATGCATCTTGCCAAGGCGCTGGCGGAGTGTGATGAGCTTCAAAAGAAGAACCGGGAGCTCATCAAGGAAGTTCAACAATGGAGGGATTTTCTGGCACTGATCAAAGAGGCACTCGGAATTAGCATAGGGGAAGGAAAGGGGGAATGAAGGTGAAAAGAGTAATGGTGATGGTTGGGCTTGCCATGATGCTTTTGATAGGATGTGTAAGTTCTAAGAATTGGGTGAGAAAGGATGGGCAGTCGATGGATATGACCGTCTTGGAGCAAGATGTTTACAGATGCAATAGGGGATGGACCACCGCTCTTGTCACAGATATTTTTCTTTCAGCGGGAATTGCATCGCTTCTTCATTACTTTGAAGCGAGTCGCTGCATGGCTCTTAATGGTTATGTGTATGTGAGGGAGCCGAAAGAGTTGGCCAAGGTCGAATCAGCCCAAGGGGGGACATTGGTTTATGGAGAATCGGTCCAAGAACCTCCGAAGCCTCTATGGTGGAGGAATCAGCCCCCATGGCAGAAGGG
>OCOJ01038773.1_pt1 | contig 11223 bp, 7 predicted proteins | sample 1539251 | NCBI WGS metagenome assembly OCOJ01 (sample SAMN01911457, study PRJEB22624) | soil metagenome | biome: Soil | place: Malaysia | collected 2012-04-30 | depth RA_metagenome m
CAGGGCGATGGGCAGGCTGGCGATGAGGCAGGCGGCCATCAGCGAGCTCCAGTAATAGACGTCGCCGCGCACCAGGAAGATGGGGATGCCCACGCCGACCATTTGATTGGCCTCGGGGGAAATGAAGGTCAGCGCGTATACGAATTCCTGGGTCACCAGCGTGAAGGTAAAAATCACGACCGTCAGAATGCCGGAAGTGGAGATGGGAATCACCATTTTCAGGAACGCGCCAAAGCGCGTGAGCCCGTCCACCATGGCGGCGTCTTCCAGTTCCTTGGGAATGGACTTGAAGAACCCCATGAGCAGCCAGATGGAAAAAGGGATGGTAAAGCTCGGATCCACGACCACCAGCGACCAGATGGTGTCCTGCAACCCCAGCACGGCCACGACCCGCGAGAGGGGGATGAAGAGGAGCGTGGGCGGGACCAGGTAGGTGAGAAAGATCAGAATGCCCAGGCGTTCGCCCCACCTGCCGGTCAGCCGCGTCAGCGCATAGGCTGCCGGAACCGAAAGCAGCAGGGTGATGACCACAACGATCACGCCCACCAAGGCCGTATTTCCCAGCCAGCGAACATAGCGCGTTTCCGCGAACAGGAACTGCAAGTTCGCCAGCGTGGGCGGAAGATTGAACAAGAATGGATTGTTATCCATCTTGTACATGTCCAGGTTCTGCTTAAAGGCGGCAATCAGCATCCAGAAGAAAGGAAAAGCCAGGAGGAGCGTGAATACGGCCAGCACCAGCACGTGCACCAGACGGCCGCCGATTGTCCTCCAGTTCGGGCGCATGCTCAGGTCACCTCGGCGCGATGGGCGATGCGCAGCATGAAGTAAGCCACAGCCACGAGCACGGGAACCAGGAACAGGGAAATGGCCGCGCCCGCCGCCAGGTCGCTGCCCTCAATTCCGGTGGCGAAGGCCAGGGAAGGAAGCGTCTGCGTGGAGTCGAACGGCCCGCCGTTGGTAAGGATGAACACCACGGTCATATCCGTAAACGTGAACACGGCGCTGAACAGCACGGCCACCAGGATGATGGGCATCATCATGGGAATCTTGATGAGAAACAGGGTGCGGAAGTAGCCGGCACCATCGATGGCGGCGGCTTCCGGAAGCTCTTTAGGAATGGCGCCGGCACCCGCCAGCATGACCACAGTGGCAAAGGGAATCAGCCGCCAGCAATGCACGCAGATCACGGAGGCCATGGCCAGATGCGGCTCGCCCAGCCACATCGGGGCATTGAAGGGCGTAAAGAAGCGGAGCTGGATGAGAATCCAGGTAATCACGCTGTAGATGGAATCCAGAATCCACTTCCAGCCGATCGTGCCCAGCGAGACGGGGGCCACAAACGGAAGCAGGATCAGGAAGCGGATCAGGCCGCGCCCCCAAAAGGGCTCCTCGAGGGCCAGAGAGAGAATGGTGGAACAAATCACCACAATGACCACGGCACAGACCGTGAAGACGATGGAATTCTGGAGGGCCTGGCGGAAGCTGGGGCTTTGCAGGATGCTGCGAAAGTTTTCCAGGCCGACGAAATGGAGACTGGCGCTGCCGATGCGCGCGTCGCTGAAAGCATAGAGGATGGCGAGAACGAACGGCCCGCCGATAATCAACAGAATGTACATCACGGCCGGGCTGAACATGGCCAGGCCCAGGAGCGGGCTTTGCGCCGCGCCGGCGGATTTCACTTTGGCCAGCTTTATTGCCATGGGTAGGGCCGCGGCTGCGTGCGCTTTTCCGTATCGCGGTCGAAAAAGCGCAGGTCCAATTCCGCCACGGAGAAATCGTGGACCGAGCCGGGCTCGTAGCCGGAAGGCATGTTCCAGGAAAGCCGGGAGATAATTTCCTTGGATTCCAGATGACCGCCCTCGATGTTTCCGTAGAGCACGCGCTCGGCACCCAAATACTCGACGTATTTCACCTTGTAGCGGAAACGCACCTGCTTACCCGCGGGGACCAGCTCTGAGGGCAGGAAACCCTCGGGACGGAAACCCACAATCAAATCGGAGAATTCCAGCAGGTTCATGGGCGGGGAACCCAGAAAGGTGGCCACAAAGGTATCCGCGGGATCCTCGTAGACTTCCTTGGGCGTGCCGATCTGGCGCACGGTGCCCTGATGCAGCACCACCACGCGGTCGCCCATGGCCATCGCCTCCACCTGGTCATGGGTCACATAGATGGTGGTGGTGCGGACGTTCTTGTGAAAGTGTTCGAGCTCTTCGCGCGCGGAGGCGCGCAGCTTGGCATCCAGATTGGACAGAGGTTCATCCAGCAGGAAAACGGCAGGCTCGCGCACGATGGCTCGCGCCAGGGCCACGCGCTGGCGCTCGCCGCCGGAGAGTTCACGGGGCTTGCGCTCGAGCAGGCGGCCGATGCCCAGCAGGCCGGCGGCCCACTCGACTTTCTGCCGGTGCTGCGCCTTGGGAACCCTTTGCGCTTTGAGGGGAAAGGCGATGTTGTTGTACACGCTCAGGTGGGGATAAAGCGCGTAGCTCTGGAACACCATGGCGATGCGGCGCTCGCGCGGCGAGAGGTTGTTCACCACCTGGCCGCCGATGAGAATCTCTCCGGAAGTGGGGGTCTCGAGGCCGGCAATCATGCGCAGCAGGGTGGTCTTGCCGGAGCCGGAAGGCCCCAGAAAGACGAGGAACTCGCCCTCTTGCGTCACCAAATTAACATTGTTGACTGCTCCGAGTTCTCCTTGTTTGAAAACTTTTGTGACGTTGCGCGTTTCAACGACGGCCATCACACCCCCGTGCAGAACCCGATTTCAGAGACAGAAGCAAACAATCCACCACCAGAACCGGAGGCGCGGCACGCCAGGCCCCCGGCCAGGCTGCATTCCGATGGAAGGACCTTGCGCTAGGCCCAGCGGGCGAAAATTCTCTTGTATTCCGCTTCGGCAGCCTTGGCTGCGTTTTCCGGCGTCTCGTCGCCGCGCGCCACTTTGGCGAACATCGTAGGAATCACCCAGCTATAGAACGCTTCGGATATGCCCGCGGAAGCGTAGCCGGGGAAACCGACGTTGGTGGCCCAATCCAGCACGTCGCCCAGCACCTTGTACTTATCCGGAGGATTCGCCCGCGGATCGTTGTCAATCTCCTTGTGCAGGTCGGGCACGGTCTTGGGGAAGCACGGGAAGTTGTAGAACTGCCCGGCGGCGAAGCCGTCGTGGAAGTGGTCCATGTAGTCAATCAGGAACTTCTGGGCCAGATCCTTTTGTTCCGCAAAATTCCAGACCACGTAGCAGTTCATCACGTGTTCGGCGGCGATGCGGCGCACCGGACCCTTCAGCGCCCGGCTGACCATAATCTTGCTGTCAATGGGCATGTGCTCCCGCTCCGACTGGCGGGTGATGGAGATGGCGTTCATCACGAAGGACACCTTGCCGGCCAGCATGGCCTGGTTATTGGAGGGCGGAGTCCAGGTAAAGACTTCCGGGGTCTCCGTATCCTGGTAGAGGGCCTTCATGTACTTGAGGGCCTCAACGGTGTTCTTGGAGTTGATGGTGACGTTGCCGGCTTCGTCCTGTTCGGCGCCACCGAAGGACCATAGGATGGCGCGCATGGCCATGCTGGTGTCCAGTTCCTGCGCCAGGCCCAGGCCGCAGGGCGGCCCGCTCTTGTCCGCCTTGCGGATCTTGCGCGCGCCGTTCAGCAGATCGTCGTAGGTGTCCGGGCCATTCGGGTACCCCGCGGCCGTCCACCAATCCTTGTGCCAGTTGCCGGGGTCAGGGGTGTAGGCGTCGGAAAAGGCGAAATACTTTTTCGTCTTCGGGTTGTAGGTGGACTTGTGGGCCAGCTCAATCTTCTTGCCATGCTTGCGTTCCACCTCCTGGTAGACATGAGTCATGTCCACCACGTTCTTCTCATGCGAGGCGGGCGGCGAAAGAAACATGAACAGATCGTGTCCCTTTTGCGCGGAGACCTCGGAGGCAGCTCGCGCCGGCAGGTCGTTCAGGTTGATGTTGTCCACCACCACCTTGACGTTGTTCTTGTTGCCCCATTCCACCGTGTAGGTCTTGTTAAACCACTNCGTCCCAGGCGGGGACGAAGTGGCTCCACTGGCAGATTTTCAGTGTCCGCTGCTGGGCCGCGGCGCGCTCCGGGAACAGGAACGCCGGCCCGGCGCTTGCCGCCAGCGCGGCCACACCCGCCGTCTTGATCATTTCCCTCCGCGTCAACTTGCGCTCACGCTTCCTGGCCATACGCCATTCCTCCTTGTTGGGAGTATCGTCGTGCTCTTTCGCTTAGAAACTCAGCGCAGCCGGACCGGATGCGGCGACGGGTCCAGGTTTATTCAATCTTGCCGAAATCGCGGACGTCCGCCGGGCCTTCCTTGTGCGTCACCGGGCCCTTGCCCTGTACCTGCACGCGGATGTCTTCGACGATATCCGGATTGGCTAGGGTGGTAATGTCCCCCACGTTCATGTTGTTGGAGATGGCCGCGAGCACGCGGCGCATAATCTTTCCGGAGCGCGTCTTGGGCATGTCCGGCACGATGCGCACGGCCTTGGGGCGGGCAATCTTACCGATCATGGTTTCGATGGTGTGCGTGACTTTCTGCACCATCTCTTCGTGCCCGGCGCCGATGCCGGGCTTGAGCGCGATGTAAATCTCCGGGACGCGCCCCTTGATGTCGTCCACCACGGGCACCACCGCCGCTTCCGCCACTTCCGGCACCGTCAAGCAGGCGGACTCGATTTCCTTGGTGCCCAGGCGGTGCCCGGCCACGTTGATCACGTCGTCCACCCGGCCCAGGATGCGGAAGTAGCCATCCTTGGGGTGCAGCGCGCCGTCACCGGCAAAATAGGGCCAGTCGTGCCAGTCCTTGCTCTGCGCATTCTTGCAGTACTTTGAGTAGTACTGGCGGACAAAGCGGTCGCGGTCTCCCCAGATGGTCTGCATCACGCCCGGCCAGGGATTGCGAATCACGATGTTTCCGGCACGCGCGGTGCCCGCGGGAAGCTCCTGCCCGGTTTCATCGAGAATGGCCGGATAGATTCCCGGCACGCCCGGGCCGGCGCTGCCGGGCTTCATGGGGTCGAGCGCGGGCTTGGTGCTGCACAGGAAGCCGCCGGTTTCCGTCTGCCACCAGGTGTCCACGATCACGGCCTCGCGCTTGCCGATCACGTCGTAGTACCAGCGCCACACCTCCGGCTCGATGGGTTCGCCCACCGTGGTCATGTGCTTGAAACGGTAGTTGTATTTCTTCGCTTCGTCGGGGCCGGCCTTGCGCAGCATGCGGATGGCCGTGGGCGAAGTGTGGAAGATGTTCACGTCCAGACGCTCGGCGATGCGCCAGGGGCGGCCGGCGTCGGGATAAATCGGCACGCCTTCGTAAATCACGCTGGTGGCCGCCAGCGCCAGCGGGCCGTAGACGATGTAGGAATGTCCGGTGATCCAGCCGATGTCCGCCATGCACCAGTAGACATCCTCGGGATGAATGTCCTGGATGTACTTGGAGGTTCCGGTGACATAGGCCAGGTAGCCGCCGGTGCGGTGCTGGCAGCCCTTGGGTTTGCCGGTGGTGCCGCTGGTGTACATCAGGAAGAGCGGGGCCTCCGCGTCCATGGGCACCGGGGCCACTTTCTGGTTGCGGTGCTCGAGCAGCAGTTCATCCATAAAGAAGTCGCGGCCTTTGGCCATGGGCGAGCGCGAGCCGTACTTGCCGGGGTGGCGGCGCCACACCAGCACCTTGTCGATGTTCTGGCCTTCGCGCTGCGCGGCTTCGATGGCGATGTCCGCCGAGGTCTTGTGGTCAATCAGCTTGCCGCTGCGGTAGTAGCTGTCCGCGTAGATCAGCACGCGGCTGCCGGAATCCGCGGCGCGCAGGCCGCAGGCCTCTCCGCTGAATCCGCCGAAGACCACGGAATGGACCACGCCCAGCCGGGCGCAAGCCAGCATGGTGATGGGCAGTTCGGGGATCATGGGCATGTGGATGGTCACGCGATCGCCGGTCTTGAGCCCGGCGAAATCGCGCAACACAGAAGCCACTTCATTTACGCGCTGATAGAGCTCCTGGTAGGTAATGGCCTGCGGCGCCTCGTCCTCCGGTTCGGGGACATAAACGATGGCCGCCTTGTTCTTGTATTTCGCCAAGTGCCGGTCCACGCAGTTGTAACAGACATTCAGCTTGCCGCCCACGAACCACTTCCAGAAGGGCGGCTCGCTGGTATCCAGCACGGTATGCCAGCGCTCGTACCAATCGAGCAGCCCGGCATACTCCTCGAAGCACTTCGGAAAATTCTTTTCGGCAAAACGCTCGTTGACGGCGGAATCCTTGAGGTTGGCCTGCTGGATGAACTTCTGCGGGGGCTGATACAGCTCCTCTTCTTTCCAGTGAACGGCGATGGTGGCCTCGCTGGCCTCGATGGCGCCACCAGCCTGGCGGGCGGTGTCCATGGCAACTGCCTCCTTGAATCAACCGCGCGTATTGTACGTCCCGCTGCCTGACAGCCGCAACCGCAGGGCGGGGGAAAGCAGGGAATCCGCGGGCCGCATTGCGATCAGGCATGCGGCACGTGCAGCCCGGCGGCTGGTTGCTCCCGCGGACCGCAGAAACGGGCGCGGCGTGGTTCCGGCGCGGGATTTAGAAAAGGCCCGGCGGAACTCCTGGTTGGGAGCCCCGCCGGGGTTGGCCCCTCCCGCGGCCGCGGGAGGGGCTGATGGCGAGTTCAGGCTAGAAGGTGAAGATGGTGCCGAACTCTTCGCGGATGTCGTGGTTGATCTTGGCGTCGATGCCCCGGAACAACACGAAGACGTTTGTGTTGGTACCGCGTCTCGTGCCGGTGCGGGTGTCATACCACGTGACTTCGTTGACGAAGGACGCCCACTTGTTCATCTGGTAGCGCAGCGAAATGGGAACGTAATCGCTGCGGCGGAGGCCGTTCCCACCAGCCAGAGTGGTGGAGGAGGCAGTAATCGTGCGGGCCGCATCGCGGTTCACCGCTCCGTCCATGCCGTAGCCCATGAAGAGCGTCCAGCCACGGTTTAGACCTTCCGGATTCGCTCCGAAGATGCGAGAGAGCGGGATACCGAGCTGAACCAGGGCGCCATAACCGCGGACGGGCCGCAGCTTGGCCACCTGAGCCACGCAGTTCGTGGGCGTGGCGCCAGTGCAACCGGTGCCTGGGTTGATGAAGCTGATGGTGTCGCCGTTCAGCGCCGTGACGGGTTGGGTCACGCTGATGGTGCCGGCGCCGGCGCCGGTGGCGGGACATCCCTGGGTTCCACCCGTGCAGAGCAGCGTGGTACCGGGAATGGAGATGGGCGCGATGCCCAAGGTGTCCGCGAACACCGAATTGAGCTGGCCACCGAACATGAACCGCAGGTCGCTGCCGCGGTAGTATTTTCCGACCAGCGTGAACCACGGTGTGGGCAGTTGGAATTCCCCCGAAAAGGCGTTCTGCGGAATATCCATGGTCAGACCGCGCGGGTAGTAGCTGCGCACGCTGCAAGGATTCGCCACGGTCGGCGCCGTGCAAACGGAGTTGGGAGTCGTTAGACCCGCCACGGGAGTGTTGGGGATATTGCCGAAGGGCACGATTTCCCGTCCCTCATTGTGCCCGCCGCTCACGATCAGTTCCGCATTGGGCACTCCCTTCCAATCCTTGTTCATCGGGAAATCGATTACGATACGGCCCTCGACTCCGGGCTGCCCGCTATCCGGACCCAGGAAGGCGCCTTCCTTCGTCTGATTCTGGAAGCCGGCCTGAACCTGGTTCAGATTGGTGAGCAGGGCCGAGTTGATGGAGCTGTTCAGGTTGGCGTCGCCGAAGGCGCCCAGGGTAACGGCGACCTCCGGTTCGATTTTCACGTCCCCGGCGCTGAACTGCATCCCGGTTTTGAACTGCGGGATGCGCTCATAGAAGTTGCCAAAGAACACGCCGAACCCGGTGCTCTCGAAGAGGTCCATCACCGTGGAAGAGCCGAGCAGGGTCCAATCCTGTCCGAACTCGGCAAACCACGGCACTCCACCGATCTTGGCGTCCATGCGCGCCCAGGCCAGACGCAGGCTGGCTTGCGGGGAGCGGATGGAGCTGATGTTGCGGTTGTTGGCCGTTTCGTAATCACCTTCCCAGTCAAACTCGATCTTGCCGGTCAGGGTGATGTCCGGGCCGTTGATGGGATAAAACACGTTGGCGCCAAAGCGGGCGCTGCGCGCCTTGAAACGCATCTGTGAGCCAGCGTCCGGTCCGGTGTCGCCGCTCTGCAGCAGGGGAAGCGGAAAGTCATTATTGCCAAGGGTAGGACCGCCGCTATTGGTGGTGTCGTAAACGGCGCTAGCTTTGAAGAAGCCGTAGGGGTTGATCATGGCCCCGCTGCCCAGCTTGATGTCCGGGATGATGCCCTTGGGATCCTTGGGGATGCCAATGGACAGCAGGCGGACCGGAGCGATGGCGGGAATGGTCTGCGCATCGGCCGAGGCGCCGTCACTGGGGTCGTAACCGACCATGTTGGGGCTCACCGGCCAGAGCGCTTCCCTCTTCTTGACGGGAGCGGGAGAAGAACTCGGCGCGATAGGCGCCGCCGAGGGCGCGGCCGCGGCCGCCGCATTCACCATGCGCGCGCCGCCCGGGGCTGCCTGAGCCGAGGCGACGGGCACGGCCGATGCTGCTGCCGTGGCGTTGTACTCTTCCTGGCTGATCAGCCCCTTGTTCAGAAGCAGATGCGCCAGCCGCTCGTTGGCTTCCCCAGGAGTGGAAGCGGTGCCGATATTGGCAGCTTCCTCTGCCGTGAGGATGCCTTTTGATTGCAACAACTGAACGAGCGGATTCGGTGCCGCCGGGTGATCGGCTTGTTGCGCGGCCACTGGGATGGCCAGGGCCACGGTGGCAAGCGTCACCAGCGTGAATCGAATCAACCTATTCATGGATAGGCCTCCACGGAAGATTTGGTACACGTGTAGTTTCGCGAACTGCAGGACACCACAGACCCCCCCTGGGTATGCGGTTGAAACCGCAGTCTTGATACTCGCGCGGGGCCGGAAAGTCAAGAGAATCTATGGTTTTTCCGTCACAGAGGGAATGTGACGGCGCTCACTGCAATCCGCCGGGGCTTTGGCTCCGGCCTGGCCAGAGCGGGTGGCCTTCTGCATGGCCGCTCCCGGGATGGCGCCCGGGAGGAAACCGCGGGGCCCCATCCCACTGCCGCACAGGAACGTCTCTTCCCGCGCCGTCTTGCGCCCTCGCGCTGGCTTGTTAGACTCGAACCGATTCCCGCCATGGAATTCCAGGCAGCCGAAAGCCGTCACTTTCAAAACCAGGTGGCGTTCGCACGCCCGGTCTTTCTGGTCCTGGCACTGGTGGCGCTGGCGGAAGCCCCGCCGTTTGCGGCGCTGCAATCCTGCGTGGCGGTGCTCATCGTGTACTTGCTGGCGGCGCTGGTGATCGCGTTTTTTGCGGCTTCGGATCGCTTCCCGGCGCTGCGCCTGCCGCCGCTGGCGGATGTTTTGCTGCTGGCGGGATATTTCTGCCTGACGCCGCCGCTGACTTCGACCATTTTTCTGTATCTCTTCGTGTGCTTCGCCAGCGCGATCCACTGGGGATTGCAGCAGACCGTGCTTCTGGCCGGGGTCACTTCACTCGGCTTTCTGTTGCTGCGCGTGGAAATGTCCGGCCAGGAAATTCTGCCCGGGTTGCTGGCGGGCTCGGGGGTAGCCGTGGGAACCTTCGCAGCGGGCACGGGACTGGGCTTCCTGGCGGACCGCCAGCGCCGCCACGCCCGGGAAACGGACTTGCTTGCGCAGCTCACCGCGATGCTCAACGTGGAACAGGGCCTTTCCGAATCGCTTCGCAAATTGCTGGAGGCGCTGGCGGCCAGTTTCCACTGCGAGCGGGCCTCGCTGGCTTTTCTGGACGCGGAGACCGAGAGGCTTTTCGTGTGGACCGCGCGCCGGCAGCAAACGGAACGCATCAGTCCGGAGTCCCATCCACCGCAGCGCGCCGACGCATTTCTTGTGGATTGCCCGGATGCCACCATCTGCTGGAACTTGCTGGAGGGCCGCGGCGAGGGCTTTGGCTGGAACCGCCGGGATGGCCGCCGGCTTCAGGAGATACCGCGGGTTCCCGGCATCTCCCGCCGGGAACTGGAGATCCGCGCCATCGCCGCGGCCACCTTTGACTTTGGCGAGCAACCCGGTGGCCGCCTGCTGCTCATCAATCCCGAGCGCCGGCTGATGCCGCGGGACCTGCGCTGGTTCGAGCGCATCGCCGCTTCCTTGAGCGCGCCGCTGGAAAATCTCTACCTGCTGCGCCATCTGCGGGCGCGGGCCATTGACGCGGAACGCAGCCGCATCTCCCACGACCTGCACGACGGGGTGCTGCAAACGCTGCTGGGCTCCATCATCCAGCTGGACGTGCTGCGCAAGAAGCTGCCGGCCGGCAGCCCGCTGGCCGCGGACGTGGAGCACCTGGAGGATGCGCTGCGGCGGGAGAACGCGGAGCTGCGCAAGATGGTGCTGGATTTGCGTCCGCTGCGCGTGGGCCGCGCGGATATGCTGGACCTGATCCGCGGGTTTTCAGACCGCTTCCGGCAGGAAGCGGGAATCGAGGTGGACTGCCTGCTGCAGGAGCTGGACCTGCGCGTTTCGGACCGCGCCTGCCGCGAGCTGTTTTCGATTTGCCGCGAGGCGCTGAACAACGTGAAAAAACATGCGCAGGCCACGCACGTCGTGGTAAAACTATGGCAGGACGAGGCTTCGGTTCACCTCATGATTGACGATAACGGCCAGGGGTTCAGCTTCGCGGGCCGTTTTTCGAGCGAGGAGCTCGACCGGCTTCGCATCGGCCCGATTTCCATCAAGGAGCGGACACGCAGCATCGGGGGACTGCTGACCGTGGAGTCCACACCCGGCCACGGCGCCAGGATCCTGGTCGAGCTTCCCGTGAACTGACATGGCCAAGAGCAAAAACGCGATCCGCGTGGCAATCGCCGATGACCACCCGATCTTCCGCGACGGCGTGCGCAAATTGCTGGAGAGCGAAGAAGATATCGTGGTGGTGGGCGAGGTCTCCAGCGGGGCGGAGTGCCCGGCGATGCTGGCCAAATTGAAGCCGGACATCCTGCTGCTGGACCTGCGCATGCCGGACAAAGACGGGCTGACCCTGCTGGAGGAAATGAACTTCGACACCCTGCCCACCCGGGTGGTGGTGCTCACGGCCACCGAGGACGACCGCGACGTGGTCCGCGCCATGCGCCTGGGCGCGCGCGGCGTGGTGCTGAAGCA
>OCOJ01033204.1_pt2 | contig 11220 bp, 7 predicted proteins | sample 1539251 | NCBI WGS metagenome assembly OCOJ01 (sample SAMN01911457, study PRJEB22624) | soil metagenome | biome: Soil | place: Malaysia | collected 2012-04-30 | depth RA_metagenome m
CCCAGGCCCAGCGCCATCGGCAGCGGCACGATTTGTCCCTTCAGCCACTTTATCAGGGCCGTGGCATCTTCCGGATTGCTGCGGAGAATTTCTTCGGCCCGGCCGGCCAGCCGGCGGCGCATCACCCATGCCACAAGCGCGTCCGCCACGGCGATGGCGTAGAAGACATACAGGATGGGAGCGCTGAGCGAAGACGGGATCTTGCTTCNCAAGCAGCTCGACGGCCAGGGCGAGCACCGCCAGTATGCCCAGCACCGCCATGCGCAAGTAGTTCAGGAAGCGCCGGGCATCCGCCATCGTCAGTGTGTTGGTGCCCTCCCGGTAGCCCATTCCGTCGCCTCGAAGGGAATGTTAAAGGAGAATCCCGTGCGCGCGCCACGCCTGTCGAACCTAACGTTCTGCGTTTGTTACCGGGACTCTCGCAGGGTTCATCGGCAATCCCCCGGAAGGCGGCCGGCAATGCCCGGCTGGAACCCCTGATCTTTCGCCTGGCGGAGAAAATACACGGGAGCAATCTCTCGCAATTTCTCCGCGCTTCGGCTGTGCTGGTAAACTCCTTGCTGGCCGGAGAAGCGCCCAGGCAGTTTCTCGTTTGGGTACGGGTCGTGAAATCGCAAACCTCTATTTCTCTGCGGCGGGAGCTGACCGTCGTCAGCGCCGCGGTGCTGGTGGTCTCCAACATGGTGGGGACCGGCATCTTCACCACCACCGGCTTCCTGGCCGGAGACCTGGGCCGGCCCTGGCTGGTGCTGTTCATCTGGATAGCGGGGGCTGCGATCGCCCTGGCGGGATGTTTCGCGTACGCGGAGATGGGAGCGAATCTCCCGCGCTCGGGCGGCGAATACGTTTATCTGCGCGAAGCCTGGGGGCCCACCTGGGGGTTTCTGAGCGGGTGGGTGTCGTTTTTCGCGGGGTTTTCCGCGCCGGTGGCGGCCGGGGCGCTCGCGGTATCGGGGTACCTGGGAAAGCTATTTCCAACTCTGGCGCCGGCCGCCCCGCAACCGGCCGTGTTCGGTCTGCTGCACCTGGATAAACCCCGGCTGGTGAGCGTTGCGCTGATCGCGGCCCTGGCGGCAGTGAATATTCTCGGCGTGAGCGTGGCCGCAAGGCTGCAAAACGTCTTGACCGGTTTGACGCTCGGAGGCATCGGAGTATTTCTGGCGCTGGCCTTCACGATGGGCCGGGGAGACTGGGCGCACTTTCAAATGTCCACGGCGCGCACTTCCGCCCACGGACTGGCATCGCAGTTTGCGGTGTCGCTGATTTTCGTAATGTTCGCTTACAGCGGCTGGAATGCCGCGGCCTACGTGGCCGAGGAACTGAAATCGCCGGAGCGCAACCTGCCGCGCTCCTTGCTGGCCGGCGCGGCCCTGGTTGCGTTCTGCTATGTGGCCCTGAATGTGGCGTACATCTACGCCTTGCCGCTCGAATCGCTCAAGGGAGTGCTTCCGGTGGGCGCGACGGTGGCCGGCGCACTCTTCGGCGGCCGCGTGGGGGCGCTGTTTGCGGGGATGCTTACGCTGGCCTTGCTCACCAGCGTGAGCGGGATGTCTGTGGTCGGCCCGCGCGTTTATTACGCCATGGCTCAGGATGGATGCTTCCCGAGCGGAGCCGCGGTGCTGCATCCGCGCTGGCACACGCCGGTGAGGGCCATTCTGGCCCAGGCCGCGCTGTCTTCGCTCCTGGCGCTCACCGGCACGTTCGAAGCCCTGGTGTACTACATCGGCTTCGCCCTGATTCTGTTTGCGGCGCTGGCCGTGGCCGGACTCATCCGCTTGCGCCTGCGGCCACAGTGGCTCCGCCTCTCCGCCGTCAGTTGGTGTTACCCGGCGATTCCGGCCGTTTTCGTTCTGGCCAGTTTGTGGATGCTGGCGTGGACGCTGGTGGACCGGCCGCGGGAAGCGCTGTGGGGACTGTTGACCGTCACTTGCGGGGGAATCTTCTACCGGTGGAAGGTCCTGCGGAGACGATAGAGGATGCAGATTAAATTCAGGATGGTCCCGGTTTCCGTGCTGTTGCTGCTGTGGTTCGCCGCTTCGGCCGCAGAAACGGCGGAGAACCCACAATTCCTCACCTTTGATGAGGCCCAACCTGTTCTCCGCGCCATGAAGGAGAGCCTTCCCGCGGGCCTGAAAGAGACAGGTCCCCTCACCGCCGAAGAATGGACAAATTGGGTGCGCAAAGAGGACGCGGCGATTCGCGCCCGGCTCGAGCAGGGCGAAGAGGATACGCTCACCAATCTGCTGCGATTCGGCGTCACCTACACAAAGGAGTACCGCATTGACGACCGGTATCTTCTCCGCTACGGCGAGAGCACCCTGGTCAACGCATTCGCGGAAAATCGCGCCAATGATCTGATCCGCACCATGGCTTCGGGCAGCGCAAATGAAGGAATCGCCCACATGCGCGCCTTCCTCGAGAAGCGAGGCTATTCCTTCAAGACCCGGGCGGACCAGGAAAAAATCAAGAAGTATCTGCTGGCAAATTTGTCGCGCCTGCGGGACGACTTGAAGCGGTACGTCCAGCAGGTGCAGCAGGGCAACCGCTTTCAGCTTTTCGAGAATCGCGGCATCTCCCTGGATACAAACCTCTGGCCGGACTTCCTGCTGGACCGGCATTTGGCGAGCATGGTCCGTGACGGCCTGCTTAAGCCCGGGTCCGTGCGCCGGGTGGCCATCGTCGGGCCGGGATTGGATTTCGCCAACAAGGAAATGGGCAATGACTATTATCCCCGGCAGACCATTCAGCCCTTCGCCGTTCTCGACTCGCTCATCCGCCTGGGGCTATGCGACCCGGCTTCGGTTGCGCTCTATACTCTGGACATCAGTTCGGAGGTCAATTTTCATCTCCAGCGCGCGCGGAAAAATGCGGCCGCCGGAATCCCCTACCTCCTCCAGCTTCCCTGGAATACCAGCGCGCGGATGACCCCGGAATACCGCGCGGCGTTTACGCAGTATTGGGAACAGCTCGGGTCCAGCATCGGCACGGCAGTTCCTGCGATCCCTGTGCCGGCCAGTGCGGCCGGGGAAACCCAGAGTCGCGCGGTGAAGATCCGCGCGCAAATCGTACGCCGCATCACTCCCCTGGACGCCAATATCGTCTTTCAGCATCCCTCGCCTGTGCCGGGGCAGGGCTTCGATCTCATTATCGGCACCAATGTGTTTATTTATTTCGGTGAATTTGAACAGGCCTTGGCGCGGCTGAACATGGCATGGATGCTCAATCCCGGAGGGTTCGTTCTCTCTAGCGACAAGTTAGCCAGCCCGGCCATGGACGGACTCGTCAAATCGCTGCGGACTGAGCAACTTGTGGCGCGCGACCCGGATCGCACCGACTATATTTTCAGCTACGTCCGCCGCGAGTGACTCGCGCCCATCCGGGGCGCTGACGCACAGGCCATGGTCCCGACGCGTGCGGGCGCCATTCGGGGAAATTCAGGGACGGGAAAGAGGGGGAAGGATTCCCAGAGCTGCGTCAGTAGGAGCGCACCTGCGCTGCTTCCGCAGCGGTGCGCGCCAGGCGCTGATCCAGCAGCACGGCCGCGAACTGGGCGCACAATGTCTGTTCGCGCTCCACCCAGGAATAGAGCATGGGCACAAATCCGTTAATCACACGCTTGCCGGCAGTGAGCACGCGATAATAGATTCTGGCGATGCGCAGGCTGCGTGCATCCGGGCCAACCTGCGGGCAGATCTGCTGCAGTTGCAGGAGCACAGGGAAGTCCTCGGAGCGCAATGGGCGATCCGGAAACCCTTGAATCTGCTGGACATAGCCGGTCAAGGGATACGCCGCGACGGACACCAGGATCGCCCGGTAATAAAACACCACGAACTGCCCTAGGGCCGCCAGCGAGAGCATCAGTATGAACGCCGCGAACATTTTCTCCTCAGTCTGTGCAAGTATCTGCAGCCAGCCCCCCGGCCACAATGGCGCTCGGGTACTGGGTGCCTGGGACAGGTACCTGTTCCTAAAAGGACAGGGGGGGATATGGGCTTGTTTGAACTGATCCCGCAGAGGGAGTGAGTAGAGAAATCATGAGAAACAGCACCTTCGACGGGATTCGTCCTGGCCTCCGGCAGCGCTGCGGATTGGCCCTGTGTCTCGCGGCAGCGCTCGTGGCGCGCGCGGCTCTTGGAGCGCGAAGCCTTCATGATGCTCCCGCAGCGGTTCGCGAGCGTACTGTGCGCGCAGCCACCTCTCTTCCTCCCCCCGCGGAAGGCAGCGCCGGAATCCGGACCTTGCTGGCGGCACAGGTGGCAGCCTGGAACCGCGGGAACCTGGAAGAATTTGTCGAAGGCTATTGGAATTCCGCGGCAACCACCTTCGCCGGTACGCAGGGAATTCTGCATGGCCGGCAGGCATTGCTGGAGCGTTACCGCCGGAGTTATCCGGACCGCGGGGCCATGGGCACTCTGGCCTTCACCAACCTGGAGATCACCTTGCTTTGCCCGGATGCTGCCTTCACGCTTGGCGAGTGGCGCCTGGCGCGCGCGGCTGGGCCCGTCGGGGGAGTATTCAGCCTCGTGCTCCGCCGGTTTCCCGAGGGTTGGCGAATCATCGCGGACCACACGAGCGTCGTTCCTAGAGCGGCCGGCACTCCTGGGAATTGAGATCGTGCTCCTCGACCCTGCCGGCCGCGGCGGCAGCACGCGGCCATTGCAAAATCTAGCCGGGAAGCTTTTCATTCGCCTTCAATTTTCGCAATAATGGTCGTCTGCATGCAGCCTGCCAACGCACAAGCACTGCCGTTCTCCAGGACGACGGCTGTACTCATCCTGCTGGGCCTTGCTTTGCTTATCTATGTGGGGACCGCGGGCTGGCCGGCGCTCGAGGACGACGCGGACGCCGGGCACGCCGCTGTGTCCCAGGAAATGCTGCAGACCGGGGACTGGGCCGTGCTGCACATGAACGGAATTCGCTGGCTGGAAAAGCCGCCGCTGCATTACTGGCTGGTGGCGGTCAGCTACATGTTTCTCGGCGAGACCGCCTTTTCCACCCGGCTGCCCCTGGCGCTGGCCGTGGCCGGGCTGACCGTGATGGTTTACCTCTTCGGCCGGCGCTTTTTCGGAGACCGTGCGGGCTTTTATGCCGCGTTGGTGATGTGCACCAGCATTGGCACCTACATATTCACCCGCATCATGATTCCCGAGGCCATCTACTCGCTCGAATTCACCGCCGCGTTTTATCTCTTTCTCTGCGCCTGGAGCGGTGAGATTTCGCTGCGCGCCGGATTCTGGGGCGCCGCGGCCCTCTGCGGGCTGGCCGTGCTCACCCGGGCCATGATCGGCATTGTCTTTCCGGTTGTGATTCTATCCATTTTCGTGATGCTCACCGGGCGCAAGTATTCCTGGCGGGAATTGCCGGTGGTTTCCAGCCTGCTGATCTTTCTGGTGATTGCCGTGCCCTGGCATCTGGTGGCCGGGTTCCGCGCCGCCCGGCCCGGGGAGCACGGCTTCTTCTGGTATTACTTCATCAATGAGCAGGTGCTGCGCGCGCTGGGATATCGTTACCCGCACGATTACTCCGCCGTCCCGCTGGGCCTTTGGTGGCTCGAGCATCTCGCCTGGCTTTTCCCCTGGAGCGTATTCCTTCCCCTGGCCCTGCGCGGCCTCCCCCGGCCGCGCGCGTGGCGCAGCCTGGATCCGCGAGGGATGGCTTTGTTGTTCGTGTGCGTGTGGGCTGGCTTCATCTTCTTCTTTTTCTCGTTCACCGGAAGCCGCATGGAGTATTACAGCTTCAGCGCCTGGCCGGCTGTGGCCCTGTTGATTGGACGGGGAATCGCCTGCGCGGAGCAGGAATCTTCCCCGTGGCTGCGCAGGCTGCAGGCGGGCGTGGCTGTTGCCGGGGCGCTGGCTGCTGGCATTCTAACCTGGCTGCTTTGGGCTTCCCGGAACGTGGCCTGGCAGGGAGACATCAGCAATCTGCTGCAAGTGAAGGAGCTGGATGCCTACACCGTGGCCATGGCCAACTTTACGGACCTGACCACGCGCGCCTTCGCCGCGTTGCGCGCGCCCTCGGCTTTGGCCGCGGGACTCTTTCTTCTCGGATTTGCAGGCGTTTATTGGCTGCGGCGTCGCGGCGCCGCCCTTTCCGCGAACCTCGCGCTGGCTGCGGTAATGGCCGCTTTTTTCTTTGTGGCCAATCTGGCTTTTCAGATTCTCGAGCCGCACCTTTCCTCAAAACCGCTGGCGGATGCGCTCATGCCGTATCTGAAAAAGGACGACGTGGTGGTGATTTACGGAGAATACTACGGCGGGTGCGCCCTCGGATTCTACAGTCACCGCCGCGCGTTGATTTACAATGGGCGCGTGCAGGGCCTGGAGTTCGGCTCCTACTATCCCGACGCCCAGAAGATTTTCCTCGACGACCACAGCTTCCCGGCGCTGTGGGAGAGTTCGCGGCGCGTTTTCCTGTTTGCCCCCAAAGGGCAGACGCAGGAGGTGCTGGTGCGCCTGCCGCGGGATTCTTCCTACATCCTGGCGGAGAGCGGGGGCAAGATCCTGTTCGTCAACCAGCCGCTCACCGCCGCTCAGCCCTCGCTCGCACAGCTCCAGCAACAGGGAGACCTGCCGGCCACGCTCCATCGTTAGCGCTGCCGGCCGGGGACCCGGTGCCGCGGTTGCGGTAAGATGGCATGGTCTGCTGACCGATGGATGACGCTCCCACTTCCGTTCCGAGCCTGCATCTTCCCCGCTGGCTTCGGGAAACTGCTTTTGGCCTGCTGATTCTCTGCTCCGCTGCCATCGGAGCGAGCGTGGGCGTGATTTTCGTTTACTCCAGCGAACTGCCGGAGGTGCGCGCGCTCGAAGACTACCAGCCGGACACGGTCACGGAACTCTATGCCGCCGACGGGCAGCCCGTCGGCAGCTTCGCCCTCCAGCGTCGCATCCTGGTGAGTTACGAGCAGGTGCCCAAAATCCTGCGCGACGCGCTGATCGCCACCGAAGACCAGCATTTCGAGGACCACTTCGGCGTGGACATCCCCCGCGTCTTTCAGGCCGCCTGGCACAATCTGGCCAGCCGCCGCATCACCCAGGGCGCCAGCACCCTTACCATGCAGCTTGCCGGCACGCTCTTTCTGAACCGCTCGGACCGCAGTTTCCGGCGGAAGATCCAGGAAACGCTGCTCGCTATCCAGGTGGAGCGCTATTACACCAAGAAGCAGATCTTCACCATGTACTGCAACCAGATTTATCTGGGTCACGGCAACTACGGGTTCGAAGCTGCTTCGGAATTCTATTTCGGCAAACCGGTGAAGGATGTGTCCCTGGAGGAGGCCGCGCTGCTGGCCGGAATCGTGCGCGGTCCCATCTACTCGCCCCTGCTGCATCCGGACCGCGCGCTGGCGCGCCGCAATCTGGTGTTGAGCCGCATGATCTCCGAGGGAAAAATCACCCGTCAGGCGGGCGAGGCGGCGCAAAAGCTGCCCCTGGGGCTGCACGTCCAGTACCCGCGCAACGATCTGGCCCCGTACTTTGTCGAGGAAATCCGCAAATATCTGGAACGCAGCTACGGGACGGAAGCGGTGCACGAGCGCGGCCTGCGCGTCTACACCACCCTGGACGTGGCCATGCAGAAGGCCGCCAACCACGCGCTCAAAGATGGCTTGGCCGCCTATACCCGCCGCCACGGATGGAAGGGCGGGCTGACCAACATCCTGGCCGAACAGCTCGGCACGCTCGACAAGTACGAATCCGAGGAGTGGCGCCGGCCCATCGACAAGGGCAGCTACGTGACCGCGCTGGTGCTGGAGGTGGGCGATAACTTCGCCACCCTGCGCTTCGGTCCTTACCGCGCCATGCTGACTCCCTCCGATTACGCCTGGACGGGGCGCAAGCAGGCCAACAAGCTCTTGAAGCCGGGCGATCTCGCCCTGGTGCACATCCGCGATCTATCCGGCTCCGTGGCCCGCGTGGATCTGGAAGAGAGGCCCACCGCCCAGGCGGCGTTCCTGGCCATCGAAAACTCGACCGGCGAGATCAAGGCCATGATCGGCGGCTACAGCTTCGAGGATTCAAAATTCAACCGCGCCACCCAGGCCACGCGCCAGGTGGGCAGTTCTTTTAAGCCCTACCTCTATTCCACGGCCATCGAGGAAGGCCACGATCCCTTCGAAACCATTGTAGATTCTCCGGTCACGCTGAAGAGCGGCGGGCAGGATTACTCGCCGCACAACTACGACGGAAAATTCGAGGGCCGCATCACCCTGCGGCGGGCGCTGGCCGATTCCCGCAATGTGCCCGCCGTAAAGCTCGGCGCCGAAGTGGGCATCCAGAATGTGATCGCCATGACGCGGCGCTTCGGCGTTACCGCACCCTTGCAGCCCTACTTGCCTCTGGTTCTTGGCGCTGCGGAGATCACCCTGCTGGAACACACATCTTCCTTTACCGTGTTTCCGAACGACGGCATCCGCATCGAGCCGCACATGATCCGCCGGGTCACCTCCTATGACGGCGTGGTGCTGGAAGAAGCGCGGCCCAAGGTGTACGACGTGCTGAAGCCGGAAGTGGCCCGCACCCTGACCGCCATGCTCGAAGACGTCGTGCAATTTGGCACCGGGCAAAGGGCCAAAGAATTGAAGCGTCCCACCGGAGGAAAAACCGGCACCACCAGCGACTTCACCGATGCCTGGTACCTGGGCTTCACACCCTCGCTCACCGCCGGCGCCTGGGTGGGCAACGACGACAACAGTGTTCCCCTAGGCAACAAGGAAACCGGCGCCAAGGCCGCGCTGCCCATCTGGCTCGAATTCATGAAAGAGGTGTACGACGATAAGCCCCCCGAGCAGTTCCCCAATGTGGTCCCGCTGGAGAGGCTCGCGGCCACTCATCCGGTGCTCGTGGACACTCCCGATTCTGCTCCCGCCGAGGACGGAGAGGAGCACGGCATTCGCGAGAAGAAGGTGGCGCCCCCGCCGCCCGCCCCGCCGAAGCCCGCTACTACTACGACGCCAACGTCTCAGGGTTCCTCTCCCGGGTAGACATAGCGCGGAACGTCTTCGGCCGTTCGCCAGCGGTGCGCTGGCGGCGCGCCGCGCGCGGATCAGTGCGCCTGCATCAGGCGCGCGAGCAGGCCGGTAGCCGCGCCCATCATAATCAGCCATGCGGAATTCAGCCGGAAACGCAGAAGCGCCACGGCGGAGAGCAGAGCCAGCGCCGCGGTCACCACGTCCACAATCGCCGCGCGCGCCAGCTGCCAGGTGACCAGTGCCATCAGCGCCAGGGAAGCTACAATCACGCCATCGAGGAAGGCTCCGGCAATCTTCGATTCCCGGATGCGCGGCACCAGCGGGCCGCTGGCCGCCACCAGCAGGAAGGCGGGGAGAAAAATGCCGATGGTCGCCACGATCGCTCCCGGAGCCCCGCCGAGCAGATAGCCGATAAAAGTGGCCGTGGTGAATACCGGTCCCGGCGTCACCTGGCCGATGGCGATGGCGTCCACGAGTTGAGTGTCCGTCAGCCAGCCGCGCTGCACCACCAAATCGGCGCGCAGAAACGCCAGCAGGACGTATCCGCTGCCGAAGACCACAGCGCCGATTTTCAGGAAAACCAGAAAGAGCGAGCCGAGCGTGAATGGGGCAGCAAGCGCCGTGCCTCCCGCAGTTGCCGCGGAGAGCTTCTCCCACGGAAGCCTGAACCGGCGCAAGGACAGCAGCGGAGCGAGCGCAGTCTTGCCGCCTTTCCGGAAGGCGCGAAGCATAGCCCCGGCAGCCGCCACGAAAGCTCCCGCCACCAGCAGCAGGAGGATGGGCTGCAAACCCAGAGCGGAGAGCGCCAGCGAAGCCAAAGCGACCGCGGCGGAAAAACTCGTTCGGATCGCGGCGCGGCCGAGTCCCCACAGGGCTTGCAGGATTACCGCGATCACCACGGGCTTCACCCCGTAGAGGACTGCTGCTGTGACCGGCAGCGCGCCGAAGCGCACATAAGCCCAGGCCAGCGCGGCCACCATGCACGCTGCGGGAAGGATGAAGCACACTCCCGCCACCAGCAGTCCCGGCCAGCCCGCCAGCAGGTAGCCGATGTGGATGGCCAACTCGCTTGAACTGGGGCCGGGAATCAGGTTGCTCGCGCCCAGCAGGTCCAGGAATTTCTCGCGGCTGAGCCACTTGCGCCGGCGGACCAGTTCGTCGTCCATCATGGCGATGTGGCCGGCCGGCCCGCCGAAGGCCACGGTGCCCAGGCGCAGAAAAAACGCCGCGAGTTCGCGCAGTTCCACCGGGCCGGCTGCGGATGGCGCATCGCGGGCTTCTGAAATGGCGGGATCAGACAAAGCCTTCGTGGCTCCCAGAAAACGCTAGAGGTAATCGAAGAGCGTCATGAAGCCGAAATCCATATGCATTTGCTGGTGGCAGTGGAAGAGCGTGAGCCCCGGATTGTCCGCCACGAAATCCACCTCCGCCTGCTGGTAGCCGTTCACCATCACCACGTCCTTCCAGATTCCCGCCGTGGGCTTTCCTGCCAGGCTGGTGAGCTCAAAGCTGTGGCGGTGCAGGTGAACGGGGTGAATGTCGTCGCTCGCATTACGCATGCGCAGGCGGTAGCGCTTGCCCTGCTTCAGGTGGAAGGACGGCGGAGCCATGTGCTCCATCATCGGATAGGCCACGCCGTTGATGGTCCAGCGATTGAAGCCCTCTTCGGCGGCATTGTCTTTGGCAAAGGTCATCTCGATGGTTTCATCGGGTGCCAGGGCCGTGGCGCCCGGCTTTGCAAAGCGCATGTAGTTCCACTTGAAGGGTGCGGGCGGAAGCCATTGGGCTTTCCCCGTGCTGCCGGCGTACTCAACGACAATGCCCATGCCGTGCCGCCGGTCGTCGTTATCGAGATCACCCAGGATCCAGACGCCGGGGTGGTTCATTTCCACGATCGCGGAGATGCGCTCGGCGGTTCCCAGCCACAGCACAGGAACCTGCGCGGCCTGCGGCACAGGATTGCCGTCGAGCGCGACCACCTGGAAAGTGTGTCCGGGCAACGCCAGGCTGCGAATTTCCGTAGCGCTGCCGTTCAGGATGTGAAAAAGAACGCGCTGGCCCTGCTTCACTCGGATCGGTTCGCCGTGGCCCAGCATGCGGCCGTTAATGGTAAAAGAGCGGTAGCCGACTTCGTAGCCGTGCGGCATGCCTTTGGCCAGCGAGGCTTTCATCGCCGATTCACCGGTTTGTTGCAGGGTCTTGTCGGGAGCCGATGGCGTGAGAAAGTCCATGGCCATGTCGCCGCCGCGGCT
>OCOJ01038968.1_pt2 | contig 11212 bp, 10 predicted proteins | sample 1539251 | NCBI WGS metagenome assembly OCOJ01 (sample SAMN01911457, study PRJEB22624) | soil metagenome | biome: Soil | place: Malaysia | collected 2012-04-30 | depth RA_metagenome m
CGCGTCGCATTTCTCCAACATCCGCATCGACAACTTCGTTTATACGCGCGAGGCGCTCGACCGCGCCCGCCAGTTGTTGAATCCGGATGGCTTATTTGTGGTGAAGTTTCAAGTGGATAATCCCTGGATCGCGGGCCGGCTCTACGCGCTGATGAAGGCTGTGTTCGGCGAAGAGCCGCTGCGGTTCGAAACTGAAACCAGCCGTTACGATACGGGCGGCCACTTTTTCATCGCCGGTTCGCGGCCGCGGATCGAGCAGGCGATGGCAAATCCTGCGCTGGCGGCCTTCGTTCGAGACCATTCGGGTGGGCCGATGGAGACTGCAAGACTGACCACCGACGACTGGCCTTACTTCTATCAGCACGAGCCGGGCCTGCCGATCACGGTCATCCTGGTGTCGATCGCCGTGTTACCTGCTTTCGGGTGGTTTCTGCGGCAGACCAGCCGGGCGGAGGGCCGCGTGGACGTTCATTTTCTTCTGCTGGGCGCAGGCTTCATGCTGCTGGAAGCTCAAATCGTCAGCCGCATGGCACTGCTGTTCGGCACGACCTGGGTAGTGAACTCGATCGTTGTGTCGGGTCTGCTTTGCCTCATCGTCGCTGCCAATCTGGCCTACCAGCGGTTCCCCCGGATTCCGGTCCAGTGGGCCTACGCAGGTCTGTTCGTATCTTTGTGCGTGTCGTTTGCCGTGCCGATGGAAAAACTGTTTTTCGAGTCGCCGGCGGTCCGGGCGGCCGTTGCTACGATCGTGCTCTGCCTGCCGGTGTTTTTCGCGGGCATCGTCTTCGTCTCAAGCTTTGCCAGGGTGCATTTTCAGGGGAGCGCGCTGGGATCAAATCTCTTTGGATCGCTTGCAGGAGGGCTGCTGGAATCGCTGTCGCTGTGGTTTGGGCTGAAGTCGCTGATCGTGGTGGCGGCGATCCTTTACGCGGGATCGGCCGTGGCCCTCCTGCGGCACGCCAAGGCTATAGAGCTTGTATCGACGCGGGCTGCATAACGGCGGACCGCTATGAAAGGATTCTGAAAGGATAGGAATTTTTCGACTTGCGCTCACATTCGTCGGCGCTGCGCTCTGAATGACGCGCTTTCGCGGTTCCTAGTCTAACCGCACCAGGAAGATTGCACCCTCCGAGGTCTTGGTTTCCGCGGCGAGTTGCTGGGCACGGTCGTGATCGTCGTCGAGGACGCGCACACGAATCCACCAGTTGCCGGCCGGGCTGGGGAAGCGCAGCACCTTGGCGGTGTGATAGCGGCGGGGGAGGGGGNTTGGCGGTGTGATAGCGGCGGGTAAGGTGGTCGGCGAGTTTGTTGGCGGATTTCTCGTCGTCGAAGGCGCCAATCTGCACCGCCCACTTGCCTCCGGAGTCGAGCGGGGCGGGAGTTTCCATCACCTCGACTTTCACTTGGGCGACGCCCGGCTGCCAGACATCAACCTTGCGAGCAGCCGCGAGCGACAGGTCGACCACGCGTCCGGGAATGAATGGTCCCCGATCGGTGATGCGAACCAGAGCGCTGTGTCCGGTCTTGATGTTGGTTACGCGCACGACCGAGCCCAGCGGCAACGTGCGGTGCGCCGCCGTCATGGCGTGCATGTTGTAGACCTCGCCGTTCGAGCCGCGGCGGTTGTGGTAAGGCGGACCGTACCAGCTGGCAAGTCCGCTCTCAGTGAAAATGGGCTTGGCACCCGCGGGAATGGTCGGCTCAGCCAGATCGGGTTCAGCTTCGCGACTCGGGGCGGCGTTTTTCTCTGTCGTTACCCGATTTGCACTGGGATTCTCGGTACCCTCCGCGGGCGCTGGCTTTGCCGATGGCGACTCTTTACTCACCACCGGCGGCGGAGGCGGCGGGACGTTCACCCTCGCCTGCTTGGGATGGCTGCAAGCCGTCACGAGCGCCAGGGCGAGAAGGAGGAGGAAGATCATTGTGCACCGGACGAAGGGCCGGTTCCAGCGATTTACTTCCAGACTTACTTCGGTGCGATCGACGACGGCGCGGGTTACTTGCGCGGTGGCTGGTGCTGCTCCATGTAGTCGGCGAACTCGGATAGCTTCTGCGAGGCTACGCGCAGCGCGGTGGTTGAGTGCTGGCGCACTGCGGGCACGACCTCGTCGTTGAGGTATTTGATGAACTCGGGGATTTCCTTCTCCAGGCGTTCGGCGGCTTCGGTGACAGCTTGGCTGACACGCGCCGAGGCGTCTTCCACCTTGCGGTTGAAGTCGTTCATGATGCTCCTCGCGATGCTGGGGCGTGAGCGGGCTCACGCGGTGTTGCGGATGCCAGGCCCCTGTATTATTTCGTAGCAGAATCGCGGGGTCAATGGCGAGTAAGTATCGTGGCTGATCGGCGAGCGGAATTCCGGACAACACTCTTGCGGTGGTATGACGCGCATGCGCGCGAACTGCCCTGGCGCAAAGGACGCGATCCCTATCGCGTATGGTTGTCTGAGATCATGCTGCAGCAGACGCGCGTGGCGGCCGTGATTGAGCACTATCGGGAGTTTCTGCGGCGCTTTCCAACGGTGCAGAAGCTGGCAGCGGCGCGCGAAGCCAGCGTGCTGGCGGCCTGGAGCGGTTTGGGGTACTACCGGCGGGCGCGCATGTTGCATGCGGCCGCGAGACTTGTTGCGCGGGAGGGAAAGTTTCCGGAGACGGCGGAGGGATGGCGCGAGTTGCCCGGAATTGGCCGCTACACGGCGGCGGCGATCGCCAGCATTGCGTTCGCGGAGCCGGTGGCCGTGGTCGATGGAAATGTGGAGCGAGTGCTGGAGAGGGTTTTGGGGGAATGGCTGACAGGGGAACGATTGTGGGAAACGGCCGCCGAGTTCTTGGACAAAACACGCCCCGGTGATTTCAATCAGGCGATGATGGAGCTGGGCGCGACGGTGTGCACGCCGCGAGGACCAGCATGCCTGGCTTGTCCGGTGGTCGGATTGTGCGCTGCACGGGGAGAGCTGGCGGGTGCGGCAAAGACGGCGCGGCAGAAAAAGCGCGAGATTCACTATGCGTTGGATGTTCGCGATGGAGCCGTGTTTCTCGTGCAGAGACCGTGGGATGCGTCGTTGATGGCGGGCATGTGGGAGTTGCCAGAGACGGATGCGCCGGTGAAAACGACAGGGGAAAAGCAGGTTCCCTTCGGCGCGCTTCGCTTGCTCAGGGCAGGCTCTCACCGTCGCTTCGCGTCGGTTCGGAATGTCGAGGATTCGGGGGACGGACGAAGCGGGGATGTGCCGCTCCTGCTTCGCCTGAAGCATTCCATCACGGTGACGGACTACACGGTGCACGTATGGAGCAAGGCTACGCCGGAGAGGATGCAAGGGAAATGGATTCGTGCGGGGAGGCTTGGGCAGGTACCGCTCACCGGTCTGTCGCGGAAAATCTTGCGGAAGGCGGGGTTCTATAAATGAAAATCCACCCCGGAGTCACGGAGACACAGAGCAAGGGACACTTTGGAAAGTGTCGTTTCTCCTGACTCCTGACTCCTGATCCAGAGCGCATTCTGCGTCATCTGACATCCACACATCATCTACAATGAACGCAGTCAGGGCAGGGGGCCTATGCGCTGGCTGCGGAACATCCTGCGGGGTAGAACGGGAGGACGAGCGATGGGGGCACTGACGGCGGGCAAGACCGCGCCCGAGTTTGAACTGAAGGCCATGGACGGCAAGCGCTTCGCGCTGCGCGACGAGTTGGCGCGCGGGCCGGTGGTGCTGGCGTTCTTCAAAGTATCGTGTCCCACGTGCCAGTACGCACTCCCGTTTCTCGAAAGACTGTACAAGGCCTACGGGCATAAAAGCGTCACGCTGGTCGGGGTCTCACAGAACGATCCCAAAGAGACATCCGCGTTCACGAAAGAGTACAGCGTCACGTTCCCGGTGCTCCTCGATCCGATCGGCAAATATCCGGTATCGAATGCCTACGGGCTGACTAACGTGCCGACTATATTCTGGATTGCACAGGACGGCGAGATTGAAGTCTCCAGTGTGGGCTGGGTCAAGGCGGACTTTCAGGACATCAGCCGCCGGATGGCGGAGACGGGGAACAGCGCGCCCGCGGCGGTGTTCAAGCCGGGTGAGGACGTGCTCGACTTCCGCGCGGGTTGAGGGTCGAAGAACTGATCCCGCCGGGCGCGGGAGTCGAACAGAAGTCCACCGTCGAGCCACAGAGTTGCGGTCCGGGCGCTTGGCAGAAGGCGCACGAGCTGGAGTGCTAGGCAGTACCAATCTGGCTCCTGGGTTCGTGCCTCCGGGAGTGCTTGACCTCCCGTGCAGGTGAGCTGGTTATTCCTCTGCGACTAGAAGCGCTCCTGTCCTTTACAATTCCCACAGTCACGACCCCATCAGCATTCTGGTTAAGGACTACGTTCCCAAGCGGATGTGCCATTTCGTTGGGGAGATGACGGATCTATGGCAGCAATCCTGAGACGAAGTTTTCTTGCGTGCGCGTTGGCCGCCGTGAGTCTCGCGGCGTGGGCGAGCGGGGGAGCTCCCGATCCAGCGCCCGTGCCACCGGCGAAGCCGAGGCGCGAAGCCGTGTCGGTGCGGCTGCCGGGTGCGGCGTTTGTGGCGATGGAGACGATCAATCCCGAGCACATTCGCTGGCACGTGAAATTTCTTTCCCACGATCTGCTGGAAGGACGAGGAACCGGCCAGCGCGGCGGCGACATTGCCGCCGAATACATGGCGACACAGTTCGCCGAATATGGCCTGAAACCGGCGGGCGACGGCGGAACTTACATGCAGAAGGTTCCTCTGGTGGGCGTCACGACCCTGCCTCAGACCACCTTTTCTCTGGTTCCGAAGCAGGGCGCGGCCATGAATCTCAAGCCGCTCGACGAATATGTGGCCTACGACGGGACGCAACAGACCGAGTCGGAGGTGAATGCCGATATCGTTTACGTCGGTTACGGCATCGAAGCTCCGGAGTATGGCTGGGACGATTACAAGGGCGTTGACGTTCGCGGCAAGGTTCTGCTGATGCTGGTGAACGAGCCGTATTCGGACGATCCGAAATTCTTCAAGGGCAAGGCCCTCACCTACTACGGCCGCTGGACCTACAAGTACGAGGAAGCGGCGCGCAAGGGCGCGGCCGGCGTGATTCTCGTCCATCAGACCGAGATGGCCAGCTATCCGTGGGAGGTGGTGCGAAACTCGAACTCAGGGGAAAAGTCATTTTTGCAGCTGGAGGGTCCAGCGCTGAAAGTGGCGTCGTGGATCCCGATGTACGTGGCCGAAAGGCTGGCAGCGGCTGCCGGCATGAACCTGAACACCATGATGGGTAATGCCCTGGCGCGCAGTTTTCACCCGGTAGACCTGGGGGTGAAGCTGAAAGCGCACATGGTGAGCAACGTGCGGCATTTCGAGTCGAACAATGTGCTCGCCATGCTNCAATGTGCTCGCCATGCTGCCCGGCTCGGACCGCAACTTGAAAGACGAGGCCGTGATCTACACCGCGCACTACGATCACCTGGGGATTCGTCCCGACATGCCGGGCGACAACATCTACAACGGGGCCAACGACAACGCCACGGGTTGCGGGATCCTGCTGGAACTGGCACGGGCTTTCAGTGTGTCGGCAGCGAAGCCGCGGCGCTCAATCATTTTCGCCGCAGTGACGGCAGAAGAGCAGGGGCTGCTTGGGTCGGAGTATCTGGGCAAGCATCCGCCGGTTCCGGCGGGCAAGATTACGCTCGATCTCAACTACGACGACGTCAAGCCCCTGGGCGCGCCGCAGGAGGTCGAGGTCACGGGCGCCGAGCGCACCACGTTTTATCCGTGGGTCGAAGCGACGGCAAGAGAATTTCGGCTGGCGATTCGTCCGGATGCGCGGCCCGAGGCGGGCCACTTCTATCGCTCCGATCATTTCAGCCTGGCGCGGGCGGGGATTCCAGCCTTCTCCGTGAATGAAGGAATGAAGTTCAAGGGTCACGATGAGGCCTGGGGCCTGGCGCAGGACAAGGAATACACGGAGAAGCATTATCACCAGCCGAGCGACGAGTACCATCCGGACATGGATTTCACCGCCGATTCGGCGATGGCGCGCTTCGGCTTCGCGCTGGGCTGGGAGGCGGCAAGCCTGCAACGGCTTATCGAATGGCAGAAGGGGGACGAGTTCGAGGCCGCGCGGAAGAACAGTCAATAAGAAATGTTTCGTGGGGACGCCCTCGACCGCGAGGAGCGTGCACCCTGGTTCGGTACGTTCAGGAAATTTCCACTCTGCGATCCTAATAATTCTTCTGCGGCGGACGGAAAGGGATGTGAAACGTGGCCTCGACGTCCACTGGGACGCCGTCTCGCGTGGCGGGTTGGAAGTGCCACTGCGCCACGGCCTGAGCGGCAAACTCATCAAGGCGGTTGTCGACCGAGCGCAGGATGCGAATGTTGCCGACCGAGCCATCCACGTGAATCACGGCATAGAGGATCACCGTGCCTGCAACATTTTCGCGCATCAGCTCCATGGGATAGGCGGGATCTACCTTGCGCGTTGCTGAGGGCGCCGATAGTGCGCCTGAACTGGAGTCCTTCTTCAGTTCGGCGAAGCGAACCACCCAGGTACCTCCCGCGGAATTCAGGTTGGGCATGTTGAGCGTGAGCGCGTAGAACTTGCGGTTGGCGAAAACTTCGCGCTCCGGCTCGGTCAGGTTGGTTGCGCTCTCTGGTTTCGCGGGGTGTGGCGGAGCCGTGACGCGTGGTGGCGGAATGTTCGCCGCAAGCACGGGATTGGCCGAGTTCGCGGGCTGCGAACTGCTTGCCTTGGGATCTCCCGCGACCGGTCCGGTTTTCGCAGCGGGCTGATTCGCCGCCCTTCCGACGTAGAGACCTGCGGGAAGATCGCTGGGGGTTGATTCCTTTCCATTTTCTCTGCTGCTTCCCGCGCCGCCTCCTGCGCTGCCGGGAGTTCCCATCGCTCCGGCGTGTCCTTCGGGAGTGGCGGCAAACGCGCCCCGGCGGTTGCCAGGCGGGGAATCAGGTGGTGCGCCGACCGTGGGATGCAGGTTCAGCGCGATGACGCGTCCCTTGGCCCCCGACGAAGCGGACCCCGAGAGCGAAGGCGGCGGGGGCACAACTTGTGGCGCGGAACGAGAAACATCAGCGACGGCTCCGGGGATCGCGCGCTGCGCGCCGACCGGAAGCTGCGGCGCCGGAGCGATGACGGCACTTGGGGCAATGCTCATCTCGCCAACTGGGCGAACAGATGCGCGGTCGACGCTCGGCGGAGGAGCAATTACCGCTGGCTGCGGTGCTTGAGATGCCGCTTTCACCGATACGTGGATGTCGGGTGGAGGAGCTACTATTGTGGCTTGGATTGTGGGTGCGTCGCGGTGGTTCGCGATGCGTGTGGGGTCGGGTGGCGGAGCAACGACTGAGTTCTCGATCCGGGGAGCAATGCGCGTGATGCTGGACGCCGGCACCAGCGGGGCAGGCACGATCGGTAACCATATTTTCTCCGACCAGGCCACGATGTTCGGAAGAGGCACGTCGCGCTTCAACTTAATGTCGGGTGGCGTCACAAGGGTCTGCGCGCGGTTGTCGACTTCGCGAGGCACAGAAATAATCGGCTGACGGGAGAGTTCGGGGTCCGCCTTCTGCGGCGGAACGGCGTTGGGCCGTCGCGTGTCAAGGGCAGGCAGGTACTCCGCGGGTTGGTAGTAGATTACTTGCGCGTGGTCAAAAGCGGCTCGTGGGGCGGGCTGTGGCTCGGATGGAATCAGGTGTGAAGCGGTAATCAGCAGCGTCAGGGCGAGGACATGATACGCGCCGGATTGGAGAAATCGGCGCCAGGGCAAGCCACGGTTCACAAAGACGTCATGCCAGAACGGCGCCGGGGCCGAACGCAGCCGCAGAGGAGGATGCCGCCGGGGATAGAGGAGATCCCGGAGGTTACCGAGGAAGACTCGCGGCCAAGACGGGAGTTCAACCAGCAGGCGCAGGTCCGGGGCGCAGGCCGGCGGGGATTCTTCCAGCAGGACCGAAGCCGAGCCTTCGCACATTTCCTAATGTTAGATGGAGAAAGGGCGTTCGCGATAGTCGAGAGGGCATAACGGGTGGAGCTCCTTTCCCAATTCTGATTGAGATCGCGGCCTTGCGCCCGCTTCCTTGCGGTCCGTGGAATACGAGAATCAGCGACGACTGGAGTACGATTGAGGCAAAGCAGGAGTTCGTCATGAGATTCAGCATCATTGCTGGTGTCGCGACTGTCCTGGCGGTGATCGTCCCCGCGCTGCTGTCTGCGCAGAGCGCCAAGCCGTCAGAGCCTAAGAGTGAAACCCAATCCGCCGCTGAGAAGACACCCGGGCCCAGTTACTCAGGTATGTACACGTTCCTGAAAGAGGGCGAGTTCGTGCAGGTCAGCGTGGAAGCTGCAGGCAAAGTGACGGGTTTCGTTTCTCGTTATGGTGAGGGTGAGAGCGACAAGGGGGCTTTCCTCGACCAGTTTTTTAGGACGGGCAAGCTGGAGGGGAACAAGCTCGTCTTCACCACAGAAACCGTGCACGGCGTGTGGTTCGAGTTCAAAGGGACGGTCGAGCGCGGTGAGGGGAAGAATCCCGGGGACGAAGCGTATTACGTGCTCAAGGGGACCCTGACTCAGAATTCGACCGATGTGAACAAGAAAGTCACGTCGCGGGCGCGGGAGGTAGTCTTCAGGATGTTCCCGCAAGAGGCTTCGTCGGCGCCGGCAGTACGGGACTAGACGCGGGTTGCGTCAGAGCGCCCGACCCGGTTTTCAGGCAGCTTCCTCGTCGTCGAGCAGACCCCAGTGCTTGAGCAGGTCCGAGGGCACATACTTCTCGTCCTTATTGCGCAGCACCCACTCTTTCAGAGGAAGCGAATCCTTGTATTGATCCGGGCTGATCCCCAGCACGGCCACGACGTGTTCGAATGAAGTCAATTCCGACATAACCGCTCCCTAAGTCTGGTTGGGACGAAATGACCGCATTTTATACCTTAGAGATCAACGTTGTGTGAAATTATGCGAGGGAGGTCGTGGCTGACTTCGCATGAGAAGCCGCTGCCGCGAACGTATGGGACGAAGCGGATCCCATAAAACTACTATTGCGAAAACGCTTCCGGCGCAGCTCCATCTCGGTCTTGCCTTGGTATAATGCACTGTTATGGCCAGCCCTGATAAACCCCCTTCTATTCTGCAAGCCTGTGAAGACGTGAAGAATCTTGGTTATGCTGCTCCGGGTCGCGTTCGACTCTATGGAGAGGAATTTGAACTCATATCAGATCCTTTTCCGGAGGCGGACGGGATCGCGGTTCACGTGAAGACGAAAAAAGACGCGACCGTTCGAGTCTTGCGGCTTCCAGCGACGGTTTTGCAGAGTGTGAAAGGACGGCGCGTCCCAAGCGCCGCCTGAAGTTTGCCGTAGCAATTGCGGTCTGGTGCAATTGAGCGCTGGGATTGTGCCCCGAGGGACAAGCCAAGGCGCCCCATCCCAAAGGAAGTAATGTCTCCACGCCTTGGATGTTAAGGACCTCCCGCTCAAATCCTGCTATTCGTGCTTTTTCAGCTGTGCGTCCCAGTTCACGACCAGGGTTAAGGGCACTCTGTTGGAGGGTTCGGCGTCGCCGTTGGTCAGAAAACGCTGGCCATCCGGCGCAACGTCGTAAACACCCAGGCGCCATCCGATGCCACGGATTGGAAACAAGGCGTGAGGAGTGCCAAGTTTCAATTCCTGCCCTGCTCCTTCGACATTGACCGCCATAAGGTAGGCGTTTTGTGCCGCGAAGAAAAACAACTCTTTCCCATCCTCCCTCCAGCGAGGACTGACTCCGCCGCCTGTGGAGACCTGCTGCCGGCGCGCGCCGTCCGGAAAACTTGTGACGTAGACCTCGGGTTGATTGGGGTCCTGCGACGTGTATGCCACCCACTTGCAATCGGGCGAAAACATCGGATCACCAACGTCGAACTGGGACTGCACGAGAGGGAAAGGCTTGTGATCTCCAGAGAGCGGCAGAATCCAGATTTCCTGCCGGCGCCCTTTGTCTCTTGAGCTTCGCCAGTAGCCAAGATACCGTCCGTCGTGGCAGATAGAGCGCGGAACCTCGATCCACCCTTCGCTCTCCGGCAGTGGCTCGGGATTCTTCCCGTTAAGATCCTTACGATAAATGTGGGACTCTCCCTTTGTGTTGGCAGAGTAGGAGGAATAAATGATCCCCTTTCCGTCGGGCAGCCAGACCGGACTGGAAGATCCTCCCGGGCCGAAAGTGAAACGCGTCTTGGTTCCGCGCACCAGGTCCAGAATCCACACGTCGGGAGTCCACCACGAGGCGTCAAAAACGCCCACTGCCACCTTGGTCGCATCGGGCGAGACGGCTGGCGCAGCGAAGAAGTCCCGCGGCGGGAGGGTTTCCAGCGTCTTGCCAGTGCGGTCATGCCAGACCAGACTCCATCCCAGAGCGCCGGTGCCACTCGGGTAGTACAGCAATTCTCCCGTGTGGGAGGCGGAGAACATCGAATCTGAATTTCCCCCGACGATGGCAGGATGATCGAGCATGGGAACAGGCTCGCCCTTGAGTTGCATCTTCTGCGCATCGAATGCCTGCGCCACCAAAGTCTGCTCTAGCATATAGAGAAGGTAACCTGGGAGCACGTAGACTGCCTCATAGCCGGTGTGGAGCAAAAAACGGTGCCTTTTTGAGTCCAGGGAGCCGGCGTAGATGCCGGTTTTCTCCTTGTCCAAACTGCGAACGAAGAAAATGTAGTACTTGCCGTCCGGGAGGAACTGGGGCCAGCGATGGCTTTGCTCCAAAAGATTGCTGTCGATTTCGGTGGCCATCACCGGCGTACCTCCATTTGCCGACACGCGATACAGCGGATCGCTGACGTTGGGCGTGAAAAGAATGACGCCGTCTCGACTCCATGCGCCTCCTCGCGCAGCCAGGCCAACGTCGCAAAGCGTGCGCAAATCTCCGGCGTTGTCGTCGATGCGTTTCAGCTTGCGGTCGGCAAAGAAGCCGATCGTATGGCTGTCTGGCGACCAAAACGGGTGACCTGCGCCCTCGGTGCCAGCCAGGGGATGGATTCGGTCGGAATCGACTGGCCGCAACCATAGCATTACAGTACCTTTCGCATCGCGGACAACGACGACGATTTGCTTGCCATCGGGCGAGATTGCCGGAACACCGCCCTCGATGTCGGGAGAAAAGAATTGCGCGTCCTCGGGAGGCAGAATCTGGGCGCGGATCACGGCGGATGAAGGAGTCGGCTGG
>OCOJ01035832.1_pt4 | contig 11203 bp, 15 predicted proteins | sample 1539251 | NCBI WGS metagenome assembly OCOJ01 (sample SAMN01911457, study PRJEB22624) | soil metagenome | biome: Soil | place: Malaysia | collected 2012-04-30 | depth RA_metagenome m
GAGCTTCTCGTTCGAGGGACTAAAGAGACGAATCGGGGCTCATCCAGAGACGCTCTCAAGGGCGTTGGACCGCCTAGAGGAGCAGAGCATCATCGAAAGGGCAGCCGATGGCTACCGGCTTACGTCAAAGGGCCACGAGCACCTGATGGTCCGCCCGGCAGAATTGGCTGGAGAGCGCATGACGCTGCTGAAGACCGTTCTTCCCCCACGCCTGACCCCGGATCGGCTCTTCCAAGCCTTGAAAGGCAGGTGGTTTGGAAACCTTCGGTGGCTCGGCTTCTCGCAGGGCGACGGAGAGCTCGTCATGAAGTGGGTAACAGACGACGGACGGGTTCAGCTGGATGCCAAGTTCATCCAGTCCGAGCTCACCATAGAGGGAAGGCTACTGCAGGGGAACAACCTGGCAGGCGCGGTCACTGCAGCTCACCAGCTTCTCGCGCACATCTCAAAGTCCTATACCCGGACCGGATACGGCAGAGTTCTCTTGGCTGAAGTTCTCCCATCCTACTTCACATTCAACTGACGCTGTGGGTTCCTCCGAGCCTGAACGTGACTGGGTACTGGGCCTACCCCATCAACAAGAATGGGTTGCACCTTACCTCCTGTCAACATGCAAGCCAACAGTTCCGAGTTTCTGCAGCGCCTTTCGGGCGCAATAGAGGACGTAGCGCGCAGCACGTCCGAATCCGTAGTGACCGTCGAGAGGGACGGGAGGTCGGGCACAGGCGTGGTGGTTGACCGCGATGGACACATCCTGACGGCGAATCACGTAGTTCACAGGCTCGACGAGACCGAAGTGGTAACACACGACGGCAAGCGACTCACGGCCAAGGTCGTGGGTCGGAATCAGTACGCCGACCTGGCACTTCTGAAGGCCGAGAGCAACGGTCTCAGGCCAGTCGAACTCGGCGAGTCCAGCAAGCTCAAGGTGGGCCAATTCGTGCTCGCCCTCGCAAGGCCCCAAGCCGGTTCAGTGGGCGTCACGTCGGGCATAATCACCGGCGTCAACAGACAGATAGGAGGCTGGTGGAAGTTCTCCGTCAGAGACGCGATAGTCACGGACGCGAGGCTGAACCCGGGCTACTCCGGAGGACCTCTGGTCGACGCGAGCGGCAGGATGATTGGGATGAACGTCGCCTATGTCATGAACAGGGGGATTGCCGTCTCCGCAGACACGATCAAGCGCTCGCTCGAGAAGATGGCGAAGGGTGAGAGCGTCAGGCGGGCCTACTTGGGAATCGTCTCGAGCCCGATAGAGCTGCCGGAAGAGCTGGCTTCGCGCGCCGACATCGACCAAGAGACTGGCCTGATGGTCTACTCAGTCGAGCCCGGTAGCGCGGCGAAGGCCGCCGGAATCGCCTTCGGCGACGTCCTCCTGAGGTTCGGGGACCANGGGAGCGCGGCGAAGGCCGCCGGGATCGCCTTCGGCGACGTCCTCCTGAGGTTCGGGGACCAGAGGCTCACCGACATCCAAGATCTCGGAGGAGTGCTGGACGAGGAAGCAATCGGACAGAAGGCCAAGCTCGTCGTGCTGAGGGGAGAGGAGATGAAGGAGCTCGCAGTGACGCCCACGGCTTCAAGGTGAGTCATCCAGAATTGTCTCAGCCGACATTTCCAGAGCCAGCTCCGCCTTCACCAGCGCCGCTACGGCCGATTAGGCCCGCGCCGCCCCGACGGCGCCCCCGAGGCTAGCCCAAGTCACACATGGTGCTCGGCTTCACGATGCTCCCGAAAGGCGCTCGTGCAGCTTCTGCGTCCACACATAGTAGTCCTCCGAGCTGTACCTCTCCCTCATGCCCTTNGACGAATGGCTCCAGCCTCTCCCAGGCGAGCTGCGTAGCGAACATGTCATCGACGAGTTCCTGCTTAACGTAGCCCTTCTCCACTAGAAGGCCCACGGACTCGAAGAGGGAAGCCATCTGGTGGAACGCGAGCTGCTTATCCTCCGGGAGCTTCTCGAAGTCCTCGAATGAAGAAATCTTGGTGTTTAGCACTGTGGCCCACGATCGCTGGACCTCCATGCTGTTGGCGAAATCATAGATCTTGGTTATGAGGTCCACAGTCGAAAGCTCGTAGTTCTGCTTGAGCTGCATCACCGACGTGTTGGCCTGCTTGAACGACGCCTCCACCAGCCTCCTGTTGTCCTTCATCTCTATGACCACGAAGACCGTGCCGAGTATGATGGCTATGGATGCAAGGAGTGTTGCGTCGGCGGAGAGCGAGTCGAAGCTGATTTGGAGAGCCAGGCTAGTCACGACCAGCGGTCAACTCCCGCCGTCCTCCTAGGAACGTCCACGCATCGGCGTGAGTTCCCGCTCCTATTCAACATGATGGCCAATCTAGTTGCTTCGCCTTCTTCTCCACAGTTTGATTTTATACTCCAATCACAATCTTCTCCCCGTGAATTCAAGGGCCGTGGGCATCGCGGTCTTGGCGGTGCTGCTCGTGGCTGCGGTGGCCTATCTTGCCCTTCAACCATCGGTGCCGGGAGCAACTTCCACGACCACGCTCTCTACCACTCTACCTGCAACGACCACGACCGTCGCCTCTTCCATCAACACCACAAACACAACTCAGAACACGGGATGGACCACATATCACGCAGACAACACGCGTTCGGGGAACGCGCCGTCAGTCAACTTCACGTCAATCAGCCTCCGATGGAGGTCGACTCATCTCGACGGCCAGGTCTATGCCGAGCCCCTCTTCCTCGGTGATTCGGTGTTCGTCGCCACCGAGAACAACTCGATCTACGCCCTCAACATCTCTACGGGCGCCGTCATCTGGAGGCAGAACTTCGGCTCTCCGGTCTTGGGATCTGTCCTGCCGTGCGGCGACATCGATCCCTCAGGAATCACTGGCACGCCGGTCGTAAATCCGAGCAGTCGTTTGATCTATGCCGTCGCCTTCCTCAACCCTCCTCACCACGTCCTCTTCGCAATCGGAGTGGACGACGGGAAGATTCGATTCCAACAGAAGGTCGACCCGCAGGGAATGGACCCGACTGTCCAGCAGCAGAGAGCTGCCCTGTCTCTTGCGAACGGCTATGTCTTCGTTCCCTACGGCGGGCTCGACGGTGACTGCGGGGACTATCACGGCTGGGTCGTCGGGGTGCCAGCAAACGGTAGCGGGGAGGCAATCTCCTATCAGGTGCCGACATCAAGGGAGGGTGGCGTGTGGGCCGCCTCGGGAGCCGCAATCGACTCCTCGGGCAACCTCTTTATCGCAACTGGGAACGGCGAGTCCTCGACCAGCTTCGACCATGGTGACAGCGTCATCGAGCTCTCCCCTTCTCTCCAAGAGCTCGGCTTCTTCGCGCCGTCTAACTGGGCGCAGCTCAACGCTGCTGATACCGACCTGGGCTCGGTGGGACCTGTGTTCGTGAGCGGCCACACGCTATTCCAGATCGGCAAGGAAGGCGTGGGCTACCTACTCAACGCGAGCGCGCTAGGTGGAATCGGCGGACAGCTCTTCTCCGCGAACGTGTGCAGCGGAGCGTACGGAGGTCTCGCATACTCGCAGTCCTACGTCTTCATCCCATGCACCGATGGACTGGTCGCGGTGAAAGTCACGGGATCATCCTTTCAGGTCGCGTGGCGGAGCACAGACTTCTTCGCAGGACCACCCATCATCACCGGAAACGCCATCTGGACAGTCGACAGATCAGGAACGCTTCACGTCTTCACACTCGACGGCAGGGAGAAGTTCACATTCGAAGTCGGGACAGTGGACAACTTCATCACTCCTTCAAGCGGAAGCGGGAAGGTGTTCGTCGCTGCCGGCGATCAGATCCTCGCGTTCGGCCTGACGTGACCGCCGCTGAAATCGTCCCATGCGTTTAAAACACGTCCCCGCCTTATGCGCATCCATGACCGTTGAATTTGTCGTTTCGGATGCTCCCGCCCGCATCGTTGCAACCAAGACGATGGTGGGAGACTGGCCCGGAGACAGGAAGCTAAGGTCAGAGTTCGAGAGCATCGCCTCGTGGGCCAGGAAGAGCGGCCTGAAGACCGGAAGCTGGTTCTTCAGGGAGCTGGACGACTGGGACACTCCGGCCAAGAAGCGAAGGTGGGAGGTGGGCATCGAGGTGCGGGCGAGGAAGCCGCCGCGGGGAGAGAAGGGGATCTCAATCAAGACATTCCCGAGAACGAAGGTGGCGTCCGTCACTTTCGATCCTGACAAGGTCTCTCCGGAGCTAGTCTACTTCGGGCTGGAGGGCTGGTTGTGGTGGCAGAGGAAGTCCAAGAAGTACAGGCGCAACGGCCAGACTCGCGAGGTCTATCCCGGCAACCCTTGGAAGAGCAAAGGTGCCTGGTCCCACACCCAAGTCCAGGTGCCAGTGAAGCACTTCTAGCCGTCGAGACTCTTCTACACTTTCGAGGCGGTCACCGAGAGGATTGGAGGTAACCCATCCGTGATTCTGTTCCAGCGTTGCCCCTGGTCCCTGCTTGCGAAGAGCTGACCTGTGGTTGTTCCCACGTACAATCCGCACGGGTCTCCGTTGTCTGCCGTCATCCCCTCTCTGAGCACCGTGAAGTAGGAGACCTCCGGGAAGCCCTTGTCCAGACTGAACCATTCCTTACCCCTATTGTCAGAAGCCCACACAGCAAAGTGGCCGTTCGGCGGGACTCGCGCAAAGTCGCCCTCGAGGGGAGCCACGTAGACCCGGTCAGGCTCGTTCGCATCTACAGCGACCGGGAAGCCGAACCGAGAGGGCAGGTTGTTGCGTATGTCGATCCAGTCCTCTCCTGCGTTGTCACTCCTGTACACTCCGCAGTGATTCTGATGGAATATGACGTTCGGATTCCTCTGATTCCTGACCAGCTTGTGGACGCACTGCCCGAACACAGGATACTTGTCGGGGTTGAAATCGGCGAGCACGTTCTTGTTCTGGAACACCCAAGACTCGCCGCCATCCTTTGTGAAGAGGGTTCCGACTGCAGATATCCCGACGTGAATCCTCCTCGGTTGTCTTCCATCAACCAAGATTGTGTGCAGGCAGAGTCCTCCGAATCCTGGCTGCCACTTCTTTCGAGTCTTGTGTTTCATGAGAGCCTCGTTCGGCGACCAGCTCTCGCCTCTGTCCTCGGACCTGAAGAGACAGGCTGGTTCCACACCGGCGTACATCACGTCCGGCTCGTCGGCTGGTCCCGGCTCTATGTGCCAGACCCTAGCGACAGAGAGACCAGAGCTCTTCGGAAACTTTGGCGGCGTCTTCGAGAGCTTCCAGGTCTTGCCTCCGTCGAAGCTGCGAGCGACGCTGGGGCCCCAGTGGTTGTCGTTGACCGAGGCCGAGAGCATCCCGTTCCGTCCGTCGTAGGAGAGGTGATAGACAGAGTTGCCCTTGAAGTACGGTCCCATGGCCTTCCATGTCCTTCTGCCGTCATTGGACGTGTAGACGAACGCGCCCTTGTGAGTTCCCACCAGCAGGATGGTCTTCTCCCCGCCGTCCTTCAATCGATCCGACACCTATCCTCCAGCCACCGAAGGCAAGATGTGCACCGTGTCGCCGTCCCTCAACCTTGTCCGCTCCCCAGCCGCATCCCTCGCGTTGTCGCTGTTGACGAACACGTTGACGTAGGTCCGAATCTTGCCCTGGTCGTTCAGAATCCTCTGCTCTATCCCTGGGAAGATCCTTTCCAACTCCTTGACCATTCCCAGCACGTCGTCCGCCCTCCCGACCTGCAGTTCGCGCTTGCCACCTGTGTAGTCCTCAAGCTGGCCGGTGAGCCTCACCCTAATCAAACGACACTCTGCCCTCGGCGTCGGATATAGAGCTGTCGAAAGCCGTCAGGAAGGAGCCGAATCGCGGAGTTCCCTCACACCAAGAAGCTGAAGATTCTCACCGCTGAGCAAGTAGGCTTCCCCTGGTGTCCTCCTCTAAATAACCCGTAACAGGATGACGGCCGTCCACTTGACCAAGAGAGTTGGTTTCCAAGGCGAGCACGGGGCCTTCAGCGAGGAGGCGATCTTGCGCGAGTTCGGAAAAGACGCCAAGCCAGTGCCATACGAAACCTTCGCCAAGGTCTTCGAGTCGGTGAGCAACGCCGAGACCGACTGCGCCGCCGTGCCCATTGAGAACTCGCTGGAAGGTGGGGTCAACGAGACCTACGACCTGCTGCTGGAGAAAGACCTGAAGGTGACAGGAGAGATAAAACTCAGAATCCGCCACTGCCTCATAGGAAGGCCAGACTCCTCTCTCGAAGGAATTCGCAAGGTCTACTCCCACCCCCAAGCGCTCGGGCAATGCAGACGGACCCTGGAGCGCCTGGGTCTCGAGCCCCAGCCTTTCTACGACACAGCTGGCAGTGTCAAGTTCGTCGCCCGATCGTCCGACAATTCGCTCGCGGCAATAGCCAGTATTCGCGCGGCCCGAGTCTATGGGATGAGGGTTCTCAAGACGGGCGTGGAGGATTCGAAGACGAACTACACACGCTTTCTCATCCTGGGGAGAAAGGAATCTGGAAGGGCTAGGGCCAAGTGCAAGACGTCCCTGATCTTCTCGACGCGGCACAAACCAGGGGCTCTCTTCGATGCTCTGGAGCCTTTTGCGAAACAGAGGATCAATCTCACCAAGATCGAGTCGAGGCCAAAGAAGCAGGTTCCATGGGAGTATTACTTCTACCTCGACTTCGACGGGTCTGTTCACGACAAGGCCGTGGGCGCTGCCATCGCAGCCCTGAGAGAGCGCGCCGACTTCATCAAGGTGCTCGGCTCATATCCAAAGGCGAAGTGAATCGTTCTGCCATCACCCTTTCCCTGATGACAAGCGCAGCAGCATCCCGCGCGACGACCACGAGTTTTTGAATGGCCTGGCTCAGTCCCTGCACCATGGACGCCGACGAGTTCGCCCGCTACCTGATTTCTGACGAGAGGAGGAGGTGGCAGGACCCTGTGAAGATCTCATCGGCCATCGGCGTCAAGAATGGAATGACAGTGGCCGACCTGGCGTGCGGCCCAGGCTTCTTCACCATCCCTCTGGCTTCGCTCGTGGGCGAGCGCGGACTGGTCTACGCTGTCGATTCAAGCCCCATGATGCTGAAGCACCTCCGCGCGAACATCGAAAAATCTGGCGTCCACAAGAAGACGATCAAGGTCTTGCGGGCCGACGTCTCGGACACAGGGATTCCGGCAGCGTCCGTCGACGTCGCCATCTTCGCGAACGTCTTGCACGACATAGACGACAAGAGAGCATTCCTCAGAGAAGTCAGACGAATCTGCAGGTCAGGTGCGATGTTGGTTGACATCGACTGGAAGAAGGCCAGGATGGACCAGGGTCCGCCGTACGACATTCGCCTTACCGAGGCCGAGTCAAGAAAGATTCTTTCTGAGAGCGGTCTCGACATCAGGAGCTCGCTCGACGCTGGACCCCATCACTACTGTCTGGTCTCCGTCAATCCAGCACGCCCAGGCGCCTGATTGAATAGCTCAGTAGCTTGCTGGGTCGTCGCACTCAGTCGGGAAGTCTGCTGATGACCTTCATCATCTCTTCGTAGTGATGTTGGATTATCTCTGCGCCCTTCGGTCCCATCATCTTCTCGGCGTTTGCTCTGCACTGCGATATCGCCGTGAGAATGCCCTGCTTGGTCGGGTCTGCGTAGCTGACGCCGCAGCCCGCGAAGACCGACTCCACGAAGCTCTTCACCTGCGACTTTAGCTGCTCGTCTGTCACCGGCTGGTTCAACAAGGAGGCGAATTCCCTGTTCGCGCTTTCGAAGCACAGGAGCAACTGGTCCCGAACGAACTGAGGCGTCGCCTCTCCCGGTCTGACTTCTGGGGCCTTGTAGGTCACATCAATCATATAACATAGGTTATATAAAAGGCCAGTCTCCGCGGCTCCGACCAGAGATGCAAGAGGCTGCCGAGGGTGCGGGTTTCGACGCCGAGCTCCTGAGGGGGTTCTCTGCAGAAGTCAAGGCGAGGGTGCCTCACCTCGAACAAGCAGAGGGGAAGACCACGGTCGTCAACCCGACGCCGCTGGTTGACGTGACAGGCATGTTGCTTGATTGCGGTCGCACGGAGTTCGGCCTCCAGCTCCCCACCGAGGAGGTCAAGGTCTTCGCGAAGATGGATTCGCAAATCTTCGGCGGATCGGTCAAGATAAGGCCCGCTGTCCAGATAATCGAGGACGCGATCATCGCAGGGAAGCTCAGGCGCGGCCAGGTCGTCTTCGAGGCGACCTCAGGAAACTTCGGGCTGGCGCTCGGGCTCCTGAACAAGCTTGACGTCAAGGTCATCGCGCTTGTCTCAAGGAAGCTGCAGGAAGGCGTGGTCAAGGAGCTGAAGGAGGGCGGAGTCAGAACGATCGACCTGGACGTGGACATCTGCCCGGCCCCCGGCCTGCAGATCGACCAGAACGACCTTGTGGCGAAGGCCGTGGNCACGAACGTCAGGCAGCGGCTAGTCCAGCTCGGTTTCGATTCCGCAGCGTTCGATAGCGCCCGTGGGGAGGTCGAGAGACTTCTCTCCCGCCAGGACGTGATCGGCTTGGCGAAGCTGCTCGCACGCGTCTATGGCGGATACTGCCCGGAGCAGTACGACAACGATCTCAACATGAAGGCGCACGAGAGCGTCACTGGTCCTGAGATTGACCAGCAGCTCGCATCCTCGGGCGAGTCGCTCTCTGAGTACAGGGTGGTGACAACGTTCGGAACAGGCGGTACCTCGGCCGGCCTGAGCAGACACATCCAGACCAGACACTCGAGAAGGTCCGTGCATGTGGTCTTCCCTCTCGCTGACCAGGACGTCGCTGGGATAAGGCCCAAGGCGAAGGCCCAGGGACTGAAGATGTACCAGCCCGAGCTCTACGCTGGGGAGCACGAGGTGGACTTTCGAGCCGCCAAGCGCTTCCTGAGCTACTTCAACGGGAAAGGGTACGACATCGGGGAGAGCAGCGCACTCGCGCTCCACGCCTGCATGCAGCTGCTGAACTACGGAGTCGGGAAGAAGTTCGTGGTGGTCGTAGCCGACGGCCTCTCGAAGTACGCGAAGGTCGAGGAGACGCTTCAGAAGCCCACCAGCTACGAGGTCTCTCTCCGAGAGGCGGCCTCAAGCCTCCACGAGTACGCCGGCGTCTTGTGGGCGCACGGCATGTTCGCCCCCAAGGAGGAGGGCATCAGACTGCTTGCATCCTCGCTCGGATGCGACGAGGGCAGAATCAAGGTCGCGAGCGCCAGGGACGTCCAGGCACTGCTCTCCAGCCAGCAGGTACCCGAAGGAATACGGGGAATTTTGCCCGACGCCGGGAGGCGAGTGCTGATCGTCTGCTTGGCAGGCGGGACTTCCCTCCGAGTCGCACAAATCCTGGGAACGAAAGGTTTCAAGGCCGAGAGCTTGACTGGTGGCATCGCCAGCCTGTCGCAGGCGAGCAGCAAACCTCCAGCTTCGCTGGTGCAGATGGCCAGGGGCTAGCGAATGCGATTTGGCGCGAACGGCTTAAAGCACATTCTCATCCATTCAACATGCCTTGTCATCCGACACAAAGAGTGAGAAAGGTGGATTGACCCCAGCTCTCAAGGTCGACCTGGCCTCGCTCGTCTCTTACCAAGATGGCTCGGTCGTCAGCCGAACGATCATGAGCAGCAAGGCGGGTACTGTAACGCTCTTCGCCTTCGACGAGGGCCAGGGTCTGAGCGAACACACGGCGCCTTACGATGCTCTTCTCCACGTCCTCCAAGGCGAGGCGGAGGTGACAGTGGAAGGGATCGAGAGCAGGCTGAAGGCCGGCGAAGCAATCATCCTCCCGGCTGGGAAGCCACATGCAGTCAAGGCTCTGACCAAGTTCGAGATGCTCCTCACAATGATAAGGTCCGGCTGATGTTAGTGATGATGCCCGACAGTCTCATCCCGCTCGGCATCGGTCGGTTCACAGTCACGATAGGCAGAGACGCAGCCGAGAGGGGTGGGCCGGTGTACTGCGAGAACTGCGGCCAGTCCAACGCGAGTAGCGCAGTCTACTGCGAGAGATGTGGCCACGTCCTGAACACGCCCGAGTGAGCGTGACGACATGGTCGCCTTGAGAAGCCCAAAGGTTCTGGTCTCGTTGGCTGCAATCGTCCTGGTTCTATCGGCTGGCGTCTACTTCTTCGGCCTGCCCGGGCCCGTTGAATCACATTCAGCACCTTCGCGCTTCACCATCGGCGGAAGGACCTTCGGCATCACATACGTCGCGACCGACCAGGCCGAGTGGCAGAGAGGGTTGATGAACAGGAAAATCACCGACACCACGACCATGCTCTTCATCTTCCCGGAACCTGGCATCTACCCGTTCTGGATGTACGACACCAACTCGAGCCTAGACATCATCTGGCTGAACGTCACAGGAAGCACCGGCGCCGTGGTCTACATGGCCACCGACGCGCCGAGCTGTTATCAGGCAATCGGATGCCCGAACTACACTCCGTCAGCAGCGGCCAACTGCGTCATAGAGGCCAAAGCCGGGTTCGCGGCGAGGAACGGCGTGACTGTGGGCACGATCGTCCGGTTCAGCTGACTTCCGAGGAGCCGCGCGTGCTTCTATCTCTGTTCACTGGGAGGCCCAAACTGCTCCATCTCAGCCGCATTGCGATTGGGAACGCGACCACTGCCTTCACGACATCGAATGCGATGAATGGTACAGCGCCGATCAGGAAACCCTGGTAAAGACTGACACCCAGATACACGGACAGCCATACCACCCCAACGAGGTATATCGTCAGTACCGACAGGACCGCCCCTGCGCAGACCCGAATCGCGTCCCACCTCCGCGTCTCGGAGATTCTTCCCGTAACCCAGCCGCAAATGAGGGCTGACAGCGGAAAGGCGATGAGAAACCCCCCAGTGGGGCCGAGCAGTACCAGTATTCCTGAGGTGCCTCCATGGAATACGGGCAGTCCCACCACTCCGAGCGCGAGATAGAGCACGCAGCACAGGGCTCCGTAGACCGGACCGAGGATCGTGGCTATGATCAAGACCGCCAGCACCTGAAGCGTGACAGGCACTGGGGAGAAGGGTATGGGGACACTCACTATCGACGAGACCGCGAGGAGCACGGCGAAGGAAGCGCAGAGAGCCGTGCCCTTGGTCCTAGAATAGCCTGCATCCACATCCTCCCCAAGTCTGCGGAACCAGATAAACGGTGCAAGTGAGGGTTCGCGGTCAGGTCCTGTACGACCTGCCGTAGGGAAAGAGCTTCGGCACCTTCCGCTTGTAATCGCTGTAGCTG
>OCOJ01038612.1_pt1 | contig 11201 bp, 15 predicted proteins | sample 1539251 | NCBI WGS metagenome assembly OCOJ01 (sample SAMN01911457, study PRJEB22624) | soil metagenome | biome: Soil | place: Malaysia | collected 2012-04-30 | depth RA_metagenome m
CGGGCCGCGAACGTCTTCGGGTAATGCCGAAGGCAGGAACTGGACTACGCATGTAGGCTCTTGACCAGTGACATTTTCGGACGCGGGTTCGACTCCCGCCGCCTCCACCATTTCTGCAATCCGGGGTCTTTTGCACGCACGCTCAGCGGATCGAATTGGATCTCACTTCTGACCCGGCTCCCGTTTGACCTGCTCGCGCGCCCCTGCTACCGTCAAATGTTTGCCCATCGGCATGCGGCCGGTTCTGTGCCGGGGCCGTCGCGCGGCTGACCTGGTTTGGCCCGGCTCGCAGACCAGAGCCTGCGGCAAATTCTTTTTGGGGAATCATTTCATCGAATTTCAGTTCACGCATCAGGGAGACTTGTCATGCCTGCCATCAAATTTCGCGGAGTCGATTTCATCCACTTCGATTCCCTGCTCTCCGACGAAGAACGCCTCGTCCGCGACACGACGCGCCAGTTCATTGAAGACAATCTCATCCCGATCATTGAAGAGTGCAACCGCGCCGGGCGTTTTCCGCGAGAACTGGTCAAGCCCATGGCCGATCTCGGATTTTTTGGCGCGTCGCTCAAGGGCTACGGCTGTGCCGGGATGGGCAACGTGGAATACGGCCTGATGACGCAGGAACTGGAGCGCGGCGACTCGGGCGTCCGCAGCTTTGTGAGCGTGCAGTCGGGGCTGTGCATGTATCCCATCTGGGAGTTTGGCAGCGACGAGCAGAAAAACACCTGGCTGCCCGCCATGCAGAAAGGCGAGAAGCTCGGCTGCTTTGGACTCACCGAGCCTGATTTCGGCTCCAACCCCGGCGGTATGCGTACCCGCGCCCGCAAGGTCGGCAACGAGTATGTGCTCAACGGCGAGAAGATGTGGATCACCTCGGGCACCATCGCCGACGTGGCGATCATCTGGGCGAAGGTGGAAAACGAGAACGACCGGATTCGCGGCTTTCTCGTGGAAACCACTCGTCCGGGATTCAAGGCCGACGATATTCATGGCAAATGGTCGCTCCGCGCCTCGGTGACGTCGGGGCTGTCGCTGCAGGATGTCCACATTCCGGAGTCGAATCTGCTGCCGAAAACCGGCGGGCTGAAGTCTCCGTTGATGTGCCTGAATCAGGCGCGCTACGGCATCGCGTGGGGTGCGGTGGGCGCGGCCATGTCGTGTTACGACACGGCGCTGCAATATGCGCTCATGCGCAAGCAGTGGCGCGATCAGCCCATCGCCTCGCATCAGTTGGTCCAAGACAAGCTCACCTGGATGATCAGCGAAATCACGAAGGCGCAACTGCTGGTGCTGCAGGTAGGGCGGCTGAAAGACGCGGGCAAGGCCGAGCATCAGCACATCTCGATGGCCAAGCGCAACAACGTGTGGATGGCGCTGGAGTGCGCGCGGCTCTCCCGCGACATTCTCGGAGCCAACGGCGTGGCCGATGATTATCCCATCATGCGCCACATGATGAACCTGGAGTCGGTGAAAACCTACGAAGGCACGCACGACGTGCACTCGCTGATCATCGGCCAGAGCGTGACGGGGATTGATGCGTTCTGAAAGTCAACCGGCGTTCGGCCGACGTGACGTGTCCGCATGACTCAGGACAAAACACGCCGGCTCATGAACGCGGTCGGGTTCCTCGCCGGAGTCCTCGCCACCCTGGATGCTTTGCGCGACGCGCAGGTCCTGTGGCCGCTTGATGCGCTCTGGGAGGGACTGCGGAGCCCGAAGCGGCTCGAACTGGGCGGCGGCATGGCGCTTATTGCGGTGACGCTGGTGATTTCTGTCTTCCGGCAAAGAGAAAAGTAGCGCCTATTTGTACAGCTCTTCCAGCAACTCGTACGCCCGCCGCAGATGCGGGATGACGATGCTGCCTCCGACGACCAGCGCGACGTTGAGGGATTCTTCCTGCTCGGAGCGCGGCACGCCCAGGCGATAAGCCTGGATGGCGTGGTAGAAGACGCAATCGTCGCAGCGCAGAGCGGCCGACGCCACCAATCCCATCAATTCCTTCGTCCTGGCGGGCAGCGCTCCCTCCAAGAACGTGTTGTGGTCGATGTTGTAGAAGCGCTTCACCAGAAAGTTGTTGGCCTTGTCGATGTTGGCGTTCAGCCGCGCGCGGCCTTCAATGAAACGGCGCGCGAGTTCGCTCTTCTCGATCACCGACTTTTCGGTGAACACGTAGGTCGGCTCTCTTCGTTCCTGGGCGGGACGCTCCATGGTTGTGGCTGGGGTTGTGCCTGGGGTTGCGGCTGGCTCGGCAATGACGTTGTTCATGGGCACATGGTAGCAAAATTTCAGGCCGCTGCTTCGCCATCGGCGACACTTTCTTACATTTTCTGAGGTTGACACCAGCCGGGACAGAGCAGGATCATTCCCTTAGAAGCTTCCGAAGCGACCGTGGTTGGAACGGGGGGATTCTCCCGGGCAGAGAGAATCCTGCCGTGGGAGGCATTATGAGGAAATATTCTGCTTCGATTCTGCTTCTTGCTCTTCTTTTCTTCTTCTTGTCGCAGCTTGTCACCGCGCAGACGGCTTCCATCACGGGTACGGTCACGGATCCGACCGGCGCGGTCATTCCGCAGGCAACCATCACCGCCCGTAACCTGGCAACCAATGCCGCCCGCACCACCTTCACCGACGGTTCCGGCGTTTACCGGATCACCAGCCTGGTTCCCGGGCTCTACGACGTTCAGGTCGCGAAGTCTGGATTTAAGACCGTGGAATTCTCGCGCGTGGAACTCACCGTGGACCAGGTACAAAACCTGGACACAGCGTTGGCGCCCAGCGCTACGCACGAGACCATCACCGTGCAGGGCGAGGCGGTGGCTCCCGTTGATCTGAACGATGCTCAGATCGGAAATGTCGTCAAGAGCCAGCAGCTCGAGAATCTGCCGCTCATTTTGCGGGACCCGTATCAGCTGATCCTGCTTTCTCCAGGTACGACCCAGAGCAACTCCATCCTGGGCGGCCTGTCGGTAGACGGCGCCCGCGAGCGCAACAACAATTTTCTGCTGGACGGCACCGACAATAACGACGCGGAAATTCCTGGCCTTTCGCAACCCCAGCCGGGACTTACGGCTTTGAATCCGGACTCGGTGCAGGAATTCCGTGTCATCACCAGCAACTTTCTGCCCGAGTTTGGCCGCAACACGGGCGCGATCGTCGACATCGTGAGCAAGCGCGGCACCAACGATTTTCACTCCGACGTGTATTGGTTTGGACGCTATGACGCGCTGGGCGCGCGCGATTATTTCAATCACCAAATCAACTCGTCGGGACAGGTCGCTCCTAAGGACTCTTACACGCGGAATACGTTCGGGGTTTCAGCCGGAGGTCCCATCCAGCGTGACAAAACCTTCTGGTTTGCCAACTACGATGGCGAGCGCTTCCGCACCACCCTGACTAACACCAGCATCGTACCCACCGCTGCTTTCAAGAGCGGCAACTTCACATTTCAGGGCGTTCCCATTGACTTGAGCACACCAGAAAACGTTTTCCAGCTCCCCCTGGATACCAAAATGCAGCAACTCCTGGCGCTGTATCCCGCGCCGAATGGGCCCAGTGTAGATGATGTACGCGGCGATCTCTTCTACCCCAGCGCGTCGAGCACAACCGAGGACAACTTCACCACGCGCGTGGACCACAATTTCTCTCGCAACGAAACTCTGGCCGTGCGTTACACCTTTAATCGATTCCAGGATCCGAATTTCGATCACACCGATTTTCTTCCCGGCCTCGGCGGCACGGGCATTTATCAGCGCAAGCAGAATGCATCGCTGCAGTTCACCTCGGTGCTCGATCCCCGGCTGGTAAACAACCTGCGCCTTGGAGCCAACCGCATCAACTTCCCGCTCACCTGCCAGGGACTTAACGTGATGAACAGTTTCGGCCCGCTCGACCCCTTCGGCCGTGGGATCGACATCCCTTTGCCCGGAGTCTCCGGGTTTGGTTGCATCCTGGTGGTCGACCGTGACGGTTCGCAGCGCTTCAGCGGCACCTATACCATTGGCGACGACGTGACCTGGGCACGTGGCCAGCACACATTCAAGTTTGGCGCCGAGGTGCGCGATATTTACTCCAACAGTACAAACAATTTTCTTGCCCGGCCCACGCTGGACTTCCACAACTTCTCGAACTCGGGTGGTCAGCTTCCTGCCTTTGCGACTGTTCCCCCTCCGGTCAACTGCAACGTTCCGAACCCGCCGATCGACTGTAATGCCACGCTGCAGGATATGGTTTGGTCGTTGCTGGGGTCGGTGGGAACCGTAACCCAAGCCCAATTTTTCAGCAAAGCCGGGATCCGCACTGCGAATGACTACCGCGGGTTCCGCCAAAAGGAATTCGACGCCTTTGCGCAAGACACAGTCAAAGTCCTACCTAACGTGACGGTGAACTATGGACTTCGTTACCAGTTCAACGGCGTTCCCTACGAGGTGAACGATCTGCTCTCCACGCTGTTCACTGATCCCAGCGGCCCGGCTCCGTTTACCTTCACGATCGCGGGACAGAAGGATCGCGGCCTCCCGCCGCTTTACAACAACGACTGGCATGACTTTGAACCGCGCGTCGGAATAGCCTGGGACCCATTCAAGAACGGCAAAACTTCTGTCCGCGCCGGTTATGGCATCTTCCATGACCGGCTGTTTGGGCAGTTGCTTGGGCTTACACGCGGCGATCCTCCGTTCCAGGAGATCAGCTTTCAGCAGCTGTTCTACTTTATGTCTCCGACGGCACCCGCCTGCAATCCTCCGCAGATGCTGGAGCCGCCGGGGGTGTGTCTTGGACCCGCGCTGTCCAGCGTTCAGGTGCCGCCGTCCCAGAGGGCGTCGCCGGTGGCCAACAACATCACGTTAAACGGGGCGGGCATTCCCCAAGGCGGACTCCTACCCTTCCTGATCGACCCGCACTTGCACATGCCCTATAGCCAGAGTTGGAATTTTGGAATCCAGCGCGAGTTGCCCGGCAGCCTGCTGCTGGACGTGAGCTACGTGGGATCCAAGGGCACGCGCATCCTGCGCCTGGTGGACGGCAATCCTCCTCAGCCCGCCCTGGTCGCGAAACTCGTGAATTTCTGCCAAAGCCTGCCGCTCCCTGACCAACAAAACCAATGCAACCAGTCCCTGCAGTTCAATAACCTCTATATCGGACTGGAAACGGGCATCCCCGCCTTTGTGGCAGTGGGCAGCGACGCAGTCAACAACAACGCCTTTCTGCATGCCGAGGTCTTCAACAACCGGGCCTCCTCCATCTATAACGCCTTGCAGGCGAACCTCACCAAGCGATTGCGCAACGGTCTGGCGGTGCAAGCCGCTTACACCTGGGCGCATGCGATNTGACAATTCCTCCGACCCGCTCACGCCTACGAGCGGCAATCAGGAGTTTCCTCGCGACTCCTTCGATCTGGCCGCGGAGCGTGGCAACTCCGACTTCGACGTGCGCCAGCGCCTGGTGATCAACTACAGCTGGGACCTGCCTCTTGGTCGCGGCCGGGCTCACCTGGCGGAAGGATTTGCCGGTAAAGTGCTGGAAGGCTGGCAGGTGTCAGGCATCAGCATTTTCTCGGGTGGACTTCCTTACGAAATTTTCACGGCCACCGACACCGCGCACACGGGCCAGATTCAGCGGCCCGACTACAACCCGAATGGGACTCTGCTGCCGGTGAGCAATCCGCGCACGCAGACTGGACCGAACCTGGGCCTGTTCTCTGACGCGCCCTTCGGGAGCGCCGGCAACCTGGGCCGCAATCATTTCTACGGCCCCGGCGTGAATAACTGGAACGTGGTCCTGCAAAAGGACATCAGTCTCTCGGAGCGCTTTCACCTGCAATTCCGCGCAGAGAGCTACAACCTGTTCAATCGGGTGCAGTTTAACCAGCCCGACAATCTCACGGCCGACACGAAGTCGTTCGGCCAATCCAACTCCGAGGCGCGGCAAGCCGACATCACGACAGGAGCACGGCAGATTCAGTTCGGAGCGAAACTGCGGTTCTAGTGTGGTGCGGGTGGTCAGCCTGCGAAATCCACGTAGAGAGAAAAGATTTGTCATCCCGAGCAACGCGAGGGACCTGGGTTTCTGTCTGGACCCAACAGTGACTACCCGGGAAAACCCAGATTCCTCGCTTCGCTCGGAATGACAGTAGCAGAAAGGTTCGCCTCAGCCATCTACGCCGTGGGTTTTTCCCGTGGCGGCGCAACCGCCATGAACTCTTCAGCAAAGCGCTGGGCGTAGCTTTCCAATAGTCTTGGAATGCGCTCCGGATCATGGGAGCGCAGAATCAGCCCTGCATGGTGATGCTTCTTGATGCGCACGAATACCTCCGGATCGTTGTAGCCGGAGGTATCCGGATTCTCCTGCCGCGCCAGCGAAAGAATCACGCCGGCGTACTCGTCGCGCACCGGGGGAAGGCGATAGGTTCCATCCCCGCCGGCAATCTCGATGCGCGCCCACTCCCGCCACAGGTTCACCCCAGTCGCAGCCTCGACCATGTCATTGATGTAGGCGCCGCCGACTCGCGCCGCGCACTCCAGAAAATAGAAGTTGCCGTCCGCATGCGCCCGGATGAATTCGGCATGTGCCACTCCACGGACCAAGCCAAGGGCGGCGATCAAATCGCGGTTAATCTGCCGCAGGCTGACATCGGAGTCGCTGCCACGAGCCACGCAGAACGTGGTGAAGACTCCTCCGCCCTGGGCAACATTCATCGGCGGCTTGCCATACTTGCTGACATTGTTGAATACAACCTCATTCTCAGAAACCACCGAATCGACGTGGTATACATCCCCGGGGACAAACTTTTCCAGCAGGAATGACGACTGCTTGTCGCCCATTTGCTCCAGCACCGGCCACAATTCTTCCGCAGCGTGAATCTTCTTAATGCCGATGGCTGAGGCCTCCTGGCGAGGCTTGAGAACCCAGGGTCCCGGTACATGTTCGACGTAGTAACGGATATCTTCGTGGTGAAAGACCGGGATGAAGTCGGGAACGCGTACGCCGCGGTCGAGCGCGCGCATGTGCATCGCCAGCTTGTCACGGAAGTAGCGCATGGTGGTCAGACCCATTCCGGGGATACGCAAGTGTTCCCGCAGCGTCGAAGCGGTCTCCATGTCGTATTCATCTAGTGCCACGATGCGGTCGAGTTTCTGTGTGCGCGCCATATGCGTGACCGCCTGCACGATGTCAGTAAGGGGAAGATCAAGGGGGAGATAGAAGGTTTCATCCAGGCTCTCGCGCGGCCAGTTGGCGTCGCGCAATTTTTCCGCGGTCAGCAGGAAGACGCGGCATCCCTGCCGCTTGCATTCGCGCATGAATTCCTGGCCTTTCTCATAGGTCGTGATGCAGAGAAAGTTCAGCGGGCGCGATTCCGGCATGGGTCCACTTTCCACGGAGGGCTGAGAGGATAGCACGCATCGCCGGTGAGGCGTATCGAATATTTCGATGGACTCCGTGCTCGCCCGATGTTTGCTAGACTTGTTCAGATGGACGTGATTGCGCGCCGAAGGAATCTTGATCCATGGTGGGGATTGCTCCTCGCCCTGGGGGCTTTGTTGTGCAATGCGGTTTTCTTCTTGAATCCTCCGGCAAGGCAGGCGCTACCGTGGGTGAGCGTCGCGATGGCCGCCGGATCGTTGCTGTTTGTGATTCGCGGATTGATCCGGGCTTTCGCAAAACCGCAACTTTATCGCGGCAAGCTTCTGAGTTCAGTGCTGGTGCCGATTTCGCTGCTGATGGTGGCTATGGTCGGGTTCGTCTCTGTTCACGCGCGGGAGCTTCCGAAGTCAGCGGGCGCGCCAAAAATCGGAGACCGGGCGCCCGACTTCACGCTGACCGACACAACCGGCCGACAAGTGTCCCTCAGCGAGCTGTTCGCGCCGGCGGCAGACGGTTCCCAGCCGAAAGCCGTGCTCCTGGTTTTTTATCGCGGCTATTGGTGACCATTCTGCAACCTCGAGTTACGAGGAATCGAAAAGCGTTTGCCCGAGTTCCAGGCCGCGGGCGTTCGTCCGGTCGCGATCAGCGTGGATTCGCCCGAGATCTCGCGCAATCTGAGCAACAAAGCCGGCTACACCTTCACCATTCTTTCCGATCCGAACGCGGACGTGATCCGCCGCTACGATCTGCTGCACAAGGGCGGCGGACCCGACGGCCACGACATCGCCCGGCCGGCAGAGTTCCTTTTGGACTCGTCGAGGATCGTGCGCTGGGTCAATTTCACTGAGGATGTGCGTGTACGCGCACGAGCCGACGAGATGTTGGCGGCGGCCAAAAGCGTGAAGTAGCCACGTTGTGGCCCCAGCGATTACGTCCGTGACCTTTCTCCGTGAACACATCTTCCCTATGCTGCGATCAGCGGAGAACTTATGTCACCCCGTTTGCTGGGCTTCTTTGCCGTTTTCTGCATCGTCGCCGGGATGCTCGCTTTTATAGCCTGGCCCCACAACTTCACGCACGCGACTTCTGCCGCTTCCGGGTCTGCGACTTCGGGCGATGAGATTCAAAGCAAGGCCAGAGTCTTCGATCTCCCCGATCCGCACGGCTTTACGACGGTCGGCATCATGGCTGCGTACGAGCCCAAATCGCACGCGCTCTGGTGGCGGCCCGTACCGTTCATCGCTGAACCCAGCATGCTGGAGCGCTACTTCGAGCGCTGCAAGTTTCAAATGGATGGTAACCGGCTGCTCAACTTTTGCGTGCGTGGCAATGAAGTCGTCGTCACCACCTCGATTGAGTACGCTCAGAGCCTGGATCAGGGACTGGAGAGCGCTCAATTACAGCTGCAGCGCAATCCGGGAGTGGTCATGTCGTATCGCGGACCCAGTGACAGCGGCTTCAACTTACAGCAAAAAGCCGGTGTCGACATGAATACACCTGTAGGCGTACCGCCTACCGTCGTGCGCTCGGTGCGAAAGACCGCCTCGGGATGGGAGTTGGACGTGACCTGCAGCTGCGGCAACGCCCTGATCTCTCTCAACAACAATCTGGATTTCGCCGGCATCCAGCGCGATTAGTCGTTGGGCGGAATCGCCGGAAAGGCAGGAACGTTCTTTCCATTCTCTGCACGGTTGCGCTATAGTCTCAACCCGGCGCATCCGTTGCTTGAGGCGCCTGGGAGAACCCATGGCCACGCAAACTCGTTCTGAGAGCAAAGCCCGCAGTTTTGGCGAGAACATTGAAAGTGATCTGGCGTCGCGGTTTCTCCGCGTGGTCGAGGTCGCAGCCATCGCGTCGGCGCACACCATGGGCCAGGGCGAGCGCAAACTTTCCGACCACGTGGCAACGGAAGCCATGCGCAAGACCATGGATTCGATTCCCATGCGCGGGACCATCGTCATCGGCGAGGGCGAGCGCGATGAGGCTCCCATGCTCTACATCGGCGAAAAGGTCGGCGCAGAATTTCCCGATGGCTCCGACGTGCCTGAGGTTGATATTGCCGTCGATCCGCTCGAGGGCACGAATCTATGCGCCACGGGTGCGCCCGGAGCCATTACCGTGCTCGCGGCTTCGGAGCGCGGCGGTCTGCTGCACGCTCCCGACTGCTACATGGAAAAAATCGTGGTGGGGCCGTCGTGCAAGAATGCGGTCGAGCTGGACGCGCCCGTCGCCGACAATCTGAAGAACATTGCCAAACGACTCGAACGCGACGTGGAGGATCTGGTGGTAATCGTGCTCGATCGCCCGCGCCNACGAGAAGCTGATCGCCGACATTCGGGCCGCGGGCGCGCGCATCCGTCTCATCAGCGACGGCGACCTTTCTGCCGGAATCGCCGCGGCGGTTATCGGCACGGGCGTGCATGCGGTCATGGGTTCGGGAGGCGCGCCAGAAGGCGTCATCACGGCCGCCGCCATCCGCTGTCTCAACGGCTACATGCTGGGCCGGCTCGTGGTAAAACCGGAGCAGGAAGAACGCCTCGCCCGCATGGGAATCAAAGATAAGAATCGAATCTACGAGGCGCAGGATCTCGCGCCCGGCAAGCAACTCATCTTCGCCGCCACCGGCGTCACCGACGGTGCACTGCTCAAAGGCGTGCGTTTCTTCGGCGAAGGCACGCGCACCTCGTCGGTGATCATGGCCTTGCGCACCGGCAAAGTACGCTTCGTCGATAGCATCCACCTCGATAAGGGGCCGGATGTGAAGGTCAGGTTCTCGTAGGCAGCACCCGATTAGCACCACAATCTGGATATGCGGACCGTTGGCCTGTCTGAAGCAAGAAGAAAGTTAGCTGAGCTGGTCGAACGCGCCAGCCAGGGTGAACGGATTGGGATTACCATCCGAGGAAAACTGGCAGCATGGATTGTCGCTGCGCGCCCGGAGCGCACCCTCGCGGAGGCTTTTGCTGATATCGAGAAGATCCGCAAGCGTGTCCGATTGCCCAAGGGACTCAAGATCAAAGACCTCATCGAGGAAGGACGCACATAGACTCGCTAAGGCTCTATGTGCAGCCGACGCAAGTCGACCGCGACTGCGAGGGCCTACCGAAACATCTTCTCCACTTCCGGCGGTACCTTGGGTGATGGCGGAAACTCCTGAGAGTCGCCGTGGAATAGCGGGGTGGTTTTCTCCGAGCGCCGCACACCGTCATGCATAGCGATGTGGTGTGCGCTGGGTGGTCCGAAGGCTGAGGAGCCGTAACCCTCCCACAGCGAAACGCCGGCATACGCTCCATCTTTGCGCAGAATATAGTAGGTCATGTCGATGTAGCGCAGGCGCGTCATGTCATTGTTGTAGTTGCGGGCGATGCGCTTGAGGGCATCGAGTCCAGCCTCTTTGGGCGGCATGCCCCGGCGCATGTTTTCGACGATCGTGTGCGCTCCCGCCACTTTGATGTTCTCTTCTCCGCTGCCGGTCGCGCCCGCTGAGCCGACATCCTGATCGGTGTAGCAACCCGCGCCGATGATCGGCGAATCGCCCAGCCGGCCGGGCAGTTTGAACGCAAGGCCGCTGGTCGTGGTGCAACCGGAGATTTCGCCTTTGTCGTTGAGAGCGGAACAATGAATCGTCCCCATCGGCGGGAACAGAACCTTGTAGACGGCCTCGCGCCGCTGCTCCGGCGCAATCCCCAGGTCGGCAGCATGTTCTTCGAGACGGCGCACGCGCTCGCGCCAGAGCTCCGATTGCGGCTTACCCTCTTCCGATTGCGGAGGCTGCCAGTGCGGATCGGCCAGTCCTGGCCCCCACCAGTCGCCGGACGAGTGATACTCCTTCCACAGCA
>OCOJ01036467.1_pt3 | contig 11200 bp, 12 predicted proteins | sample 1539251 | NCBI WGS metagenome assembly OCOJ01 (sample SAMN01911457, study PRJEB22624) | soil metagenome | biome: Soil | place: Malaysia | collected 2012-04-30 | depth RA_metagenome m
AGCGCAAGACACCGCGTGCCGAGCTGGTGGTCGCAAATGGTGACGGTGGGCTACGAGCGGCTGAAGGGCCGGCGGGAGAAGGGCGAAACGTCTACGGGCTACTCCGTCAGCGCCAATCGCACCATCGCGGTCCCGGTGGCGCGGCTATTTGCCGCGTGGAACAACGCGGGCGAGCGCCGGCGCTGGCTGCGCGGGGACAAACTCGAAATCAGCACAGCGACGGCGCCGAAATCGGTTCGCGCGGCGTGGGGCGGCGGGCGTTCGCGCGTCGCGGTGATGTTTTACGCAAAGGGCGCGAAGAAGAGCGCCGTGGCGGTGGATCACTCGAAACTGGGCAGCGCAAAAGAGGCAGCGAAGATGAAAGCCTATTGGGCGAAACAGCTTGATGCGCTGGAGAAGCACCTGGCGAAATGAGCTGAGCGCTGTTCCCCCAATTCTGAACATCGCCTCACCCGGATGGACATCCATTGCTGTCGAGCGGGCCAGGGGTTGGAGCATCTCGCAATGGCGGAATTCTTCGCAAGACGGCGGGGGAAAGGGAAAACACAGGCCGTGAAGGTCGAGGTCTGGGCGAGATGGGGCACGNACATGTCGTGCCCCTACATCCGATGCGGGCGGATCATCGCCAGAAACGCGGCTATCGGGTGGGGGATGGGGCGGGGGTGACGGTGGCAGGGCCCCAGCCCGCGGGATCGGGCGGAAAACGGCGCGTGCCGACGTCCGTAAGCGTGAAGGCCATGAGCAGCATCAGCCACAGGAAGCCGGCGGCGATGACGAGCCGGGTAAGCGCGGTGGCCTGGCGCGCGTGCATGAAAAACGTGACCACGAGCATCATTTTGATGACGGCGATGGTGACGGCCACGAGCGTGTTGAGCGGCCCCAGGTCGATAAAGGCCACGCCGACGGTGGTGCCGGTGAGCACCATGAGCAGCAAAAACACCGTGACGTACACCCGCACCGGCACCACGTGAGCCGTCATTTGTACAGCCCTCCGATCAAATAGAGCAGCGGGAACAGGAAAATCCACACGATGTCCACGAAGTGCCAGTAGAGGCCGCTCACCTCGACGGGCGAAAAGTGTCCGCCGTCGAACTTGCCGCGCGCGGCCATCAGCACCAGCACGGTCATGATTCCGAGGCCGACCACCATGTGCAGGGCGTGCAGCCCGGTCATGAAGAAATAGAAACAGAAGAAGAGCTGGACGGCGGCGGCGTTTTCGCCCGGATGGTGAAACCCGAAGCCCGGGATGAGGTGCTCGTGGTAGTCCTCGCTCCATTCGAAATTCAGCTTGATGCCGATGAAGGCGACGCCGAGCACNCATGGTGAGAATCAGGAAAAGGATGAGCGCCTTGCGGCGGCTCATCTGCGCGGCGCGCACAGCCAGCGCCATGGTCAAACTGCTGCCGATGAGCACAGCGGTGTTGATGGCCCCGAACTTCACGTTCAGCAGATGGCTGCCCTCGCGGAATCCGGCAAAGTAGCGGAACCGGTAGATGGCATACATGGCGAACAGGCCGCCGAAGAACATGATTTCCGTGACCAGGAACAGCCACATCCCCAGCGTGCCGGCCTCGTTCTGCTGCTCGATGTCGGTGAAGTGGTGCGCCAGGTAGGGCGGATGCTCCGCCGCGTGGGGTGCGGCCGCGTCAGTCATGCGCGCCCTCCGCGACGGCGCCGGGCGGGCCGTAAGCGTACGCCGGCTCGGTGACGATCGGGGTGGTTTCGAAATTCTGAGTGGGCGGCGGCGAAGACGTCTGCCACTCCAGCCCCTTCGCGCGCCATGGGTTCGCAGAAGCGACGGGTCCGTAGCGCATGGACCAGACCAGATAAATCAGCGGAATCAAATAGCCGAGGCCCAGAACCGAGGCGCCCGCGGACGACATCACGTTCAGCACCTGGAATTCGGCGGGGTAGGTGGCGTAACGCCGCGGCATGCCCAGATAGCCCAGCATGAACTGCGGGAAGAACGTGAGGTTGAAGCCGATGAACACGATGGCCGCGGCCAGCCGCGCCCACAGGTCTGGATACAGCCTGCCCGTGATCTTCGGCCACCAGAAATGGATTCCGCCCAGATAGGCCATCACCGCGCCGCCGACCATGATGTAGTGAAAATGGGCGACGATGAAGTACGTCCCGTTCAGGTGCACGTCGGTGGCCAGCGAGGCCAGAAACAATCCCGTGAGCCCGCCCATGGTGAACAGGCCGATGAAGCCCAGCGCGTACAGCATGGGCGCCTGATAGGAAATGGAGCCCTGATAGAGCGTGGCCGTCCAGTTGAACACTTTGATGGCCGAGGGGATGGCCACCAGGAAGCTGAGGACGGAGAAAATCAGCGCGGCATAGACGGACATGCCGGTGACGAACATGTGATGGCCCCACACCAGGAAGCTGATCACGGCGATGGCCATGCTGGAAAAGGCCACAAAGCCGTAGCCGAAAATCTTTTTCCGCGAGAAGCAGGTGATGATCTCGCTGATCACGCCCATGCCCGGCAGGATCATGATGTACACGGCGGGATGCGAATAGAACCAGAACAGGTGCTGGAAGAGAATCGGGTCGCCGCCCACCCGGGGGTCGAAGATGCCCACGTGGAACAGCCGCTCCAGCCCCACGAGGAAGATGGCGATGGCCACCACCGGCGTGCCCAGCACCTGGATGAGGCTCGTGGCGTAAATGGCCCACAGGAACAGCGGCATGCGGAACCAGGTGAGTCCGGGAGCGCGCATTTTGTGGATGGTGACGATGAAGTTGAGCCCGGTGAGGATAGAGGAAAAACCGGAGACGAACACGCCCAGCGCAGTGGCCATCACCTGCGAGTTCGCGTACGTGGAGCTGTAGGGCGTGTAAAACGTCCAGCCCGTATCCACGCCGCCCGAGACCATGGCGTAGAGCGTCAGCACCGCGCCGATGATGTAGATATACCAACTCAGCAGATTGATGCGCGGGAAGGCCAGGTCTCTCGCTCCGACCATGAGCGGGACCAGGAAATTGCCCAGCACGGCGGGGATGGAAGGGATCAGGAAGAAGAAAATCATGGTCACGCCGTGCATGGTGAACAGCTTGTTGAACGTGTCCGGATGCACCAGCGCGCCCGCGGGATCAATCAGGTGCAGGCGCATGAGCACGGCCATGAATCCGCCCACAAAGAACATCAACGTGATGGACGCGAGATAGAGCAGCGCGATCCGTTTGTGGTCCGTGGTCAGCAGCCAGGATTTGATCCCCAACTCCGCGTTNCAGGTAATGGACGCGGGATTCGGACGGCGCTTCAGCGAGCGCGGCGCTCATTGGCCTTTCCCCTTTCTTTCCTCACCGCCCAACGATTTTATGTAGGCGATGAGCTGCAAAATCTGCTCCTCGTTCAATTGCCCCTGGAAGCTGGGCATCACCGGCGCATAGTTGGGAATGGGCATGGAATTGGGCTGGGTGATGGCGCGGCGGAGGAAGGCTTCATCCACGATGAGCATCTGGCCGTCGCGCAGCTTTTGCGGCTTCCCGTACTGCCCCACCAGCGACGGCCCGCGCCCGGTGCCGTCCGGCACGTGGCAGGTGACGCAGCCGTACTGCTGGAACAGCCGTTCGCCTGCCTGCGTCATGGTCTCCCCGCGCGTGCCCCCGGCGAGCCAGGCGGAGTAGTCCTCCGGCTCCATCACGTGGATCCACCCGATCATGGCGGCGTGTCCCTCGCCGCAATACTGCGCGCAAAAGAAATGGAAGGTGCCCGCCTTGGTGGCCTGGAACCACATGGACGTGTAGCGGCCGGGCTGCGCATCTTTTTTCACACGGAACGCGGGGACATAGAAGTCGTGGATCACGTCCTGCGAGGTCATGGTGATTTTCACTGGAACGCCGACGGGCACGTGCAGCTCGTTGATTTCCCGGACGCCCTCGGGATGCTGGATGTGCCACATCCACTGCTTTCCGATGATGAAAATTTCCATGGCGGCGTTGGGCGGGCGCGAGTTGCGGAAATAGAGGCTGGAACTCCAGGTGAATACCACGACGCAGAGAAGCGTGGGAATGATCGTCCAGGCGAGTTCGAGCGGCATGTAGGTGACGGTGGCGGGTGGCTGGTCGTCTTCCGAACGCCGGCGGTACTTCACCATGAAATAAAAAATGATGGTGAAGATGATGAAGGTGAAAAACAGCGTGATCACGGTCAGGAAATAGTGCAGCTCGTCCACGCCCTCGGCCACCGTCGAGGCCCGCGGCGGGAAAATAGGAATTGCCGGCGAGAACTGGAGCGCCGCAAACAGAGCCGAATGCAGTCCCGGGATTGGCATGAACGTTATCCGCCGGACGTCATCCCTTCCGGCCGCGTTCCTCCTCCGGCAGGGCGTAATGCTCCCTGCGGCGCAGCACGAACACCATTCCGCCGATGGCCAGCACGGTGGCAATCCCCGCCAGGCGCACGACCCGGGAGATCACCAGGCCGTACTTTCCGGTCATGGGGTCGTAGTGAAAGCAGGTGAGCAGGATCTGATCCACCGGCGTGCCGATTTTTCCGCCCGAAGCCTCCACCAGCGCAAAGCGCAGGTCGCGCGGCGGGTAGCTGATGCCGTAGAAATACCGCGACACGCGCCCCTGCGGCGTCAGCACCATGATCCCGCTGGCGTGCCCGTACTGCTGCGAGGCTTTGTCGTAGATGTAGTGGAAGCCGACGGCATTGGCGAGCTGGCGGATGGCCGGCTCTTCCCCCGTAAGGAAATGCCATCCCGCGACCGCGCCCGGCCGGCCGTAAAGCCCGGCGTACATGGTGTGCTTCGATTCCGCGAGCAGGGGCTTTTCGGTGGGATCGATGCTCACGGTGACGACCTCATAGTCCTTGCCGATTTCGAACGAAAGCGCCTTGGCGCTGTTCAGCACGCCGTTCAGCACAAAGGTGCACAGCATCGGGCACTCGTAGTAGACCATCGCGAGGACCACGGGCCGTTTGCCGAAATACTGCCGCAGCGGCACCACGGCGCCCTGCTCGTTCCGGAAGGCGAGATCCAGAGGCACCTGCGCATCCAGCTTCTGGTCAATGCCGATCTGCTTCATCACTTCGGGACTGCCGGTGGGATTCTGCATCACGGGAAGCGGGTCATCCTGCCCGCGAGCGCCCGCGGGAGCCACCAGGGCCGCGAATAGCAACACTGCCAGCATCGCGCCGCGGCGCGCGCGCCGGACTCGTCTCACGTTCATTCCTAGTTCCCTGCCCTTCCGTTCGTTCCCTCTTCCGGCGTTCATGGCGCGCCCCTGCCGCGGCTGGATTTCGCGCTCGAAGGAGCCGCGGGCGCCGGAGACCCGGCCGTGCCGGAAGCGGATGCACTGGGCCGCGCGGGCAGCCCGCCGCGCGCGAGAATCAGGTCCATAGCCCGGTCGATGGGGATGTGCACGATGCCGCGGCTGCGGTCCACCCAGCCATAGCTGTCGAGCGCGCTGCTCTGCTGTTTCCGTACCTCCACCAGGTCCTCGACCGGATTCACCTGGAGGCGCGGCAGCGGCGGGATCTGCTTCTGCTCCAACTGCCCGAACGGTGTGGTCGGCGGGCCGAGCTGTTGTACGCGGCCGAAATATCCCATGAGCCACCACATCCCCGCCCACACCACAACCAGCGTGAGCGCCAGCCCCACGCAGAAATGCACGAGGCTCGCCGGGTTTGCGTCGCGCTTCTCGTAGCCGCCCGGGCCTCCGCCGGACTGGTTATGCTCCGTGCTCAACAGCTTCCTCCATGCGCGGATCGTGCATCGGCACGAGCGGCCGGCCGCGAGCCTGCCCGGCAAACGCCCGCACCCAGAAACCGCCGATGGCCACCAGCGCCAGCAAATCGGTGATGTGGACCGACGGCGTCGTCGGGAAAAAGGCCGGTATGACCATCCAGAAAACGTCCGCTGCGGAAATCACAATCAGAGCAGCGGCAATGGGCGCCATGGCTTGCTTGCGGCGTTTGATGGGGCGGTTGAGCAGAATGAAGAAAGGCGCAAAGAAGTGGAACACGAGCAGGAACACTGCGAGCCCCGCCCACTCGCCCAATCCCCGGTGCACGTACCAGGTGAGTTCGGATTTCAGGTTGCCGGCCCAGATGATCAGGAATTGCGAGAACGAGAGGTAGCCCCACAGCATCGTGAACGCAAACAGCAGCGTTCCCAGGTCGTGGAACCGCGAGGGCGAGGCTACCGCCGCGAGCGGTTCGTGATCGGCAAACCGGCCGGCCACCACGATCACAAACGCCAGGGCGGTGAACACGTGGATGACCACGAAGATCAGGCCGTAGATCGTGGACATCCAGTCCGGCTCGAGCGACATCACCCAGTCAACCACCGAGAACGTAGCCGTCAGCCCGTACAGGATCAGTCCCGGCGCGCTCAGAGCCTCCATGCGGTTGTGCATGCCCGGATCGCCCGTCTCGTCCTCTTCCAGCGACCATTTGCTGAGCAGGTAGCCGAGCGCGATCCACACCGCGAAATAAATCACCGCGCGAGTCACGAACATGGGCTGCGACAGATATTTCGCTTTGAACGGAGCGTGCGCGGCGGCCTCGGCCGCCCATCCCTCGCGCAGCCACGGGTAGAGACGCCGCATTCCCGCCAGCAGAGGCAGGTACAGCACGGCCATCAGCGCAAACGTGCGCGCCCCTGCTTCGCACAGCCGCCGGATGACGAATCCCCAGCCGCCGCCGGTGAGATGGTGCAACATCAGCAGGGCCAGCGAGCCGAGCGGGAACGCCATCCAGAACACGTATCCGAACAAATAGGAGCGGAAAAATTGCTCCGGGTCGTGCCAGGCAAATCCCGCCAGCAGCACCGCAGCCGCTACGCCCACCACGAGCGCGGGCTTCTGCACGGCTTCGATCTGGACGTCGGGTGCGTCGCTTATGCTCATTGCGGCAGCTTCTCCAGAACGTCGCGGTTGGCCGGCGGCACGTCCGCCAGCGTGGCCGCCTGGCTCAATTGCAGCGCGCGGATGTAGGCCACGATCCGCCAGCGGTCTTCCGGCTCCACGCGCGAAGCGTAGCTGTACATATTCCCCAGCCCGCGAGTGATGACGTCGAACAAATGGCCCACCGGAACCTCGCGCAGCCGCTGGATGTGGTACGACGGCGGCGCGGGAAAACCCCGCAGCACGATCATGCCGTGGCCGGTGCCCGCGGCGTCGTGGCAGGGCGTGCAGTAAATGTTGAACCGCTNCGCGCCCGCGTTCCAAGTCCTGCCGGGTGATGGGGAATGGAAAGGTTGTGGCGAGCTGCCCGTTCACTTTTCCCGTATAGAGGTGCTCGTCCAGGCGCAGGTGGCCGCGGGCCACTGTGCCCTCCACCACCGGCCGCGCCGAGCGCCCGTCGCCGAAAAAGTCGGTTTGCGCCAGCGGCTTGTACTTCGGCTGGACGTGCATGTCCAGCCGGCAGCCGGTGAGGCAGACGAGCAGCGCGGCGGCTGCGGCCATGCGCGCCCCGCCGGGCACCGCGGTGAACCTCATCCGCTCAGCTCTCAACTTCGCTCACCTCGAGGGCGCCCAGGCCGAACATGAAATCCCTGGTCCTTCTCGGATCGAACTTAGGGTCGCGCGCCTTGATGCACAGGAAAAACTTGTCGCGCGAGGCCAGCGCGAAGGCCGGCACGTTGAACACGGGATGGTAGGGCGTGGGCAGCCCGTTCATCGCCAGCATCCCGAATACGCACGCGAGCGCCGCGAACAGGATGGTCAACTCGAAGGTGATGGGGATGAACGCCGGCCAGCTATTCAGCGGCTTCCCCGCCACGTTCTGCGAGAACGTGTACACGCTCCCGTAGTATTGAAGGAAGAAGCCGGTGAGCCCGCCGAGGATTCCCCCGCACAGCACCACGAGCGGCAGCGCGGTGTGATGGAAGCCAACCGCCTCCGCCAAGCCCTCGATGGGCATGGGCGAATAGGCGTCCATGCGCCGGTAGCCCGCCGCGCTCGCTTTGTGCGCCGCGGCGAGCAGCGCATCGGGCGAATCGAACTCGGCCATGATTCCGTAGAGTGCCGGCCGGCGCATGGGATTCCTCTCAGCCCTCCACTTCCGGATTCGGATTGCGGACGCGCGCGAGATACGTGGTTCGCGGGCGCGTGTTCAAATCGCTCAGCAGCGCGTAATTGCGTTTCTGCGCCTTCAGCCGCGCGACGCGGCTCTTGGGGTCGTTGATGTCGCCGAAGACCAGAGCCTCGGTGGGGCAGGCGGCCTGGCAGGCGGTTGAGATTTCGTCGGTGTGCAGCAGCCGCTCCTGCTTTTCCGCCTCGATCTTCGCCGCCTGGATGCGCTGCACGCAGTAGGTGCACTTCTCCATCACCCCGCGGCTGCGCACGGTCACGTTCGGGTTGCGCACGCCAAACAGGCTGGGTGTGGTCCAGTCGGAGAACAGCAGGAAGTTGAACCGCCTGACTTTGTACGGGCAGTTGTTCGAGCAGTACCGCGTGCCCACGCAGCGGTTGTACACCATCTCGTTCAGCCCTTCAGAGCTGTGCACCGTCGCCCCAACCGGGCACACGCCCTCGCACGGCGCGTTCTCGCAATGCATGCACAGCACAGGCTGGTAATAAACCTCCGGATTTTTCAGGTCGCCGGCATGCTGGTCGCGGTAGTAGGTGTCCACGCGGATCCAGTGCATCTCCCGGCCGCGCCGCACTTCCGTTTTGCCCACCACCGGAATGTTGTTTTCCGCCTGGCAGGCCACCACGCAGGCCCCGCAGCCCACGCAGTTGTTCATATCCACGGCCATGCCCCAGGAGTAGCCTTCGTATTTGAAGCCGGGATACAGCGTCAGCCCCGCCGTCTTCTCTTCCTCCGCATCCCGGGCAAACGCCGGATTCTTCCGGAACTCCTCGAGCGTCGCGACGCGCACCAGTTCGCGTTCGCTTACCGCTTCACTTTCCTCCTCAATGCGATGCCCTTCCCGGTCCACGACGTGATGGTGTTGCGTAGCCGCGAGCAGATAGGAATCGCCCGTCTTCTGGATTTGCAAGCCGGAAGCCACACACAGCCCGGACGAGGCGCGCAGCGCGCCCGCGTCGAATCCCTGCCCGTTACCCACGCGGCCCGCGCGCCGCCGCCCGTAACCCAGATGCAGCGTCACCGACTCATCCGGCTGCCCTGGCAACACCCACGCCGGCGCAGTCACCTGCCGCCCCGCCAGCGTCAGCCGCAGCGTGTCGCCATTCTCCACGCGCAGCCGGCTGGCCGTCGCAGGACTCATAATCGCCGCGTTGTCCCAGGTGAGCGTGGAGAACGGTTTGGGCAATTCCTGGAGCCAGCCGTTGTTGGCGAACCGCCCGTCGAACACGGTCGGGTCGGGCCGGAACGTCACTTCCACGCCTATAGTATCCGCGCCGGAGGCCGCCGGCAGACTGGCGAGGAAATTCGGCACTATGGCGGCTGCCTTCGTGGGCAGCGCAGTGTTCGCTGCAATCCCGTCGTGCAGCGAAGTCTCCCAATACACCTCGAAGGCCTTCTCGTCCTTGATTCCGCTCTGCGACTTCCAGTAATTCCGCACCAGATCGTGCGCTGTCTGTCCGTATTTGCCCATCAGCGCGGCCAAAAGCTCGTGGGGCGATTTCCCTTCGTAGATAGGCGCAATGAGCGGCTGGATGAACGTCACCGTGCCGTCGTAAGCCCGCGCGTCGCTCCAGGACTCCAGGAAATGGGCTTCGGGAATGTGCCAGTGGCACTGCTCGGCCGTCTCGTCGTTGTAAATGCCCATGTGCACGCGCGTGCGCACATTCAGGAGCCGCTTCAGAAAATCGAAATCGGCCGGCGCCGAATAGACGGGATTCGCGCCGATGATAATCAGCAGGTCCACCTTCCGCGGGTCGCGCATTTCCTCCGCCAGCGCGCGCAGCGATTCGAGCTGGTTCACCGGCTCGGCTTCGATCGGGTCCGTGTACTCGACGGTATGGCCCGCGTTCCCCAGCGTGGCGTTGATGGCGTGGGCCAGCGCGTGCACCGCCGGTGGCTGGTATTCCCCGGCAACCACCAGGCTCGCGCCGCGATGGCTCTGGAGATCGCGCACCAGTCCCAGCAGCCATTTCTCCGGCACGCCCGCGGGCAGCGTCGCGCCGGCCACTCCCACGCCGAGCGCCGCAGCCAGCGCCCGCGCGAATTTTTCGATATCCGTGGCGCGCAGCGGCAGCCGGTGGTCCGCGGTCGCGCCCGTATTCGAGGGCGTGGCTTCGACGGCGTACAGCCGGTTCATCGGCGACTCGGGCCCTTCGATCTTCCGCCGCGAAATAAATTCGCGGGCGTAGCGCACCGCTCCCGGGCCGCTGCGCACGAAATCCGCATCCAGAGAAACGACCACGTCTGCCTTGTCAAAGTGGTAGACGGTGTTCACGTAGCGCCCGAAAGCCAGCCGCGAGCCCTCCCGCGCCGCATCGCGTCCCGCGGGTTCCCACTGGTGCCAGCGGGCCTCGGGATAGGCCGCAAGCAGCTCCCGAATCTGGGCGCCGAGAGTCGGAGATATCACCGATTCGGTCAGCAGCCGCATGCCCGCCCCGCGCAGCCGCATCCGGTCTTCCATCAGAGGCTTCAGGAAATTGGCAAACGCCGTCCAGTTGCTCACCCGCCCTTCGCGCACGACCACGGGCGAGCGGTCCGGGTCGTAGAACGTGAGGATGGAAGCCTGCGTCGCCGCGTCGGTGGCTCCCAGGCTGCCGGGATGCTGCGCGTTCCCTTCGATCTTGGTGGGCCGGCCCATGTGGCTTTCCACCAGCACACCCGCGGCAGCCCCGCCGTGCGGCATCGCCGTGGCATAAAAGAGCGGTTTGCCCGGGACGATCTCTTCCGGCGCCGTCACGTACGGCACAATCTTCTCTTCCGGCAGCTTCGTGCAGGCGCTCAACCCCGCGAGCGCCGCGGACGCGGCCATGAACTTCAGCACGTCCCGCCGCGGAACTCCTTCCTCCTTCGCCGGATCGTGCGGAAATTCCTTCTCCAGAAATTCGCGGTATTCCGGCGTTTCCGCCAGTTCGTCCAGGCTCTGCCAGAAGCGCCGGCCGCCGCGCGCCGCAAGGCGCGCGCGCAGCGCATCGAGGTTCACGCCACGCCTGCCTTCGCCGTTGTTGCCGTTAGCCGTCATCGCCCTTTTTTCTGTCCCTCGCGCCCCTTCACCGGTGGCACGTCGTACAGTTCGTCAGCAGGTGGTTTCCGAGCGCCGCCTGCGGGATCTTGTATTCCTTCACCAGGACCGCGCCGAGCGCGAGTTGGTCC
>OCOJ01033153.1_pt6 | contig 11198 bp, 11 predicted proteins | sample 1539251 | NCBI WGS metagenome assembly OCOJ01 (sample SAMN01911457, study PRJEB22624) | soil metagenome | biome: Soil | place: Malaysia | collected 2012-04-30 | depth RA_metagenome m
CAATCGGGCAACACCAGCAAGCCCGTTCAGGTTAACGCAACCGAAGTCGTCGAGGCGACCGCGCCCAGTGTTCGCATTATCAATGACAGCATGTCCGTTAGGAGTGGTCAACCATCGAATATTGTATTCAGCGTTCTATCTCCGACAGGGGCCTCACTTCAATTCGCAATCGCCAAGAATGGAACCGCTCCGTCCACAGGCCTGATCAAAGCAGGCACGCTTCCACTGCCTGCGGGGGCATTCGTTCAGTACCCTAGGGGGAATTCGATTTCCGGAGGGCAGATGGTTTCCTTCGCGAGCGTCACCGTGTCGTTGTCCGGAACTTCGCCGAGCCATGTTCCTCTTGAGCTCATCGTTTCCGAGAATCTTGGAAGCTCTGGTCAGGCCATAATCGTGGTAGTCCCATTCGTGCTTACGGTGAGTTCATGAGATGCGGGATGTGCAAATAACAACGTTAGTTTACACGTACATCGCCTAGGACCCATCCTATGTATGAGGAACACGGCACATGGTGAGAGTCAACACATAATGAATCCCTCTGACGGAGTGGATTGACCCGGGCGCGACCGAAGGCAATCGGCAAAGTACAGCGGCCCCCTCTCCACCACGTGAAGAGCGATGACGGCATATTGCAAGTCTTGGCAGCGTTATGGGGTTGCCGGGGTTATCCATTTCTTTCGATAGTGCGGTCAGTCAAAAGGTTGTGATGCTACTGGTGCGCTGCAGAGGCGACTATTCTCCAGAGTCCGATTCCCAACAAGAGGAAGGACACAAAGGCGAGCCCGACCGGTACGGCCCAAGAAAGCACTTCGCTCAGGGGAGAAAGCCCACGAACTCCTGCAACTTGAGCTGTGTACAGCAACATGAAGTATACGGTGAAGAGAAGCGCTCCACCCAGTGCGAACACCACAACGTCTACGCCCTTGAGTGGCAACATGGTTCTTGCGAGAGCTCGCACTAATAACCATTCTTTACGCTGATTCAATAACCCTGCAGGAGCCTCAACGCTCCTAATTTCACTCCTTGTAGGGTCTTGTAACGGCTCGATAATGCAGGGCCTCGCTTGTCTAGATTCATGGCCAAGCTACTAATCCATCGGATTCTAGCGTGGGGGTTGGCAGATCTGGCATACAAACGGGATTTCGAAGGGATTAGAACCTTTAGTTGGACTCTCCCCCGGGGCAGGTTTTATTAGGGAGTAGTTACTAAACGGTAATATTGAACCAGATGGCGCTTGAATGGCAGCTCGTGAACGGGAAGCAGGTGCTCTTCAGGATACCGATCCGCATCCCCGCAGAGGGGTCCGAGCCTGCGCCGGAGCTGGGCGAGGAGGAGGTTGAGAGGCTCGTGGACCTCTTCTCCGTGGCGGCGAACGAGAGGCGGTTCAGGATGATGCAGGAGCTCCACAGGAGGGGCGAGATGATGTTCTCCGACCTCCTGGAGGTGGCAGAGAACCCGAAGCTGGTGACAGACTGCATGAGGCCGCTCGTCGAGGAGGGGCTGGTGGAGCACGAGAAGTGGGGGTCGGCGTACAGGCCGACCAGGGCGGGCTTCGTCGTGACGGCGACGATGACTGGGCTTCTCCCCAGGCTGCTGGAGTTCCTTGAAGAGGAGGAAGACCTTGAGCGAGTTTGACGGCTTCGACGAGATGGTGAACGACCTGATGCAGGNCGGCCATCCGCCTGCTCGAAGGCAGCCGGCCGGCCGGCGGGCCTATGCCCCTCCATGATGCGAACCGGGAGAAGGACGAGGTCATACAGGGCCGAGACCGGGTGACCTACGTGCTGGAGGCGCCTGGGCACGAGGCGGGGGATTTCAGCGTGCACGTCGAGAGGGAGGGAGTGGAGGTCTCGGCGCACGACCTCCGGGTGAGCCGCAGGCTGCCCGCGCCCGTCGACCCCAAGACGGCCGTGACCAGGTATAGCAACGGGGTCCTGAGCGTGAGCGCGAGGAGGGTCTAGCGATGTCGTACCCTGATCTCAGACGGCCCATAGTGGAGCCCCCCAACAGGGACCCGCTCCCCTTCACCCCGCGGCCCTCGCCGGGCGGCAGGAGGGGTCCGAGTTGAGCTCCGACCGGAACAGCAGCCTGCTCGAGTCGGCGGAGGGTTTCGACCAGATCTTCGAGATGGTGAAGGTGGCGACCGAGGAGAGCCTCGGCAGGCACAGGGCCGGGCTCACCCTCGTGCTTGGGGACATCCCCAACAACGTGGGCGCCTACCACGAGATGGGCTCCAACGCCATAGTCATGAACAGGAACCTGCTCCGCATCGTCGAGAAGCTCTCGGAGTCCAAGGGGAGTAGGAACTCCTACGTGTTCATGATACTGCTCCACGAGTACCTGCACAGCCTCGGGTTCGCCGACGACGCGCAGGTGAGAAAGATGGGGAGGGACATCTCGAACCAGTTCCTGGGGCAGCACAGCGTGGCGGGCGAAATGGCGGTCAAGCCGCTCGACGCCTTCTTCCCCGCTCTGGGGGCCTACGCGGCGTTCCGGGACAAGGGCGAGTACGAAACGGTCAGCAGGTTCGACTCGTCGAGCACTTCCTACATAGCGTGACATTCACCTCGGAAGGTGTAAATATCGACCGCGGTCGCGCGGCCGTTTGAACGCCTACGGCTCTGTTCGCTGTCGAGACCATCTTCCTGGACATCGTCGCCTCCTGGACCAGGATGCTGCTCGCGCTCGGCCTCAGCATCGTCTTCGCCCTGGCTGTGGGGATCTCGGCTGCCAGGAACAAGAAGGCCGAAGGTATACTCATCCCCCTCCTGGACGTCTTCCAGTCGATACCCATCCTGGGGTTCTTCCCTCTCATCATCTACGGGATCTACGGGCTCATCCCCAACGAGATAGGCGCCAGCCTCGCCATCATCATCCTGATCTTCACCAGCATGTCATGGAACATCGCCTTCGGCGTCTACGAGGCGGTCAAGGCCATCCCCCAGGACTACACCGACCTTCTGGACGTATCCCGCGCGGGTACCTGGCAGAGAGTGAAGACCCTCTACGTCCCAGCGTCCATGAGCCGAATCGCCTACAACACTCAGATCTCGTGGGCCGTGGGGCTCTTCTACCTGGTCTCGAGCGAAATCATCTCCGAGGGCACGAGGACGGTCCCCGTCTCCTACGGCATCGGCATCGGAGCCATGGGGTTCGCAGCCGCCGGGGACTACCTGGACTACGCCCTCTGCATCGCGGGCCTCGTGATAGCGGTCGTGGTGTGGAGGTTCGTGTTCCTGAGGGAGTTCGCCCTCTGGTCCGAGAAGTACAAGATGGTCGAGGAGCCCCGGGAGGTGCACAGGGACCCGGTGATGAGATTCTACTCCTGGGTGAACCACCGGAGCATCTCCAAGCTCTTCCTCCTGGCCCACGGCAGGGGCGTCAACCGGTTCACATCCTCGCTCTACAGGTTCAGGAGGGGGATCAAGTACGCAGTGGTGATAGTTGTCGGGCTCTTCATCCTCCTCGAGGTGGCCGCCATGGGGCGGGGAGGGATCAGCTTCTCGGTCCCGCCGGCCGCGACCGTCCTCTCCACCGAGGTCAATGTGCTGATCGGCCTCGCCGCGTCGTTCATCCGGGTCTGGTACGTCTACGCCATCTGCGTCGCCATAGGGCTCCCTATGGGGATCGTGATCTCGCTCAACTTCAAGCTCTATGACCTCGTGTCCCCCATACTCGAGGTGATCTCCTCGATCCCCGCCCCCATACTGCTTCCGGCGATGATCCTCATACCTTTCATAGGCCAGTCGGGGGAGGCGATCGCCGCCATAGTCATCATGCTGGGCATCTTCTGGTACATAGTGTTCAACGTCATGGCAGGGGTGAGGACGCTCCCCGACGACCTGAAGAGCCTCCCCAAGGAGTTCCACGTCGGCAGGCTCTCGGCCTGGAAGAACGTCTACATCCCTGGTGCGATGACGGCCCTGGTCACCGGGTCGATAACCGCGGTGGGAGGGGCCTGGAACACCCTGATCGTGGCCGAGTACTTCACGAGGACCAACCCCGACGGCTCCACGACGCTGCTCACGCAGGTCGGGACCGGCATCGGCAAGATAATCACGATCGCGACGGCCAAGGGGGACGGGCTGACCCTCACCCTCGCCGTGGCTTCGATGACCACCCTGATAGTGGTCTTCAACCTCACAGTTTGGAGGCGCGTTTACCACTACGTGACGAAGCGGTACGCCTACAACCAATGAGGCTGCCGGATCAGCTGACCGTCAAGAGGAAGGTTCCCGATCCGGGAGAGTTGTCGACGTCGCCGTGATAGAAGGCTCTGACCACGAGGACCCCGCTCCCGGTGGCTGACAGGTTCACGGCGCAGCTCCCCGCGACCAGCACGCATACGGTCGAAAGGAACCTCACCCTCCCCGATCCGCCCGACTTCGACCAAGTGACCGTGCCTGTCGGCGAGTACCCGGAGACCGTGGCGGTGCATGCCGTCTGGGAGCCGATGGAGACGCTGCCAGGGGAGCAGCTCACTGTGACGGTGGTCGTCGCCTTGCCTATCCTGAGGGCCGTAGACCTCGTCCTGCCGGCATTGTTGGCATCGCCCCCGTAGGTCGCCCTGACCTCCGCGACCCCTGCGCCGGTTCCAGTCGCGTTGACAGAGCAGGTCCCTCCTGACGTGAGGTCGCAGGAGTGCGAAGAGAACGACACGGCCCCTGCTCCTGTCGCCAGCCAGGTGATGCCGTCCCCGCCCACGGAGCCCGCGAAACCGGCCAGGCTGGCCGTGCAGGGCACGGTGGAATTGACCGGCTCCGCCGGCTGGGCGCAACTGACGGAGAAGCTCGGCCTGGCCGGTCTGACAGTCACGCTGCGGTTCCCGGCGCTCCCCCCGTTGTTAGCATCTCCTCCGTAAACCCCGATGACGGACAGCGGGCCAGCCGTCGCCCCGGTCATCGTGACCGAGCAGCGCCTCCCGCTGAGGCTGCACACCGATGAGGCAAAGGAGACGGTCCCTGCGCCTGACTGGTGCCATGCCACTGTCCCGGATGGCTTGTAGCCGGTCACCCTCGCTGCGCATGTGACGATGGTGGCAGACCCGGCGGCCGCCGAGACGGGGGCGCACGACACGACGGTGCGTGAAGGCGCCAGCAACGTCAGNGTATGAAGTAGCCTGAGGAGCTCGGGTTGTGCCTGTCTCCGGGATAGGCAGCCATGATCGTCGCCGGGCCAGGCGCGCCGGGAGTGTACCTCACGGAGCAGGAGCCCCTTGAGAGCCTGCATGAGCTGGGGAACCTGCCGGTGCTGTTGGACGTCCAGGTCACCCTCCCGGTGGGAGTGGGGGAGCCTGTGACGGACGCGGTGCAGGTCGAGTATCCGCCCATGGCTACCGGCGCTGGGGCGCACGTCACAGCCAACGAGTTGACGGCGATCTGCGTCGCGCCGCTGCTGCGGAGGTTGTCCGCGTCGCCGGCATATGTCGCGTTGAGGGTCACAATGCCGACTGCCTCGCCCTTGACGCTGAACTGGCACTGCCCCGACACGAGGGCACAGGAGCTGGAGGACGGCGCCACGCGGCCGGGGCCGATTTGGCCCCAGGACACGTGTCCTGTGGGCGAGCTGCCGGCGACGGTCACCGTGCAGGTGTCGTTGGTGTCGAGCAGGATCGTCGGGGAGGAGCACGCCACCGTCGTGACCGTCGCCGCCCGGACGACCGTCACCTGAGCCGACCCCGTGCTGCCGAGGTTGCTGATGTCGCCCTGGTAGGCGGCGACCATCGACACGGCGCCGAGCGACGTTCCGTGGACGTCGGCCTCGCAGCTCCCGGACGAGAGGTAGCAGGACGCAGAGAAGTCCACTCCGCCGCTCCCGGTCTTCGACCACTTGACCTCCCCCGCGGGGGAGACGCCCGCGACCGTGGCGGTGCACTGGATGGTGGACCCGACCATGACCGTGGAGGCGCAGTTCACGGTGGTCGTCGAGGACCCCCTCGTGACAGTCAGCTGCGTCACGGCCCTGCTCCAGAGGTTGTTGGCGTCGCCCGAGTAGTACACCGTGATGTTGTGTGGGGTTCCGACCACCGTGCCGGGGGTGTAGAACGCGCCGCAACCCCCGTCTGAGACCACACAGGTCCGGCTGCTGAAGCTTCCGGACCCAGACGAGGTGAAGTTCACCTTCCCGGTGGGTTTGAAGCCGCTCATGGTGACGCCGCAGCCGGTCGCGAATCCGACGACGACCGGGTTGGGAGTGCAGTTGACGGTCATCAGGGGAGCAGCCTTCGTCACCGCCACCGCAGCGACCCCCGAGCTGGCGTTGTTGTGCGCGTCCCCGGGGTACGAGGCGTTAATCATGTGCAGCCCCGTCCCAACTACCGTCGGTGTGTAGGTCACGACGCAAACCGCTATCATCAGGGGACAGGGGTTGACGCTGAAGTTGCCCGTGCCTGATGATGTGAGCCAAACGCTCCCCACGGGGCCGTTGCCGAACACCCTGACCAGGCACTGGGTGGGAGAGCCGTCCTGCACGACGTTAGGGTTGCACAGCACCGAAGTGGCGCTGGCCGCTCGGAGCGGGCCCGGGGCTCCGGACGCACCGGCCCCCGCGGTGGGACGGGTTGGAAGGACCAGCAAGAGAGACGCTACAGCAAATACAACCAAGACGGCGACGGATGGTGCACGGGCCGGCCTCAACGTTCCCGCACCTCTTGACACGCAGCCTGCGCTCTTAACGCTTCCCGCACCTTTCCCGCACGGGACGCGATCCGGCGCTGTGGGGCGTCGGGATCGGCCCGGACCGTCCTACTTCGATACCCTCGACTGGCGGGTCTCCCCGTACAGGGTGAAGTCCCCACCCTCCTTCGCTGTGTAGAGCCCGTGCCCTATCTCGTCGGCCCCGTACCTACGGATGAAGCTCCTCCACTGGGTCCCGGCGAAGCCTGGAGGAGGGTTGTCGAAACTGATCTGGAACATCAGGGTCCGGTCGTCCTCCCACTCGCCCTCGCCGTTCTCGATGAACCCGTACGACCACATCTTCTTGTACACGTACCTCTCGATCCTCGAGTCGTAGGCGACGTACTGGACGGCGCTGTTCAGCACCGCCCCGCCCTTCGTGCTCTCCCCCCTCAGGACGATGAACCTCGAGTCGAGCTCTCTCGCGCACTCCATGCTGGACTCTATCACCCCTTTCTCGCCGAACTGGTCCTGGGTCCGACCCTTCCACTTCCCGACGAGGAACTCTAGACTGTCGAGGCCGGGCATGCAAGCCACCGAGCGCCGCGAGTTCAATAAAACGTTGCCGATGGCGCTCGGGCGACGTCACCTGAGCGCCCGTGGGACCTGCTGGGTGACGCAGTGCAGCGTGCCCAGGCCGTAGACGAGGGCCCGGCAGTCGATCCCCACGATGTCCCTTTCGGGGAAGTATGCCCCGATGGTCCCGAGGGCGTTTGCGTCCGTGGGCGAGCCGAAGGTGGGGACGAGGACCGAGGAGTTGCCTATGTAGAAGTTGAGATGGCTGGCGGGGAGCCTGCCGTCGGGCGACCCGACCTCCCCCGGCATCGGGACGCTCACAATGTCGAATATCTCCCCGTCCTGGTCCACGGAGCCCCTCAGCCGCCTCAGGTTCTCCGCCAGGGGCTCATGGTTGGGGTCGGCCGTGTTCCCCTCCCACGCGACCAGCACGACGTCGGGTGAGACGAACCGCGCTATGTCGTCGACGTGCCCGTCCGTGTCGTCCCCGATGATCCCCGAGCCGAGCCAGACGATGTGCCGGACCCCGAGGTTCGCCCTCAGCCTGTACTCCAGCGCCCTCTTGCTTAGGTCTGGATTCCGGTTGCTGTTGAGCAGGCACTGCTCGGTGGTCAGCAGGGTGCCCTTGCCGTTGACGTCGACGGAGCCTCCCTCCAGGACCATGCCCGGCTCGAACACGCGGAGGCCTGCCTTCCGGGCGATCTCCGCGCCCGCTTCGTCGTCGGGCATCAGGTCCTCGTACTTGCCCCCCCAGGCGTTGAAGGACCACTTCGTGAGGGCGACGTCGGGCCCGCGGACGCAGATGGGGGCGTAGTCCCTCACCCAGACGTCGGCACTCCTTATGCGCAGGAAGCTGACGTTCCGCGTGGTCTTCAGCCTGGAACGCGCTCGCCTTTCGGCGGCCTCGTCGTCGACGAGGACCCTGACCTCCTCCCCCTCCGACAGGGCGTCGACCATCCTGGCGAAGGTCTTCTCCACTGAAGGGAGGACCTGCGGCGGGAAGGTCTCGGGGTTCTTCGGCCAAGACAGCCAAGTGGCTTCGTGCTCCTCCCACTCCGCGGGCATCCTGTAGCCGAGGCTGGCCGGGTTCGGGGCCAACGCGTCACCGCCTCGAGATCAGGCCGTAGGTGTCCCTTCTGCGGTTCCTGGCGAACCCCCACCCGCCTTCGACCTCGTCGCCCAGGCCGAGGTCGCAGTCGGCCACGAACACCCCCTCCTGGTCCCCTGCCCTGAACAGGACCTTCCCGAACTGGTCGCAGACGAACGAGCCCCCCCAGAAGGTGGTCTTGCCCTCGGTGCCGACCCTGTTGACGGCGCAGACCACCACGCTGTTCGCGATGGCGTGGCCCACCTGCACCGACTCCCAAGCCCTCTTCCAGTCGCCCTCCACCGGCTCGATCCCCTGGACCCATCCGATCGCCGTGGGATAGAAGAGGATCTGCGCCCCCATCAGCCTGTTGATGCGGGAGGCCTCAGGGTACCACTGGTCGAAGCAGATCAGTGTCCCGATGCGGCCGTGGGGGGTCGGGACGACCTTGTAGGCGTTCCCCGGGCTGAAGTAGTCCTTCTCGTAGTAGTGCTCGTCCTGCGGGATGTGCACCTTCCTGTACTTCCCGATGAGCTTCCCCGTCTCCGAGAACACGAGGCAGGTGTTGTAGTTCCTGCCGCTGCCCCGCTCGAAGAGGGAGCCCCCGACGAGGACGATGCCGCACTCCCTCGCGGTCCTGGACAGCGCCCGGGAGGCGGGGCCGGGGACCCTCTCGGGCATGGGCGTGCGGCCCCTCTCCGACGGGAAGTACCTCGTCGTGAAGAGCTCCGGGAGGCACACGATCCCCGCCCCGAGCCGGGCGGCGTTCACGGTCATCTCGGTGGCCTTCGCCAGGTTCTCCTCCCTGTCCTTCGACATGGCCATCTGCACCATGCCTATCTTGACGGCCCGCCGGGCCATGGTCAGGCCCTGGCCCTCGGGTGTTCTAAACTGGTTCGCCGCGTCATCGCTTCGCGACGGGCTGCTGGATCAGATAGCCCGAGCCGGGGCCCCTGACATCGGATGGGCTCCTGAAGTACTCCCGCGCGGGCCCGAGGAGCCGATAGCCCCCCTTGAGGAGCCCCTCGAGGAACGGCCCGTACGTAACCGCGAACTGCTCGGGAGGGCCCGTGTGCCTTGTCTCGGCGACCTCCACCTGGGGGAGCTCCTTCAGCCTGAACCTCCCCTCTGGCGTGAAGGAGGATGAAACCGGCACGCACGCCTCGCTCCTGAGCTCCTGCTCTGGTGTTTCAGTGGGGTTGTCGTAGAACATGCAGAATGGGTCTCCCGACCGCTGGATCCCTCTGGAGTCGAGCCAGTCTGTGAGCTCCTTCATGGTGGCGCCGATGCTCCCGTAGGCGCCCCTGTGCTCGGCCGAGGCGACCGTGACCTTCGGAGCGCTGGAGATCCTGGGCTGGCTGGACAAACCGGGACCGCTTTCGTCCGCTCCTCGGTATTAAATCAATTGGAGAAACCGGGAAGCCTTATGCCGCTCCTCGGCGATGGCCGACCAGGTTGACACCCTCCGGCTCGGCCCAGTTGCTCCTCCAGTCGTCGGTCGGCGAAACCAACTCGACGGCTACCGCGACGGCGGTCTCTGGGGGCCACATCCTGTTCGTGGCGGCCGAGGTGGCCTTCGCGATGGCGCTCATCTTCGTGCTCTGGCTGACCCTGACGCGCCTCGGGAGAAGGGTCGCGCTGAGAGCCGGGGCCTCGAAGTCTGTCGCGCGGACCGCCGACCTGTGGATAGGCGTGCTGATGGTGGTCCTTGCCATAACCGTCTTCGCAGGGCTGACGGGCATATCCTCGGAGTTCACCACCCTCACCCTCTCCGGGATAGCGGGGCTGGCTGCGTCGCTCGCGCTCCAGACGACGCTCTCCAACATCATCTCGGGCATGCTGATGCTGCAGGACGGAATCCTCAGGCTGGGGGACGACGTGGAGTTCGGCTCGGTCCGCGGGGAGGTGGTGAGGCTCTCTCTCAGGACCACATGGCTGAAGAGGCGGCAGGACGGGGCCATAATAGTGGTCGGGAACAGCAACCTCGCCGGCGGGCCCATAATCAACTACACCGCGAGGGAGAGGCTTTCCAGGAAGGCCGAAGGCTAGCGCGAGCCTGCCGCGGTCCTCTCCTCCTTCCCGCGCGCGAGAGAGAGCAGCAGGGCCACGGCCAGGAGGGCGGTCGACCCGAACAGCGCGGAGTGCATGCCGTCCGTGAAGGCCTGGGACAGGGCGCCCGAGATGCTCCCCACCCCGAGGAAGATCTGGAAGGCCAGATAGCGCGGGATGGAGAGGGAGGCGATCAGGAGCGCCACTGCGAAGCTGCTGACCATGCCGATGTTGGACAGGGTCCGGAGAAGGCCGGAGGCGATCCCGTAGGCCTTCCTCGGCGCGCTGGCCATGACCGCGCTGGTGTTCGCTGGGAAGAAGCAGCTGGACCCTGCGCCGTTCAGCACAGACCCCAGCACCACCACGTAGAGGGGGCTCGTGAGCGTGAGGGTCGAGTAGGTCAGAAACGCGGCGCACATGCTGAGGAGCCCGACAGACGCGATAACGCGCGCCCCGAACCTGTCCGAGAGCCTCCCGGCGAAGGGGGCGATCGTCCCGCCGAGTATGTAGCCGGGGATCAGGAGGATGGAGCCGTTCCAGGGCGACAGGCCGCGCGGCCCCTGCAGGTACATTATGACGAGGAAGAGGACCGCGAAGCTGGCGAGCGACTGGAAGAAGGCCGCCAGGATGGAGGCCGTCAGGACCCTCTGCCGCAGCAGGGAGACGTCGAGGAGGGGGGAGCTTGAAGAGCGCTCGCGCAGGGCGAAGGCGGCCAGGAGCGCCGCCCCGGCGGCGAGCTCCAGGACGAGGGGCAGGCTGAGGTCCGAGCCCGCGACCCCGGTGAGGAAGAGCAGCACGAGCGAGAGCCCGCCGCCGAGAAGGAGCATCCCCAGCAGGTCGAGGCTGCTCTTCACCCTGGGCGACCCCTCCCT
>OCOJ01042886.1_pt1 | contig 11185 bp, 12 predicted proteins | sample 1539251 | NCBI WGS metagenome assembly OCOJ01 (sample SAMN01911457, study PRJEB22624) | soil metagenome | biome: Soil | place: Malaysia | collected 2012-04-30 | depth RA_metagenome m
CGGCGAGCATCATGGGGGTTCCATCCGGAGCTTCGCCCGGAGATGTCGGCAAGACCATAACCTTGCCGCTCCCGACGGGACCGGGCAGGCGCCCCTAGTGGGGCTGGAACGCGATGGATTGCGGCGTCAAGAGTGCGGCCAAAGGAGAGACTTGGAGGTCCATCGCATGAAATGCAGCAGTCAGCTTGGTGACGATGCGATGCACACCTGATCAAACTTTGTGCTATGTATCACAGAAGACGTCACGGATGGCAAAGGCAAAGATTGCGATAGAAGATCGGCGGCAGGGCCGGGCGGAAATCAGAGCCCTACGGGAAACCATGGGTTATCTGGAAAAATTCTTGCAGTTGGGTTACAGAACGAATCGTGCTGAGCGATAAGCATCAGGCTTCAGAGGTAAAGAGAAGTCTTTTGCGAAGCCCATGGGGAAATCCCGCTCTTCGCGTGACAAACCTTAATCGTCGGATCTAGCGGAGCGGCTCGAGATTCCCGGGTACAACTCGGTCAACTTCTCATGGGTGAACAGAAACAAGATGCCGTCCACGATGGGGTAGGCTATTGNAGCATTCCTCGCAGTAGAAAAATGATGTACCCCGAAGCAACCGAGAATCGATTTTATTCTTCCGGCACGAGGGGCACGCGAGAACACTTTCAATTGAGTGAGTGCGATTCTCCAAGGTGCCTGGTTTTCGGCAGACACCAGAAACGTAACCTCCGAAGAGATACAGTGCGAGCTTTTTTAGAAGAGAGCGCGGCTTGACGAACTCGGTTTTTATAGGCCCCAACTGCAATCGAATTCCGCTGGCATCAAAACCGGAAAACGCCTCTTTCCACTCGCCAAGCGTTATTTTGTCGTTCTCAATGATGCCGTGTTCGGTTTCGTTGCAGGTTCGTTTCATGAAGAGTCTATCAAGCGCTTTCCGAGGAATGCTGCGGGATAAATTTTCGCAGTAACTTGACTTGGCTCTGTACAGATCAAAATGTAATACCTGCTTCAGCGGTTCTTCATCGAAGAAAAAACTGCCTCCCGGCTGAAGTACGCGCAAGGCCTCCTGCGCAATTGGGGCCGGTTCGGGGAAGTGATGCAGGGTTTCATAACAGAAAACGAACGGCACCGAACCGGTCTTGAAAGGCAGAGTGTTGGCATCACAGCAGATTCGCAGAGGGGATTTCGGCCGCCGAAAAACTCTCTGGTAGTGATCGAGGCTTTTCAGAAGATCGTGCGATATGTCCACCGCGGCGCCATGGGAACCAAGATCATTTTCCATCACCAAGGAGCGCTGGCCACGTTCCGCGCCGATCTCGATATAGGGCGAGATCGGGATTCCCTGCTCCCGAAGCCGTTCCATGTCGGCATACGTTTTCTGCATTCTTCCCTGAAGTATCTGCTCAATACCGGAAGCGTCATATTCGTCCTGGAAGATCGATTTGCCTTCTACCTGCTGCTGGTAGAGCTTCCGCCTGAACTCGATTTCACCTTTCTGGTTCTCAGAGAGTTGTGTTTTCGGCGTCATGATGTAAAAGCCTCCTGTGAGTTGTTTAGAGTCCGTTTTAACTGTGTCATATCCTTCGCTTTTAATCCGGACCTGAAACCGTGTTTGCCGAGACCGATCTATCTGCTTCTTATCGGCAAATGCGGCGCAACAGGAACGATCTCCGTTCTAGAAAAGCTAGATTTAATACGCGTTTCTCCCGATCAGCGCCGAAAAGATGGTCATAACGATTATCCGCAGGTCGAAAAGGAACGTCCAATTCTGGAGATAATACAAGTCGTACTCGATGCGCTTCTCGATGGAGGTGTCGCCCCGCCAACCATTGACCTGCGCCCAACCCGTGATCCCCACCCTTAGGCAATGACGATGGTTGTATTGGCCGATCTCTTGCCGGAACTGTTGCACGAAATGCGGACGCTCGGGACGCGGTCCCACCACGCTCATGTCACCCCTCAAGACATTGATAAACTGAGGCAGCTCATCCAGGCTTGTTTTTCGCAGGAAGCTCCCGAGACGCGTCCGGCGGGGGTCTGCCTCGGTCGTCCAGCGGGTATCGCTGTCGGAAGAATCGCTCGCTCGCATCGTACGAAACTTATACATTTGAAACGGCAGGCCATTAAGTCCAACCCGCTCCTGCGCGAAGAAAATCGGCCCCGGTGAGGTCAGCCGAATCAACAGCGCGATCAAACCCATGAGCGGAGAAGTCACAAGGAGAATGACCGCCGAAAAACAGATATCAAAGACCCTTTTAAGTAAAGCGTAGTCAAGCAAATCAGCAGGCGTTGTCGTAAGGTCGAGCATCTGCATCCGGCCCACCTGGAATAGCCTCTCCCGCACCACGACACCTTCACCGAGATCAACAATGGCGCGTGCTGGAACGCATAGTTTTCCGATAGCCTTAATGATTTTGGGAATCTGTGAGAACTGCGCAGGATGAATGGCCATTACCGCTTCGTCAATTCCATTTCCTGGATGCAAAGTAGCTATGTGATCCAGATCATAAATACGACTATCTTCTACGGCCACTTCTTGGCCAGGAAGTCGCACGTATGCAACCACTTGACAGGGGGCGAAGGAGAGGCGTTGAAGCCGAATTGCAGCATCGCGAGCGAACTGGTCAGCGCCCACAACCAGAAGTCGGGTAGGTTGCCCAAGCCGGAGTTTCTTCCGATACAGGAACCGAAAAGCAGCATGGGAAAGTACCGTCAATGTTAATAATAAAACTACGCAGCAGACGAACAGCCCGCGAGGAAAAATCTCATTACGACCAAAATAAAGCGCACCAAGTAAAATAAGGGCCGTGGCCACGATCGCAGACCAAGCAGCCCTTGCGCCGGTTCGTTCTCGAAAGAGCTCGTCGACATTGGTTACCTTATAATGTTCCGCCATGAATGCCCACACAAAGGCGCTGGCTAATATGAGTGAAAAATGCCCTTGAGGGGAATACTGGAGGGGACGACCGAGAGCCTCTACAAAGAAAGCCCACACCGGCCAACCGATCTGGAAAGCAAGAAAAGGCAGAAGATAGATCGTGAGTTTCAGAAACAGGCGGTACATCTTCAATCGAAGCAGCACATTTGCACCATCCGTTCATGGGCGCTCTTGGGGCAACCCCGTCGTTAAAGCCGTTCGTAACTTCGGGAAGAGATCAGTCCGAGAAAGAGAAACAAGCACGGTCGCGCCGCGACCGCATTAGCTAATCGAAGAGACCGTAGAGACTCAATTTCTTCTTAATGGCACGGGGGAAAATTCTTTCGTTTCGCCCCAACTGAATGGCGGCATATTTTCCGATATCCTTGATGATCGAAGATCCTGTACCGTGTGGCGTTCCCCTTTTGAGCAGCAGAGAGAGTTTGTCCTGGAATCCCCGCCAGCCATCGCTCCAGAGAGAAGCGCGTGACTGGTTGTTCCAGATGCCTAAGCGCTGGTACACGACGCCAATATCAAAGTACCGCCTCAATAGGATCTTCAATGGAAAATCATGCGAGTGGTAGACGGCCGCTTCTGGTTCGTAAACAATGCTCCAGCCGGAGTCCAGAATGCGCTTGGCGATTCCCACGTCCTCGAATACTTTGAGGTCGTCCGGAAACAGGGTGGCAGCCCAAACGCTTCTTCGGATGGCCGAGTTAGCGTTCGAAAAATGATAGTACTTATGGCCGAGGCCTGCACCATCCATCGGCATCTTAACGATTCTGCCCTCACCATACAGGGCCGCGAAAGCCGAACGGCGCTCCAATCCAGATTCCGGCTTTGGCAACTGGCGCCCGTAAACGGCCCCGACCGACGGCTCTTTGAAATCTCTCACCAATGCAGCCAGCCACAAGTTAGATGCGGGAATAGCATCCTGCGACAGAAAGACTAAGATTTCTCCCTTTGCGAGCCGGGCGGCGTAGTTTCGCGTGCGCGCGTGGTGGAACGTTTCCGCTGGAATCTGCTCCAGCCGAACTGGATAGCGCCGTACGATCTCGAGTGTCTTGTCCGTCGAACCCGAATCAATCACCAGCACTTCGACTTGCCCCACGTCCCTCTGAGAATAAACAGCGCCCAGGCAGGCGCCTATATCCTTTGCACCATTCTTCGTCGGGATTATGATAGAAATTTCGATCACGCTGATATTCCCTTACTTCAACCTGTGTTTTCTTTCCCAGTTTACACGCCGACGCGAGCGACTCTGGCCCAGCTTGGAGGCATGTTCTTCGCGACCTCGATTTGTTCGAAGACACTGCTTTCCCGCGCACCGTGTTTCTCAACCCATTGGGCCATCGCACGAACACCAGCCTCCAAGGATGTTTTTCCCGAGGTTCCAAACACAGCCTCAGCCTTGCTGTGGTCGGAGAACGCGATCTTCACTTCGTTCCGCGGCTCCAGGTGTATGGTTCGACATTCTTTACCCATCGCTTCAGCAACAGCCTGAGCAAGGTCGTTGACCGTATAGGGCACGTCTGCACCCACGTTAAATATCTGATTCTGCGCGGCCGGGTGATGCACGCACGCAGCAATAATAGGTGCAATATCATTCACATGAGTAAACGCACGCATTTGGGTTCCGTCCCCAAAAATTGTCATCGGCTCGCCTCGAAGCAACTGGTTCATGAAAATGCCCACCACATTACGGTAACGATCCCCAATGTTTTGCCTTTCGCCGTAGACGTTGTGCGGCCGAAAGATGATGTAGTTCAGACCGAACATTTCGTGGCTGACTTTGAGTTCTTGCTCAACGGCAAGTTTTGCAATTCCGTAAGAGTCCTCCGGGACTGGCGTCATTTTTTCTGTCATCGGTGACTGCCCTGCTCCATACACGGCGATCGAGGACGTAAACACCAAGCACTTCACCTCATAATTCACCGCAGCGTTTATTAGATTGACGGAACCGATTAAGTTGTTCCGATAGTTGAACCGCTTGATGAAATGACTGAGTCCCTCTGCAGCGTACGCGGCTAGGTGGTAGACATAACTAAAGCGATGTTTTGCGAAGAGATGATCAATGAGCTCCTCATCCAGGATGGAGCCCTTCACAAAAGTTGCCCCTTCTGGAATATTGTCGACAAATCCCCCGCTTAAGTCGTCCAAAACCAGGACCTGGTGGCCGAGCCTGAGAAGGTGTTCGGCCACATGCGACCCCATAAAGCCTGCTCCGCCCGTCACCAATGACACAGACATTTGGCTGCTCCCTTCGCTCTCTTTTGAATCGTCTTCATTTTCGCGATACTCATACTGATGTTCACGCCGTAGTTTCCGGTACTTATACGAGTGTGAATGTCAATTGATAAGCTGGCCCGAACTGGCCACAATACTTGCCCCAAGTCTCTTTGCTTGTTGAAAAGTGAGACGGTATGCTTAGCGAACCATATGATTGACAAACCGTCTCCACCTAAAAAGGATGTATCGAAGACAATTGTCTATGGCGCGTTTAAGGGTATGGGAGACCTGCTTTGCGCCTCTCCCGTCATTGCCTCCGAACTCGCCAAGGGACACACTGTCAAGCTATTGCTTTTTCCAGGGCCTGTTTTGCCCAATTTCGTCGAACTCGTCGACTTTGGCGCAAACCGAAACAATCTGCAGCCCATCCAACTACCCGTATCCGGCGGCTTAGCAGCACTCTTGTCCTTCATCAAGCAAATGGCGAGTTTCCGGGCAGACCTAATCTGGATTTCTCCTCACGCTTCGCGAGAGGCTTCCAGTTGGAAAATACCCCTATTCCTCTGGCTTGTGAAGATGCTCTGCTGGCCGCATGCCGTGCTTGCAGGAGCCTGGGACGAGCGTCTGTCCATTCTGTTCGATTTGAAAGTGCCTTTGGACCGCTCCCTTCCCCTCGCCGTGCGCGAGTGGGCAGCGTTTTCACGCCTCCACGCTCCTGCGGCGCAGACTTTTCCCGGTTTCGTGCCCTTTATCGAGAGGATACGATTTCATCGACAGAAATTGCCGTCTTTCGATTTATTGATTGCTCCCNNNCAAAAATCGTACTTGGCCTGTCCCCCATTATGTCTCGCTGGTTAGCATGATTCCCCCGAACTACCGAATTGCCGTGGTGGGACTTCCCAGCGACATCGAAAAAATGCGACAGGCCATTCCGCAGAATCGCCGGATTCAGTTTTTGACAGGAACACTCGAGGATGCAATTTGCGCTATCGCCCAGTCCAGAGTCATCTTAACCATGGACAGCGGCAACATGCACTTTGCGAACGCTCTGAATGTTCCTGGCATAGCACTCTTCGGAAAAGCTGATCCTGCGAGCATCATCCCCGAAAAAGGGAGCGTGCTACCGATTTACGAAAGAAAGTTTCCTTGCCAGCCGTGCGAAAGTGCGCATTGCTCGCAGCCCGAGGTCTATTGCATGAACTCCCTGCTTCCTGAAACAGTCGCGAAAGCCTTGATCCACGTGTTGGAAACTTCGCCACGGACATCCTGTAACTCTCTCAGCGCCGCAACAAGCTCGCAATAAGCTACAGGCAATTCGCTATTTCAATTTCCGACGACCGCTCTATTGGTCGACGCGATACGTAAGTCCGCCAGCGACTCTTTTCTCTGCCGCACCTGCGGTTCTTGCTCGATCAAATAATGCTGAAATTCTTCGAGCGTCACCGTCGCCGTTCCGTGTTTGCCCACCACGATTCCCGCCGTGATATTCGCCAGGTGCGCGGCCGTCTCTCGATCCGCACCCGAGGCAATCGCTGCAGCAAACGCCGCGATCGCGGTATCGCCTGCTCCCGTCACGTCGTAGACGATCCTCGCCTCCGTGGGAATATCCACGTGCCGCAGCCCAGATCCATTCACCTGGGGACCCGTCACTTCAAACAACGACATGCCTTCGCTGCCACGCGTCACCAGCAACGCTTCCAGCCCCAGACTCGCTGTCAATTGTCGCGCGGACCCTATCAGCCAGCATTTGCCATCCGCCGGTGTGCCCACCAACCTCGACAACTCCTTCAAGTTCGGCATCAGGATGCTGGCTCCTTTGTACTTCCGCGCCTTCGTATCCTTCGGGGCCACAATAACCGGCACCTTCGCTTCGCGTCCCGCTGCGAACGCCGCCTTCAGCACGCGCTCGCTCAACACTCCCTTCGAATAGTCCGAGCACAAGATCACCTGCGCCCCGCNCGGCTCTCTGGCGCACCTGCCTCACGATCTGCTCTTCGACTCTCCCACTGACCGCATGCGGCGACTCTTCATCGGCGCGGAATATCTGCTGCCCGTGTTCCATCGACACATACCGGATCTTGCGCGTTGACATCCGTCCCGCGTCGCGCGCGATTCCACTTCCATCCANGATTCCACTTCCATCCACTCCCAGCGCGCTCAGCCCCGCGAGGATTTGCTCTCCCGTTCCGTCTTCGCCCAGCACGCCAATCACTTGCACGCCCGCGCTCAGGCTCCGCAGATTTTTCACCACGTTCCCCGCACCGCCCAACGTCGCGTCGCGCCCCACCACGTTTAGGATCGGCACTGGCGCTTCCGGCGAAATCCGCTCCACGTGTCCGCGCCGGTACTCGTCCAGCATCAGGTCGCCCACGACCAGCACCTGACACTTCCCAAATGTCTCGAGCCACCTCGCTCGCGATGTCACGCTCGCGCCTCCNCGCCTCCCTATTCCTATAAGTTGGGCCAACACCTTTCGTACTAACTCTTGCTCTTAATGCGTCGGGAACACTCGCTACAAGCCCTGCGAACAAAAACAGCGGCACGTAGAAAAATCGATTTAAGAGAATCGGTTGCAGATTGGAGCCGACGAACAACAACAAATACACACTGATCCCCAGCTTCAAAGCCCTCACCATATCGTCGGATGGATTCGTTCTCAAAGTCTGTAGCATCCGCCTGACTGGCAGAATAAAGAGCAGCGCGTAACCGATAGCTCCTAAGATTCCCATGGCATACCAATACTGCAAGAAATTGTTGTGGGCAGGCATGAACTGGTTGTCCTGCGGAATATAGACCGTCCCCGCCTCACCGAAACGGTCCATACCCCAACCCCAGAATGGCTTTTGATAAATTTCCGTAAGCGCGACCGCCGCCATTAGGAGCCGGCCGGAGTTTTCAGTGTCCTCCGCACTCGTCTTGCTTAATCGCTCTGTGTATGATGCGACCAGGTCTGGCGCCAGATAAGTAACGCTGACCAATACCATGGAGAGACAAATCAGGCCAATGCAGACACGCACAATCACGCGCCGATTCCATGGACGCCAAAGCGTTAAGACGAGCACTCCCGGAATAAGAGAAGCAATGAAGTTTCGGGAGCCACTAACCAGCCCTCCAAGCGTACAAACGAGAATCTGCAGGTACAGCCAATAGCGGAGATGCGCTTTTGCTTCCAAACGCAGCAGCCCCAATGCGATCAACAGCGCTAGCGCGGACGTGAGTCCCAGGATAGTGGGATGTCCGGCGAGACCGCCAAATCGCTCGCTCTCTTGAAATAAATCTGTCGGCCAATAAGGGTTAATCGCAAAGATTTTCGCGATGCCAGGGGATATCCACGCCGAGAGAGTGGCGACGAGACAACTAAACGACACCCCAGCGACCAAGAACAACAGGTTCTTACGGATATTCTTCGAGTGGGCAACGGCGAGCGGCGCGAACAGCGCAAACAGAACGAAAATCCGCGCCCCTGCGCCGTCTCTTAACCCCCCTGACAGCAACGCTCCGCATAGAATCACCGCGCTAGCCGCAAGGACTCCGGATCCCCTTGAGTTCAGCGAACGCCGTTCCCGGTTGAACAAAAGCAGTAGAAGGGATAAGAAGAAAAAGTAGTCCGCCACCAGAACTCCATCGGGACGGATTTGATCGAAGGTCATCGTGGCAAGACCCACGCGGAACATGAACGCAGAGAAAAGAAAGAGCGAATTTTTCCCCTCGATGCCTGCTTGGCTTGCCAACATCAACGCGCTCCAACACCGTAACCGAAAGTGAGCAACTCGATTTCCCGAGGAAGCCGAAGAGATGCCGGACTGTCACGCGCTAATGTCGGCTGCCCTTACGCCAGTCCATACAGCTCGAACTCTTTTCCAATCCCCCATCAGCGCCCTCTTTGCTATACGGAGGGCAATCCCAACCCAAGCCGAGAAAAATGGGACAGGAGCATGCTTGTGGAAAAACCGAACAGCCGACCGGTTGAATTGAGTGTCCAGTCTTTCGCTTTTCTTACCCATCGTGGCCGTCTCCTTGTGCCAAATCTTGGAATTCCCGGCCACGGCCAGCCGCCATCCAGCTTTCCTCAGGCGAAAACAATAGTCAGTATCCTCCCAGTAGATGAAAAAACCTTCATCCAGCAGCCCAATGGATTCGAGAACCGCCCGGCGCACAAGCAGGCTGGCCCCAGTCACGAAGTCAAGCCGCTCATCATTTACAGGATTGATGAAATGTCCGCCACGACCCAACCAGAAGTTAATGTAACCGCCGCCCCATGCTTGCAGCCGGCGCGGTTCCTCTGAATAATAGATTGCCGAACCAACCGCCCCAATTTTGGGATCCGTTTCGGCTTTTTCCACCATGGCGCGCAGCGCCTTTGGGTCCACGATTGTGTCGTTGTTCAGAATCCAAACATAGTCCGCGCCCCGCTCCAAAGCAGCTCGAATTCCTCGGTTATTTCCTCCCGTAAAGCCGAGGTTCTTTTCCAGCTCCATGATCTCCACTTCCGGGAAGCGCTCTCGAATGCGCTGCAATGAATCGTCGATGGATCCGTTATCCACCACAATCACGGTCCAATCGTCGTAGTCCAAGTATTGCAGTGACGCCAAACACTCAGTCGTGAATTTCCAGTTGTTCCAATTGAGAAGCACGATATAAACACGCTTTGTCTCGTCGTTCAATGCTTCCCTCCCTTCGTGGACCCTTCCGTACCTCTGGAAATCCGTCTGCAATGGACCGTGCTCACTCAATGGACGAATCATGGCTTGACCAAATAAAACGCGGCCGCATCGCCCCGCCCTTCAGCGTTTAGCTTGGCAGCCTGCAACCGGAAGTTTCGCAACTGCGACTTTGAAAACATGGTCTCCGGAATCGATGTCCCTAGAGAGACTAGAGGCACATTTCGAGAGTAGAGTTCGCTAGCCCAGAATTGAAATTCGCTCGAATCGTAACTCAACCCAAGCACGTCGAACCCCGCTGCCCGGGCAAGTAGCCGAAAGCTAGCTTCGCTGTGAAGAAAGAAATGGCGGGGGGCATCGATTTGCGCCCAGTTAACGCCGTAGTGTTGCCAAGCCCATCCAATCACCGGGATTCGAATCAAGCAACGGCCGCCACGAGCCAACAAATCCATGGTTGTCTGCAACACTTTGGCAGGATCAGGCATATGCTCGAACGAATGATGGAACATGATTAAGTCCCAGGTTGTTCCCGCGAGATCCCCCAGCACACCCTTGACTAACCTGACGCCGTTCCCAAAATCGATTGGCTGTGAGATAAATCGATCAACTCCCAGCAAATGCCTGTAGCCCAATTCCTTGAGATCCATCAAGAGACTGCCTGGCCCGCAGCCAACATCCAGAATGCGCGCTTCATGGCTCGGCGCGATGCGAGCAATCGCCTTGAGATGGAGCTGGGNTGTCATATCGGCGTGCCAGGAATCGAGCCAACCAGCCCGCACCTTCGAAAAAGCCCTGGTTTCGCCGCTTGCGGACGTAGTGCTTGATAAATTCAGGAACTATGCTTGGCGTTTGATTCGTTTGAAAAACAGGGTAGTTGGACGGATAGTAGCGCCCCATGTCCGCAGGCGGATCCAGTAACTGCAAACATCCACATGCGTTGCATTCCAAGTATTGGAACACGTCGAGAAAACCAAGCATCATTTCTCGCACGGAGTAAGTCTTATTCCCAGTTTTGTTCTGGCAGATCTCGCACGCGCGGCCAGAAGTCGCCTGGTTCTGAATTGTGGGCAGCGACAGTCTTGTGGCGCTGTTCAATCTAGACCCCTGTCAGGCGGCCGCCTGAGGCTGCGCCCGAGATAGCAATTTCCATGTTATCTTCACCTCCGAATAGCAAGTGAAAACCAAGACGCCACCAACCAGCGCGTAGTAGAGGAGGATTCGCAGGCCAATATTCTCAGCGTATCTGAATGCCACGCCGTAGCTGAGGGCCGACCATACGAACACGGAGATAAGTCGCAAATGGTCTATCCAACTCTGCCCCGTGATTTCCTTCAAGGTCCACTGGTTGGCGAACCACCAGAGCAAGAGCGCGCCGACTTGCCCGATGGCTAT
>OCOJ01043816.1_pt1 | contig 11174 bp, 10 predicted proteins | sample 1539251 | NCBI WGS metagenome assembly OCOJ01 (sample SAMN01911457, study PRJEB22624) | soil metagenome | biome: Soil | place: Malaysia | collected 2012-04-30 | depth RA_metagenome m
TGCGGGAAATCCGCACGTCCGGTTCGATGAGCGGGAAGGGGAAACGGAGCCTCTATTGGCCACCGCGTCCCTCCTCGACTCTACCCAGCATCGGAACTGACGCCCGCTGTAGCGCGGGGCATCCGCGCCTCGCGGCTCTTCTCTAACGCAAATTCAACGGAACAAACCGCAGGGCTCTAAGGCACGGTGCGCCGCAGTGACTTTGCCGGCTGGAGCGTGCCGGCCGCTCGGAATGCAGGTTGGAACGCCCTGCGCTACAAGCGTGTGAGAAATTGCCGCGAAAGCCGTGTCCGGACGGGATCGGACTCTGATGCAGCCAGCAGTTCGGATGCGGCCAGTGTCCCGGGGTATCGCGCGCTGCCGGGAGCGCCCCGGCGGAATTCCCAGGGCGTTCACGATTCGAAACCAATGCCTTGGTCCGACGGAGAAGTCTGTAGCCCTGTTCCGCGCTGCTGCGTATACTCCGGTCTGCCCAGTCAAATCGCCCTGGGGGGATCAGGATGCCCGGAAAGAAAAAGAACGTGCTGACGCTGCACATGATGACGCAGAAACTTCCCAACAGGTTCTGTCCGCATTGCGGCGTGGTGGTCCCGCCGGAGACGAAATGCATTCCCAGCCCCACACATGAAGACGTGCAGTATCATGTGAACTGCTTCTACGCGATGGCCCAGCGGCTGGGCTGCCGGCTGGAAGTGGCATAGTCCCCGGGCCGGGGGAGCCGGGAGCTCAGAATCGCACTGCCGTTGTCGCCGGCGGCGCGCGTTCTGCTGCGCCGGCAGCCGTACCGCGGGAGGAGCTCCACCGTCCGCCAGGAATGAGGAAATCATGCTGCAACACATCCGCTGGAACGACCAAGAAGCCGAGCAGGTGAATCCCACATTTCGCCGCCAGATGGTGGTGGGGGACCAGCTCATGATGGCGCGCATTCATCTGGCCAAAGGCTCGCACGTGCCCAGGCACAGCCATGTAAACGAGCAGGTCACGTACATCCTGGAGGGCGCGCTGAAGTTCGCCATTGACGGCCGCGAGATTGTGGTTCGCGCGGGCGAGGTGCTGACCATCCCTTCCAACATGCCGCACGAAGCGTGGGCCGTGGAAGACACCATTGACCTGGATGTATTCACGCCCCCGCGCGCCGACTGGCTGGGAAAGACCGACACCTACCTGCGCGGTCAGAAGCAGGGCCGGGCATGAACCCTTGGCGGGCGCGCGTCATCCAATAAGGCGCACCGGCAGAGAGGATGGAATCCATGCATACAGCCAACACTTCGCATGCGGAAAAAGCCATGTTCGGCGCAGGCTGCTTCTGGGGTGTGGAGGCCGCGTTCCGGCGCCTGCCTGGAGTGACGCAGACCACGGTTGGCTACTCCGGCGGAAACTTCAAGAATCCCACGTATGAGGATGTCTGTTCTCACCGCACCGGCCACGCGGAAGTTGTGCTCGTGGAATTCGATCCCACGAAGGTGAGCTACGATCAGTTGCTCGACGTGTTCTGGGCCAACCACGACCCGACGCAGGTGAACCGCCAGGGGCCGGACTACGGCACACAATACCGCACCGCCATTTTCTACTTCACGCCGGAGCAGGAAGCGGCGGCCCGAGCCTCCAAGCAGCGCCTGGAAGCCAGCGGAAAACTCCGGCGGCCTATTGCCACGGAGATCACCCCGGCCTCCGAATTCTGGCGCGCCGAGGAGTATCACCAGCAATACCTGGAAAAGCGCGGCATCGCCAGTTGCCACATTTAGCGAATCTCTCTGCGCGTTAGCGCACGGCTTTGCCCGGCGCTACATCATCGGGCTTCTTCCGGCTGCGGCTTTGAAACTGCCCCCGGCCTCGCGTGTTACATTGTGATGAGACGCATGGCCTTTACCGCGACATCCTGGCAAAAGCCGAAGTCCTTCCGCTGGCTCGACGCGCTGCTGCTGCTTTTCCTGGGCGGCCTGGCGGTGGCCGAACCCGTCGCCGAGCCCCACAAGCAGCTCATACTTCTGGCCATCGCCATTGCCCAGTGGCTGGAAGGCCGCCTGGTCGCGTGGAAGCCGGTGCGCGGCGCCGGGTACAGCGTGCTCATCAAGATCCTGCTAGCCACGCTTCTGGTCGGCCACACCGGGGAGATGGGCATCGAGAGCAGCTACTATCCCATCTACTACCTGCCGGTGATGACCGCGGCGATTTATTTCGGCCCGATAGGGACCCTGCTCTGGACCACTTTGGCGGGCGCTGCCTATTGCTCCTACTTATATCCCGCCCTTCAGTTCTACGAACTGTCTCCCGGAGCGGAAACAGAGCTGGGCTTGCGCATCCTCTTCTTCTATCTGGCCGGTCTGGTAGTGAACCGCTTCGCTGTCGAGCGCCGCCGCCAGACGGAAAGTTACAAGCGCCTCGCCGCGGAGCTGGCGGAAACGAATCTGCAACTCGAACAGGCGCAGGAGGAAGCGCGGCGCTCGGAACGCCTGGCCGCTCTGGGACAGCTCTCCGCCGGGCTGGCGCACGAAATCCGCAACCCCCTGGGCATCATCAAAGGCTCGGCGGAAATGCTGAACAAGAACCTGGCCTCCTCCGATCCGCTTTCGAGCGAGTTGGCGGGCTACATTTCCGGCGAGGTGAACCGGCTGAACGGTCTGGTGGCGCGCTTTCTGGATTTTGCCCGCCCGTTGCGGCTGGAGCGTCATGCGGCGGACGCCGCGCCGCTGGTTGAGCGCGCGCTCAAGACCGCGCAAGAGTCGCACCCCGGATTCGCGGTGCGCATCGAGCGCAAGTTCCGCGCGGATACGCCGCGCCTCCTGCTGGATGAGGCCCTGGCCGAACAAGTTTTCACCAATCTGGCGGCGAACGCCATCGAAGCCATGGGCCAGGCCGGTGGAACTCTCCATGTTTCCATCGCCCCGGCGGAATTCGAAGGGCGCCGCGGGGCGGAAATCGAATTCCGCGACACCGGTCCGGGCGTTCCGGAACCGATGCGCGAGCAGGTGTTCAATCCTTTTGTGACCACCAAGAAGACGGGCGTGGGGCTGGGCCTTTCCATCGTGTCGAAGATCATGGACCAGCATGGGGGCACGATTCACCTGGAAACACCGGCCGCGGGGGGCGCCTCGTTCCGCGTGTTTTTCCCCACGGCCGAGGGCGCGGGAGCGCAGCCCGAAGCCGCGGAAGCGCGAGCCCCCGAAGCGGCCAGGACGACAGGATGAGACCCGCCATCCTGATTGTCGAAGATGAGGCGCGCATGCGCCGCCTGCTCGAGCTGAGCCTGGCCGAAGAAGGCTATGCCACGTATTCCGCGGAGACCGCCGAGGCGGGAATCAAATTTCTCGAGCGCGAGTCCGCGGACCTGGCGCTCACGGACCTGAAGCTGCCCGGCCGGAGCGGCCTCGAGTTCCTGTCCGAGGCGCGCCGGCTGCATCCCGGTCTCTCGGTGATCGTGATGACCGCGTACGGCACGGTGGAGAGCGCTGTGGAAGCCATGCGCGCCGGCGCCTGCGACTACGTCCTGAAGCCTTTCTCGCTGGATGAAATCAAGCTGGTGGTTCACCGCGAGCTGGACGTGCTCCGCCTGCGCCGCGAAAACCGTGACCTGCGCGAAGCCCTGGGCCAGCGCTACGACGTTCCCGGAATCATCGCGCACAGCCCGAAGATGCAGGAGGTGCTCGGCATGGTGGAGCGCGTGGCGCAGACCAATTCCACGGTGCTGATCTGTGGCGAGAGCGGCGTTGGGAAAGATCTGATCGCGCGCGCCATCCACCAGCGCTCGCGCCGCGCCTCGGGTCCGTTCATCAAGATGAACAGCGCCGCCATCCCCGAAACGCTCCTGGAAAGCGAGCTTTTCGGCTATGACAAGGGCGCCTTCACCGGCGCGGTGGGCAACAAGCCCGGAAAATTCGAGCTTGCGGACGGGGGAACACTTTTCCTTGATGAAATTGGAGACGTGCCCCCGGCCATCCAGGTAAAGCTGCTGCGCGTTTTGCAGGAGCGCGAATTCGAGCGGCTGGGCGGCACCCGCACCATCAAGGTGGACGTGCGCCTGGTGGCCGCCACCAACCGCGACCTGCGCGCCGCGCTCGAGGAAGGCACTTTCCGCGAGGATCTTTATTACCGGCTGAACGTGGTGCCCATCAACATCCCGTCGCTGCGCGAGCACAAAGAAGATATCCCCGCGCTCGCTGATTTGTTTTTGCAGAAGTACGCGGCGTCTTCCGGGAAGAAGATCGAAAGCATCAGCCCTGCGGCGCTCGAGCGCCTGACGAGATTTTACTGGCCCGGCAACGTCCGCGAGCTGGAGAACGTGATCGAGCGCGCCGTCGCGCTTTCACCCGGGCCGGTCATCCAGCCCGGTGACATCATGCTCGATGAACCTGCCACCGTCCCAGGTGGATCAGCGTCCGCCGAAGGCGCGTTTCTTCCCGAAGGCATGACGCTCGAGCAGTGGGAAGATGGGATGATCCGCGAGGCCATGCGCCGCGCGAGCGGCAACAAGAGCCAGGCCGCGCGCTTGCTTGGCCTCTCCCGCAACGCCTTGCGCTACCGCCTCTCCAAGCTCGGCTTCGCCGAAGAGCCGGATGCCTGACGTAAATCTTGATAGCCACGGTAAGTGGTTTTCCGGCCGTGGGCACGTTCCGGATCGGTTCCATAGCGATCGCGCCTGAATGTCTCCGAACGATCCCACCGTCAGTCCCGAAGATTCGGGATGCACAGACCGTGGCTACCTCTTCGGTTCCGCTGCGGGAGCGATCGGCGGGATGCCGCCCTTTTGGATTAATTCGTTGAGCGCCGCCAGGTCTTTGGACTGCGCCTCGCGCCACGCGCTGAGCTGCACGTTCAGCCGGTTCAGCAGCTCCGCGTACACCTCACCGCTCTGCTTGGTGGGAGCCGTGTCCGCGCTCTCCACGGTTTCCTGCAAGGCCACCAGTTGGTCCGCCGTCTGGATGGGATAGTTCAATGGATCTTCGTTGCTCTTCGAGCGCGGCTCGACGATTTTCCCTTCGATCCCGCTCATCTTCTTGAGCAACGCGTCCGCGGCCTCCACCACCGGCTTGGCCTTTTCGTCGCCCGCCAGGCGCTTCTTGAGCGCTTCCACCTGCGCGCGCACGCTGCGGATTTCGTTCACCGCGCGGTGGCCCTCGCTGATGGAATCGCGGATCCGCGTGGCCATCTCAAACTGCCGGGCGTAGTCCTCCGCCGATGTGTTGATGCGCGGGTCCCGGACCACCTCGAGGGGCGCCGTGGATGACTGCCCGCCCGCGGTGAGCTTTACCTGGTAATTGCCCGGAGGCACAGTGACCCCCTGCAGTCTGCCGCCCCAGCGCACAATCCCTGGAACATCCACCGGCTTATCCGTGCGCAGGTCCCACACGAATTTGTTGATGCCTTTTTCGGTGGGCAAGGTATCGCCCGCCCCGCGCAGTTGCGGAAACTCCTCCTCTTCCGCGGCCTGCGCTTCTTTCTTGCTGGAGAACTTCCTCACAATCTTGCCCTGTGCGTCCGTAATCTCCATCGAAATCGGATCCTTCGGTTTGTCCTTCAGCGAATAGTAAATCACCGCGCCCGCGGGGGGATTCTGTCCCACGGGAATTCCCGAAGTGATGAAGAAGCCAGGCCCCTGGAAGCGGATGGCCGTGGCCGGCTGGAAGAGGTGTGCGTCAGCTCCCTGGCTTGCGGCGCTCATCTGCCGGAGGGGAGAAATATCATCCAGCGACCAGAACGCCCTGCCGTGCGTGGCCACGATCAGGTCGTCGCCTTTGACCACCAGGTCGTGAATCGGCGTTTCCGGCAGATTCAGGCGCAGCGCCTGCCAGCGCCCGCCGTCGTCGAAAGAGACGTAGATACCCGTCTCGGTCCCGGCAAAGAGCAAACCCTTGTGCTTCGGGTCTTCCTTGACCGCGTGGGCATAGGCGGTCTCCGGAATTCCGGAGGTGATTTTCTTCCACGTCTTCCCATAGTCCTCCGTCTTGAAAATGTACGGCCGGTAGTCATCCAGTTTGTGCCGGTCAATGGCCACGTACGCCGTACCCCCCGCGTGCGGCGAGGCAGCAATCAGGCTCACCAGGCTCCACTCGCCGAATTCCTTCGAGGTCACGTTCGTCCAGTGCGCGCCGCCGTCGCGGGTCACGTGCACCAGGCCGTCGTCCGTCCCCGCCCAGAGCACGCCCTTCTCGACTGGCGATTCGTCGATGGTGAACACCGTGTCGTAATACTCCACGCTGGTATTGTCTTTCGTGAGCGGCCCGCCGGAGGATTGCTGCTTGGACTTGTCGTTGCGCGTCAGGTCCGGGGAAATGGCCGTCCAGGACATTCCATTGTCCGTGGTTTTGAACACGGCTTCCCCGCCGTGATACAGGACGTTTGGATCATGCGGCGAAATCAGAATCGGCGCGGTCCACTGGAATCGGTGAATGAGATCCGCGTCGCCCGCGCCCATGGGATTGAGCGGCCAGGAGGAAATGTCCTGTTCCTGCCCGGACTTTTTGTCATAGCGCGTGAGCAGCCCGTCGTAGGAACCCGCGTACACGATGTTTGAATTGCGCGGGTCCGGCACCACCCAGCCCGATTCCCCCCCGCCCACCGCATACCAATCCGGCCGGTCGATGATCCCGTGGTCCGAGCGTGTGGCGATGGCCACGGTGGAGTTGTCCTGCTGCGCGCCGTAGACGTGATACGGAAAATCATTGTCCGCGGCCACGTGATAGAACTGCGCGGTCGGCTGGTTGTACTGCGTGGACCAGCTCTTTCCCCAGTCGTGGGAAACCGTGGCCCCGCCATCGTTCCCATTGATCATCCACGCGGGGTTGGTGGGATCAATCCACAGCCCGTGATTGTCTCCGTGCGGCGAGCGCACGAAGTTGAAGGCTTTGCCGCCGTCCGTCGAGCGGTACACCGCGGTGTTCAGCACGTACACGGTGTCCACGTTTTTGGGGTCCGCGAAAATGTGATGAAAATACCAGGCGCGCTGCGTGAAGCGGTGGTCCGGATTGATCAGGTGCCAGCTCTCGCCGCCGTCGTCGCTGCGGTAGATTCCGCCCTTTTCCGCTTCGATGATCGCGTACACCCGGTTGCCGTCTGCTCCGGAGACGCTCACGCCGATTCTGCCCAGCACGCCCTCGGGCAGCCCGTGGCCTTCCAGGCGCTTCCAGGTGTCTCCGCCGTCGGAGGACTTGTAGAGCCCGCTGCCCGGCCCGCCGCTGGTCATGCCCCAGGGAGTGCGGTTCGCTTCCCACAGCGCGGCGTACAGAATGTGGGCATTGCGCGGATCGAAGGTCAGGTCAATCGCGCCGGTCTTGCTGTCTTTGTAGAGCACGCGTGACCAGTTCTTCCCGCCATCGGTGGAGCGGTAAACGCCGCGCATTTCGTTGGTTCCGTAAGCGTGGCCAAACGCCGCCACGTACACCACGTCGGGGTTCGTGGGGTGCACCAGAATCGCCGCGATGTGCTGCGAATCCTCCAGGCCGATGCGCGCCCAGGTCTTGCCCGCGTCCACGGATTTGTACATTCCGTCGCCGAAGGAAATGTTTCCGCGGATGCAGGATTCACCCGTGCCCACGTAGATGACGTTCGGGTCCGAGGGCGCCACGGCAATGGCCCCCACGGACATGATCCCCGTCTTGTCCGTGAGCGGCGTCCACGTCCAGCCGCCGTTGGTGGTCTTCCAGACGCCGCCGGCCACGGCTCCGAAGTAGTAGGTATTGGGATCTCCAGGCACGCCGGCCACGGCCAGCGCGCGCCCGCCCCGGAACGGCCCGATTTGCCTCCACTGCATGCCTTTCATCGCGTCGGAATCGACGGTTTGCGCCGGAAGCGCGCTGCCACAGAGCATGGCGCCCAGGAAAAGCACGAGAGAATTGACGACTCTTGCGTTCTTGCGATGGATCATTGCGTTCCCCCTGATGGAATGAGCGGGCAGGATTCTACTGCAATCCTCAGCGGTTGGCGCTTCGATTTTCTCTTCTCCCCTTCCCGGAGCGCTCCGTGCTCGCTGTGAACTTTGCGTTCAGTTTTTTCCCTCCTGGTTTTCCTCCTGCCGCACACTGGAGGTGCGCCGGAGCCGAGGGGCCTATGGAAAATCTGAAAAAACTGCGCCAGGAAACGCCTGGGTGCTCGAGCGTGAACCACCTGAACAACGCCGGCGCTGCGCTGATGCCCCAGAGCGTTTTCTGGGCCATCAGCGCCCACCTCGAAAAGGAGGCAAATTACGGCGCATACGAAAGCGCGGACGATGCCGCCGCGGAAATCCAGGCGGCGTATGCACATGTGGCCAAGCTGGTGGGCGCGCAGCCGCGCAATATCGCCATCGTGGAGAACGCCACGGTGGCCTTCTTCCAGGCCCTGTCGGCGTTTGATTTCCAGCCCGGCGACGTGATTCTCACCACGCGCAACGATTACATCTCCAATCAGCTCGCTTATCTTTCCCTGGCCAAACGCCGCGGCGTCCAGATCAAGCGCGCCGCCGATCTAGCCGAAGGCGGCGTGGATCCGCAATCCGTGCGCGAAATCCTGCGCGCCGGAAAAATCCGTCTGCTGGCCGTCACCTGGGTGCCCACCAACTCCGGCTTGATCCAGCCGGTGGAAGCGCTCGGCGCCATGGCCCAGGAAGCCGGCGTGCCCTATCTGATCGATGCCTGCCAGGCCGTGGGGCAGATTCCCATCGACGTGGCCCGCCTGCGCTGCGATTACCTGAGCGCCACCGGGCGTAAATTCCTGCGCGGACCGCGCGGCATCGGCTTTCTGTACGTGTCGGACCGCGCGCTCCACCGCGGCGAATTTCCGCTGCACGTGGATATGCGCGGCGCGGAGTGGAAATCAGCGGATGAATTTGCGCTGCTCCCGGATGCCCGCCGTTTCGAAAACTGGGAATTTGCTTACGCCCTGGTGCTGGGCCTGGGAGAAGCCGCGCGCTACGCCCTGGCGGTGGGAGTGGAGCAAGGCGGCACGCGCGCCCGCCAGTTGGCTTCGCAACTCCGCGCGAAGCTGAAGAACGTGCCCGGCTGCCGCGTGCTCGACTGGGGCACGAAGCTCGCCGCGCTTGTTACCGTGGATGTGGCCGGCCACGCCCCTGCGGATCTGGTGGCGCTCTTGCGCAAGCAGAAAATCAATACCTCGGCCTCGCTCCGCGCCTACGCGGTAATCGATATGGACCAGAAGCAAGCCTCCGGCGCACTGCGCATCTCCCCGCATTACTACAACACCGAGGAAGAAATCGCCGCCGTCGTTGATGCCCTGGCTGCCTTGAAGCGGTAAGGGCGCCGATTACTTGGCTTCCTGACCCTGACCCATTCACCGTCCGGTGGGTCCTCGGAATTGAACTAGTGAGGTACTTCAGATACTAAGGGACCTTCCAGCGAGTTCAATCTGCCGAGCTGAGAAGCGACGGTACGCTAACGGTCAAAGCGCATAACGGCTCTTCCCCAAATCGCGGCACGCTGTCTGGCCTCATCTGCGATTTCGGACAGGCCTCGCCCCTCTGTGCGACCTTTTCGACCTCTCCCCGCGGTACTTAAGCCCCCAAGTCCAAAGAAGTCCCCGGCACCCCGCCTCGAAGCCCCTCGTGAAGTCCACCATCTGCAGGTTTTCGAGCGTCCAGGAAAGACGGCCCCAGTCGCACTGCACATAAAGTACGGGCACAATCCTGTCGCTGTAGCGCCTTTTCCGCAGCGCGTAGAGCAACTCGCGCTTCACCCAGAGAGATCGCAATGCGCTCGGCGAGAGGATCACCACAAACCAGTCGCAACGTGCGAGCGCATTTCCAATCTCATCATGCCATTGTGTGGCTGCTGCGATGTGGCGCTTGCTGTACCAGTAGCGAATGCCCACCGCTCTAAGAATGTTCTCAAGCTTGTTAACGAAACCGCGGTCTTTGCTGGAATGTGAAAGGAAGACTTCCTTCGGTCTGGCGGCGCGGCGGCGGCCCATGAGCGGTTGCCTAGGCCTCGCGTAAAACCTTTGATAATCTGGCTGTTCTTATCCTGCCCGCTTGGGATGCCCGCAACCTGGCGACGATTGAACTGATAACGTTTCCAACGCCCTTGCTCGCATCCAGGACCTTCAGCTTCGTGAGAATCCAAGGGATATCGCTCGTCCTCCGGGCGAGCACGGGAAAAAGCCGCCCTTCTTTCTTCGGGTCGCCGATGGTAAATTGGATTTCCTGCTGTACTAGTTCGGATTTCACGGCATCGGGAGACAGAATCACGACTACAGCATCCGCCATCTTCAAGGCGTCCCCGACCTTCCGCGCCCAGTTTTCCCCTGGAAAGACTTCCCGCGCCGGGTCCCAAACGTCGAAGCCTTTCCCTGAGAGCTGTTCGCCCAGCCTGCGCGCCAGCTCTTGGTCCGCGCGCTCGTAGCTCAGAAAGATATGCATTCACTGCTAGCTTAGTCCGCCATTTAACCCCCGTCAACGAGCCTCTCCGGACCAACCGGCATGGCGGAAATAGCGCAAGGTGAAGCCATTTGCCTAGGAAGGTGACTCGCAGGATGGGGTCCGGAATTGGTTTGCGCTTCGGCCCGACCTCTAAAGGCTTAGAGCACAGTGGCGCGTGGTCCCGAATCCCGAGGCTTCGGGATCGGGAGTGGCTAGCGGCGAGCCCCGACCCGATCCAAAAAGGTCACCCCTGTGAACTGGGAATCACTATGTGTTTGCGCTTCGGCACGACTTCCACCGGAATCACGCTCAATTTTGTATGCAGGCGCGTGCGGCGGCGGATGGGCCACCAGTCATACAGATAAATCTGCATGGGACGCCACATGGCCACCCAGCCGGCAATGGTCAGGCCCTCGCGCACCACGCCGGCCCAGGTGTCCGTGGAGCTGCCCGCCAGAGTCTTGATGACCACCAGGCAGGCGGCCAAAAACACCAGGCCGATCACCAGGCTGGTGCGGCCCTGCTGCATCAATCCCCGGAACTCAAGATCGTCCTGGCGCGCGCGGTAGGCGAAATAGTTGTGCACCGCGTCGCGGATTAACGCCGTGGGATCTTCCGCCGGCCACTGCTCCAGGTGCACGCGCAAGGTGAGCTCGGCGTCCGCGGGAAACTCCTGCGCCCAGCTCTCGATGAACGCCTCGGCATTGGGGTCCAGATCGCGCTCGCGGAAGGGCGAAGGGTCCATGGAATTGAAGAGCTGCCGCGGCTCGCGCACCTCCAGCTCGATCGTGCGGGAGAGTTTTTCATCGTCCGCCGCCTGCGCGTTGCT
>OCOJ01003517.1_pt3 | contig 11169 bp, 12 predicted proteins | sample 1539251 | NCBI WGS metagenome assembly OCOJ01 (sample SAMN01911457, study PRJEB22624) | soil metagenome | biome: Soil | place: Malaysia | collected 2012-04-30 | depth RA_metagenome m
CCCTTGAGGGCGGTCTCGAGATTGCCCTTGCGCCTTTCGGCGTTGGTCTTTATCGCTATCTCGTACTTCCACTTGTTCTTCAGCAGGAGCTGATCGATGTCTTCCCTCTCCGGGTGAAGGATCCCCTTGCTATCCAGCATTATGATATCGCCGGGGTCGCTGCCGGCCTGGATCAGAAGCCTGGCTGCGGCGATGTTGGCGGCTCCCGCGCCGAAGAGCACAATCTTCGTGCCCTTGAGCTCCCGGTCCGTGACCTTCAGCGCGTTGTAGAGCGCCGCCAGGATGACACCCGCCGTGCCCTGCTGGTCGTCNGCTTGGATCAGAAGCCTGGCTGCGGCGATGTTGGCAGCTCCAGCGCCGAAGAGCACAATCTTCGTGCCCTTGAGCCCCCGGTCCGTCACCTTCAACGCGTTGTAGAGCGCCGCCAGGATGACACCCGCAGTGCCCTGCTGGTCGTCATGCCAGACCGGTATCTGCATCTCGGCCCTCAGCCTGTCCAGGACGTCGAAGCACTTCGGGGACTCGATGTCCTCGAGGTTTACGCCTCCGAGCGAAGGTTCGAGGGCCTTCACGGTTGCGATTATCTCTTCACCGCTGGACGCCCTGATGGGCAGGGCGTGGGCGTCCACGCCGCCCAGAAACTTGTAGATGAGGGCCTTCCCCTCCATGACCGGGAGCGACGCTTCGGGACCGAGGTTGCCTAGCCCCAGCACCCTTGTGCCGTCGCTGATTATCGCTATCGTGTTCCACCTGTTTGTGTACTCGAAGGAGAGCTCCACGTCGTCTCGGATTGCCGTAGACACAGCGCCCACGCCGGGGGTGTACCAGATCGAGAAGTCCTGGAGGGAGTGCACGGGAACCTTGGGTGCTACGCCCATCTTTCCGCCGTAGAATTGTGAGTAAGCAATAGCCTTCCTGGAGGCATCCGAGCTGCCGCTTTTCCGTTTCAAGCACTTTCGCCCGAGGTAGCCCACTATTTGAACTGCGAGATTCTTCTCATCCGCGGAGACCGCTGGTGCGACTCGCTCTTGGAAGGCTTCGTAACTAGGTTCGGGTCCGCGCCGGTTCTTCAGGAGTCAGAATTCGGGCCTGTACCTGCTGAGCAACAGGGAATTCCCCACAACCGTGACGGAGCTCAACGCCATGGCTGCAGCCGCCAGGAAGGGCAAGACGCCGTAGACGCCGGCGCCGAGGAAGGGCACAAGCAAACCGGCGGCCACTGGAATCAGGCAGGCGTTGTACGCGAAAGCCCAGAAGAGATTCTGCTTGATCTTTGAGAGCGTCTTCCTGCTCAGGTCTATGGCGGCGGGCACGTTGAGCAGGTCGTCTTTGATCAGCACGATGCCGCCTGTCTCCCGTGCTACATCCGTTCCGCTTCCGATGGCAATTCCGACATCAGCCTTCGCCAGAGCAGGAGCGTCGTTGATTCCGTCACCCACCATGGCAACAACTCTTCCCTCGGCGCGAAGCGAGTCGACCACCTCCTCCTTCATCTGAGGGGTAACCTCCGACATGTGTCTGTCGATCCCCAGGTCGGATGCGACCGCGGAGGCGGTTCGCTCGTTGTCCCCCGTGAGCATGACCACCTCGATGCCCATGCTCTTCAACGCCCGGATCGCCCTGGGCGCGGAGGGCTTTACCGAGTCCGCCGCAGCGATAATCCCCTCGAGCGATCCGTCCACAGCCACAAGGATCGTGGTCTTTCCCTCTCCCTGCAGGCGCAGGAGTGAATTCTCAGCCTCCGAGACCTTCACTCCCCTGCTCGTCAGGAACGGCCCGCTTCCCAGCTCGACCAGCCGCCCGCCAACCTTTGCGGAAACCCCTTCGCCCGGATACGCATCGAAATCGGTGGCATCCACCAGAGGCACGGAGTCGTCCCTCGCCCGAGAGACGACCGCTTTAGCCAAGGGGTGCTCAGAGCCTTTCTCGACGGACGCAGCCATCTTCAGCAGCTCGCCTGGGGCCAACGAACCGGTTGCGAGGACGTCCGTGACAGCCGGCCTGCCCACGGTTAGCGTTCCGGTCTTGTCGAAAACGACCGTGTCCACCCTGCCGGCCAGCTCGAGATAGTCGCCCCCCTTGATCAGCACGCCGTTCTGGGCACCCTTGCTGGTCCCCACGAGCAGCGCAGCGGGTGTGGCTAGGCCAAGAGCACACGGGCACGCTATTACCACGACGGAAACGAAAGCCAGCAGGGAGAAGTTGAGGCCTATCCCGCCGACGAAGTACCAGAACAGCGCCGCGGCCACGGCTATGGCGACAACCAATGGCACGAAGTATGCTGCGACCCTGTCTGCGAGCCGCTGGATTGGAGCCCTGCCCACCTGGGCTTCCTCGACCAGTTGCGCAATCTGAGAGACGGTTGTGTCTTGGCCGACCTTCTCGGCCCTGATAACCAGGAGGCCCGACTCGTTCGTGGTCGCGCCGATTACCTCGTCGCCTTCGGCCTTCCCAACCGGCAGGCTCTCTCCAGTCACCGCCGATTCATCCACTGAAGACCTGCCGCTTACGACCACGCCGTCAACGGGTATCCTCTCTCCGGGCCTGACCAGCAGCGTGTCGCCGACCTCAACCTGCTCGATNGGGAACCTCGGACTCGGTTGCCCCTCTGACCCTGTGGGCGAGCGAGGGGCGCAGGTCCGCGAGTCTTCTGACGGCGTCAGAGGCTCTGCTCTTGGACACGTGTTCGAGGTACCTCCCGGCAAGAATCAGCGTGATGATCACAGCCGACGTGTCGAAATAGACTCCTGATGTGGGAACCGAGCCCGGAAGGACCGTGGCCAGAAAGGAGTACGCCCAGGCCGCGGTTGTACCCAGCGCAACGAGGACATCCATGTTGCCCATTCTGTTCCTGATGCTGTCATAGGCACCTCTGTAGAACCTGGAACCGATGTAGAACTGGATGGGGGTGTCGAGGACCAAGAGTATGTAGTTGTTGAAAGGCTGAGCAACTAGTGGGACGTAGGTGAGTAGCAGGATAGGCACCGAAAGAATGACCGCAGCCGAGAGCTGAAGCCGCAATGACCTGAGCTCCTTCTCGGGAGCCAGGAACTCTCGCATGCAGGTTTCGCTGCAGAAGTAGTAGGTCCTGCCGTGCCACTCGGCCTTGAGGGACCCCGGGGACTCCTCCACGTACATGCCGCACACGGGATCCTTGGCCATGGGGCGCGAGGAACCCCACCATTGGTTAAACCGTCCCCTTAACGATTGTAAAGGGTCTATTCTTGGGATGAGAGTACGCCCAACTTCGACAGTCTGGGGCCGTGCTCCTCCAGGTACTCCTTCCTGCACGTCCTGCAGCAGAAGTAGTAGCGGAGGGGTCCTGAGACGATGTTGTAGGGTCTCTCGCTCGAGATTTCACCACCGCAGTACTCGCAGGTCAGCTTCATGCTGAGAGATGACGATGACAAGGACGGGGGCTCGTCCTTCAGGGTTTCAGTCACTATCTGGTTTGCTGTCACTGCCGCCTTGCCCGGCATCAGGTGCGCTTTGACGAAGGACTGCAGGTCGCGCACCGACCCCAGGCGTACCTTCAGTGTCATGTTGCTATCTCCCGTTGTGGCATAGACGCCCTCCACCTCGCGTAGGGGAAGCAACCCGCTTGCCAGAGCTTCCGAGGCACCGGGGGCCACTTTCAGCGTGAGGATTGCCAATATGCTTCCATCCAGAGATTCGGGGTTGATGACCGGCGCGAACCGCTTTACCATGCCGGACTTCATCATCCGAGCGAGGCGAGCCGATACAGTGGGGGCGGTTAGAGATGTCCTACGCGCAACTTCCCTCAGGGAAGCTCTGCCATCAGCCATCAGCGCATCGATTATCTTCTGGTCGTTTTCGTCGAGCTTCATTGGTCCTGCCGGCGGCCCCGTGGGCTAAAGACTTTACGTTTGTAACGGACATGTTTGAAATACCAGTGGCCCAGACACAACCGACCAAGGATGAAGAAGGATCCCGTGTGCGGAATGATGGTCGACGAGAGAAAGACGGCCTTCAAGACGGAGTTCGAGGGCCAGACATACTACTTCTGTGCGGCCTCCTGCAAGAAGTCGTTTGATAGGGACCCGGGCGAGTACGTCGGGTCGCCCGTCTGACGGTCGCCTCAAAGCCGACGAAGAGCGCAGGTCAGATTCCTGGCATCGCGAAAACCTTCATAACACCAAGAGGGAAGGCGTGCTTCGAAGGGGCATGGTCGATCCTAAGTTTGAGCAGTATGTCGAGAGCAACCTGAGCAGGTTCGCCAAGGATGTCATGAGACTAGTATCGCAGCCGAGCGTTTCGGCTCGCCGGGAGGGCATCGAGGAGTGCGCCGCGCTGACCGAGAAGATGCTGAAGGAGATCGGGGCAGAAACCAGGATTCTGAAGGACGCGGGTTTCGCGCCGCTGGTGTACGGGGAGATCAAGTCCCACAAGTCCAGCAAGACGCTATTGTTCTACAACCACTACGACGTCCAGCCTGAGGAGCCGCTGGAGCTCTGGAAGTCCCCGCCGTTCAAACCGGAAATCAGGGAAGGGAGAATCTACGGCAGGGGAGCCTCGGACGACAAGGGGGAGCTCGTGTCGAGGCTGAAGCTGATTGAGACGTACATGAAGGTCCAGGGAGAGCCTCCCTGCAACGTCAAATTCTGCTTCGAGGGCGAAGAGGAGGTCGGGAGCATGCACCTGGCTGAATACGTTTCGAAGAACGCCGAGCTGTTCAAGTCCGACGCGGTCTTCTGGGAGTACGGGGAAATCGAGGAGGACGGCACACCCAACGTTGCCCTCGGCATGAAGGGCATGATCTACATGGAATTGATTCTGAGCGCTCTCGATGCCGACGCTCACAGCAGCTACGCGGCAGTGCTCCCCAGCGCACCCTGGCGCCTGGTAAGGCTGCTCAACATGATCAAGGACGAGAACGAGAGAATCCTCGTGCCCGGTTGGTACGACGCTGTGGAGACCCTGGGTGAGGCGGACCTCGCAGTGCTCGAAGAGCAGGCGTTCGACGACAAGGCCTTCCTGCAGGCCCACGGCGCGAAGGCATTCCTCCCTGGCCTGACCAGCTCCCAGGCCAAGAAGGCCCTGGTCCAGAGACCGACGGCCAACATCGCTGGAATCTGGGCCGGATACACAGGTCCCGGCTCGAAGACGGTGCTGCCAAAGGAGATACACTGCAAGATGGACTTCAGGCTGGTCCCCAACCAGAACCCAGAGGATCTTCTACGCAAGTTCAGATCATACCTTGACTCCAAGGGCTTCGGCGACGTGAGGGTGGAGCTGGAGAGCATGGAGCCAGCGGCGCGGACGAGCTTCAACGACAAGCTAGCCCAGGCCGCAGTGAAGGCTGGAGAGAGCGTATGGCGAAAGAAGCCGGTCGTGAAGCTTTCTGAGGCGGGGACTGGTCCCCTCTACATCTTCACCAGGGGGTACAGGGCTTCCACCGTTGTGATGGGAGTCTCCGGTTCAGACGCGGGCCTCCACGCGCCCAATGAGAACCTCAGGCTGGACTACCTGAAGAAGGGCATCATCTGGTTTGCCGAGACCATAGACAACTACCTGGCTTGAGCTACCAGGTACTCGCCTCGTCCTCGAGGAGGGCTTTCCTGAGATGTGCATCGTCTATGTGTTTGGAGAGCTCCTTGGCATCCTTCATCACCGAACCGCAATAGGGACAAGAGATCTGCTTTGGGGCGTTTAGCTCGGGCAGGACCACCTGGCTACCGAGCCTGTCGGTCACGACGCTCTTCTGAGTGATGAGCCCCACGACGTTCCCGTCCCTCGTCACTCCGAGTCGCCTGACCCCCAGCTTGGACATCTTCGCAATGGCATCGCCAGCGCTGGCGGACTCCTCGATGGTCGCCATGGGCGACGTCATGATCTCGCGGACCCTGACCTCAGCGGGCCGCTTCCCCGCTGCTACGACCTTGTAGAGGATGTCTCGCTCGGTGAAGATTCCCACGACCCTGCCACCCTCGGTCACTACCGCCTCGGTGCTTCCGCCCCTCATCATCGCGCGTGCGGCCTCTTCTACTGAAGCGCCCGACGGGATGCTGACGTAGTCGGTGGACATGAACTTGCTGACCGGTTCCCCGAGTGCCTTGCTGAGGTCCATGTCTTGGCAGGACGGGAAACAACTAATTAAATTGCTCCGCGGAAGTCTTTAAGCGACTTCTGCTGCCCGTTGGGGCATGAAAGCGGCAGTGCTCGGTGCTGGACTGATGGGCTCCGTGATCGCCTGGGATCTGGCGCGCGCGGAGAGCGTTGACGAAGTTGTCGTCGCGGACATCGTTCCGGAAAAGCTAGAGAAGGTGAAGAAGGCTGCTGGGAAGAAACTCTCGACTGAGGTGGTGGACGCCAAGAACGGCCCAAAGCTCTCTCGGTTCCTCAAGGGCTTTGACGTGACTGCCTCCGCGTTACCCCATGGTGCTCTGCATCCGGCCGATGTCGTAGCGGTAAAGACGGGAACAAAGATGGTGAACATAGCATTCGAGGACGAGCAGATGCAGCTGGACTCGGAGGCCCGGAAGAGCGGGGGCCTGCTCATCCCTGGCTGCGGGGTAGCGCCGGGGCTAGGGGGGATTCTCGTGGCCCAGGGAGCCAGAGAGCTGGAGGGCGCCACAGAAGGGCACATCATGGTGGGAGGGCTGCCCCAGAAGCCCAAGGAACCGTTTGGCTACAGGCTAGTCTTCTCCATTGTGGGTCTTCTGAGAGAGTACACAGACATCGCCCGGATTGTCAGGAACGGCAGGGTGCTGAAGGTCATGCCCTTCGATGAGGTGAAGACCGTGGAATTCCCTCAGCCCATAGGCAAGTGCGAGGGGTTCTACACCGACGGGCTCGCCACGCTGCTCTACTCGCTGAAGGGGTTCAATGAGCTGGACGAAATGACGCTGCGCTGGCCGGGACACGCAGAGAAGATGAAGTTCCTGCGCGACGCAGGGTTCTTTTCAAAGAAACCCGTTGGCGGCCTAGTCCCATACGATCTCTCAGCAGCCCTTCTGGAGAGGGAGCTCAGCGGGGGAGACCCGGAGGACATGACTGTGATGCGGGTGGAGGTCAAGGGGCCGTCTGGCCAGATCACCTACGAGGTGATAGACTACTACGACCCCAAGAATAGGATCACGTCCATGGGCAAGACAACGGGGTACACGGGCTCGATAGTCGCCCAGATGGTAGGAAGCGGTGAAGTGAAGGGCAAGGGCGTCATCCCGCCCGAGACAGTCCTGGGCCCCGAGGCGGTGGGGAAGTTGATCGGAGAGCTCGCGAAACGAGGCGTGGAGATGTCCATGCGGCAGGGTTCCTGAGAGTCACCCCCGAGTCGCCAGCCAGTTCAGGTCAGGAGCTAGGCGCCACAGGCCATTTGCGAAGTCCCGCCCGTGGAGTAACTCCGTTCACGGCTCCGCAGGAAGAGTGTGGGTCGCACCGCTGGTGGGTTCTTCCACTTGAGCGCCGAAGACGGGCCGGCCTATGGGACGGCCGCCGGCTTCTCCACAGTCGTGTACTTCTGATTCCTGTACACCAGAGGAATGGCGTCGCTGAGCTTCCGCGCGTTGACGACTTCGCCTATGACGAGCGTATGATCGCCCTCTTCGTGCGCTCGCAAGGTACGGCACTCGAGATAGGCCAGACACCCTTCGATCACGGGCGCGCCCAACGTAGCGTACAGCAGTCCCAGCCCTTCGAACCTGCGTGCGTGTTCCACCTTGCCAGCGAACCTGTCAGAAACGGCCGCCTGGTCAGCCGCGAGCACGCTGATTACAAACTCCTTCGAATGGGTGAACGCGTCGTGGTTGTTCGCCATCTTGCCTATGGAGATGAGGACGAGAGGCGGATTCATCGATACGCTCGTAAAGGAACTAACGGTGATCCCCTCCAGAACCCCGTTCTGCTTTGTGGTGACAACAGTGACGCCCTGAGGGAAGGCCCTCATGACCTCTTTCAGAGCATCCTGTACGCCAGGGGACAAGCTGCACTTGGCTCCGCTCGCGGACTAAAAGGGTTATTGGCTTTCAGGTTAGGTTTTTGGGGAGGCAGGAGCGCCCTTCGCTCAGAAGACCTCAAACGTGAAATAGCCTGATGGGGGCAGACACACCATGAAGGCCAAGGCACCGAAGCGCGATCAGCGAGACCCAACGGCAGGAGATTCGACTTGAGCAGGAGCCGGAGGGCCCCTCGCTCGATCTTCAGGCGGGGCGCCTATTCTCTACTGGGGATCTTGATAGTGGTCGGAATCACGATGGTGGGCCTACACTACATCGAGGGCTATTCCTACCTCGACGCATTCTACTTCACTGCCATGCTGGCCACGGGTGAAGGGCCCAACGTGGCTCCTGTGACCGCGCTGGGGAAGGTGTTCGTGGGGGTCATGGCCTTCATCTCCGTGGGCACCGTAATCGGAGCGCTGCTTTTCATCTTCGGGCCGCTCTTCTCCCAGCTCGCCCACGAGGGCGTCGAATTGGTGGAAGAAGCAGAGAGGAAGATAGAGAGGGACGAAAAGTGAGCCTTCCGGAAGACGACCGTGCCGTGAGCGTCAGGGAGCGGCGGCCGGTGAAGGCTCCCGACGCCGTCGCATCAGGTGGGCACCCGAGTAGGCTAGCACGAGGCCAACCACGAGGACGGTCGACCCTACGTAGACCCAGGTCTTGCTCTCGAACATGAAGCTGCCGCCGGGTCCGACCAGGCCATAACCCTGCAGTGCGAAGGTGAGGCCCGCCAGGAAGAGCAGCAACCCGACAGTTAGCAACCCCGCGTGCGCTAGCTTCACGATGGGGCGTCTGGACGCTAGATTATCAAACTTGCGCAGTTGCAGAGAATTCGATTGCCATGGTGTTTCCCGTCGCGGAGCGGCAGCTGCCCGAACCGTATTGGGGATCCCCGGTAGCCGTGGAGACCGCAGGGGGAGAAGTGAGTTATTTCATTGAGAGAATCAATAAATACGCAACGGGTGGAGCGAGCCCGTTTGACGTCGGTTCTTGTGGAATCTCTTCAGAAGCACTATGGAGATCTCAAAGCGGTGGACGACATCTCTTTCACCCTGGAGGACGGAGAGGTGTTCTCCCTGCTTGGGCCAAATGGGGCCGGCAAGACGACGACGATCGAAATCCTGGAGGGCCTAAGGGCAAAGGATGGGGGGAATATCAAGGTGCTCGGCCTCGACCCCTGGAAGGACGGCTACCAGCTACACAGGAAGATGGGGATTATCCCGCAGGGGTTCAGGTTCTTCGACTACGCCACTCCACGCGAAGCTGTCAACTACTACGCCGCGCTCTTCGGAGTTAAGGCCGATGCGGACAAGATCCTCAAGCAGGTCATACTTGAGGACGCGGCGTCTCTCTACTACAACAAGCTCTCGGGAGGGCAGAGGCAGAAGTTGGGCCTCGCTCTCGCGCTGGTCAACGACCCCGAGCTGGTCTTCTTGGATGAGCCAACTACGGGGCTGGACCCTCAGGCGCGGAGAGCCGTCTGGGAGGTCATACGGCAGCTCAAGAAGGAGGACAGGAGCGTCCTCCTAACCACGCACTACCTAGAGGAAGCTGAGATTCTGGCGGACAGAGTGGCCATCATGAACCACGGGAGGATCATCAGCTCTGGGACCATGGAGGAGATTCTGCAGCGGGAGGGGAGCGGCGAAAGGCTGGAGGTCAGGGCGGCGGAATCCCTCGCCACGTACCTGAAGAGTGAGACCAAGCTCAAAGTCGAATACAGGGACGGCACGGTCAGTGTCCTCCTGGAAAGGCCTCACGACGCGCTGCTCGCCCTCAATGAAATCGAACAATCAGGAATCGAATGGCGCGGCCTCAGAACCCAGACGGACACCCTCGAAGACATCTTCGTGAGGTTGGTGGGCGGGTCTACCAAGGAGACGGGGGAGGTCGTGTAGACCGTGGTCCTCGGCGTCGCGACACTAGTGGAGGACGGAGACGTTGCCTAGCGCTCGAAGAGTTATCGCAGACCTGAAGGTGACGTCCAGGGGCTTCCTACGCAGCAGGGTGGGAGTGTTCTTCTCCCTGATATTCCCAATCATCCTGATGCTCATCTTCGGGGCCATATTCAGCGGGAACAGCGGACCCGTTTCAGCCTACGTCCAGAACAACGATCAGATCCAGGGCGCTCCGACCCAGGTCAGCCTGAAGTTCGTGCAGGTCTTGAACAGCACGAAGGCCATCCAGCTGGTCTCCGTTCCCGCTGGCCAGAACTTCACAGAGTACCTGCTATCGCATTCCTCCTCCGATGGCATCTTGATTCCTGCGGGTTTCCAGACCCAATTCATGAACGACAAGCCCGTCAACATCACGGTGTATGGCAACCCGGCGTCGCAGACCAGCGCCATTGTCTCAGGAGTCACCAATGAAGTGGTCAACGGGTTCAATCTGCAGAGGGCAGGCGGGACCTCGGTCATAGGCATCTCGAGCAAGACAGTAGCCTCCACAGGGGCAAAGTACATCGACTTCCTTATCCCCGGCCTCGTTGGCTTCTCCATACTCACGGCCCCCATGTTCGCCCTCGTCAACATCAGCTCTCAGTACAAACGGGACAAGCTCTTCAAGCAGCTGTCGCTGACGCCCTTGACTAAAGGAGAATGGCTTCTCTCGAAGGTGATCTGGTACATAATGATCACCGTGCTGGCATTCATTCTGATGACGCTGGTGGGAGTGTACGCCTTCGGTGCACACGTTTCGCTTTCGATCTACATACTGCCCTTCCTCGTTCTGGGTCCGTTCCTCTTCGTCTCGCTCGGCATGCTCGTCGGGACAGCCTCCAACAGTCCGGAGTCCGCTGCCGTGGTAGGCAACCTGGTCACCTTCCCGATGATGTTCCTTTCCGGGACGTTCTTCCCGGTGAACCAGATGCCGACGTATCTCCAGCAGATCGCACACGTGCTTCCGCNCTTTCCGGGACGTTCTTCCCGATCAGCATAATGCCCGCGTGGCTCCAGACCATAGCGCACATCTTTCCGTTGTACTATGTGGTGGAGGGGCTAAACAGCGTAATGACGTACAACAACATCGGGCCGGCCATGATAGACCTGGCCGTGATATTCGTAATTGCCATCATCTTCTTCGCTGGTGCTGTTAGGCTCTTCAAGTGGCGCGAAGACTAGAGCCACCGAGAGTCCGGAAGAGGGAATCCAGCGGCCCGTCACAGGCGATGGCGCGAGCCAGCCGCTCGGTCTGGCTCAGTCGCACGGGGGGG
>OCOJ01032862.1_pt2 | contig 11163 bp, 8 predicted proteins | sample 1539251 | NCBI WGS metagenome assembly OCOJ01 (sample SAMN01911457, study PRJEB22624) | soil metagenome | biome: Soil | place: Malaysia | collected 2012-04-30 | depth RA_metagenome m
ACAGAAAGCTCGCGCCATGCTCGCTACGCTGCTGGATCTGTGGAAGGATGCGGATCCTGACCTGCCCCTGCTGAAGCAAGCCAAAGCCGAATACGCAAAGCTGCAGTAGTCGCTATGCAAATTTGCCACGCGATGTTGGGGACATCTTGGTGACAAGAAAGAGGTGTTTGGGGATGGCCCCGAAGCTGCTAATTGACGCCAGAGAAACGAGTTATGGGATTCTTAGTTTTCGGTTAACAGCCGAATGCTCTACCGTTGAGCTACCGGGGATCACCTCCATTCTGTGATACTTATGCCGCCTTTTCAAGCGAACGGACATGTCTTCCCGCCAAGCTGTTGCGGTGTTGGATGGAACATTCAACTCGTGCTCGAGGCCTGTAAGCAGGCGCGGCTCGTGGCCGCATTCTCAGAAAGAGGCTCGGTGTTAGAAGAGAACCTTCAAGCCAAGCTGGAGCACGCGCGGATCAAAGGCGGCAAGCGATTTGCCAAACTGCGAGCTCCCCATATCACTCACCGGATTGAAAAGGTTCACGCGGTTGAACAGGTTGAAGGCATCGGCGCGGAATTGAATCGTGAGCCGCTCGAAGACCTTCGTGTCTTTCGAAATGCCGAAATCCACGGTCTTGTAAGCCGGCCCGCGGAACGCATTGCGGCTCAAGTTGCCATTCTCGCCTGCTGGGACACACTGGGCAAATGGCCCGGAGTTTACCCGCCCGAAATCAATGATCGAATTCAATCCATTGGGGCAGAAGACTTGAATCGCCTTGGACGTGCTGCTTTCGAACGTGGGTCCATAAAAGGTGAGGCTTGGGTCGCCAAAGATTCCGCTTCTAAACTGCTGGTTGCTCCAGCCGCTGGTTTTGAGGTTGGCCGGACGGTTGGGGCGATCATAGCTCAAATCGTCCATATTGAAATCGCAGCCGGTAAACCAGAAGTTGCCACAAAACACGTCGAAGGGACGGCCTGATTGCAGGGTGACAATCGTATTGAGCTGCCAGCCGCCAAGAATTCGATTCAGAGCAGCATTCTGCTTGGGAGACGGCAAATACCAAAGACCTGATAACGTGAAGCGGTGCCGAACGTCGAATTCCGACGGGCCGCGATCTGCGCGGGGATTCTCGATGTTTTGAACGCCGAAATACTCGTTGGGGCGATTGACGTTGATATAGTCGCCCAGGCCGCCTTCGGTAACGTTGTCGAGAACTTTGCCGAAAGTATAGTTGGCCACGAACAGAAAATTTCGCGTGTAGTTCTTGCGTAATTGCGCGTTCAAGCCGTGATAGATGGACTGACCCTCATTGGCCACATAGAAAATTTCTCCCCAGCCGGGATTAAGCCTGGTGAAGAAGAAATTGCATGTGGTTTGATTGCAGATGTCGCCGTCGAAGCGGTTGTAGTCTTCTCGAGTATAGGTCCCCACACCTCGTGTTCCGACATAGTTGACGCTGAAGCCGTAATCATGCAGGAACTGGTGTTGCACGCCCAGAAACCATTGCATGGCATAGGCGGTCTTGAGATGCGGGTCTACACCGCTTGGTTCGAAGGTGAACTGCGACACACCCCCGTTAGGTAGCGCTGGATTCTTGTACTTGGGGCTCGGCGCGAATGGAAATGTGTAATTGAGATCCGCGTTCGTCGTTCCGCCAATTCCAAAAAATGGCTCCGCAAAAAGAATGGCTGACTCCGGAGGATCGAGCCTCGAGGAGTTTGTATACAGGTTCGAATAGGGCTCGTTATAAGCGATGCTGAAGCCGCTGCGAATCGCAGTGACACCCTTTCCGGTTGGGTCCCACGCCAGACCGATCCGGGGCGCAAAGTTGTTGTACTTCGTGCTCCAGATTTGCTTCACGCGTCCCACGCTGGCGTCCGAAATTTGGGCCAAAAGAGTGCTGCCTGGGCCGAGAATAATATTGCTGAGAAGTCCGTTAGTTTCGCTGGGAGAGCCAAATACATCGTAACGAAGCCCGAGATTAAAGGTGAGGCGAGGGAGGGCCTTCCAATCGTCCTGCACAAAAGCGCCCCACTGTGACCACCGGAAGTGGCGGGGCGTGTCGGAAAAATTCCCGAAGTTGGGGCTCGCCGGATTCCGGTTGACCAGGGCAGTGCTGGAGAGCGGCACGTCGTTCACGAAGTTGTAGATGCTATTGAAGTTGTAGGNAGGGGTGGGTGTCCAAGGTGTAGTCGCTATTTTCCTGAATGTGACGCCCCTCGAAACCAACCTTGATCGAATGCCGGCCGACAACTTGAGTAAAAGTGTCGTTGAACCCGAAGGTGTTAAAAACAAAGTTTCTCGGAACGAACACCTCACCACCAAAATCCAGGACCCCGTCGTTAAAAGATAGATCACCAAAATAATCCGGCGGTTTGCCCGCGGCTTTGAGCAGTTGCGCTGTCTGCGTGTTTGATGGAACGACGACCGAAATGTCGCTGCGGTTCCTAGTGTAAGAAAAACGGAAGTCATTGAGTCTTGCGCTCGAAAACTCGTGCGTGTAGCCAATTCCCAGCGCCGCAAAGAATCCATCAAAAGGAGCTTTGAAACCGCGATTTGCGGCGGGCCCCAGTTCTTGTGGAGCCACGTCACCGGAAGCTTCGTTCGCAATCCAGCGGACGAAGATTTGATCGCGAGAAGTGAAGTGTTCATCCATGCGGATCATGTATTGATTTGAGGAATTGAAGGAAAGATTCGGCGCGACGGCCGTGCATTTGTCATTCTGGGCGGGGGAAGGTAGACCGATGGCAAAGGGATTGGTCGCACCGGGGATGACGCTGCCAGTAGAGAACTGCGTCCCCGGTATGCAGGCTGGCCCCGGAAAATCTTTGAAAAAGAGAGCAGCAAGACTATTGGGGAAATTCGTAATCGCCATTTGCCGGAACGCCGGCGTTTCCACAATTACCAAGGCTGGATTTCCCACCGAGAGCCGCGAGCCTTCGTAGTTCACAAAAAAGAAGGTCTTGTCCCTGATAACCGGCCCGCCCACCGAGAAGCCAAACTGGTTCAGATGCAAAGGAGATGCCTGGCCGGGCATATCAAACTCGTTTCGGGCATCGAAGGCCGTGTTTCGGCCCGAATAAAACACGCTGCCGTGAAGATTATTTGTGCCGGCCTTAGTCACCACGTGCACGATAGCGCCGTTGTTGCGTCCATACTCGGCAGAGAAGTTCAGAGTTTGGACCTGAACTTCCTCGATGGCTTCCAGCGAGGGATAGATCAACGGTTGCCCGCCAAGCCACTCATTGTTGTTCGAAACTCCGTCGAGAACAAAGTTGTTGCCGCGCGGCGTGGCTCCATTGGCGATAAACCCAAAGCCGAAGGTCACCGCGGAAGTGGGCGAAGGAACGCTGGAGATTACGGGCGCGTTGGTCCCAGTCACACCGGGCTGCAGCGTGGCCAATTGATAGACCTGCCGGCCATTGAGGGGCAGTTCCGTGACTTGAGCAGTTGTGAGTGTGTTGCTTAGGCGGCCTTCTTCGGTTTGAACCAAGGGAATGGTCGAGGTGACGGTAACGATTTCCGTAGGCTCACCCACAGCTAGGCTGACATCTGCCCGCGCGACGACGTTCACGCTTACGATCACGTCTTCTACTACAGAAGCTTTGAATCCGGACTTTTCGACGCGAACCTGGTATTTCCCGGGAGATAGGTGGGGGACCCTGTAGAATCCGATGTCGTCTGTCATCGCCTCAATGACAAAATCGGTACCAATATTTTTGACGGTGACTTTGGCGCCCACGACGACGGCGCCTGATGCATCCGTCACCGTTCCCACGACGGTGCCTTCGGTAAGCTGTGCTGCGGCGGGTAAAACGGTTGCGAAACAAAAGAAAAGCAAAAATCCAAGGCAAAAACACAAAACATTTCCACGACGCATGAACACCCCCGGCTCACGGTCCTCGGCTGTCTGCTGTTCGCCAAGCTCGGTTAGTCTTCATCCTCAGACGCCACCCCTAGCTGGGAATCCGTGAGATTTCGTCAACCTTATCTATGTTTCGGTAGAGATTGTCAAGCCTTATCTTCGCGAGCGCGGGCGTTGCGCAGCAGCTTATAGTTCTTAGGTCAGTTTACATGCCGCGTAACAAAGCGTTGTGCAAACCTTAAGCATTTTACAGTACTGTCCCAAAGATTCCTTGACCGGATCGAGAAACTCGGAAAGAATAACCCGGCATTGGTGCGCTCATGAGAAAGCAGTCTCTCTATTTCAAGATTTCGCAAGTATCCAAGATCCTCGGTATCAGTCCTTCTTCCCTTCGCACTTGGGAGCAGGTTGGACTCATCAGGCCTGCGCGCAGCCAGGGGCGCTACCGTCTCTATACGGCAGAAGACCTAGGTGCAGCAAAACGCATTTTGCATTTGCGCAAAAAGAAGGGGCTAAACCTCGCGGGTGTCGCCCATTTGCTTTCGACGACGAAAGTTGGGAAGCAAACTCGTTCGCGGACGAACACCGGGGTCAGTGTCAGCGACCACCTGCTGGAACTAAGACGAAGGCAGGGCTACACGCTGGCTCAGGTAGCGCGCCAAGCGGGGCTTTCGATCAGCTTCCTGAGCGCTATCGAACGAGGACGCGCCAAACCTTCCATCGCTACGCTGCAGCGGCTGGCCGTGATCTACAAAACAAACGTGCTGTCGATGTTCGGCGCAGAAGATGAGAGCAAGGCTCATCGCCTCGTGCGGCCATCGGACAGAAAAGTGCTCAGGCCCGAGCCCGGAGTGCAGATGGAGCTCNCATCGCCTCGTGCGGCCATCGGACAGAAAAGTGCTCAGACCCGAGCCCGGAGTGCAGATGGAGCTCTTGGTCCTCGGCAAATCCCAAATGGAGCCTCACATATTCCGCATCGCGCCCGGAGTTTCCAGTGGAGGTTCCTACCATCACGAGGGCGAGGAATTCATCCATGTTTTGAAAGGTTCGCTGGAAGTTTGGCTGGATGAAGTAGAACGTTATGTGTTGGTCGCGGGCGACACGCTGCACTTTGAAAGCACTCATGCGCACAGATGGAAGAGTCTGAGCAACGAAGAAACGACATTGCTTTGGGTGAACACCCCTCCGACATTTTGATTCCCGCGATCGAGGGAGAAGAACAATGGCCAAGAACCCTTCAGGTGTTGCTTCCTATTGCGCCGCCCTGCTGTTATGTGTAGCGCTCCTTGAATTGCCAGCGCCGGCGCGGGCACAGAATTCCTCTCTCCCTGGCAGGGCGCTCTCTGGCGGCGGCGATGTTAACCGGGCTGTGCTCACTCGCAATCAGCTGTTTGGCAAGACCTCGCCATCAGAGCCCCTCGATGACGCTGCAGGTTTCGCCGTTCCTCCGAAAGCAGCCGAGCCTACAGAAACATTTGAGGGCACGTTGACCCTCGATGATTTCAACACAAGCGACAAGTTCATCCTATTGTCCGACATTTTCCGGATCGTCCCTAAAGAGGATTCCCCCTGGAAGCATCTTCCCCGGTTCAGCTTTCAATTTGCACAAAACGGCAGCTATTTGATTCCGGCTCAGCAGGGATTGGCGATTACGGGAAGCCCTTCCTGGAATTACATTATCGGCCCCGGGCGCGTGTGGCGAGAGACGAGCGACGATGGATACATGCGCGCCTCTTTACCCTTTGCCCTCGTGCAACGCAATCAGAATTGCGTGCACAACGGCGAGATGACCTTCCTTTTCAGCAACACCAAGTTCCCGGGAATTTCGAGCGTCTACTTTCAGATCACACAAGAAACCTGCTATCCGATGAAGTTCAACATGTGGGGCATGGTTTCCGCCAGCTATGTTCCCGGCCCCGTGCCTGGCAGTACGTCCCTACAGGGAGACCAAGCGCTCGAATTCTCGCAACGCATGCGGACAAAGCCGTTCGCGGCTCTGGCTACGGATTTTCCTAACGCCGGTATCGATTTCTCGGCTTTCACCACTGCTTATAAATATCCTGAGGACATCACCACATACGGGGTGGTCATCAACGGGATCAACTACACCTCCGGATGCCCAACTCGCTTCGGGGAATATGCCTACTGTAGCGAAATGCGTCTGCCGTCTTACTCCATCGCGAAGTCCGTATTTGCGGGCGTGGCTCTTATGCGCCTGGGGCAGCTTTATGGGAACGGCGTCTACAACGAATTAATCAAGAACTACGTTCCTGAGAAGGTTGTCCGCGGCCACTGGGAGGCCACCACATTCAACAACGTTTCCGATATGGCTACCGGCAATTACAACCTTGCCGGGTACGAGGCGGACGAGGATAGCCGGGTGATGGACAAGTTTTTAGTGGACGAATTTTATGAATCGAAACTGGCTGACGCATTTGCCTTTGAGCAGAATTATGCGCCCCCCGGAACCAAGTGGGTTTATCAAAGTTCTGCAACTTTTGTTCTGACGCAAGCAATGAATGCGTTTTTGAGGCAACGCAAGGGAAAAGACGCGGACATTTTCGTTCTGGTGCGCGATGACGTCTACAAGCGTCTGCATGTCAGCATGGGCGGATTGACAACGATCCGAACCGACGACAGCGCCACCGGGGCGCCGAGCGGATACTACGGACTGTTCTTCAACCAAGACGACATCGCCAAGATCGGCAGTTTTCTAAACAACAGTGGCGGCGTAATGGATGGCACTCAGGTTCTGGAGCCGAGTCGCCTGAAAGAAGCATTGTTCCGTGCGCCAAACCCTTCCGAGGTTGGAGTCCCTATCTTGGGCACGAATTCGGCGTCGGCGCTGGGCCAGCCGGTCACGGGCAGTGGCAAATCAGCTGTACTAAACAGCCGGCGGTATGCTCACGGATTTTGGGGCCGATACATGAGCACCACCGAGTTTCCGGAATATCGTTGCAATTTCTGGGTGGCTTTGATGGCTGGCTATGGCGGGAATATCGTTGCGCTGCTGCCAAACGGCGCCACTTTTTATATTTTCAGCGATGGCAAAGAGTTTCCTTGGGTGCATGCCGTCCACGAATTGGCAAAGTTGGCCCCCATGTGCCACTAGCCCTTTTTAGCCGCACAAAAACTCCCTTCCTAACCGCCGATACCAACTATGTGTTGTGACGCGAAACACGTCCTGGTGTGACTGGCGTCACGGCCATTTCATTCCGGCGCACCTATAAAGGGTACAGCGAAGGACAAAGGTTCGACGAAAGAGGGAGACATGGCCGAAAGGATCGACGGGATCTGGAAGACCGTCTCCCCTCTGCGGTCGAATCTCAGGAGCGAGTTCGGCAGCGGAGCCCTTGTCTTTCGCTTGGAGGCAGCCGCGGGTCACGAAGGGGAATAGGGCGCCCCACAAGATCGACGGACTGGTCCGCGAGGGCCAGAGGTCTTCGGATCCAGTCGCTGCCTCCAATCATACTTTTGTTGGCCTCGGAAAATCGAAAAACGGAACGAGGGCTGGCGTTCCGCGGGTCGAAAGCGAGGTGACGCCATGAAAGCAGGACAAGCTACTGCCAAGAGCACGGCGGTAAACATTGAAGCCAGGCAAGCACCGAAGCCTGCTACAGGTGTGGAAAAGCAGCTTGAGCCAACAGAGAAGGTATCCTTCGCTAATATCCTGGTTGCAACGGATTTCTCGCCCGTCTCGGACCGGGCGTTGGACTATGCTCTGTCGCTGGCAAGGCGCTATGAATCGAAAATCTATCTGACCCATATCATCACGTCGGATACGTACCAGATTATGGCGCCAGAATTTGCGGCGGAAACACGCGAATCGGTGCGCGCGGCGGCGGAAAAAGGAATGGCGGATGTGCTGGTATCGGGGCGAATGCGCGGAGTGCTGCACGAGGTCGTGCTCGAAGAAGGGGCGCTGTGGCCGTCGATCGAAGGACTGGTCGAGAAATATAAGATTGATTTGGTCGTCGTTGGAACGCAGGGGCTTGGGGCCGTGAAGAAAATGCTGATCGGCTCGTGCGCGGAGCAGATTTTCCGCCAGGCCAAGCGCCCGGTGCTGACTGTAGGACCTGCCGTCCAAGGCGAGGCTCCCAGTGAGGTGGACTTCAAAACGATTCTCTTTGCGACGGACTTCGGGGTAGGTGCGGAGCGCGAAGCCGCTTACGCCTTCTCGCTGGCGCAAGAACACAGCGCGAAATTGATCCTGCTCCACGTGGTTCCTTATGCCGAGGATTATTCCGAAGAGGGGCTCTCTTTGAAGCTGCAGGCGGTTAAGCATGAACTGCAGGAACTGGTGCCGGCGGGAAGCGAGAATTGGTGCGAGCTGGAATATCAGATGAAAATCGGCAATGCCGCCGAGGAAATTCTTCGAACTGCGAAAGAGGGCAAAGCGGATTTGATCGTGATGGGCGCAAAGAAACAGAAGGGGCTTGCAGGCTACGTGCCGCACACCAAGGCCTACCGAGTGGTCTCGGCAGCGCCTTGCCCGGTGCTGACCGTCAGGTCGTGAGCAAGGGTGCGGCTTCGCATGGGAGCAGTAGACACCTGCCAGAAAAGCGCAGCTCCCACTGAGTGGCCTGAAAAGGGGGTTGAGGATAAGAAAGTACAGCTGCCCGGAAATCCGACGCCTCAACCCCCTCGCGAAAAAGAAGGAAAACTGCCCGGCGAATACCCGATCGCCATCCTGGCGACATCGGGGATTCTCCTACATCTCGTCTTGCGTTATTTCTTCGCTACGCCGCGGCTTGCGTGGCAGATGCCTCTCTACGTGGTCTTGGTGTTGGGAGGCGCGCCGCTCGTGTGGCGCCTGGCGAAAAAACTTCTCGCCCGTGAATTTGGTTCTGACCTTCTGGCGGGAATCTCCATCGTGACGGCCGTCCTTGTCGGCGAGTACCTCGTCGCCAGCATTGTGGTGTTGATGCTTTCCGGAGGTGAGACGCTCGAATATTTTGCGCGCCGCCGCGCTTCTTCCGTTCTGGACGCGTTGGCAAAGAGGATGCCGCAAAAGGCCCACCGCCAGTCGGGGGGAGTTCTGTCGGATGTGAAACTCGACGAAGTCGCTGTGGGCGATTTGATAGTTGTCTTTCCGCATGAGATTTGTCCCGTGGACGGCACGGTCCTCGAAGGCCAGGGAAAGATGAACGAAGCGTACTTGACAGGTGAACCTTTCGAGATCTCGAAAATCCCCGGAGCTCAGGTGCTTTCCGGGGCCGTGAATGGCGAAACGGCCTTGACCATTCAGGCCGACAAGCTGGCGAAGGACTCCCGGTACGCGCGCATCATGCAGGTGATGCAGGAGACCGAACAAAGACGGCCGCGGCTGCGCCGGCTTGGGGACACTCTTGGAGCCTGGTACACGCCGGCAGCGTTGGCGGTCGCTTTCGTTGCTTGGTCTATTTCTGGGCAGTCGCATCGATTTCTGGCTGTGCTTGTCGTGGCTACTCCGTGTCCTTTGCTGATTGCCATTCCTGTGGCGGTAATCGGCGCGATTTCGCTTTCCGCGCGCCGCAGCATCATCATCAAGAATCCGGCGGTGCTCGAGCAGATTGACCGGTGTCGGACGTTGATCTTCGACAAAACAGGGACATTGACCTACGGCAAGCCCTCGTTGATCGACGCTCTCTGCATGCCTGGATTCGAGCGAAACGCTGTGCTGCGTTTTGCGGCAAGCCTCGAGGTTTACTCCAAGCATCCGCTCGCTCGGGCGATTGCAGAGGCGGCCGGGCGCGAAGGCATTAGTTTGCTCCCGGCTTCCGAAATCAGCGAGCACCCCGGCCAGGGTCTGTCAGGAATCGTGGCCGGCCGAAAGGTTCTGATTACCGGGCGCGGGAAAGCCGATCCTCAGGCGATTCCATTTCCGCCGACAGAGCAAGGTCTTGAATGTTTGGTTTTTCTCGATGGAAATTTTGCTGCCGCGCTTCGCTTCCACGATGCACCGCGGAAGGATACGCGCCTCTTCGTGGATCATCTGGGGCCGCGCCACGCCGTGGACCGCACTATGCTGCTCTCCGGGGACAGGGATTCCGAAGTGCGCTACCTGGCCAAACTTGCGGGCATAAAAGAGGTGCACTCGGCAAAGAGTCCGGAGGAAAAAGTTGAAATCGTACGTTCCGAAGCGAGCCGGGCAAAGACGCTGTTCGTGGGCGATGGGATCAACGATGCTCCGGCAATGCAGGCAGCGACTGTGGGTGTCGCGTTTGGGCTGAGCAGCGATATTACTTCGGAAGCTGCAGATGCGGTTGTTCTGGAGACCTCGCTGGGAAAAGTGGATGAGTTGATGCACATTGGCCGGCGCATGCGCCGAATCGCGCTGGAGAGCGCCGTCGGGGGCATGGGGTTGAGTATTGCGGGAATGATAGCGGCTGCCTTTGGCTATCTGCCGCCGATTGCCGGAGCCGTGACGCAGGAAATCATCGACTTGCTCGTGGTTCTCAACGCGGTGCGTGTGGCCCTTCCTTTCCGTGAGTTGAGGGACTTCTGAAAAAGGTGACGGCCGTCACCCGACTTCGTGACCACCATCACCGACCGACTGTGAGAGTGGGCAGTATCAATGGGGTGAGTTAGCACATGAGAGAGTGTACTATGACAAAGCGACTGTGGTTTGTGCCACACCCGGAGGCGGGTATAATTCCAGGCGGTGGTCCCATGCGTGCTCCCTACGGGCTGGAAATCATCGAAAACTGCCTCAACTGCCCTCATCGCGAGGAGAGGCTGTTTTGCAATCTCCCCCAGCCCGCGTTGCAACGACTGTCTGAAATCACGTCCGTGGCTGCTTATCCCAAAGGGGCCACGCTTTTTGTAGAAGGGCAATCGCCTCGCGGAGTGTTCATTGTGTGCGGCGGACGCGTGAAACTTTCCACGTCTTCGGCGGACGGGAAGACGCTGATCCTCCGCGTTGCGGATACGGGAGAAGTTCTTGGTTTGGCCGCGACCGTTTCCGGCAAGCCGTATCAAGCCACCGCCGACGTGCTCGAACCTTCGCAAGTGAATTTCATTCCGAAGGCGGAGTTTTTGCAGTTTCTGAGTCAGCATGGTGAGGCTGCACTGCGTGTCGCGCAACAGTTGAGCGAGAACTATCAAACGGCGCTTGCGGAGATGAGAACGATCGGCCTGTCTCATTCCGCTGGGGAAAAGCTGGCGCGCTTCATTTTGGATTTGGCCGCGGATCACAAAGAAAAGGGCGACATCCGCGTTAAGTTGACGCTCACGCACGAAGAGATTGCGCAGATGATCGGCGCTTCCCGCGAAACGGTTACGCGGCTCTTTGCCGATTTTAAGAGGAAGCAGCTGTTGCAGGTGAAAG
>OCOJ01033527.1_pt1 | contig 11163 bp, 7 predicted proteins | sample 1539251 | NCBI WGS metagenome assembly OCOJ01 (sample SAMN01911457, study PRJEB22624) | soil metagenome | biome: Soil | place: Malaysia | collected 2012-04-30 | depth RA_metagenome m
TCTGCGGCCCCGCATCTTCCGGCCGCACCACCCTGTTGCTGGCCGCTCTCGCTGCCGCCACCTGCCGCGGAGAATTCTGCGCTCTGGTCGATGCAGGCGACGCGCTCGATCCGCAATCGGCCGCTGCCGCCGGTGTCGATCTCGACCGGCTGTTGTGGGTGCGCTGCGGAGCAAACTCACCACGAAGGCACCTTACGACTTCGCTCAGGGCAGGCTTCGACACGGAGAAAGAAGATTTGAGAAAAAAGCTTTTTTCAAAGAAAGGTTTGGGGAAGGGCACGGCTTTAGCCGCTGAGGGGCAACGGTCACATCTGAAAAGAACATTTTCGAATCAAACAGAAATCAATCAGATTTCAGAAGATTGGTCTAACCCCAAAGGCACAAGACACTCCGAGCATCGTCTGGAGCAAGCCTTGCGCGCCGCCGACCTGCTGATTGAAAGCGGAGGCTTCGGGATGGTCGCGCTCGATCTCGCCGATCTCCCTCTGCCCGCCGCGCGCCGCATTCCGCTGACCACGTGGTTCCGCTTCCGCCGCGCCGTCGAGTACACACCGACCGTGCTGCTATCGGTCGCACAGCAGCCCATTGCCGGAAGCTGCTCCTCGCTGCTCGTGCAGTTGTCCGGTCGCAGTTCTCATTTCTCAGTTTCCGGTTCCCAGTACATTTCCCAGGTAAACATGGGAACCGTTGTTTGCGGCGATCAAGCTGATGTTGATCAAGCTGCTGATCCACAGCGGGCCACTGCGCAATCTGCAAAGCCCACATATGTGCAACTACTGACCGGGCTGGACATCACGGCGGAACTCATACGGTCGCGTCTGGGGAGTTCTCCATTCTCAGACATTAGTTCTCCGTTGAAGACCTGCCCGAACCGCAAACCTGCCCGCTCGGTTTCAACTGCGTTCGCGAGCAAAACCGCATGGGTGGGATAGACCAGTTGCCAGTCGCCAGTGCCCAGTTGCCAGAAAAAAGAAAGAGCTGGGTACTGAGAACTTAGTACTGCTTTTATGTTTGCCTGCATCTACGTGCCGAATTTTCCCGTGGCGGCGGTGTTGCGCGCCGAACCAGAGCTGCGCTCGCAGGCTGTTGCCATTCTCGAAGGCAAACCTCCGCTGGAAAAAATTCTCGCTGTCAACCAGCAAGCCGCCCGCCTGGACATCGCTCCCGGCACGACCAAAGCCCAAGCCGAACTCTGTCCGCAACTGGCGTTGCGCGTGCGTTCTCCGCTGCAGGAGTCCGCCGCGCACGCCGCTTTGCTCGATTGCGCTCAGTCCTTCTCGCCGTGCGTGGAAGATTCCGCCTGCGACACGGTTCTGCTCGATCTCGCCGGCATGGAATCTCTTTTCGGACCGTTATCCCAAATCGCCCATGCCATTTTCGATCGCGCCGCCAACCTCGGACTCGCCGTGAATGTGGCCGCAGCTTCCAATCCTGACGCCGCTGTGCTTGTGGCACGCGGCTTTTCCGGCGTGACCGTGATCCCTGACGGTCAGGAAGCCGAACAGCTCGGATCTTTGCCGGTCGAAGTTTTGTTTGCTGATGAGCGTGAAGCCGAAGAGAAAAAAGAAGCCGAGCAACTTCTGGAAACGCTCGATCGCTGGGGCATTCGCACACTGCGTGCCCTGGCCACGCTGCCGGAAGTTGAGCTGAGCGAGCGCCTGGGACAGAAAGGTCTACGCCTGCAGCGCCTGGCGCAGGGCACGGTGTCGCGCACGCTGGTTTTGGTGGAAGAACCGCTGGTGTTCGAAGAAGCGGTCGAGCTAGAGGATTCCATCGTGCTGCTTGAGCCGCTGGCCTTCCTGCTGAATCGCCTGCTCGAACAACTCTGCGCACGCCTAGCCGTGCACGCGCTGGCCACGCAGGAACTGCGGCTCACGCTGGAACTCGAGAATTACTCGCTCTTCCATCAACAATCAGCACTCAACAATCAACAGTTCTTTCAGGAATCAGAAATGGAAAATCGCCAATCGGAAATCGGTCCGCGAGCACAGAAATTCTGCCGCACCATGCGCCTTCCTGTTCCCATGCTCGACGCCAAACTATTTTTGAAATTATTGCAGCTGGATTTGAACGCGCATCCTCCGGGCGCGCCCATCGTGAAGATCCATCTCGCCGCCAAACCGGCGCGGCCGCGTTCGGCCCAGGGCGGCCTGTTTTTGCCTCCCTTGCCGGAGCCGGAGAAATTGGAACTCACGCTCGCACGCATTTCCGGCATGGTCGGAGAAAACCGGGTTGGCGCCGTGGAACTGCTCGACACACATCATCCCGAAGCATTTCGCATGCGCCGCTTCTCCGCAACATCCGTTCCGGAAAACAAGCCGCAGAAAATTTCGACACCAGAAAAAGAGGAAGAAAAATCCGCGGTCACCGCTCTGCGCCGCTTCCGTCCTCCGCTGCGGGCGGACGTAACTTTTGCGCAAGGCCAGCCCACGCGCGTCGTGTGTGCGCAGAAAAAAGAAATGCAGGGCGATGTGCTCTGGAAAGCTGGCCCGTGGCGTTCTTCCGGCGACTGGTGGGAGCGCGAAGCCTGGGCGCGCGACGAGTGGGACGTCGCCTTGCAGAATTCCGGCAGTATTATCCTCTGCCGTCTGGTCCACGACCTGCTTGGTGGAGGCTGGTTCGTGGAAGGAGTTTATGACTAAAGGAATTGAATCATTGAGTGATCGAAACATTGATCCATTTTGCAGACCAATCACTCAATGACTCAATGAGTTAATGAATCAATGTATGTCGAGTTTCACGCCCGCTCTGCATTCAGCTTCCTCGAAGGTGCATCTTCGCCCGAGGAACTGGCAGCAGTCTGCGCCCAGCTCAACCTGCCCGCCATGGCACTGCTCGACACCGACGGCCTCTACGGCGCCCCGCGTTTTCACATGGCCGCGCAAAAGGCGAAGATCAAGGCGCACATCGGCGCGGAAGTTGCTTTTTCACCACGGAGTCGCCCTTCGACTTCGCTCAGGGCAGGCTTCGATACGGAGAAGATCAATCAACAATCCAAGATCAACAATCAACAATTGAAGAATGTCTCTGTGTCTCTGTGTCTCCGTGGTGAGTTCAGGCTTCCCCTTCTCGCCGCCTCCCGCGCCGGCTACCAGAATCTCTGCCGCCTGATCACCAAAATGAAGTTGCGCGCGAAAAAAGGTGAAGGCGCGGTTCGCCCCGATGAACTGGAAGAGCACGCCCACGGCTTGATCTGCCTGACCGGCGGCGCCGACGGACCGCTGGCCGCTGCCCTGCAGCAAGGTGGCCTCGAAACGGCTCGACGGCAAGTCGAGCAACTGATTGCAATCTTCGGTCCCGACAACGTCTACGTCGAACTGCAGCGCCACTTCCAGCGCGAAGAAGAGTCCCGCAACCGCGCCGCCATCGCTATCGCGCACGCGCTCTGTCTTCCTCTGCTCGCCACTAACGATGTCTGTTACGCGACTGAAAAAGGCCGCGCACTCTGCGACGCATTCACCGCCATCCGCCATCACCGCACGCTCCCGACCGCCGGACGCCTGCTCGCCCGTAACTCCGAGCGCTTTCTGAAATCCGCGCACGACATGCAGCAACTTTTCGCCGACCTGCCCGAAGCGATCGCCAACACGCTCGAACTCTCCTCTCGCCTCGAATTCACGCTCAACGATCTCGGCTACGAATTTCCGCGCTATCCCGTGCCCAATGGCGAAACCATGAATTCGTTTCTTCGCGAGCGCGCCTGGGAAGGATTTCGCGAGCGCTACGGCCGTGCGTCCCAAGACCTGCAAACTCGCGCACGTCTGCAAATCGAAAAAGAACTCGCACTGATCGAAAAACTCAAACTCGCCGGCTACTTTTTGATCGTCTGGGATCTCGTCCGCTATTGCCACGAGCAAAACATTCTGGTACAAGGCCGCGGATCGGCGGCCAACAGCGCCGTCTGCTATTCGCTCGGCATCACCGCGGTTGACGCCGTCAGCATGGAACTTCTTTTCGAGCGTTTCCTCTCCGAAGAGCGCGGCGAGTGGCCCGACATCGATCTCGATCTGCCTAGCGGCGACGAACGCGAAAAAGTTATTCAGTATGTTTACAAACGATACGGCGAGCGTGGTGCGGCCATGACCGCCAACGTCATCACCTACCGCAATCGCATGGCGGCACGCGAAATGGGCAAAGCGCTGGGGTTCGATCCCGAGACGCTCAACAAAATTTCCGCTGCCGTCGCCACCTGGGAGTTCCGCGACGAAAACGACGCGCTCGACCGCCGCTTCCGCGACGCCGGCCTCGATCTCAACCATCCCCGCCTTCGTAAATACTATGAGCTCTGTCTCGCCGCGCAGGATTTGCCACGCCATCTCGGCCAGCACTCCGGCGGCATGGTCATCTGCCAGGGACAACTCGACTCCGTCGTGCCGCTCGAACCCGCTTCCATGCCCGGCCGTGTCGTCGTGCAGTGGGATAAAGAAGATTGCGCCGACATGGGCATCATCAAAGTCGATCTGCTCGGCCTGGGCATGATGGCTGTGCTCAAGGATTCCATCGAACTGATTCGCGACCACTATCACGAAACCGTCGACCTGGCGCATCTTTCACAAGGTGATTCCGAGGTGTACTCCGCACTGCAACAGGCCGACACGGTCGGTCTGTTTCAGGTGGAAAGCCGCGCGCAGATGTCGTGCCTGCCGCGCCTGCGTCCAAAACGTTTTTACGACATTGTTGTGCAGGTGGCGATCATCCGTCCCGGCCCGATCGTCGGGCAAATGGTGAATCCGTTTCTGCAGCGCCGCCAGGGACGCGAAGCCGTCACTTATGCCCATCCTTCGCTCGAGCCCGTGCTCAAGCGCACGCTGGGCGTTCCGCTTTTTCAGGAGCAGTTGCTGCGCATGGCGATGGTCGTGGCCAACTTCAGCGGGGGCGAAGCCGAAGAGCTGCGCCGCGCCATGGGATTCAAGCGCTCGCAGGCGCGCATGAAAGAAATCGAAGCCAGGCTTCGCTCCGGCATGACGCAAAACGGAATCTCCCCAAAAGCGCAGGAGGAAATCATTCTTGCCATCACTTCGTTTGCGCTCTACGGATTTCCCGAGTCGCACGCTGCCAGCTTTGCGCTGATCGCCTACGCCAGCGCGTTTCTGAAGTGCCACTATCTGGCCGCCTTCACCGCCGCCCTGCTCAACAACCAGCCCATGGGATTTTATTCTCCCGCGACCATCGTCAAAGACGCCCAGCGCCACGGACTGCGAGTTCTGCCGGTGGATGTGATGCGCTCCGATTGGAATTGCACGCTGGAACGAGTCGCGAGTCGCGAGTCCCGAGTACTGAGTGAAGTCGCTGGTCGTCGGTCGTTAGTCGTTAGCGAACCCAATGATCGCGTCATTCCGACCCCTGAGGGCATGCGAGGGGCGGCGGAGGAATCTGGGTTTGAAGAATTCCCGATTCCTGATTGTCGATTTCCGATTGACAAAACTCTCAGCGTCAGTCAATCAGCAATCAACAATCCGCAATCAACAATCGCCAATTGGCAATCGCCAATCGAAAATGCCCTCCGTCTCGGCCTGCGCTACGTCCGCGGATTGCGCGAAGAAGCCGGTCAGGCTCTTGTGCGCGAACGCAAACGTGCGCCATTCACTTCCATTCACGATCTGACCCACCGCGTCCCCGAACTGCGCAAAGACGAACTCACCACGCTGGCAGAAATCGGAGCGTTGAATTCAATTGGAACTTCACCACGGAGGCACAGAGACACAGAAGAAAACAAAAGAATAGAAAACGCACTCAGGAAGAGGAGATTCCATCTAGCAGACGAAGAGCTTAAATTCAATAATCAACGATCATCAATCAATGATTCCTCCGTGCCGGAGCCTGCCCTGAGCGTAGCCGAAGGGTGTCTCCGTGGTGAAAAAAACCTTCACCGCCGCGACGCCCTCTGGCAGGTCGAGCGCGCCGTACGTGCGTCCGGGCCGCTGCTCGAAAATCTTCCCCAGCCCGACTCGCCCTCGCCGCTTCAGCCCATGAACGACGAAGAGCGTCTGGTCGCCGATTTNCCACGGCACCGGCCTTACCGTCGGGCCGCATCCGGTTGCGTATCGCCGCGCCTGGCTCACGGCCATGGGCATTCGCCGCGCCAGCGAACTGCGCGATTTCCCCAGTGGCCGGCGTCTTCGCATCGGAGGCTGCGTCATCACCCGCCAGCGCCCGGGCACGGCCAAGGGATTCGTCTTCATCAGCCTGGAAGATGAAACCGGTGTCGCCAACGCCATCATCACGCCCGATCTGTTTCATCAGAATCGCCTGCTACTGGCCTCGGAGCGATTTCTCGCCATTGAAGGCATCCTGCAAAATCANCCTGCAAAATCAGGACAACGTCGTCTCGGTGAGGGCCGAACGCGTGCTGCCGCTGTTCGTCACCAAAGCGGAAACCAGCTCGCACGACTTCTACTGAGTTTCACCACGAAGACACCCTTCGGCTACGCTCAGGGCCTCCGACACAGAGAGATTTCTGATTGCTGATTTTTGATTGTTGAATGAGTCTTTGGCCACGGATTTCCACGGATTTAATCAACCAATAGGCAATGAGCAATTCCTCCGTGTCTCCGTGACTCAGTGGTAGAATTCGCCTCTTACTTCCCTACGTAGCTCACCCTCCAGATCGAGTTTGATCCGTCGTCGCTCACCAGCAGCGATCCGTCCGGAGCAACGGTAATCCCGACCGGGCGTCCCCAAACGTTGCCATCGGGAAGCACGAACCCAGTCAGAAAATCTTCGTACTCGCGGCTGGCATGACCGGTCTGATGAAGCGGCACGCGAATGACTTCATAGCCCGCGCGCACCGCCTTGTTCCACGACCCGTGCTCGGATGCGAAGATGTCCCCGCGATATTCTTCCGGAAACTGCTTGCCTTCATAGAAGACAAACTCCAGCGACGCATTATGTGGCTGCAGCAGCACATCGGGCACGATCGCCTTATCCTTCAGCTCCGGATGCTTGCCCGCCTGCCGCGGATCCTGGTGCGACCCGATGTACCACCACGGCCAGCCATAGAATCCGCCCTCCTGCACGTGGGTGATGTAGTCGGGCACGAGGTTGTCGCCGAGCGCGTCGCGCTCGTTCACCGAACACCACAGCTCGCCCGTGTCCGGATTCACTAGAATTCCGCCGCCGGCGTTGCGAATGCCATAGGCATATACGCTCAGCACGCAGTTCGTCGGATCGCACGTCAGAATGTCGGCGCGATTCTTCTCAGCGGGGTGGTCGTCGGGATCGTCCACATTCGACGCCGAGCCCACGGCCACAAACATCTTCTTGCCATCCAGAGAGAAATCGAGCGCGCGCGTCCAGTGACCTCCGCCGCGGGGCAGGTCGGCAATGTGCTGCGACGGCCCGCTCGCCTTCAGGTCGCCGTTGTGGTACGGGAAACGAATCACTTCGTTGGTATTACCGACATAGAGCCACTGCGGGTCGGGTCCGGGAGGGTAAAACGCAATGCCATAGGGACGATTCAGGCCACTGGCGTAAATCGTGTTCTCTTCCGGTTTGCCGTCGCTGGTCATTCCGCGAAAAACGCGAATGCGGCCGGGATCGCTCTCCGCCAGAAAGATGTCGCCGTTGGGCGCGGTGCGCAGCAATCGCGGATTGTCCAGGCCCGCGGCGTACAACTCCACTTTGTAACCCGCGGGCGCGACCGGCCATGCGTCCTTGGGGCGGGAAACAATCTCCGGCCCGTTGCCGGCCGACTTGGTGGCAAACGGTGGCGGGAGGTCCTTCACGGTGATCTTGCGAATCACGCCCGGCTTCTCGTAGCGAAAGTCGGTGAACGGGGCTTGCGGCGACGGGTCCTTCAACTCCGCCGNGGTCCTTCAACTCCGCCGAGGCGGCGGCCGCCGCGGGCGCGGCATCCGCTTTGGGCGCAGGCGACGTGATCAAAGCCTTGACGTACGCGATGATCTGCCAGCGTTGTTCCTCGGGCAGAAATGCCCAGGCCGGCATGCCGCTGTCTTTGTCCCCTTGGGTGATGAACCAGAAGATTTCGCCGGCGGGAACGGAATTCAGCTTGCCATTCGCGAGCGGCGGGACGTTGCCCACCCCCTTTCCAGTCTTGCCGTGACAGGCCAGACAGTTGCGCGCATAGAGCGCCTTGCCGGCCTGCACCGCCGCCGCCTGACCTTCAACCGGATTCTTCAGCGCCTTCGCCGAGTCGGGCGCGTTGTGGAAGTTCTGATCGACGGCATGCAACGAGATGATCGGGAGCAGGATAAGGACGACGGCACTTGCACATCGAGCAGCAGAGCGCATGGAGCAAGCCTCACGATAGTTTGATCCTACAGATTCCAGCATTATCGCTCAGGGACGCGAAATCTGCGCAGCAACGTGCCCACGTTTCCACAGAGTGGTATCGCTACGGATTTGTCGATGTGCTTTCAACTGATCGGCTGGCGCGGTCCGGACGAGATGGAGCAGCAATCGGTACTGGCTGAATTTCAAATTCAGCTACTACCCACCAATCACGATGCTCCCATGAGCTTTGTTATAATCACATTGTGCCCTCTGGCGCTATCGTCTAGGGGTTAGGACGGAAGATTCTCAATCTTCAAACCCGGGTTCGATTCCCGNGTAGCGCTACCAAACCCTTTCCATCCCATTGACGTGTAACGCTTTCCTGAATTCTCTCTCGCCCGTTGAACTACATTTGAACTACATTGCGGCGTTTTCGACCCCGCAGAATTGATGGTTCGCCCGGAAATCCCGTATTGAATATCGAGGTTTCTGTGGGTGAGATCAAGGTAACCATCTATGAGCGACTGAAGCTCGATAACAACTGGACGCGGGTCTGCGGACGGTCGCCGCGCAAGGAAGACAAGTGGTTTTGCTCCTGCGGCTGTGAATGGAACACCTTTGACACTGGAGGCGTCTGCCCCGCTTGCCTGCACCAGTGGACTGAAACCCATTGCCTCTCTTGCAGTAGGTGGTCTCCGCATTCGCTGTGGTACGCCAGTGACAAGGACTGATGTGACGCAACGTTCGACTCTGCGTGGTGTTCTATCCCCTAACGGGACGAGTCGAGCACACCGCTTGTGGTAACGGAGGAACGTTGAGTCTTCAAGTGAACCGAGCCGTCATTTCGATCATCCTGTGCAGCCTGCTTTCAAGTCGGGTTCGAGTACAACAAACTCAGAGCCCACAGCCGTCCGCACCCGCCCTGCTAAAGACGTTGCTGTCGCAAGGCACATCCGACACCGCATGGAAGGAAGCGGAAAACCAATTTCATAAACTTCCAGCCAAGGATGCTTTGCATGCATTATTTCCTGAGATTGCCAAAGGGTTACCGAACGGGTTTGCCTACGCAGCCTACAACTGCTCCGACCCTTTGAAAGATCGCAAGGTTCCGGGGTGGGGCAGGTTCTGCGTTGTGCATTGGCTTTGGTGTGATGAACTCGCTTGCCCTGTGAAGCGCGACGGAGTCACCAACGTACTGTTGGAACTATGGTCACAACCCGTGTCATTCGACGGGCAGATGGCGCTTCTTCAGGGGCTCTGCGACAAAGCGGCAGCAGAGGGACGAATGGCTGCATTGTTCGGAGACGCCGCCGCCGACGCTCGGCTTCGGACAGAAGCTGCGGTCTGTCTGCTTAATCAAGATGGGAAGAAGTATCACGACGAAGTAGTTGCACTCGCCCAACACAGCCCGCCCTCACTGCAAGAACGGCTGTTCGATGACCTCGCTTCGCCTCCGCATCGCAATGTGTCGGGCATCGATCCCGTTGCCGTCAGAATGGGCTTTGCCCTATTGCTGAAGGAAGTCGACAAGCAGGAAAGAGCTAGAGCGAACGGGCAAACGACCTCAGAATACGGCCAATTCCTGTACGCAAACCGCCTCAACGTGTACTTGGGGACAACGTTTGAACCTAACCCGAAGTTGCCTATCTATGAGGACGCTAAGGGTAAAGAACGGCTGTACCACGATACGGCAGCGAACGCTCTGGAGTGGTGGTCAAAACACAAACAGGATTACTCTGACTAGCTGACGCGATTTGTCCGTTGCCAATCAATCCGCTAGCGCCCACCACGGCACCGAGAACGGTAGTTCAGGTTGGCTGCCCCGCATGCGTGATCTCCGAGCTTGGCGAGTAAGATAGCGAGCGGTTACAGATTATAGATTTCGCCTCGTCATTTTGGGGGTCGGCATGAATACTGGTTTCGTCGGCATCGGCAGCATGGGCGGTATGCTCGTCCGAGTGCTCCTGCGCTCCGGCGCTTTGTCACCACAAGAAGTCTGGGCAGCGAATCGCTCGCCAGCGAAAGTTGATGCGCTCGCATTAGACTTTCCCGGTATCCACATTGCGAGCGTCAAGCAACTCGCAGCCGAATGTGATCTGATTTTTCTTTGCGTCGGCGCGGCTGATGCGGCTGTAGTGCTCGCGCAGATGGATGGGGAACTGCATCCCGCCCAGTTGCTGGTCACCACCGCCGCTGCGATCCCGTTAAGAATGTTGGAAGATCGAGTGCCTTGCCGTGTGGCCAAGCTGATTCCTTCTATTACGCAAGAGATCGGAGCCGGAATCGCACTGCTGATGTATGGTACGCGATTTACCCCAGAGGATCGCAATCTGTTAGAAAATCTTCTGGGTCGCATCAGCAAACCCGTGGCAATTACCGAGCCCATGGCACGTCCTGTAATCGGCCTGACTTCGGGAGGTCCTGCGCTCTTGAGTTACCTGCTGCAATCTATGGCGGACGAAGCCGTGCACAGCAATGCCGAGCTTTCGCCGGGACTGGCTCGCGAACTGGTACAGGAGACTGCACATGCGACAACGAGACTCTTCAGTGAAGCAAACATGACGACCGAAGAAATAATCCGTCGAGTCACCGTTCCGGGTGGTATGACTGCGCTCGCTATTGAAATTCTTTCACAGCATGTGCCACAAGCGTGGCAGACTGTCTTCCGAAAGACTGGGGAGCGGGAAACCAAAACTCGCGAATCCCTCGGCCTTTAGGAGTGATGTAATAGTGTTCTCCCCTGCGGCTCGCTCGTCGCCGCATTTGGATTGGTTCGCGAAGTAACTAGGAGACTGTATGAAGTCCGTCGATTCCTCCGCTTCCCCACTTGTGTCATTCGACATTCTCCTCCGCTACAACGAATACGAGACAGCACGCTGGCGCGAATGGTTCAGCAAGCAACCCGAAACTGTTTTGCAAATCCCGGCTGGT
>OCOJ01002391.1_pt1 | contig 11147 bp, 12 predicted proteins | sample 1539251 | NCBI WGS metagenome assembly OCOJ01 (sample SAMN01911457, study PRJEB22624) | soil metagenome | biome: Soil | place: Malaysia | collected 2012-04-30 | depth RA_metagenome m
GTAACAAGGGCCCCCAAAGGTCGGCTCAGGTGGGTCAGGAATCCACCGTAGAGTGCAAGGGCAAAAGCCGGCTTGACGGGAATCTGCCTAACGAGGATTCCCGATGCGAAAGCAGGGCCTAGCGAACCACTGTGCCTCCCCTGTAGGGGCCAGTGATAAGAGAAAAGTTACCCCGGGGATAACTGAGTTGTCTCCAGCAAGAGTCCCTATCGACCTGGAGGCTTGCTACTTCGATGTCGGTTCTGCCTATCCTGGTGGTGCAGCAGCTACCAAGGGTGGGGTTGTTCGCCCATTAAAAGGGATCGTGAGCTGGGTTTACACCGTCGCGAGACAGGTGTGTTGCTTTTTGGCGGAAGTGCAAGGGTCTCTGACGAGAAGGTTCCCACAGTACGAGAGGAACGGGGAATCGGCGCCTCTAGTCCATCAGTTGTCCGGCAGGGCATCGCTGAGCAGCCACGCGCTCCGGGATAAGGGCTGAAAGCATCTAAGCCCGAAACCCCCTCGAAAAAGAGAGACCTCTAAGGACATTCGTAGAAGACGAGTTCGATAGAGCCGGGGTGTACGCAGAAAGCCTTCGGGCGATCTGTTCAGCCCGCGGCCACTAACGTCCGCAGCTACGTTACCTGGATACGCTTGGCAGTTACACAGAACGCGTGTGGTTCTTTTTTTCCCACCCCCGAGGAGAACGAACCGATGGCGAGCCGACCGGCTCGTTCGGGCGCTCGCGTACGGTAAAGGGAGAGCGGGCTCTCAACCTCCCGTGCCGTCCCTCGGCGTGTCGCGGAGCCACTGGCCCGTGGTGGCGTGGATCCGCCTCAAGCTCCCCCCTCGTCCACCCCCCGTCACGCTCATGCCGGGAGTTCCTCCCCCGCCCGTCCCTCCGCTCGACGTCCTCGAACCGAACCCGGTGCCGACCGACCCGAGGAAGCGGGTCTTCTCCTACGAGGTCGACCGGGGCGACTGGGTCGTGCGCCTCGTCTGGGACGCGGACGACCCCGAGCTTCTCGAGGCCGAATGCCGCGCCCCGTACTACGGGAAGCGCCTGCCGCCGGCCGACGTGCCGAAGTTCTGGGCGACCGTGAAGGAGCTCATCGCTCCGATCGGTCCCCTCCCGGTCGAGTCGGCGGACCCGCGACCGTAGCCGGCCCGCAGAGCCTTAAGACCCGGCGGCCGTCCAACGCTCCGTGCTCCGGGCGACGTTCCTCCATCTCTCGGGGGTCGGCCCCGTGACCGAGGCGGAGCTCTGGCAGTCGGGGTTCCGCGACTGGCGCGACCTCTCGGAGCGGCGCGAGCGGCTCGCGGTCTCTCCGGCCACGCGGGAGCGTATGGAGAAGGAGCTCGTATCGAGCGAGCAGGCGCTCACCGAGCGTGACGTCGCCTGGTTCGCCCGGCGTCTTCCGAACCGGGAGCACTGGCGGCTCTTCCCGACGTTCGCTCCCGAGACCTCCTTCCTCGACATCGAGACGACCGGGCTCTCCCCGTACGGCGGGATCGTCACGGTCGTCACCGTGCACGGCGGGAACGCGACCCGGACGTTCGTCGCGGGGGACGACCTTGAGGAGCTCCCGGCGTACCTCGGTCGCTTCCCGGTTCTCGTCACGTTCAACGGGAGCCGGTTCGATGTTCCGTTCCTCACAGCGTCGTTCCCCCAGATGTTCGTCCCGCCGGCGCACATCGACCTGAGGTTTCTCCTCTACCGACTCGGCCTCGCGGGAGGGCTCAAGCGGATCGAGCAGCGGCTCGGGCTGGGGGACCGCTCGGGAGTCGAAGGGGTGGACGGGCTCGAGGCCGTGCGGCTCTGGCAGGAGTACCGTCGCGGGAACGCCTCCGCGCTCGACCGTCTCGTCCGGTACAACCGGGCCGACACCGTGAACCTGGAGCCCCTCCTCCGGTTCGCCGTGACGGAGCTCGAGCGTCGCGTGCTGCCGGGGGGGGCCTCCCGCCCGTCCCGGTAGAGGGAGGGCGTCGACGGATGGCGATCGGCCCGGAGGTCGCGATCATCGTCGGAGCGTACAACCGACGACGCTACCTCCCGCTCGCGGTCCAATCCGTCCTCGCCCAGACCATCGCGCGCGACCGGTTCGAGCTCGTCGTCGTGAAGAATTTCCGTTCGATCGACGAGGACCAGGACCTCGAGGACGACGGCGCGATCGTCCTGTTCGATGAGGAACCCCGGATCGGTCGGTGGTTGCGCCACGCGATCGAGCTCTCCTCCGCTCCGTGGATCACCTTCTGCGACGACGATGACGAGTTCGAGCCGGATCGTCTCGAGCGACTCTTGGGGGTGTTCCACGACCACCCGGACGTCGGGTTCTACCGGAACCGGGTGCGCGTGATCGATGCGGAGGACCGCGCGATCCCCGAGAAGGAATGGAGGACGCACGAGCGAGACCCGGCGTTCGATACGCTGGGCCCCGTGTACCTCCCGCGGGACAAGAAGGCGGACCTTCTCGCGATCGCGACCCAGCGAACCCACGCGACGTTCGGGACGAGCACGATGGCGCTCCGCCGGGAGCTCCTGGAGGGAGACCTCGGGGACGCCTTCGAGCGGACCCAGCTCGAAGACCTCTACCTCTTCCTCACCGGCGCGCTCTCTCCCTGGGCGGTCTTCCTCGATGACCGACGCCTCACGAGGTACCGGTACTATGCGGGCAACGTGACCCACACGCTGCGCTGGCTGGGGCACGCCGCCGACTCCGAGCGGGACATGGCGAAGGTCGCGGTCGAGCATGGTGCCCCGGACTTCGCGCGCTGGCTCACCGCGCGCTCCGTCAACCACGAACGGCTCTACGAGGGGGGGATGCTCGTGGAACGAGTCGCTTCCGGCGCTCCCCGGTCCGAGGTCGCGCGACGGACCGCCGAGTACCTTCGGTTCCTCAACGAGCATCCGGAGGAACGCGCCTGGGACCTCGACACGTGGGCCGCCGGTGTGTACGGAGTCTCCTACCTCGCCGCACCGGGGCTCACCCGTCGGGTGGCGCGGGCGCGGATCTCCGCGCGCGCCGTCACGTAGCCGCCGTCGCTGGCGCTCGGAATCGTGGCGGAAGCTGGAACCGATTTCCCGAAGGAGGAGGCGGGATCGGAGCGCTCGCCGGTGGGACGACGTGGCGGACCCGCTCCGCCGCGAGCCGACAGTACTCGGGAGAGGAATCGATGTGAAGGTAATGGCGGCCGAGCCGACGGGCCACCGCGGCCACCGTCCCGGTTCCACCGAACATGTCGAGGACCACGTTCCCGCGGTAGCTGTAGAACTTCACCAGGCGCTCGATGAGCTCTTCCGGAAACGGAGCCGGATGGCCGTTGCGTCGCCGTTCCGGCGGGATCTGCCAGAACCCGTCCGAGAACTTCTCGAACTCTCGCGCCGAAATGTCGACGGCGCTCGGATCCCCCGGCAGTCGCCATTGTCCCTTCGAGAAGACGAGAACGTACTCCCACGACGGGACGATGTGGGGGTTCGACGGACTTCGCCAGCTCCCCCATGCGGTCCGCCGCCCCATCGTCTGCTTGTACCAGATGATCTCCGTGCGCATGATGTAACCCAGGTCGCGAAGGTCCCGCGAGAGGTCGTGGTGGATCGGCCGGAAGTTCTTGATCGACGTAGGCGCGACGTTCAGGACGAATCGTCCCCCCGGTACGAGGACCCGAGCGAGCGACGCCCAGACTCCTTTGAGCCAGCGAAGGTATTCTTCGGGGGGAAGGTCGTCCGTGTACCCGCGGTACGGGATCTTCACGTTGTACGGGGGACTCGTGATCGCGAGATGGACCGACTCCGCGGGGAGACGGTCCAGTATCTCACGGGCGTCGCCCTCGACGATACGGTCGTACCATCGGACCGGCAAAGACCGCTCCGACCGTCCCGCCATCGTCCTCACCGACCGTGCGGCCGGTTAAGAGGGTTCTCCCGGCGAGGCCGGTCCGGACGACTCGGACGACGGAAGGAATCCGGCTTCTCGGGCCACTCGCTTCCCGATCGCAAACGCAGCGGTCGCGGCCGGCGAGGGAGCATTGAGTACGTGAAGGGAGTTGGACCCGCGGATGAGGACGAAATCGTCCTCGAGCGACCCGTCCGGTCGGACGGCCTGCGCACGCACGCCCGAGGATTGGCCCGTGAGGTCGCTCTCCTCGACCACCGGCCATAATCGTCGAACCGCGGAGAGAAACTCGGACCGACTCCACGACTTCAGCCACTCGCGGGCGGCGTACGAACCGTAGCGGCGAGCGAGCCCGAGCGTCCCGGGGAAGAGCGCCATGCTCGCGAGCTCGTCGAGGCTCCACTCGCCCGCATGATAGCCCTCTCGGGAGAGCGCGAGCGCCGCGTTCGGGCCGGCGAGAAGCTCTCCGTCGACGGTGGGCGTGAGGTGGACGCCGAGGAACGGGACCTCCGGGTCCGGGACGGGGTAGACCAGCGTCGTGATCCGGGAGCGGAGCCGTGGGCTCAAGTGGTAGAAATCACCGCGAAATGGAACGATCATGACGGGGGGTCGAACGCCCATCGACCGGGCGACGAGGTCCGACTGGAGGCCGGCGCAATTGATCACATACCGTGCCACGACGGTTCCGCTGGGCGTGTCAAGGGACCACCCTTCTGCGTTCTTCGCGGCGGAACGAACCGGGCTTGAGAGCGAGGTCCCGACCCCGACCGAGGCGAGGAGGTCGACCAGGCGAAGGGCGACCTCCCGGTAGTCGATGATCGCCGCCGACGGGATCTCGAGGGACGCGACCCCGACGACCTCGGGGAGGCGGGAGGCGAACTCCTCATTCGACAGCCGACGAACTCCGGGAACTCCGTTCGCCCGGGCCCGTTCCTCGATCGTCGCGAGCATCGCGACTTCCTCAGGTCGGGATGCGACGATCACCTTGCCGATTGGGAAGCAGCGGATCTCCTCCTCGGCAGCGAACTCGAGCAGTTTCGCCCGGCCCTCCCGGCAGAGGCGCGCTTTCAGCGTGCCGGGGCGGTAGTAGACCCCGGAATGGACCACCCCGCTATTGTGGCCGGACTGGTGGGCTGCGACTTCGCTCTCCTTTTCGAGGACCGCGATGGAGAGGTCCGGACGACCTTCATGGAGGGCCCAAGCCGTGCTAAGCCCTACCATGCCGGCGCCGATGACCACGAGGTCGAAACGGTCCGCCATTTTCGGTCAACCTAGGGCCACGGCAAGCGTATAATCTCGCCCGACGAAATGCCCCGCGATTCTTATGCCGGTTCGGATCGCGGTACCTAGAGAGGTTTCTCCCGGTGAGAAGCGCGTCGCCCTGACCCCCGACGTGGTCAAGGGGCTCACGAAGTCCGGCGTGGAGGTCGGCGTCGAGGTAGGTGCTGGATCCGGCTCGCGCTACCCGGACGACGCGTACGCCGCGGCGGGGGCGCTGATGTTGACGAGCCGCAAGGAGCTCTTCGGACTGGCGCAGGTCGTTCTCAAGGTCCAGCCTCCGACCCCGGAGGAGTCCGCGATGATGAAGCCGGGGACCGTCCTCGTGGCGCTCGTGAACGCGAGCCGAAACCTCGAGAGCGTTGCCAAGATGCGCGATGCGAAGCTCACGACCTTCGCGCTCGAGCTCCTTCCGCGGATCACCCGGGCGCAGAGCATGGACGTCCTCTCCTCGCAGGCGACGGTGGCGGGGTACCGCTGCGTGCTCATCGGCGCGGGGCTGTGTCCCAAGTTCTTCCCGATGCTCACCACGGCCGCCGGAACGATCCGTCCCGCCACGGTGCTCGTCCTGGGAGCCGGTGTCGCCGGCCTGATGGCGATCGCGACCGCGAAGCGGCTCGGGGCCGTCGTCACGGCGTATGACGTCCGACGCGCGGCGGGAGAGCAGGTCCGCAGCCTCGGCGCCCGGTTCCTCGAGCTCCAGATCAATGCCGAGGGAACGGGCGGCTATGCGCGGGAACTCACGGACGACGAGAAGAAGCAGGAACAGGCGATGCTCGCGAAGGCGATCGGAGAGGCGGACGTCGTGATCACGACCGCGGCCATCCCGGGCCGCCGGGCCCCGCTCCTCGTCCGCAAGGAGATGGTCGCCACGATGCGGCCGGGCGCAGTCGTCGTCGACCTCGCCGCGGAATCGGGCGGGAACTGCGAGCTCACGAAGCCCGGCGAGAACGTCGACGTGGGGGGCGTCACCGTCGCCGGACCCCTCAACCTCCCGAGCCAGGAACCGCTCTCCGCGAGCCAGATGTACGCGAAGAATCTCGAGTCGTTCCTGACCCTCCTCATCACGAAGGACAAGACGCTGACCACCGACTTTTCGGACGAGATTCTCGCCGCGAGCCTTCTCACGAAGGACGGAGCAATCACACACCAGCCGACCGCCGACCTACTCGCACCGAAGGGGGCGGCGTAGATGGCGGCCGACCTCTGGACCGCGCTCTACATCGCGATGCTGACGGCGTTCACCGGCTACGAGGTGATCAGCCGGGTCCCCGTCCTGCTGCACACCCCGCTGATGAGCGGGTCGAACTTCATCCACGGGATCGTGCTGGTCGGAGGGATCATCGCCCTCGGTCTCGCCACCAATACGCCCCAGATGGTCATCGGGTTCATCGCGACCGTGATGGGGGCGATGAACGTCACGGGCGGGTACGTCGTGACCGAGCGGATCCTCTCGATGTTTGACCGCTCGAAGCCGAAGAAGCCGGCCACCGAGTCGAAGCCGGGAGGTGCGCCATGACGGCGTGGTGGGTCGGCGACCTGATCGACGCGGTCTACGTCGTCGCGGTCCTCGTCTTCATCCTCGGTCTCAAGGCGATGAGCGGGCCCACGACGGCCCGCCGCGGGATCATGTACGCCGGGCTCGCGATGCTCATCGCGGTCGCGGTGACGTTCCTCAGCCCGGGGCTCTCGAACTTCCTCTGGATCTTCGCCGGCGTCGCGATCGGCGGCCTCGGCGGATGGTACTGGGCGCGGGTCGTCAAGATGACGGCGATGCCCCAGATGGTCGCGATGTTCAACGGGATGGGAGGCGGCGCGGCCGCGGCGGTCGCCGCCGTCGAGCTCCTCACCTCGCTGGGGGACCACGTGGTGAGCGGCCTCTCGATCGCAGGGGCGATCATCGGTTCGATCTCGATCTCGGGCAGCATGATCGCCTTCCTGAAGCTCCAGGAGTGGATGCCGTCGAAGGCGATCGTCCTCCCGGCCCGGCAGTACGTGAACACCGGGATCCTCATCGTCGCGGTCGCGTGCGGGGGCCTCACGCTCTGGACGTCGAGCATCGTCTGGCTGACGCCGTTCTACGTGCTGCTCTGCCTCTACGGGATCCTCCTCACGATCCCGATCGGCGGGGCCGACATGCCGGTCGTCATCAGCCTGTTCAACGCCCTCACCGGGATCGCGGTCGGGCTCGACGGGTTCGCTCTCGTGAACGGCCCGCTCGGGGACGCCGGCTACGCGATGGTGATCGCGGGCGTGCTCGTCGGGGCATCGGGTTCGCTGCTCACGCTCATGATGGCGAAGGCGATGAACCGGTCGGTCTCGAACGTCTTCTTCGGTGCCTTCGGCGCGACGGAGGAGACCGGCGTCGAGATGAAGGGGTCGCTGAAGCCGATCGAGGCGTCGGACGCGGCGGTGATGATGGCCTACGCGAACCAGGTCATCGTCGCGCCCGGCTACGGGCTCGCGGTCGCCCAGGCGCAGGGGAAGGTGCGGGAGCTCGCCGACATCCTCGAAGCGCGAGGCGTGCCGGTGAAGTTCGCGATCCACCCGGTCGCGGGCCGCATGCCCGGGCACATGAACGTGCTGCTCGCCGAGGCGGGGATCTCCTACGACAAGCTCTACGACCGGGACGAGATCAACGCGGAGTTCCCGAACACGGACGTCGTCCTCGTGATCGGGGCGAACGACGTCGTGAACCCGGCGGCGCACCGGGAAGGGAGCCCGCTCTACGGGATGCCGATCCTGGACGTCGAGAACGCGAAGAACATCATCGTCATCAAGCGCGGGAAGGGCAAGGGGTTCGCCGGCATCGAGAACGACCTCTTCTACCGCGACAACTGCCACATGCTCTACGGCGACGCCCAGAAGGCGGTCGGCGAGCTCGTGAGCGCCCTCAAGCAGATGCAGTAGACGGGGCGGTCGGGTCGGCATCCGACGCCGGGCGGGGAGGACCCGCCCGGTGCGAGGCGAGCTCGCCCCGCCACAGCTCGACGAAGAGCCCGAGGAGGAGCGCGGTCACGACGACATCGAGGACCTCGGCCGGTCCGACGATGCCCTGGGCGTTCGCCCAGACGATGATCCCGAGGTTGAAATCGACCGCTGCGACGGTCGCGATCCCCCAGAGCCACCAGCGTGCCCGGGCCCCGGCGAGAGCGCACGGCAGGAGCCAAATGAGGAAGTTGTAGGAGAGGAACGGGGTCACGAGCGCGACCCCGACGATCGTGATCGCCACGGCCCGCACGGGGGACCGGACCGTGAAGAACGCGGCGAGGACGAGCGCGACCGTGACCGCCGCCTCGACCGCCTCCACGCCGAGCGACGACGGAAGCGCGTTGTGCAGGAGGAGGACGCCGAAGACGTTGAGCGAGTAGGATCGTCGTCCGAGCTCCCCCACGTAGACGCTGTTGAAGAACCCGGTCCCCCAGAGGGCGAACGAAAGCAACGTGGCGGCGCCGAAGACCCCGAGCGCCACCGCACCTCCCCAGAAGCGGAGGCGACCCTGACCCCCGTTCATCGCCACGACCGGAAAGAGGCTCGGAAACCGGGCGGTCGAGAGGAAGCCACCGAGCGCCGAGGCGAGGAGCTCGCGCTCTTCAACGAGGACGAGCGTGAGAAGGAGCGTCATCGGGACGATGGCGTTCGTCGCTCCACCGAACTCGCTCGTCGCGAGGGGGATGAACAGGATCGAGGTCGCGAGGTAGACGGTGACGTACTGCCGGTCCGCGCCACCGGCGCGCCAGGCGAGCGGGAAGATGCTCAGCACGATAGCGCCCCAGACAAGGCAGATCCCCCAGAGCCCCCCGAGCGAGCCGAGCGCGTCCAGAAGAACCGCGGCGAGCCCGTAGGGGACGTCGAGCGTGCCCCCGCAGTAGGGAACGCTCGAGAACGGGTTTCCACCGGCCCAGAAAGCCCGGCCGGAATCCATCTCGCCGAGGGCGTCGCTCAGGATGCCCGGCTGACAGCCATACTGCCCGCTCAGGATTCCGTACACCGAGAAACCGCCGAACCAGACGGCGCCCACGACCGCGAGGAGCTTCCAGTCGAGCCAGTGGAGGTCGGAACGGCCCGAGACCCGCCGCAGGGCGTTGAGAACCCACGGACGGAGCTTCGCTCCGTACGAGGTGCGGTAGACGAGGACCAGCAGGTTGACGACCGTCAGGAACCCGAACACTCCCCACGTGTCCCAGTTGCTGAGGACGTCGAAGAGGTCAACCGTCATCCGGCGGTCGGGTGCTCCTCGACCCGCGAGCGAAGCCGGGCTTCCTCATCCCGCACGATTCGCACCAGGAGGGCCAGCAAGATCGCGAGGAGGACGACGCCGGCGATCTCGTACGGCCACCAGATGCCCTGGTCGAGCGCGAGGTACCAGTAGAAGACGTTCTCGTTCACCGCCGCGAGGGTGGCGAAGGTGAGCAGCCACCAGTTCACCGTGGTCCCGAGGAGGACGAGCGGGATCAGCCACGCGAGGAAGTGATAGTTCAGGTACTGCGAGAAGATCATCACTCCGAGGAGTGGAACGGCGGAGGCAACGGCCGGAGCGTAGCCACGGAGCTGCACGAGGAGCACGAGAACCAGCAGTCCTGCCCCCTGGAACGCCGCGGCGGCCAGCGACGGCTGGAACCAGCCCTCATGGATGAGGAGGGCGAAGAGGTTCAGCGACTCGCTGTTGGCCCGCGCGAACTGCCCGAGGTACACGACCTGGATCGCGTTCCATCCCCACCACCACCAACTGAGACCGGCCGCGACGGAAAACACACCGACCACGAGCGCGAGCTCCCCCCACCGCCGGCGACCGAGGGACGCGGAGGACCCGAGAAGGGGGAAGACCGCCGGGAACCGGGCCGTACTGAGAAAGGCCGCGACCCCCCGGACGAGCACTCCCCGCGCTCGACGGAGCGTAAGCCCGTAGAGCATCGTGAGGACGGAGACCGCCACCACGAGGTTCTCGACGCCCAGGTTCGTGGCGATGTTCGGAAGGTAGAGGACGGAGACCGCGACGAGCGCTGTCGTGTACCGGCGGTCCTCCCCCGCGACGTTCCAAACGAGGGGGATCACGGCGAGCGCGAACAACTGCCACACGAGCCAGATCCCGAGGATGCTCCCCGAGAGCGCCCCCAGCGCATCCAGAACGACCTCGGCCAATCCGTACGGGATGGAGGTCGCGTACGAGTGCCCGCAGAAGGCGACGGAGAAGGGGTCCTGACCGTGCAAGGCCGCGAGCCCGGACGCGAGGATGGCGTAGGAGTCGTCCGAGCAGTGCGCCGACGAGACGTTCCAGGCAACGTTCGCGAGCGAAACGACTGCGACGGGGAGGAGGAGGTGCCAGAGGCGGAGCCAGTCCCAGTCCGACCGGCCGGTCAACCAGCGACGGAGGCGGTCGACCCCTCGTCGCACGGCTGGCAGGGCGGGGGAACGGTAGGCAAGCAGGATGAAACTGAGAGTGAAGCTCGCGACGAAGACGAGGGTCGAGCCCGCCAGGCCTATCGCCGACATCGCCGGTCCGGTCCGAGGGACCTCCGCCGGCCGGTCTCACTCCCTCCTCGGATAAACTCTCCTCGGCAGTGCACGGCGGCGCGGCGACCCGCGCGAGGTCGACCGTCGTGCGGCGCCGTTCGAGGGCGCGAGCAACGGTCCCGGAGAAGGAGGGCTCATATCCACCAATTCTCCTCGCGAGCGCGAGGCGTCCCGTCGGATGGCGGAACAGACCGACCCGCGGGGGCGCTCGACTCCGGAGTCCGATGGACGAGCCCGTCGGCTCGGGCTCTACGGAACGGCCTGGGTTGCCGGGGCCGTTCCGCTGTTCGCCGTGATCACGGCCCTCTGGCTCGCCTTCCCGACGTTCGGGTCGACCGGTACGATCACGATCGGTGCGTTTGCGCTCGCCTATCCCGTGGTCGTCCGTCGCCTCGGGGTTCCGCGCCGCCTCTCGTTCGTCCGGTTCCTGCTCGCGGCGGGCATCGTCTTCGCGGTCATCTCGATCTTCACCGGCTGGGGGGA
>OCOJ01040706.1_pt1 | contig 11141 bp, 13 predicted proteins | sample 1539251 | NCBI WGS metagenome assembly OCOJ01 (sample SAMN01911457, study PRJEB22624) | soil metagenome | biome: Soil | place: Malaysia | collected 2012-04-30 | depth RA_metagenome m
CTGGATGAAGGAAGCGAAGCAATTCCTTTCAAAGAACAGGGACGCGATGGCAGGGCATCCTGTCTGGCTGTTCAGCAGCGGCCCGGTTGGTATCAAGGCAACTGATGCCAAAGGCCGGGACCTCCTGGAGGTGTCAGGGCCAACAGAACTAGAGGAGCTCAAGGTCCTCGTCAATCCTCGTGACCACAGGGTGTTCTTCGGAGCCTTTGATGGAGCCAACCTGAAGGGCGCCTATGCGCTCTTCTACAAGATGGCACAACGAAGTCAGTCTGCCCGCGAGTCCATGGCCGAGGGGGATTTCCGAGACTGGAAGTTGATAGAAGCCTGGGTCGGCAGCATTGCAAGCGCCCTCGCGCCGGAGAAACCAGCTGGGAGATAGGAGAATTACAGTGGGCGAGAACGATTGAGCCCGCCACAACTCTAAAGCCCGGCACCCATGAGCACGGGCGAGGAGAACGCTGATTGAATGAATATGAGAAACGCTTCGTCGGCCACATGGATCGGTTGGACATAGGCGGTGCTGCCTTTGCTCAGCTCGTCCGAGAGGCTCTAGAAGCCGAATACGGCGGAGAGGTCGATACACTGCTGAATGGATTTGGCCGGCAGACTTTGGAGAATCCAGAAAGGTTTGCCGTCGAACTCTTCGAAGCCCTAGGCACTGAAGCCCTCCAGTACTATGTGACAATTGTCAAGTATGCCGAGTCGGGCAATTACCAGCCCGGCGGGGACGCCCAGAAGGAGGAAGAGGAGCTGGAGTCATTGGTTCACAAGATAGAATCTGACGAGGGTCAGAATTCAGGAGAAACCTAGGGATTCAGGCTTCAGTCACGCATTAGCAGCCCGGCTCGCTAATGGCTCGGTTTGTCGGGACGTCCCTTTTTCATCTTCATGGTGATGAAGAACGACAGCTTCCCCTTTGATTTCCCGAATCCCAGATTCGTTACGACCGCATCGCCAGCAACTGCCCTCCAATCGCTGGTCACTGCGCTGAAGCGGATGACCTCCTTCTTGCGGAGGGAGGACATTATCCTTCGAACCAATTCCTGGTCGCCATCAGAACTCGCCGCACCGGTTACCACAATTGTGTTTCGGGGGCTGACAACGACAGATCTTAGCGAGTCGACCGGGACTTCTTGGTCCTTCACTAGGACGTACATCTTCATCTCCTGGGATTCGGATCCTAATATGCCGTTGGTAAAGCACCAAACTTTTCGCAAAAAACGAAGGTTAATATCGCCGAGCATGCATTAATCACTCTCGGCCCTTTCCTTGATGATCGTAGTCCGGATATTTCCGGCAGGCGAGCTTGAGGAAACCTGGAACAAGGTTCTCAGCAACCTGGATTCGATTACGAACAACCACTGTTCGCCACTCTACCTCTCTCAGCGTGAAGAGGAGAAATTCATGACCCTCGTCTATGAGGTAAGAGAGGCTGATTCCCTGGCAGACATCCTTGTGAAGAATATTCCGTTGCTCATACGTCCGGAGAAGACGAGGACCATCACTCTGCTGAAGCCCGTCTTCTTCCCCGCCCCCAAGGACAGGCCAGCCAACCTCCAAAGATACCAGGTCTCGATTCGAACCAAGCCCGAAAAAACAGAGGGCGTCTACAACCACGTGCTTCACCTGGATTATCCAAAAGATGCGTTCCCAACCTACGCGGCGTACTCCTTTGGCGAAGACGACATACTCACTTCCATGCTTTCCACGAGCACGGAGAGGCTGAAGGAATTCGCCAGGGAGCACTTCGAGCAGCAGGAAGGGGTGGTCAGTATCGAGATTGGGCACATAAACAGGTCCCAGAGAGTCGCACCCATGGAGATGTGGCGGAAGTACAGAGAGAGCAAGTATCTCTTCAAACCCACGGCGGAGCAGGAGGAGTACGACTACCTGGAGTACTCGGGTACCACGAGAGCACCGGCCCGTGAGGCCGAGACCTCGAGTTTCTGGTAGTCCCGGGCTTTCCCCTCCGCTGTCCGGTTCCGATGTGAGAGCATCCTCCAAACAGAGTCAGTTCAACGAACTGCATATGTAACTGAGAATGAACAGACGGAGGCCGAGACTCTTGGATTCATCAGACGGTCAGATGATGAAACTGCATGCCCGGATAGAAAACGAGTCAGGGGCAATGCAGGATTTCTTCGTTCGCATGCTCAGAATCAACGCCGTGAACCCGAGAATGGGAGGACCCGGAGAGGAGGAACGCGCGAGATTCCTGGAGGGTTACTTGCAAAAGGAGGGTTTCAAAGTGACACGGGTGGATGTCAAGGACAGCGAAACCGGGAAGACGAGACCCAACCTTTCGGTGCGGTTGCAGGGGAAGACGCCCAGGAACCTGTGGTTCGTGGCTCACATGGACACGGTGCCGGAGGGGAGCAGAGAGCTCTGGAAGACCGACCCGTTCGAGCCCACCGTAAAGGAGGGCAAGATTTTCGCCAGGGGTGCCGAAGACAATGGACAGTCCCTCACTTCGTCTCTGTTTGCGCTGAGGGAATTGAAACGGTCGGGCTTGCCCCTATCCCTGAGCGTGGGCCTCTGGTTGGTGGCGGACGAGGAATTCGGGAGCACCTTCGGCATCAAGCACCTTCTCGCCCACAATCACTTCAGGAAGGACGACCTCGTGGTGGTCCCCGACTCTGGAACCCCAGACGGGAAGGATATTGAGATAGCCGAGAAGGGCCTACTCTGGTTCAAAGTGACGACCGTTGGCAAGCAGGTGCACGCCAGCCTGCCGAGCAAGGGGCTGAACGCTCACAGAATCGGAATGAAATTGGCTACGGACTTGGATGAGACCCTCCATCGCAAGTATGCCGACGAGGACCCACAATTCGGCGAACGACGTTCGACCTTCGAACCGACGAAAGTCGAACCCAACGTCGGTAACGTCAACACCATACCGGGGGTGGACACCTTCTACTTCGACTGCAGGGTGCTGCCAAAATACAACCTCGATAAGGTCGTTTCCGACGTCCAGGCGAAGATTCGAACCTACGAGAAAGAACACGGTACAAGCATCCGATTCGAACTTGTCCAGAAGGACAGCGCAGGCCCCGCCACATCCGCCAAGAGCGAGGTCGCCGTCCTCCTCGCAAGGGCAGTGCGGAGTGCCGTCAAGACTCGACCGAAGTTCGTTGGCATCGGTGGACTGACGGTTGGGAATCTGTTCAGAAAGGAAGGCATCCCCACGGCGGTCTGGAGCACGATTGACGAGGTAGCACACGAACCCAACGAGTACTGCGTGATCAAGAACTTGGTCAACGATGCAAAGGTCTTCGCAACCCTTCCTCTCCTCGCATGATTGGATGGCAAAACGGGCTACTCTGACCTAGGATTACTTTCGAGCCCCCCTGTCCCAGACGAATCCTTCCCGAAGCCTGCGCTAATATCCCAATTAGACACCGCGGACAACCTGCATGTCGGCCACGCTGCTTCAAGCCCCACCAGGTCTTCCGAATCTCGGCAGAGGAGGTATCGCAATCCGGGAGGTCAGAAGCGCCTCCATTCTGCACAGCCTGAACTACAAGTCTTCCACCGGGTACACCGCCAACCTGTACAAGGGATGTTCGCACGGCTGCAGGTACTGTTACGCTCCCTCTCTCACTCACGACGAGAGGAAGTGGGGGAGCTACGTTGACGTAAAAATCAACGCGCCCGAGGTTCTAGACAAAGAGCTTCGTACCGTGAGGAAAGACCAGGTCTTTCTCTCGAGCGCATCAGATCCCTATCAGCCAGTCGAGGCCAAGTACCGAATCACTCGTCGGTGCCTCGAGACCCTGCACAGGAATGGTTTCCCTGTTTCAATACTGACCAGGTCGCCGCTGGTCCTGAGGGACTTGGACCTTCTGTTGAAGTTCGACTGGATCAGGGTGGGCATGTCAATCACCACGGTCCCGGTCAGGCAGTATGAGCCAGGAGTTCCACCTCTCCTGAGGAGAATAGACACCCTAAAGAGATTGGGCAAGGCCGGTATCTCGACTTGGGTGTCCCTGGCCCCAGTCATCCCGGGGATAATCATGATTGACCTGGACAGGCTCTTCGAAGACCTGAGCGATGCCGGAGTCTCTTCTGTGTCGTTCGGCGTGCTGAGGTTTGTCGGCTACGAGGAATCGAAGAAGATGTTCGAAGAGACTGCACGAATGAGTACGGTGGAGGCCCTTGGGGGGCAGGACCGCGTGGTAGCAAGGCTCGCTGGCTTGATCAGACAATACGGGATGGAACCCAAGGACGAAATGGCAGGATGGAAGCCCGGCACCGAAGAAAGGTCGTCCCTAGACAGCTTCTGCTTGTAGCCGTTCCGCTCTTGGACGCGGCTCAGGTGGTCTTCTGCTTTGACCCGATTTCTACCAGCTGGATTTGCGCCTGGTATCTCTTCCCGTTGATCTCCACCTTTTGAGTGGCCCAGTAGCCCACCGATCCTGTGCTGAATTTCTTCTCGGGGAGGCCTATGTCAGCAATCTTCTGTGAGCCTTCATAGAGTTCGATTCGAGGCATCGCACTGCCTTCTCCCATTCGTAGTTAAGGTTGCCCTCTTTCCCCCGTCCGTGTGACGCCCCTCAAGATGCGCCTCTACTCTCTCCGGACTGGGTCATGACCCAGAGGTGGGGTCCCGTTTCNCTTTGCAAACGGAACCAGCATCGGCGTTTTCTTAGAGTACTCTTCCCACTGCTCACCGAAGAGTGCCTTCAGCTCTTTTTCCTCGATTGGGATAATCACGAGGCAGAACCAGAGCAGCATGGCCAACATCGTGACGAAGACGTAGGTGTAGGCAGTGGACAGGGCCCAGCCGAACACTATCACAAGCACCCCGAAGTAGAGTGGATTCCTCACGTACTTCTGCGGACCGCCGACGACGAGAGGTTCAGTCCGTCCGACCCTTTCTGCAACTGGAGTTCTCCGAAACATCTTGGTGAAAGTGATGTACGTGGATACAATCACGGTGGAGGGACTCCTGTAGCTGAAGACCCAGCCCGCAATCGCCAATCCTGCCACAAGAATCACACCTCCGACCAACCTGACATCGAGAGGAAGACTGAGAGAGACGGGGAGTCCTAGGAGGGCCACCAGCAGGTAAGATGCGAGGATAAGAGCCACCACCATTGCCGCGATGATCGGCGCACCGATTAACACGGCTCGCCCCAGACTCACTTCAGTCAAGCCCCACTTTCCCCGTCAGTGCGCTCCTGAACCTGCGAATATGCCTTTGACGGCAGCAGTCAGGCGACCCTGTCGCCCCAGGCATGACGCAGACTTGCAGTGGGTCTCTCACAGACCCTTGCCGAGCTGCCTCCGACCCGTTTGGGGTGCCGTGCCACCTGTTCTCAACATTAGTCATGAATACTGGCAACCGGCCCTCCATGATGTAGGGTCTTGAGGAACGGAATAGCAGCGATTCTGCTGGCCTTGGCGATTATCATAGGTGGAGGAACAGGCTACATCGTTGGAATGGACAACCAGCGGACCATTACCTCCATTTCAACCACCACCACGATTGTCACAACCGTCCTAGTTGAGCAGTCATCCGCTTCCTCCGCTTCTGGGCCGTCACCCGGCCTCGAACTCCGTGTAGCGCTGAATACCACGACGGTCCCTGAAGGTGGGGCTCTGACTGCGGGAATCAGTCTGATCAACACCCTCTCGAAGAATCTCACTCTCACTCCCAACTACGCTTCGAATCCGGAAATTTCGACGTGGAACCATATCGATTTCATCTGCGGGATGAGCCCAATCTCTGGGATCATGGGTTTCGCCCTTTACAGGGGTCATTTTACTCCCGACAACATCTCAACGGCTGAGAACCCCCTCGCACTGGCTCCGAACGTTGCCATCGGGTGTGCGGTCTATCCGAATCCAATCGCCGTGGTTCTTCTGCCCTCTGGGAATCGCGCCGTTGAATATCTCAATGGCAGCGCATCAAGCCAGCCACTCGGCATCGGCAGGGCAGAGCTGAATGCAACGACCGAGTACTGCATAGCCGAGGGTGGAGGAGGATCTCTTTGTGGTTTGGTTACTACTGCCCTCTTCGGATACTGGGACCCGTCAATGCCGAACGTGGACACCACCAATGCAACCCTTGCCTCTCAACACTTCCACCGCTTCTCACCAGGGCAGTACACTCTGCTGGTGAATGACCTGTGGAGCCAGACCGTATTCGCGTACTTCAGCGTGGCCTAGGGACGTCCCTACACACGGCTTCGATTATCTGATCCCTGTGTCAACTGGTGCCTCGACGTCCGTCGACAGGTCCCGTAGTCACGAAGCCCTTCCCCGAATCGAAGAATTGATGGTGGGAGGTGACAACTGCATCGTATTCCGACCGTCTGTTTCTGCTCCAACCCCACCAAGATCATCGAGCTTCAGTGACAGGTTCTTCTACCCGAGCGTGGGATTTTCCCCGCTCACGTGACCTCAGCCCGATGCCACGAACGCCTCGGTGACGTTCACAACTAGTAGGCGCTCCAGCGGCATGACTATCTGCGAGCCGCAGTTCAGGTCGGCACCTTCGATCCAAACGACGTAGGAGCCTGGCGGGAGGCCAACGGCGAAACGGGACGAGTTCACGAGCCCAGTGGAATAGACCCAGCTCGAAGGATGGCCCTGAAAGATATCGGACGCCTGCTGCGGTGTGGCGACGTATAACGTCACGCCGGGGGCCTCGGAGCTAAATGCGCCGGTGAAGACCGACTGATACCCGGCGTCGAACCCCAATGAATAATGGCCTGCGACGCAGTCGTAGCTCATCGAGACCCGGAGGGCAGTCCCCTCGGGCAGTACGACAGTCTCTCCGTGCGTCACCGACGTCACCTCGATATGCCCGAACAGGATGGTTCCCCACTCATCGCCGACGACAACGGTGTAGGTTCCGGGAGTCAGGGGCGCGAAGGAGCCGCCATTCCAATATTCGCCGAGGACCGCCGTCGCATTCATTTCAGCGGCGAAGCAGAGTTCCGGTTCGCACGACCCGGTGACATTGGCCCTGTCACTTCGAGGATAGAATGAGTACGAACTGATTCCACTCAGGATTGCAGGACAACCGTAGGGCCCTGGCGCGTAAAGCTGAACTCTCTGAGCTGACTCCAAGCCCGTGGAGCTGGCGTTGTAATACCCATAGAGGACCTCATATCCAAACGGAAGGTTCAGAGGGCCGCATGGTCCGACGCCGAGCCCCTCAACGGGCCAGTTCTTCGACGACTCAATGGTGTTCTCCGCGGCCCTGCTGTTCCATTCCCCAACCGACATCGTGATGTTCCTTCCCTCGGCTATGACTGAGGAATTGAGGTTGTAGCGGAGAACGAGTCCGCTGGCAGAGCCGGTGCTGGCAGAATTGTCGAGGATCAAGCTTTGAGGCGTGGAAGGGTTTACCGGGAAGAATGCTACGGTCGCCCCCACCACGAGAACGGCCAGGGCGGCGACCCCCGCGAACACCGAGGTAGTTCGCTCCATGGATGCCACGGCTCTCCTGGCGTAGTTAACGCTAGTCCCGCGAACACCCTGTTCTTGCCTTCTGCGGGTCGTCTCTCACGGAAATCGTGCGTGTCCAAGAGGAGGCAACTTGCCCAGGATCCTCCATCCCAAGACCGACCCAGATGCTTACATACCTGCACGAAGAGCGAGGCGGCTTCGGATGGCAAAACAAGCTGGATTGCCTGTCACCATAGTCAGGAATGCGCCGCCGACAGAGCTGTCGCCCTTCACCGACTACTTCAAGGGCTTCGAGCGAGTCCAGGCGGTCCGCGCTGTGTTCGGGGACCAGACAGAGGAGGTGCTCCAGAATCTCAAGGTCGGGTTCCTCTCCAACAGATACATGTACATGGGAGTGGCGGACCAGGACGGGAACCTTCGCGTCGGGACCTACCATCTGAAGAACAGCGATTTCAAGACCCTCTACCTCGACGTCGTCCACGAGCTATTCCACGTAAAACAGTTCATGGACGACAGGGAGTATTTCAGCCGGGAACACAGGAAATACGTCAACGGAGGCTTCAATCAGGCTCTGTACTTCGGAAGTCCCATTGAGGTCCCGGCGTACAGGCACGCAGTGAACGAGGCCAAGAGGATCGGGATGTCCTACGACGAAATAGTGGAGTATCTCAAGATGGGGCCCGTCGAGCCTCGGGTCTTCACTCGCCTCCTCACGGACGTCGGACTTGAGCGGACCCTGGTGCCCGGGCCTCGAGCGAGACTCCAGGTCAGAATCAACCGGGACGCAAGGGTGCCTTTGTATCCTTTCACAGATTACTTCCGGGGTTTCGAGCAGGCTCCGGCCGTGAAGGCGCTCTTCGGGGGGAAGACGGGCCGTGTCCTGAGCCGCCTGAAGGTCGAATTCTCGGGCATGCCAGTGAGGATGATAACCCAAGACGAGGATGACGGACACCTGCAGGTCGGAACCGAGTATCTAAGGACGGGGGACGAGAGGTTGCTCTACACCGATGTTCTGGTTTGCCTGAACGTCATGAAACGCATCTCAGAAGGGGGGCGACTTCCGGATTCCGACGGTCAGCCGTTTGCAGACAACGAAGTGTTCGTCGAATCCTATGCCTCCGCCCTGAAGGAGGCCAGACTTACTGGACTTTCCGACGCCGACTTCACCGATCACTTGATGATTCCTCGATTCATGATGACCCGGGCCGACTTCCAGAGGTTTCTGAAGAGGATAGGCGCCGTCAAGCCGAGAGGGTAGCCCGGCCGCCAGCCCGAGGCGTCGTCCTCAGCAGATTGGTGATTCATCCCACGAATCTTAAATCACCGTCACGAAATCCCAGCCGAGTTCTCTCGGAAGGAGGGGGCGATAGTTCCTGTGGGTGACATCTCAATAGAGTCCCTGACCAAGAAATACGACGGTCTTGTCGCTCTGAACAACGTTTCACTCACGGTCGGGTCGGGGGAGATTGTCGGGCTCATAGGCCCCAACGGAGCCGGCAAGAGTACACTGATGAAGATAGTCGTCGGAATCTTGAGGCCGACCAGTGGTACGGTCAAGGTAAGCGGTCACGACGTCACCAAGGAACCGGAGGCGGCGAAGAGGCTCATAGGTTATGTTCCGGAAAACCCATCACTCTACACCGCCCTAACCGTGACCGAGTTCCTGCGATTCGTGGGGAAGATAAGAGGCGTCGATGATTCGGCGCTCGAGAGTAGGATTTCCGAATCGCTCCGGACCTTCTCCCTGCTGGAAAAGGCCGATTCCCTCGTGGGAAGCTTGTCGAAGGGGATGAAACAGAAGGTGGCCCTCACGGCCGCCACCCTCCACGACCCCGGCGTGCTCATCATGGACGAGCCGCTCACCGCCCTCGACCCCAAGACCCAGGCCTTCGTGCACGGTTGGATTAGTTCTCAGGGAAGGAACGGCAAGACCGTGTTCCTTTCCACTCACAACCTGGAGATCGTCCAGGACTATGCAACCAGGATCATCATCATCGACAAGGGGGCGGTTATCGCGACCGGGGGACTGGAGAGCCTCCGCAAGCTAGCAGACGCGAAGGGGGATGCCCGTTTGGACGAGGTCTTCCTGAAACTCACAGAGGAGTCATAGTGTGGAACCCGACCTGGCGCCCCTGGCCGGCTGGCGCAACATCGCCGTGCTTGTAAGATACTGGCTGAAGGGGAGGCTGACGAGGGCCGCCCTGCTCTGGATTCTCTTCGGTGAAGGTTTCGCCATCGTGTTCATCGCCTTCGGGAGCCAGACCTTCCTGTCGTTCTCTTCCCAGTTCGGGATGGGAGGGGGATTCACGGAGTTCGCGCTGTCGCTCATCCTCGCGTTTGTCCTCGTCGGACTGCTTCAGAGCGGGTTCACCGGCAGCGGCCTCCCCGTCACGGCCGCGGACGTGGACTATGTCTTCACATCTCCCGTCAAGTCCCGCGAGATATTCGGGGCCAAGGTGCTCATCAACTCCCTTACCACGGTGCTCTTCTCGTTCCCTCCGATGCTCTTTCTCTACCTGAGGCTCGCAATCTACTACGGCACGCCCCTGTGGGCCGCGGTTCCAGCGGGAGTGGCGACACTCGTCTTCCTGGTGACCGGCCTCTTCTTGAGTGCTGACGTGACCCTCTCGCTGAGCTCCAACCTCGGTCCCAGAGTGAGACTCCTCCGAAACGTGCTTGTGGTGGGCGTGGCGGCGATCAGCATACTGCCCGTTGTCCTGCTGGTCCAGGGTGCTCCCGCATGGCTCGACCCCATAGCTCAGATCCTCCCCAGCGGGCTCACGGCGGGNGCTTGGTCGGCGGCGGGCCTTGGAACACGGGCCTTGTGGTGGACGGCATCCTCCTCTGCGCCTGGTTCGCGGTTTCTCTTCTTCTCGGAATAAGGATGTCCCGGGGGCACTTCTACGAGGTCCTGCAGATCACAGACGCCCCCGACTCGACCGACACATCCGACGGGGGAAAAGCCACGACCTTGCTGCAGACCACCGGGAGGTCGGTCTGGTCCGTCGTAAGGAACAAGGAGGCCGTCGTGATGCGGAGGACGAGGGAGAGAAGAGGATTGATCGTGAGCTCGCTCTTCCTCTCCAGCTTCATGATAATCTACTCCCTTGCAGGGACCTTCCAGTCGTCCCCTACTTCCTTCCTCTTCATCCTCTTCCTAATCGGCTCGTTCGGCTCGGGGAACGCGAGCGGGTGGCTGGAAAAAGAAAGACTGTGGATCATCAAGACCTCGGCGCTGGACGTAAGGAGGTACGTGAGGGAGGTCTACCGGGCACGAATCACCCTGTTGCTTCTGTTCCTTATCCCTGTGACCGTAGCTGTCGGCATCCCACTGGTTTTGGGGAGGGCAGGCCCACCCAACCCTGCCGTTCTGCTGGCTCTGCCCACCGCACTCGAGGTCGCCGCAATCATGATGGTCGGCGGCATGTATTTCGCATGCAGATATGGGCAGAGCACTGCCGACGAAATCCTCTCCTCACAGGCCCAGCAGCTGACCGATGTCAAGCGCTTTCTCTATCAGACGGTGGTCAACCTCGTCTTCGTCTCCCCTTTGATGGGTCTGGTCCTCCTTGCAGCCCAACCTCCGGCCTTCATCTCGTTCTCTCCGGCTCTGCTGGCCGTGCTTCTGCTCGGCGTATCGGGGGCCTACACCTACGAGGTTCTAAAGAGGCTGCTCAACGCCTCGGGAGATTGGATACGAAGAAGGGAGGACCTGTGACCTT
>OCOJ01035828.1_pt4 | contig 11133 bp, 12 predicted proteins | sample 1539251 | NCBI WGS metagenome assembly OCOJ01 (sample SAMN01911457, study PRJEB22624) | soil metagenome | biome: Soil | place: Malaysia | collected 2012-04-30 | depth RA_metagenome m
AAGCTGTCCGAATCGGCGGTATTGATCAGTGGATCGAAGTGCGGGGCCAAAACGTGAACAACCCAATCCTTCTGTTCCTTCATGGTGGTCCCGGTATTGCCTTTATTCCTTTGGCGAGCACGTTTCAGGGCCCATGGGAGAAATACTTCACCGTAGTGCAGTGGGACCAACGGGGAGCGGGAAAGACCTACGCGTCGAATGACAGAGAGCTGCAGCGCAGAACCATGAAGGTACCTCAAATGGAGCAAGACACGCTTGACCTTGTGAACTATCTTCGAAATCGTTTCAAAAGGGACAAGATATTTGTTGTGGGCCATTCGTGGGGAAGCATATTGGGTCTTTGGTTGGCGCACGAACATCCGGAACTCATTTACGCTTATGTAGGAACCGGGCAGGTCGTCGATATAGAGCAGAACGGCACGCTGCTGTACCACGACGCGTTGCAGCAAGCGCGCAACCGCGGCAATAAAGAGGCAATCAAAGAGCTAGAGAGTATTACGCCTTATCCTCCACCAAGGGCAGACTTGAGAAAACTGCTGATCGCGAACAAATGGGCAGGGGAGCTGCTCGGGCCGCCGCCGAGCGCAGCTGGGGTTAATGTCAAGAGCATGATGCTAGCAGTTGTGTCAGCTCCTGAATACTCTCTTGTGGATGACTATGGATTTTTCCGCGCACAAATGTTTTCCGCTGAGATCCTGCTTCCAGAAATGATGAACCTCGATCTTACTAAACTCGGCCTCGACTTCCACGCTCCGATCTTCTTTTTTGAGGGAAGACACGACGCTTACTGTCGTCCTTCCTTGATTTGGGATTACAGCCAGGCCATTACCGCTCCACAAAAAGGATTCATCTGGTTTGAGAATTCTGGCCATTTTCCGTTTCTTGAGCAGAAATTTACAGACGAACTGGTCCAGCAAGTCTTGCCTCTCGCTAATGATCCTCCAGGCAGCAACTAGCATCCGGGGGGTTAAGACTGTCCAGTTTTCCTGTTTCCTGTGCCCAGCCCGGATGCGTGCAAGTTTCGAGTTGGTGCGCCCCGCAGCGCCAGTTGCGTCCTTCGGTGCCAGTGCGTGGGAACAGGCATAAAAGACGCTAAAGCCGCTTGAGTTTCTGCAGCAACAATGAGGATCGGGAAGGGGAAGAAAAGAATGAGGGCTGCACGCTTGGCTATGCTCTAGCTGCCGATCCGTACCGAGTCGGCACCGTGGCGCATAACCGTTGCAGCCCTCGATGCGATCACCGTTTTCGCGGTTCCAAGCCCCAGCTGCTCTCACCCGAGCAGTTGGTTTTTTCGGGTCTGGTTGCCGTCTGGGTTACCCCTTCCGGCTGATCGCCCAGCCTACTTAAGACGAGCCAGTTACGTATGCTGGCCCGCCCTTTCGGCCACCGGCATCTTCTAGACTAGAACCGTGATTGCATGTTGTCAATGCCCGGACCCGGTGTATGTTCCGAAACGGGAAATCATAGCCCAAACTTCCTGCCACCGGCTCGACGATCGCTCGGGATACCGAACCGAGGGCAGTGATTCCGGTCACTGCAGAGACCATCCCAGGGGACTCAGATAATAGGCGTACGCTTATCCTGCAGTCACAAGGATTGCAGCGAGGAGGGTGCGCATGTTTTCGATTCGACTGGTCAAGCTGATCGAGACCCACGCCGACAAGCTGGCCCAGGGGCTGATGCACAGCCTCCAGACTTCGCCGCGATCAAGCGAGCTATTGCGCAAGGTGCCGGCCGACGAACTAAAGCACCGGGCGCAGGAGATCTATCGCAATCTCGGCGATTGGCTGTTAAACAAGACCGAGTCGGAGATCGAAGAAAGATATACCGGCTTGGGCATGCGGCGCGCGCGGCAGGGCGTGCCCTTCTGTGATTTCATGTGGGCCATCATACTCACCAAGGAGTATCTGTGGGAACACCTTCAGAGCGAAGGACTGCTGGAGGAACCTGTGGAACTTCTTGGCGAACTGGAGCTGCTCCGCAACCTGGAACGCTTCTTCGATCGGGCAACCTATTTTGCGGCGGTGGGTTACGAGAGCGCAATCTGGCATGACGGCGCGTGGCGAACGACCGTCCCCGTGGCGGCGGGGCGATGATCGACTTGGGGAACCCGACCGACGCCGCCTGAAACCACCGCAATCAACCAAGCAGCATGGAGGTTTTTATGCCAATCAACACGCTGACAGAGCTTCTAGACAGTCAGAAGGTCAAGTACACGGTCATCACTCACTCGGTCGCCTACACTGCCCAAGGGATTGCGGCACTGACCCACATCCCTGGCCAGGAACTGGCCAAAACCGTGATTGTGAACCTGGATGACACGCTCGCCATGGCGGTTCTCCCCGCCTCGAGCCAAGTGGACCTGGCCGCGCTGCGTGCAGCGACGGGCGCGGAAAGCGTTGCCCTCGCCAAGGAAGCGGACTTCATGCATCGCTTCCCCGGATGTGAGACCGGCGCCATGCCCCCGTTCGGCAATCTCTACGGCATGGAGGTTCTCGTGGAAGAAAGCCTGACGAAGGACAAGGAGATCGCCTTCAATGCCGGGTCGCACCGGGAGTTGATGCGGCTGGCCTATGAAGATTTCGCCCGGGTAGTGAAGCCGAAGATATTGCAGTTTGCGGTGCCACGGATGCGAGCCGCCTGACGCGCGTACCGCGATTACGCCCGAGTGGCGATAAGCATCCCGGCTGGTCCGGGAAGGCGAATTCTGCGCACGTCAGCGAAACCCGCCTTTGTAAGCCAGGCCGTATACTCCGGCTCGCTGTAGCTGCTGCCCCCGCGTGTGCCCACCAGCATGTTCAGGGAGAACAGGGCAGCGAATCGGGGCGCGGTCTTCTCCGCTTCCAAAATGAAGTCCTGTACCAGCAAACGTCCTCCGGGAACAAGGGCGGCGTATGCCCGTTGAAAGAGCGCGCAGTTTTCTTCCGGGGAAAACATGTGACAGATGGCGGAGAGCAGTACCAGGTCAAAATCGTCTCCCAGCGGGTCGCGGAGCATATCACCGACACGCGTGTGGATGCGGTCGGCGAGACCCGCGCGGCGAATGTACTCCTGCGTGAGCGGGACGACCTCGGCGAGGTCGAGCACTTCTGCCGTGATTTTCCGATTCACTCGGGCAAAGGCGATGGAGTAGGCTGCGGATCCGCCTCCCAAGTCGAGGATGCGGCGGATGCCCTCCGCTGTCACGGCGTTCACCACCGCTTGCGCTCTCTCCCGGGCGTTGCGGTCCATGGCCGCGATAAAGGTCTTCGCCCATTCGCCGTCGCCAGTTCTTGGCGCTGGCGTTCCCGTGCGCACAGACCCGGTGAGATTGGACCAGCGATACCAGAGATTGGCCGTGTGCAGCAGGGCTTTGCGGGCGCTGTCCGGTGAGGTGTCCACGAAGAAGCGCGCGCTGAGCGGCGTGTTCTTGAAGACCCCATTCTCCTTGCGCAGCAGCTTGAGGGCAGCCAGCGCATGGAGCAGCATTTCCGTGCCTCGCGGACTGGCATGGATCTTCTCAGCGACCACGGCGGCGGTAGCGCCGCCCGCAAGCGCCGTAAAAACATCCAGCTCCAGCGCCGTCAAGACCGCCCGGCTGGGCATGAATCCGCGGATCAGTTCGTTGACGTCGTCGGGCAGGACACCGGCCCGCTCCCTGGCTTTCAGCATGGCTCGATACTGATTGCCGTGCTCCGTGATCATGGCCTTCATCGCGGGCGCATCGTTCCAGACCAGCCGCGAGACGGGATTGCCGGACCGCAAGTGCGAGGTGACGATCTCGGGCACGTCCGGCGTCTTCACACCCCGGTACCAGACGCCGTCGGGGTAAACGATCACCACCGGACCCTCATCGCAGAGCCCCAAACATCCGCAGGTCGTGACTTGTACGTCTCCGGCAACACCCTGCATCTCTATTTCACGGTGCAGAGCGGCGAGCACATCCCCGGAGCAGGCGGCGGAGCAAGACTTCACGTTCTCCGGCTTTTCCTGTGTGCAAACAAAGACGTGATACTTGAACGGCTCCACAGTCTCCTCCCTCGAACGGTTTCGTGGCAGCTGTGTCCCGGGGTCTGAAGCCCCCGGGGTGTTGATCTTTCGGCACGCCTCGCACCCCAGCAAACCAAAATCGGGTTGGCTGGGGACCCCGCTGAAGTCGTGCCCTCCCAGGAGGATCGGCTTACACGGCGATCAGTTCCGGCCGCTTTATGTGGCTCTTCACTGCAATCGACAGGCGGCGGATGCCTTCGCGAATCCGTTCCGGCGGTGCGTTCGAGAAATTCAGCCGCATGTGACGGCCNTCCCTCGTCGCCGGTCGCGTAGAAGGAGTCGCCAGGCACGAAAGCCACGTTCTCCCGCAAGGCGGCTGCGAATAGCGCCTTGCAATCCATGTCCTCCGGCATGCTCACCCACAGGAACAGGCCTCCCGCGGGATGGGTCCAGGTGACCTCCGGCGGAGAGAATTCCTGCAGCGCTGCCAGCATGGCGTCACGGCGTTCGCGATAGACCTGGCGGATCTTGCGAACGTGTTCGTCGAGAAAGCCGTCGCGCGCAACTTCGTAGGCCACTACCTGGGTGAAGGTGCTGGTGTGCAGGTCTGCCCCTTGCTTCAGCTGCACCAGTTTCGTGATCACTTCCGGCGGGGCCACGATCCATCCCAGGCGCAGGCCCGGGGCCAGCGTCTTGGAAAAAGTGCTGAGATAGATCACATTGCCGAGGCGATAGCCGTCATCGCGCTGCAGGTTTTCACGGTCGACCACGACCAAGGGCGGCAGGTGTTCCCCTTCATACCGCAGTTGACCGTAGGGATCGTCCTCGATGATGGGAATGCCATACTTCTCGGCCAGAAACACCACTTCGTGCCGCCGCGCTTCCGATAATGTCACGCCCCCCGGATTCTGGAAATTCGGCAGGATGTACATAAACTTGGGGCCGGAGCGCAGCGCTTCTTCGAGCCGCTCGGTCTGCAGCCCGTTGTCGTCAACCGGAACCGAGACGTACTCGGCGCCATAAACATCGAAGGCCTGCAGCGCACCCAGGTAGGTCGGGGCTTCGACCAACACGCGGTCGCCAGGATTAATCAGCAGCTTCCCAATCAGATCCAGCGCCTGCTGCGAGCCGGAAGTGATGAGAACGTTGTCGGCGGCGGCCACAATCCCGTAACGAGCCATGTTCTGGGCGATCATCTCCCGCAGCGGCGCGTAGCCCTCCGTAGTGCCGTACTGCAGAGCGCACGCGCCCTTTTTTGCCAATACGCACTGACAGGCTTGCTGGAATCGCTCGATGGGGAACAATTCGGGTGCAGGTAGCCCACCGGCGAAGGATATGACTTCGGGGCGTTGGGTAAGCTTCAGCAACTCACGGATCACCGAGCTCTTGATGACCTTCGTCCGCTGCGCGAAGCGATAAGTCCAAGGCGTTGACATATATTCCTCCCACCGCCGCTTCATTCTTAATCGTCGGCCCATTTAGATGCTGTGATCTGCATTACTGATCTTGGTGCGCTCTGCGCGCACCTACCACGCCTCACGGGCACGGGTGACGGGACTCACTGCATGGCGGAATGGGAGTCGATAAAGTGTTTAGAGGGGAAAAGTTGAGTCCTTGGCAGCCGCTTCATCGGGGCTGACAAGTGTGGGAGGTGGGCCATGCTGCCGCTCTTCTGGTTCGTGCTCGTCCTCGTCGGTTCTTGCCTGCTTCTGCTGATGCTGGGGCTGTGGGGACAGTCCATTTACAACCACTATCGCGGAGGCCGGGCAGTAATTTGCCCGGAAACTCACCAGCAAGTCGGAGTGCGGTTCGATGCTTTGCATGCCGCCGCGACCGAACTGAGTGGGAGGCCCGTTTTTCACCTCGCGGACTGCACTCGCTGGCCCCAGCGCGCCGATTGCGGCCAGGACTGCATCCCGCAAGCGCTCGAAGCCCCGGTATATACCGCAGGCGAGGCCGAACTGCGGAAAACGAAGAAAATCTATCACCTTCCGGTGCTGATCGCTGCTTTTGCGGCGTGGGTGCTGGGGGCGCTCTGGCATTCGCAATATCTGCTGCGCCCGTCCTGGACGCAATCGCTGGGGCTGAGTCCAGCCGACCTGCACCGGGCCGTTAGATGGTGGACTCCCCACCTGCTGAGTGTGGCTGTCTGCCTTCTGTTCGCCTATGGTGTGGCTTGGTTCATTGTCTGGCGCGGATGGAAGGGCGCCAGCCAGGGGATCATCGCGTCGCTATCTCTGTGGTTGGCATTGGTGGCAGCCAGTCTGCTGGCTACAGGCTGGACTGGACTCTCAAGAGATCTGCTGAGGATCGAGGCTGCCTACACGTTTCTGGCGAGTGCTGTGGCCGGGGCGATTATCGGTGGGTTGAGCGGCAAACTGACGGAACCGGCGGTCGAACAGAATTGAGAAGCCTCGCAAGCCTTGCGGCTTGGCCCGTTTCACTAGTGCACTGTTAACGCATCAGAGTGATGTCCGTCACAGACCTGCGCTCACCATCCCACTAACAATTTCCTGTCTTAACGCGTCGTAGCCGGTGGGGCCCTGTGTCAAGCATTGCTATGGGTCTGGTGGCTGCTTGCAGGCGCGACGCCATGGCGACGGCTTCCTATCTGAAACCGAATCCGGTATCCTCGGGAGCGCTCTCTCGGCTTCCGGACGAACTTGAGGTAGCGACCGATTGCACGCGTCTAATAGCCCAGGCGCACGGCCGTTGAATCATGGGCGATGCACTTCAAATGACTTTCTCTTAACCGGAGGTGGATTGTGAAACACGTGGCCCTGCTTGCATTTCTGCTGATTCTTTTGGTCACCGCGGGATTTGGCCAGCAAGCCATCACCGTCGGGTTCACCGTTTCCAAAACTGGCGCCCTGAATGTCGATTCCCTGGAGCAATACCGCGGATTCGAACTGTGGCGCGATCAGGTCAACGCCGCCGGCGGCATCAAGGCAGGCGGTAAAAGCTACAAAATACAGTTTGCAAGCTACGACGACGAATCCAACTCCAAGCGCGTGCAGCAGCTCTACACGCGCATGATCCTGGAGGACAAGGCTGACTTCCTGTTCAGTCCTTATTCATCACCCCTGACCGCGACCGCCGCGGTGGTGACCGAGCAGTACGGTAAGATCATGCTCACGACAGGTGCGGCTGAAGGGAAAACCTATACTCTGGGAAACCACTTCCTGTTCCAGATGTTCGCACCGGCTCCCGAATACCTGAAGNGTCTCATTAGATTCCCTGAAGACCAAGGACCCTAAAGCCACGGTCGCCTTCGTGTACGAGGACTCGTCGTTCTCCGTGGCGGTGGTGACCCCGGCCAAGGCTTATGCGCAGCAGCTTGGGTTTAACGTGGTGTTCAGCGAAGCCTATGCTCCAGCTACCACCGACTTCAGCGCCATCATCGACAAGGTAATTGCCTCCAAGGCAACCGTGCTTCTGGGAGGCGGCCATTATGCCGATGGCTCGACCCTTGCGCGGCAGCTCTACGGTCACAAGGTCCCGCTGAAGATGCTCACTTTGCTGGTGGCGCCCGACAGCCCGCAGTGGGTCGAACTGGGGGACGCGGCGGTCGGAGTGTCGGTTCCTTCGCAGTGGGCGCCGCAGTCGGTGTTCAAAGCGCAATACGGGCCGAGCGGTGCTGACTTCGCCAAGGCTTATGCGGCGAAGTACAACACTCCGCCCAGCTACGAATCGGCTGGTGGCTACGCCAGTGGGCTGATCCTGCAGCGCGCCATCGAACAGGTGGGCGGGATTGACTCGGCCAAGGTGGCTGACGCGCTGAACTCCACCGACATCACCACATTCTACGGGCGCACGAAATTCTCGACGGCAGCTAACGAACACGGCTTGCAGGTGGGCCATTCCATGGTTCTGGCGCAGTGGCAGAAGGACAAGTCCGGCAAGCTGGTCAAGGAAGTCGTGTGGCCACTGGCAGGCAAGAGCGCCAACCTGTTGTATCCGATGCACTGAGGTCTGCGACTGGGCCCTGATTGCAGTCATGTACGCGGAGGGTGAGCTATGTCCGGCGTTTTAGCCTCCATGATCGACGGCCTGCTGGTGGGAGCCGTGTACGGACTGGCCGCCATGGGCTTGAGCCTGATCTGGGGCGTGATGGATGTCATTAATCTCACCCACGGCTCCATGATCGCGCTGGGCATGTTTGCAATGTACCTGCTATTTGGCGCCCTCGCGACTAATGCCTACCTGCTGCTGCTGCCCGTCATCGGGTTGGGATTGCTGCTGGGGATCGTCGTGTACTGGATGTCGGTGCACCGGGTGGTGGGCCGCCCCATGTTGATGAGTCTGCTTTCCACCTTCGCAGTGAACATGATGGTCATCGGCATCGGCACCGCGATCTGGAGCACCAGTCCGTACAACGTCAACTACAGCCTGCCGGGCATCACCCTCGGTGCCTACACCTTCACCGGAAACCACATCGCCGCCGCAATCGGCGCGGTGGTGATCGCGCTGGCGCTGCAACTCTTCCTCTATCACACGCGCACCGGCAAGGCCATTCGCGCCGTCTCCGACAATCGCGAGGCCGCCGAGCTGATGGGCATCTCCTCGACGGCGGTGCTGACGATCGCCTTCGGCATCGGCATTGCGCTGGCCGGCACTTCCGGGGCGCTGGTCTCCACGCTGTTCCCCTTCACCATTCTTTCCGGGGCTACTTACCAGTTGAAGAGCTTCGTGGTTACGATTCTGGCGGGATTGGGCAAGCCTTTCGGAGCGCTGGTCGCCGGGGTGCTGCTGGGACTGTTGGAGGGGGTGGTCACGCCGTTCATCGCGGTCAGCTGGATCCCTCTGATCGAATTCGGGTTGTTCGTGGTCGCGCTAGTCGCTTTCCCACAGGGCATCTTCGGGAAGAGAGCGGCGGCATGATCCTGCGCCGGCCCTTCTTCTGGATCATCCTGATTATCGCCGCCCTGTTCGTTTATCTTCCTCTGCACGGCAACAATGTTTCTTTGCGGGAGGACCTGATCCTCGTCGCCATCGCGGTCATCCTAGCCAGCAACCTGAACTTGATGATCGGCTACACCGGCTACGTCAACTTCGGCCACATCGTCTTTTACGGGCTGGGCGGTTACATGGGACTTTACCTGGCGACGGTGCGCGGTTGGCCGCTGGTGGTGGCCGCGCTGGTCGCCGGCCTGGTAGTCAGCCTGTGTGCGCTTCTGTTCGGTCTGGCCATTTTGCGCTTGCGCGGAGCTTATTTTGCCCTGGCCACCATCGGCGTTCTCCAGGCAGTGCAGGCGTTTGTCTCCAATTTCGACCTGTGGGGGAGGTCCACCGGCATGTATCTCTCCTTTGATGCCTACCAACCGCTGGGCGGGGCCATGCACGCCCTCTGGGTTACTTATTACCTGATCATTGCGGTCATGGCTTTGTCGATGATCCTTAGTCTGGCCATCAAGAATTCCAAGTTCGGGCTGGGCCTGTTCGCCATCCGCGAGGATGAAGACGCTGCCATTGTGCTGGGCGTCAACGCCACCGTGTACAAGGCGATCATCTACAGCGTTTCCGCCTTTCTGCCCGCGGTCGCCGGCGCGCTAATGTTCTACAAGAACGGCATGATCGACCCCTCCATCGCCTTCGAGTACATGCTCTCGCTGGAGGGTATCGTGATGCTGATGCTCGGCGGCCAGGGCGCCGTAATGGGCGCCGCTCTGGGTGCGGGCCTGTATGAGAAACTGCGCTCCTATTTGCTCACCTCTCCCACGTTGTCCAACTTTCACCTCGTGATCGCCGGCGGCCTGCTGCTACTGGTGGTGCTGTTCGCACCGGGAGGCCTGATCGGCTGGCTCTACCGCGTTGTGCCGCGCGCACGCAAGGTGATCGAATGAACCCCATTCTTGAAGTGCGCGGCGTCACCAAACGTTTCGGCGGACTGCTGGCCGTTTCCGACGTCAGCTTCAGTCTCGCCGAGGGCGAGATCCTGGGCCTGATCGGTCCCAACGGAGCCGGCAAGACTACCCTCTTCAATGTCGTGAACGGGGTCTACAAGGCCGACCAGGGAACCATTACCTTTGCGGGAAAGGACATCACGGGACAGGCTCCGGACAAGGTCGTGCACCTGGGTCTGGCGCGCACCCACCAGATCGTGAAGCCGCTGAACGACCTAACCCTGCTGGACAACGTCACGGTCGGCGCCTGCTTCGGTCGCGAATACCTGGATTTGAATGCCGCTCGCAAGATAGCTCTTGAAGTTCTGCAGCAGGTTGGATTGGGAGACCGCGCCAACATGATGGCCCGCTCCCTGACCATCGCTGGCAAGAAACGACTGGAAGTGGCGCGCGCCCTGGCGGCAAAGCCCAAGCTTTTGCTGCTCGACGAGGTGTTGGCGGGCCTGAACCCCGTCGAGATCGCGCAGATGATTGATCTCATACGCAAGATCCGCGACAGCGGGATCTCGGTGTTCATGATCGAGCACCTGATGCAGGCCATCATGAGTCTTTCCGACCGCATCGTGGTACTGAACCTGGGCCGCAAGCTGGCCGAAGGCCGCCCCGACGAAGTGGTGCATAACGCCGACGTCGTCGAGGCCTACCTGGGGTTCCCGGATATCGTGGACAAACTGTCGAGGACGAACTGATGGACCTTGCCCTGCGATTGGAGAACATGGAGTCCGGCTACGGCGAGGTGCAGGTGCTGTGGGGCATCTCGATCGACGTGCCGCTGGGGAAGATGACCACCATCATCGGCGCCAATGGCGCTGGCAAGACCACCACCCTGCGCGCCACCATGGGCAGCATCCGTACCTGGAAAGGCCGTGTCCTGTTGCACGGAGAAGACGTGACCCGGCTCTCCCCGCACGCCAAAGCCAACCGCGGCCTGGTGCTGGTCCCGGAGGGCCGCCAGCTCTTCCCGGACATGTCCGTGGAAGAAAACTTGGAGATGGGCGGATACTCCAAGCGTGCCCGCAAGCAGGAGGAGGCGAACCTGGATCGCGTCTATGAGTTGTTCCCGCGGTTGAAAGAGCGCCGCAAACAGAAGTCTTCGACCCTCTCCGGCGGCGAGCAGCAGATGTTGGCTCTGGGCCGCGGCCTGATGCAGGACCCCAAGGTCCTGATGATTGACGAACTCTCGCTCGGCCTGGCGCCGGTCCTGGCGCAACAGCTCTTCCTTACCTTGAAGACTCTCAGGGAACAGGGACTCACCATCGTC
>OCOJ01035934.1_pt1 | contig 11125 bp, 8 predicted proteins | sample 1539251 | NCBI WGS metagenome assembly OCOJ01 (sample SAMN01911457, study PRJEB22624) | soil metagenome | biome: Soil | place: Malaysia | collected 2012-04-30 | depth RA_metagenome m
CAAGAACGGCGCCCATAGTGAGTTCATCCGTTTCGCATCGATTCCCGCCAGGATAGGCACAACCCGCGAAGAGACTCCCAGGATCATCATGCTGATGAAACCGACGGTGAATGCGTGTCGATGAGAGCCCATATACGTGTGCGCGAAAACCTGATGGGTCAGGGCCCCGTAGAATGGAAAGAACGGCATCATGCCGCAAGCGATCACCAGCCAAATGTAGGCGGCACGAACGAACTTGAAGGTGCGATCTGGTTGCGTTGGGCTCCGAAAAACACCAATCTGCACCGCCAGCAGCACGGCCCACAGCGGCATGAGCAGATAGGCCAATTCGAGGCCGATTGCGAAATAAAGCCTGTGCGTGCTGAGCAGCAGCTCATAGCTAATGATGTTCAGCAGCAGGCTGCCATTGATCAGCCAGAAAATCAGCGTTTGGCGATCATGCACGGGCTTCCCCAGACCATAAACGTGGGGCACGAAGCGCTGACTGACGCCGGCAATGATCAGCGCCGCGAAGCCGAGCAACTGGATGTCCCGCAGGGGGCCATCAATCAGCGCGATACGCATGATCAGGCCGTGCTCGGAATGTGCCGTAGCCTTGGCAAAAAAGAAAGCGGCTTCCAAAATCGTACCCAGCAGGAACCAGAGGAACGAACTGGCAATGAACTTTTCGTACGGGTTGTGCGGTTCGATGGATTGTCGCGCCGTTCGATACAGTACCAACATGAAGATCACGACGGCCGCGATTTCTATCACACCCGACAATCCGCCCAACACAAATGAAATCACAGTGGGCAGCAACATCTCAGCAGCCATCCCAGCGACGATTCCTGCTCCCAGCAGGTAGAAACTCAGGTTTGCTAACTCCGGCCGCCAAAGCGTGGTGTTTTTGAAGCGTGGAAATGACTGGTAAGCAAAGCCCATGACAAACATCCCGACCCAGCCGAAGATCATGGCATGAGCGTGGGCATGGATCGAGGACAGCAGACGCAATTGCAGGAAGTTCTTTCCCAATGCGATCTGTAGAAGGTTGATCGCGCCCCACAGGCAACCGACCGTCAGCACTATCGCAACACCGGCTTTGAAGAAGCGGCGATAGATGTAATCCTGCAAGCTGTCCTTGTAGACATATGGCTGCGCAGACGGGTTCTCCATCTCGGCGTTGATCTCGCGCAGCAGTTCATCCAGATTCGCCTGATGGACTGCAGCGAAGAACTCTAGGGGTTCGCTTGGGCCATGCTCCCCGCCACAGCCTCTCAATCCGTGCTCATCGAAAATACGTCGCGCGCCCGGGCAGAGCTTCACAATCTCTGCCACGCTGATATTGGCCGTGATCTGATTCATAACGTTATCCTCTTCATCTCACTCACATCACAATAAAGTTAGCGTGTCGAGTCAGCCATGACTTTTGTCACGCTGGAAATAGCAGGTGCTACGAATCTATCGCCGTGCTGCCAGCAGTGGTGACGGTCTGACAATGACTACTCCCTTCATGCCGGACCCCTCATGTAAGGTGCAAACGTAGCGGTAGATACCCGACTCCGCAAAAACGTGGGAGTAGGAGTGCCCCGGCTGCAGCAAACCTGAGTCGAATGGACGTACCCCAGAAGGAAGTTTCACATCTATTCTGGACAGGGCCTTGCTGGTATCGTCCACCACGTTGTGGATCACCTGCGAAGAGTTCTTCCAAACCACTTTGTCACCCGCATTCACCGTGATCGCTGGCGGCACGAATCCCATGTCAGTCATGCCGACTGTCCCTTGGGCCACCGGCGCTGTGAGCTTGGCCAAGGTTCTACGGATCGCAGCTGCGGAAAGCATGACGGAGCAGTTGGAGGCGAGTTCCTGCAGCGTGTCAACCACGAAACTGCTAACGTGGGGATCCTCCACTTCCACCACGCTGCCGAAGTACCCGGTCAAATGGACGAGGCGATTGGCGTTTTGAGAGAACAGCAACGGCCTGGCTTCCACGCGATAGACCTTTGTTGAGTGCAGTAATCGAAGCATTGCCTTGCCATCATCGGACAATGTGAGGCATCCATTCAGTCCTTGGGGAGCCGCTGGAGCTTTCGCAACCGGCAACACACGCCCATGACCCACGCCATGTGCTTGCCCAGGGTTGCCAGCATGCGCCGTCGTGTCTTCGATGTGCATATCGGAATCTGAACCGCTTGCTCCAGTCTCCGTGAGTACTGCGTTACCCGCTGCCACGGGAACATTGGCCTCTATGACGCTTGCTGCCGTGTCCGCCAGTGTCATCCCTGATAGGCGGGGCGATCCGAAAGCGATCGAGTCAGGCGCCGGTCCCGCGTGCATCAGGGCTGCATTCTCCGCGCCAGAGATCGTAAACGTTGCCATTAACCCTTTAGCCATACGCGCCATGGCGTGGTCCATCATGTTGAACTGTCCAGGAACACTGGCCTTGAATTCGAGGATTGCGGCCGCTCCGGGCGGCACACTGGCGGTCTGTACACCACTCAGCGGAGGCGATGTCAGCGATCCCAACGCGTAGTCGTGAGTAAAGATCTCACCCACGACGTGCAGAGATGATGCGTCATTGGGACCGGCGTCACCGAAGAAGACGCGAACCGTCTCTCCAACCTTAGCCTGCATTGTATGGGTTTTCGTGAGTGCGTCGACTGCCCCATTGAACACGAAGTACTCAGGGCTCTCCTCGATGAGCTTGGCATCGCTGAATTGCTGCAAACCTGTCTTGCCTTTGGGTACCGTTGTGTAAATCTCTCCCTGCATCACGTAGTACTCGTGATCCACAGGAGGAAGTCCGCCCTCTGGCTCGACTAATATCAGTCCATACATGCCGTTGGCGATGTGCTCGGCAATCATTGGAGTGCCACAGTGATAGACAAACAGCCCCGGCGTGGTCGCTTGAAATGTAAACGTTTTCGACTGGCCAGGAACTGTTTGACTGAATGCCGCGCCTCCACCGGGACCGAGAGCAGCATGGAAGTCAACTGAGTGAGCCATGTGGCTTGTAGCATCGTTGCGGAGCGTGACCTCCACTTTGTCTCCCTGCCTGACTCGAATCATCGGGCCGGGCACTTTTCCGTTAAAGGTCCAGTAACGGTAAGTCGTGCCGGCTGCGGGATCCAGCGTAGCGACCACCTCCTCGGCTACGAGCGTCACCTGGACGACAGCTGGCTTTCGGCTTCCAACGGGCGGGGGAACATCGGCCGGGTCACGGACTATGTTGACCAGCTTCGTCTGTTCCTTTGCTGCGGGTCCGTTACGTGTGATTTGCTGTGCAGCCAGCGTGGCGGTCATCGCGAATCCAAAGGCCAGCATACTGGCAATGGTCTTTACGAATGAAATCCAGGAATGAATGCGTGTGTTCATAGTCTGTCTCTTCCAGCCGGTTTCTCTGGTTCGGTGTCCGGTTGCCGGCTGTCCTATACTTCTATCGGGAGGCGATGGATCTCAATGGAGCATCCGTACCATCGGCATAGGCAGTTGTCACAGGGGCATATAAATGCTGGAAAGTGAACTGTTTGCGTTTCTCCAGGGAACCACCGACGCAGCCTTCTCGGTGACCGAAGAAGGTGAAATCATGTCTTGGAACAAGGCGGCGGAGAAACTTTTCGGCTACTCGGCCACAGAAGCAGTCCACAAGACTTGTTATGACATTTTGGAAGGCTTGGGGCCTTTGGGTACACGCGTGTGCCATCAGCACTGCAGCGTAGCGGAGTGCGCCGGAGGCAGCACTGAGATTCCCAACTTCGACATGAACGCAAAGACGCGATCGGGGAAGCGGCTCTGGATCAACATATCCACGATCGTTTTCGATAACCAGCGCACCGGCCGCCGTCTTTTCATCCACCTTGCCCATGACGTCACCGAACAGAAGAAAAGTGAAGAGCTGACGCGNCAAAATGCTCGATCTATCAAAGCAACTCAGCTCCCTGGGAGAAAGTTCGGTGCATGCGGAGCCGATTTCTCCACTGTCGGAGCAGGAGAAGAATATTCTGCGCATGTTTGCGGAGGGCAAAGATAGCGATGAGGTCGCTCGCACCTTCGCTATCAGCCCACAGACCCTCCGCAATCACCTCCACCACATTAACCAAAAGTTGCGCACCCACAGTCGCCTGGAAGCGGTAATGAACGCCATCCAGCGGAAACTGATCTGAATTCCGGCTATCGCCTCCGCGCTGCACTGCTCTTACGCTGTCTACGCCCGGAGTACAACTGTCCCATTGCAGCGCTAAGGCGCCAGGCGCCAAATAGAAGTCGAGCGTTGGTCGAGCGCTCACAGGAGTTGCCATGATCTCCCATTGCGCCAACCCGGCTTGCGCACTACCATTTCATTACCTGAGAGGCGGCCGCCTATACCACTTTGACCTGAGAAGGCCGACCACACCGTGCGCTGACGTTCCCAACGCTATCTGCGATTCGAAGCCGACCCAGGCAACCGTGTTCTTCTGGTTATGCGAGCGATGCAGCTCGAAGTATTCGCTTCACTTCAACTATCGTGACGGGATCAGGCTGGTGCCGCTGATGGGCCACGCGCAGAGGCCGAGCACTGCCCCGGTGGTGCGTTTTTGACTTCGGCGCAGTCAGCACATGACCTCGAACAATCGTCCGCGCGGTGGCTGTTTGAGCGCGATCGGCAGAATACAGAAAACGAGCGACAGGCAAACGCTCACGAAAAACCTGATGCGCTGCCTAACGTTCCCTGATCTCGGCCTCGGTCGTTTACATGAGGATTGTGAGACTCATTCGTTTCTTGCATGAATGACCGGCTCGCACAGCTCCAGTTCTTTGCAACTTGAGTACGACCGGCGCAACGGTTTAAGTCTTCTCTTTGTTGCGATTGCCAAGCGTGCTTTGTGGAGATTGCGTCACCAAAGCACAATCCGCACATTGCGTGGGGCTTCGTCTTGGTTCAGAATTCGATGAGATTCAAAACGAAATCAATGGAGATGACCTCACCATGTCGAACTTCATCGAAATTTCCGCTGGAAGACTTTTGAGCTGGTCCATGATCGCCATCGCGGTGTCTTCTGTTGTAGTTGGCGGCAGCGGTGCGCTTGCTCAATCTGCGGCGCTGGGCACGGTTCACATTGATGCAACCCCGGGCCACGCCATCAACTCGTTCGATCCCGACCAGGCGCTAGGCAGCTCGATCGACGTTCTGTCCCGTGATGGCATCGACAAGGTTTACACGCCGCACATTATTCAAGAGTCGCTCTCGGCCGGGTGGGGACCGATTACCTATCGCAACAATTCTGAGTTGCGCATGGCAGCCTGGCACTGGAATGAGAACGGAACGTGGAGCGACCCGGCGNCACAAGAGCGGATACTTTACCGGCAGCACCGAACTGAAGGAGCCCATCCGCTACATTCTTTCCTACGCCTTGCCCCACCGCGGCTTTTCGACCAGCGGCGATCGCCCCCTGCAAGGTCCGAATCTGACGTATTGGAAGAGCAATCCGTATCTCACCAGCAAATTCACCGGGGAAAGCGATGCTCTCCATCCGCAATGGGTCGTGGTGGACCTGAAAGCGGAAAAGCCTGTGAATGCGATACGCATCGCATGGGCCAGTCCATATGCTGCAACCTACCAAGTCGAGTATTGGGTCGGAAAACATGCCCTAGACTTCGACCGTGGTCCGGACGGGGAGTGGAAGACCTTTCCCATGGGCGCAATCAAGAACGCTCAAGGAGGGACGGTCAATCTCAAGCTAGCCGATGCGCCGGTTTCCACTCAGTATCTGCGCATCCTGATGACGGAATCCTCGAACACCTGCGACTTGCATGGAGCGGATGATGTCCGCAACTGCGTCGGATATGCGATTCAGGACATCCGCATCGGTACTATCGATTCCAACGGCGCCTTCGCTGAGGTGCAGAAGACTTTCGCCGAGCGACCGACCACGTTCTGCAGTTCGTCGATTGATCCCTGGCATTCAGCGTCCGACGTGAATGGGACCGGCGCCTATCAGCACAGCGGCTTCGATCTCTTCTTCACAAGTGGACTCACCAACAACCTGCCCGCGATGATTCCGGTCACGATGCTCTACGGCACGCCCGATGACGCGGCGGCTCAGATTGCGTATCTCGAAAAGCGTGGCTATTCCATTGGCTACGTCGAATTAGGCGAGGAACCCGATGGCAAGCACGCCATGCCGGAGGACTACGCGGCCCTATACATTCAGTGGGCCTCGGCCATTCACAAGGTCGACCCTAAACTCAATCTGGGCGGACCCGTCTTTGAAGGTGTTAACGAAGACATTCGCGTGTGGCCGGACGCGCAGGGGCGCACGTCGTGGATGGGCCGGTTTGTAGACTACCTGAAATCACACGGGCGGATTTCTGACCTCGCGTTCGTGTCTTTCGAACACTATCCGTTCGAGCCGTGCACGATCACCTGGAAGACTTTGTACACCGAGCCCCAGTTGATGAAGCACATCCTGCAAGTGTGGAGGGACGATGGCGTCCCCAGAGAAGTTCCTCTCATGGTGACAGAGAACCATCTTTCGGCTCAGCTGACCGGGCCAATGACCACGATTTTTGCCGCCCTATGGCTGGCTGATAACGTTGGTTCTTTTTTCGAAGGGGGAGGTGCGGCGTTCTATCATTCGCCGATTCAGCCCCAGGGCGTCCAAAAAACCTGCCTTGGCTGGTCTTCGTGGTCGAATTTTGTTTCGGATGATAACTACGACATTAAGGGATACACGTCTCCCTACTTCGCCGCCCACATGATCAATCAGGAATGGGTCCTGCATCGCTCGGGAGTGCACGACATGTTTCCCTCGAACACGGACGTCAAAGACGACGAAGGGAATGTCCTGGTCACCTCCTATGCGGTGCATCGCCCGGACGGAAACTGGTCTCTAATGCTGGTGAACCGCGACGAAACCAGTGCGCACACAGTGCGCGTGCAATTCGAGGACTCCGCTAACAAGCATAGGACAGGCTTTTCGGGACCTGTCACCGCGGTGTCGTTCGGGAGCGAGCAGTATGTCTGGATCAACGACGGGCCAGAAAGTCATGCGGACCCGGATGGTCCGCCGGTGTCGGCCACTCTGGCGGCAACTCCGCAGACTGCCTTTATTCTGCCGAAGGCATCCATCACTGTCTTAAGAGGAAAGGTCTCAGGCCTTAGGAGCGAACGCTGAGGGGTGCGACCCGCCCGGCGTCCGCTCGTACGCGGTCGTCTTCAGGACACGAATTCTGCAATTGTCGATGGTGCTGGTTTTCTGATGGAAACGATCGGAATTTTGCGGGCACCGGATGCGCGCTGAGGTGTTTCAATGGACCCAGATCATACGAATTGGAGGTTCCGCCATGAAATCCGAGTTTCCTGTTCCACCGATTCCTGCTGGGAAGCGGGATGAAGCGAGGACGCCACCGTCGCGCTTCCTGGACGAGAAAATCTCAGACGACTCCGGCACGGAAGCTACGACGAATAGCGCTCTGGCTCCTGCGGGGTTGAGCAATCCCTTCTGGAATTAGCGGCCGACCGCAGATCATCGGCGAAAGTGTACCTCGAGCCGAGTGGTGGTGCTGACCGGTTTACCATCGCACAACCTAGGCTGGAACACCCAGGACTTGACGGCTGTCAGCGCCATGTTGTCGATTATCGGGTACACCGTCTCTACAACCGCGGCCTTTACGACACGCCCATTCTCGTCTACCTCCGCCTTGACGACCACCCTGCCCGGAAACTGGTTGCGCGAAAAGCCGGGCGGGTAGAGGGGTTCCGGAGCGTCCTTTGCCATGAGCGGGCGGGAAGTCGAGCAGACGTCAGTGATCTCGGCGTTCTCTAGCGGCGAAAAACTTTCAGCTGTCAGTTCCGGCGCTTCCGTGTAAGTCACGTCGGCCTCTACGATAGTTTCTCCTCGTTCAGCAACGACGAGATGGGACGGACGAATGGCTTTGGCGAATGGTACATACTGCGAGTACCAGATCTCCCGAGTTCCATATTTCCAATAGACGACGGCGCCACGGTCTCGCTCGACGCACAGCTCGCCCGGCGTCGAGGAGCGCCCCACGATGGCTTGGAACTCGATGCAACGAGCATCAGTATGGTCCAGCTTGCGGTTGTGCACCTTACCCACCGCATCAGAGTTGGTCATGCGGAAACTTGTGCTGAACAAAGCGTGGAAGAGAAAGTCAACCTGTAGGGGCACGAAATCCGCACTCTTACTGGTCCAGATCTGTTTGTCGATCCGGACTCGGCTCTGGCGAAAGTTACCTGCCGTTAACTCGTCGCTCCAGTGCTCTGGTTGAACGTAGTGGCGCGTGAACGTGCCCGGCACATTGCCCCGAGTCGTGTTGCGGAACACAAAGTTCACCTGCAAATGGAATTTTGGAGATTCGTCGGGTGGGAACGCCTCCAAACCGGAAGCTTTGGTCAAGAGAGAGTTTGCCTCCTCCCACTCGCGGTCGTCGGCGCTACCTATCCCGCCCAAGAAGAGGAAGACTACGACAACAGTCACACCCGTTGACCATTTCATTGCGAGCACTCCCAAGAAACAAAAAATGGTACACGGCTCCTTGCACAGCGTGCAACGCACCCTAGCGCAGAATCGGCAGGCAGAGGCAAGGCCGGACGCAAAAGTCCAGCGCTGACATTTTTTCGAGCGCGGGATGAAGCAGCGAGTCGCGGCAGGGCTCGAGTGAGATGACGAAGGGAAGCGTGGCTTTGTCGAAGCCGGGCTTCTGCAGCACCGAATCGATGTTCAGGTGATGCGAGGCGAGAATCTCCGCCAGCCGCGCGATGATTCCCGGCTGGTCGCGTACGAAGAAGCGCAGATACCAGGGCGTCTCGAAATCGCTGCTGACCTCTGGGGTTGAGACCTCACTAACCACGGCGGCGCGGTGCGCTCCCGCCGAGCGGCTTTGGGTAATGAACATCAGGTCAGAGACGACAGCGACGGCAGTGGGATCTCCTCCGGCGCCGGCGCCCAGAAACGCCATGTCGCCGCCGTATTTGCCGGAAGTTAAAACCAGGTTCTGATTGGCGAGCACGCGGCCAAAGGGCGACTCCGCCGGAACCAGGCTGGGTCCTACTTCCGCAAACAGTGTTGTGCCCTTCAAGTCCGCGCGCGAAATCTGACGAATCGTGCATTCCAGTTCGGCGGCATAGTCGAAGTCGACCGCGTCGACGGTGCGAATCGTACGGGCGCGAACGGTTTCGGGCGCGACGCGAGTTTGCAGCCCGGCCAGCGCCAGGATGGCCAGTTTGGCGCGGGCATCGCCGCCGTCGAGATCCTCGGAGGCGTCGGCCTCGGCATAACCGCGAGCCTGCGCTTCTTCGAGGGCCTCGCTGAAGGGGATGCGGGCGTGTTCGATGCGGCTCAGAATGTAGTTGCAGGTGCCGTTCAGGATTCCGGCGATGCCGTGCAGCCGGTCTCCGCAGAGGCCAGTGCGCAATGCGGGCAGGACCGGTACGCCGCCGGCGACGGACGCGCCGAATTCCAGGTGGCAGCCGTGCGCGCCCGCCAGCTGCAGAAGATCGGGTCCGTAGCGGGCGATGAGTTGCTTGTTTGCCGTCACGACCGACTTGCCCGCCTGCAACGCGCCGCGCACCATCTGCTCGGCGGGATGGAGGCCGCCGATGAGTTCGACGACGATGTCAGCGTCGGAGCCGAGGACGGTTTGAAAATCATCGGTCCAAATCACTTCGGACGGAATCCAAGATTGCTTCTTTCGTTCCACGTTGCGGTTGCAGATGTGAGTGAGGCGAAGTGGACGGTCGCCGCCGTCGCACAATATCCTGGCAACCGCGCGGCCGACGGTTCCAAAGCCCACCAGCGCGACTTTGCAGGAGGCATCGCGCGGACCTTTTCGAGAGGCTGCACCGGCCACGAGTTTTGACGGCTTTCGAGGCAAAGGTCTGGTCTCGTGTAATGAACTGCCAGTCATCATACGGAATGTGGACACGATTCGTGAACTGGAAAGCGCGGCCGCAGGCGGCCTGGCGGCCCGAACCGGCATCAAAGTTGATAAGATAATGCCTTCCTGCTGCGGNGCGGGGTGTGCGCTCGGCGGGAAGATCGCGGACACGCTTTCACCAGCGTCTCTCATTGCCGAGCTGTGGGCCGAGCTGAGGCCCGAGCGCCATGGTCCGCAACCACGCCCGGTAGCGGGAGGAGAGTGAATGATTCGAAAGTTCGCGATGATTCTTGTGTTAGCGCTGCTGGCCGTACCTTGCGTCCACGCCCAACAGACGCCCGATAGTCAGCCGTCCGGCAGCCAGGAGTCGAGCACCCAGCAATCCAGCAGTCAACCAGTCAGCAGCAGCCAGCAGTCCGACGCAAGTCAACAGCCCGCCGAAGAAGAGACTCCGCGGCGAAGGGTTCATCCTCACGAGTATAGGAATTGGAACTTCAACGTTGGCGCAGGTGCCAATCTTACCACCGGCACGACGCACGACTTCGTGAAAGGTGGAGGTGCTGTGGGCGAGGCCGGCGCGGCTCGTAACGCCAATAAGTACCTCGGGCTTCGCCTCGACTTTTTGTGGGCCAATCTGCCGTTGCGCAATTCCGCACTCGAGCTGGCGCAGGCGACGAGCGCACACAGCCATCTCTACGGACTCAACCTCGCCCCCATCATCAATATCCCAGCCACCAAAACGTACGGTGGATACATTGTGATCGGGCCGAGTTTCTACTATCGCTCCGGGACGCTCGGTTCCTCTAGGGCGACTCCGGGTGCGCCGTGCAATGCTTTCTGGGACTGGTGGGGCCGGTGTACCGCCAACAGTATCGCCCTCAATGGAAGTTTCATCCGGGAGAGTGTGAAGCAGTTCGGGATCAACTTCGGCGGAGGCATCACGCACAAGGTCAGCGGCAAGATCGAAATCTATGGCGAGTTCCGGTTAGAGCACGGCAGCCGCAACAATATCACCACCGACTTCCGCCCGATCACCATTGGCGTTCGCTGGTGACCCGAGGGCGGTTCACTCGGGATTCGTGCGGTAATTCCACAGGCTGGAAGTTTGCTGCTGCAGCTGCGCGAAAGACGATGCGACGGTGGGCTGCGCGACCGCCGGCATCGAGTTCGCTTGCAGCACAGCCACTTCGACGAGGTGATGCGCAGGCGCGAGTGAGCAAGCGGGATCGGTTGCTGCTGGATCCCTGGTGAGCAGCAAGGCCTGGCAGCGGCA
>OCOJ01032889.1_pt6 | contig 11107 bp, 9 predicted proteins | sample 1539251 | NCBI WGS metagenome assembly OCOJ01 (sample SAMN01911457, study PRJEB22624) | soil metagenome | biome: Soil | place: Malaysia | collected 2012-04-30 | depth RA_metagenome m
TGAAACTGTCATGCTGAGCATTTCAAGCTGATGCGAGGCGCAGTGATTGAGCCTGTGTTTACGTTGAGATGCTTCGCTTTGGACTTCCTGTGTCACCTTCTTACGCCGGAAGGGCCCTGACTGACGCCCGCTTAATTCACCATCGCTTGCAGTTTCCGGCAGGGCGCAGCGTTCCGCACCACCCGGCTGCGGGTACGCGCGACGGAGCGTTTACGCAGGAACGGCCGCGCGTGGAGGAGTTCTCTCCTGATATCCGGCATGCACGCCTTCCTTATCCGATAGCTCAAGAGTATGCGCGACCGGTGCAGTTGCGCTTTTAGCGCTGACACCGTGATTCCCAATGTCTTCGCTGTAGCTTCCTCTCCCAGTCCTTTCGCATAGAACAGACAAACAGCCGCATGATACTTGTCCGGCAATTCATCCGCCGCTTTTTGGAAGATCTCCGATCTTTCCCGCTGGACATACGATTCTTCTGGACTTGGCCGTTGATCGACGAAAGCAGTCTCTTCGGCTGGGCCATCCTCGCCCTGCTGTTCCTGGTCTGTTGAGATTGTCGGATGCGCCTTTGCCCTGCGATAGTACACTCGCGACGTATTCCGCACGATGCTATGCACCCAGGTACAAAAGGACGACCTGCCCTCAAATTGATGCAGCTTTCGGAAGGCCAGCAGCAGTGCTTCCTGCAGCGCATCCTCTGAATCCTGCGGATTCCGGAACATTTTTTGTGCTGCTTTCCGGAGTCTCGGCAGGACCGACGCGAAGAGTTCGTTGATTTCTTCCGGACTCATGTCGATCGGTAGACGCTCGGCTGGGCGCGGAGCTAGCGTTGTTACGCAGTTGTATGTGTCAGCCACGAGGCCTCCCATCCGCCTTTCCAAATCGCTTGATGGCAGACCATGTTGCAACTTGTGGGCCAACTCAAGATTGCCCTCGGCGCCTCCGCTGGCTTGTTCTTAGTGGTTTGTTCCAGTTTGGGCTGGGCTCCGTAACGTCAAGAGAAGAAACAAGACAACGCGATCCCACTCCAGCTTTTTCACGACTACCGATCACCGGGGTGCTCCTCACTCTCTCATGAACGAACAAGATGCTTCCTAACAACTGTTCGCTTTGTTTACAATCGCTGTTCGCTTTATTCTCATTCCCTCGCTTGCTCTTGCACGTGGAAATTCCCTGCCTCGTTTAGTCACAGAGCTGGAAGGGTTTAGTACCGCCGCAGACTCGTACTGTTCTGGCAGGAAGTTTGCTCTCGGTGGTGTTCATGCTTGGACAAAGCCATTCGACGCTCCGAGCAAGCGCTGCCACTTTCGGCCTGCGGCACGGAATCCCCGCGCTCGCTATCTGCCGGTTTCTCCTTCTCTTCGGGATAAGCGCGGTGATCTTGATTCTTGTGCTCAGTTGATGAATCGAAGGATTGGCATCTTCGGTTTGCCCTGGGTGAGGAGGATGAGATGCAGACGGTTTCGGGACAAATTGTAAAATTCCTCCAGGGACCAGGTGGCAAGGTGCATGGATTGATTTTGGACGGCGGCCAGGAGATCCGTTTTCCCGCGGACGAGGGCCATCTCCTTATGCTCATCGTCACCGTCGGTTCCCACGTCGGCATTGAAGGCATTCGCCGGTCCGGCCCATCCTCGGAGGAATACTGGGACGCGTCTCTAATCACAAACTTCGATTCCAAGCGGTCGCTGACTTTCTTGGCCCCCAAGTGCCAAGTCCAACCAGGGATGCCGTTGCCGAACACCCCCAGTGCAACGGCGTCCCTGGCCCACCCTGCGACTTCCGCAGACGTGCCCGCCGCAGCCGGGAAAACGCCGGAAGAGAGCCTGCCGGATGTGCGCGACTTGTATCGCAAGGGGGTGAGTTCTCTGTACAGGGCCCAGCCCTCCTCGGCGCCCGACGTCCTCGCAATTCATCTCTCGCGCCCTCCGAAACTCATGCGCGCCGAGTCTGCCGCCAACATCGGTCACGCCTATGATTGCCTTCATCGCGTCCAGGCCATCCTCGCCTATCTGCACATCATGAGGCGCCAAGTACACGGCGTCGGCCAGTTCCTGGATGAAGCCAAGCACACCTACGAGCAGGCTCTCGGTCGCTACGAATCCCGTAATTTTCTTGCGGCCAGCGAATTCGCGGCTGCCTCCGCCAGTCTCTCCCGTGTGGTTGAGATCATCATGTCCCGCACGCTGCGGTCAGATACCAGTATTCCTTCATTGGTGCCCCCTCCCCCCGAACACTACTTTCATTTCACGGATGCCAGCCACGTCGAGGAGGATCTCGCGGAGGCTGGGTCCATCCTTTCCCGCATCCATTGGCTCCTGGAGAACGGAACGCTGCCGCTCGAAGATCGCACCCAGGTTCGAAGAATCTCCTCGTGGGGGGATGCTCTCTATAAGCAGGCTCAGCACATGTTCCGGCAAACTTCTTTGCCAGATGCGGCCGAACTGGCCCAAGCTGCCTTGGCCGGGGCCTATTCTGCCGAACATGTCTGTCGTATGTGGTACGTCGGTCAGGTTGCCCAATCTCCTGACAAGGTCACAGGTACGCTTCACACGCATTAGGGACAATATTTTCGATATTCCTCCTTCCGGCCCCATTTCAGTTACAATCCCGGTGACGGAGGAAGAGGGTGCCTCTTTGCCATCTGGACATCCGCTATCAAGGCTCAGCTTTCGCTGGCAGATCATTCTCTTGGGCGCGCTTGTCGTCATTCTCTCCCTCGCCGTTTTGTTTGCCATCATTGCTACTCTCCGCTACACCAAATCCGCGGTTCTCAAGGACGAGAAAGACCGCCTGATCCAGACAGCTCGCAATCTGGCCCAGGAATACGAAGACAGGGTGGACCTCGACCATCGCAATAATCTCCCTTCTCCTCTTGGCAATCCGGATTCTCCCTCCTCCCAGGATGTGCTTGCTCTTCTCAGCCGCGTCGTTCTCCAGAATGTGGAAGGGATTGGGGGCGGCTTTTACAGTGCCTCCGCGGACGCCCTCCTCGGTGCCTATTCTCCCGACGGGGAGAGAATTCTGGACAATTCTGGGGTCGCCGACGGCACGGCCACTAGCGACGCGATCCTCCGGGTTGCCCGCACCGCGGTATCCTCGCGTGGCCCTGCAGAGAAGGTCATCTTCAATGCCCCGGGCATCCTGGTGATCGAAGCAGTTCCCCTTCGCGACGGCTACAACGTTGTCGGGAGTGCCTGGAGCATCAAGCGCCTTTCTGACTTGCCCGGCTCAAATCGGTTTCACGCCTACCTGGTCACCGTCGGGCTCGGCGCCACCGCTCTGGCCAGCGTCTTGTTGACCCTCCTCGTGATCAGCAGTCTGCAGGACGGCGTCCGCAAGATTGAAAGCAGCCTGAAAATTCTCGAGGGCAACCTGACTACGGAAATCCAAACGGCCAACGAGCCGCGGGAGATTCAGCATATCGTCCAGGCGATCAACCGTCTCGGTGCCGCCCTCCGGGAGAAAATCGAGCACGAGAAACAGATCGAGAGCCAACTCCGGCACTCCGAAAGGCTCGCTAGTCTTGGCCGCCTCGTTGCCGGAGTCGCACACGAGGTGCGCAATCCTCTGGCGACCATCCGTTTGCGCGTCCAAATGTCCGGCCGGGAATCCAACAACCCTCGGGTGAAGGAATCCTGCTCCGTCGCCTTACTGGAAATTGAGCGGCTCAATGGCATGGTGAACCGCCTCCTTAGTTTTGCCAGGCCTGTACAGCTTCACCTCGAGACCGTCGATTTGCGCTTGCTTATCCAGGAGCGAATTGAGTCCTTCCGCGACTTGGCTTCCAGATGCCGCGTGGCAATAACGGCCGACTTCCCCGAACCTTCTCCCTCATTACCTGTTGATAGGAATCGCATGGTCCAGGTCTTTGACAACATTATTCAGAATGCTATTGAGGCCATGTCCGACAAGGGCGGAACGCTTTCCATCACCATGACGTCTCATGATATGCAGGGAAATCATGGCGGAGGAATCTCGGTGGAGTTTCGAGACTCCGGCAAAGGCATGAGCCCCTCGATTCTCAGTCATGTCTTTGATCCCTTTTTCACCACCAAAGCTTCTGGGACCGGCCTCGGCCTTTCCATCTGTCACGAACTGGTTCGCGCCCATGGCGGCGACATTCACGTGGCGAGCCAGGAGGACCATGGAACCTCCGTCCGCGTCACGATCCCCGCGAATCCCTCCACAGTCCTTCCGGAGCAACTCCAGGCGGATCGGACATGAGTACAAAAATTCTCATCGTCGATGACGAAGCCAACCTTCGGAAGACGCTCGCGGAGATTCTTGGCTCACGTGGCTATACCATCCTGGAAGCGGACGACGGCACAACTGCCGTCGAACTCCTGAAAAGCGAAGTTCCAGACCTCATCTTCAGCGACTGGAAGATGCCCCAGATGGGTGGGCAGGAACTGCTTCAATACATGCGTGGCCAACCGCACCTGGCCACGATCCCTGTCATTGTCATCACCGCGTTCGGTTCCAGTCACAGCGCCATCGAAGCGGTGCGCCTCGGCGCCTATGATTTCGTCACCAAGCCCTTTGATCTGGATGAAATCCTGATTACCGCCGAGCGCGCCCTCGATCACGCCTCTCTCAATCGCCAGGTGATCCGCCTTCGCGCCCATGAGCAACAGACCCACCCGGCCGGGGCCGGCCGCCTGATAGGCAACAGCGGTCCCATGCTGGATGTTTTCATCATGATCGGCAAAGTCGCGGAAACCGATTCCACCGTGTTGATCTACGGGGAATCGGGAACCGGCAAAGAACTAGTCGCGGAAGCTATTCACCAGTACAGCCAGCGCAAAGACAAACCCTTCGTGGTTGTCAATTGTGCCGCCCTTCCCGAGAACCTCCTCGAAACCGAGCTGTTCGGTCACGAGCGCGGCGCCTTTACCGGTGCTGTGGGGCGTAAAACTGGCCGCTTTGAGATGGCTGAGGGCGGCACCATTTTCCTCGACGAAATTGGTGAGCTTTCCCCCAACTTGCAGTCCAAGCTCTTGCGTGTTCTCCAGGAACGCACCTTCGAACGCGTTGGCGGCACAGAGACCATTCACTGCAACTTCCGCACCATTGCCGCCACCAACCGCGACCTGGAAGCCTGCGTCCGCGAAAAGATTTTTCGCGAGGACCTTTTTTACCGCCTCAATGTGGTGCGCATTCCCATACCCCCGCTTCGCGAACGCCACTCCGATATCATTCCCTTAGCCGAACACTTCCTGCGCTCCTATAGCGAAAAAAATGGCCTTCCTGCGGTTGGATTTTCCGATGAAGCTGTTCTCATGCTTCAGAATTATTCTTATCCTGGCAATGTCCGCGAACTGGAGAACATGGTCGAGCGCGCCGTCCTCATGGCTCGCGGCCGGGTTCTTATGCCCGAGCATTTTGCGGGCGCCGTGAATGGCAAGTCCCGTCAAGATGCCAAGCAAACGGAGCTGGATCTCTTGGCTCTTCCGTTTCACAAGGCTGTCGCGGAACTGGAAAGAAGGCTGATCGAAAAAGCGATCCGTGAGGCTGGCAGCAATAAGTCCGATGCGGCCAACCGCCTGCAGATCAATCGTCGTTTGCTCTACAAGAAAATGGCGGAACACAAAATCGAGGAGTAGAGGGAGAGGCCTGGATGAAAACTGTTCCTATGAAGCGCATCACCATCATCGGCGATGATAACGTCGGTTACCGCATCACTCAGGAAGTTCTTGCGCTCGGTGCCACCGGTTACACCTACTACGTCGTCCATGGCAAAGGGGCGCGAGGGATCCGGCCCAGACACGCCGAACCTCCCAACGCCAACATCCAGGTCATTGCTACTCCAGAGATTGCCCACCGTATCCTCGAGCATATCGCTACCAAATACTTCGACAAATACGCCATGATCGCCTTCCTCGATGACGTTGAAGTCGTTCGTGGCGAGAAATTTGGTCCCAAAGTCATTGTGAACGCCTAGCAGTTGCTGAAAAAATCTGCAAGCCTTGTGGGTCGCGGCTTCAGCCGCGACATAAATGCTGGGCATGTCTATCGGTTTCCCCCCTCTGTCGGCTCCCTTCCGGCTGGCATTTTCCTTTTTCTTCGGCTACCCTCTCTCACCAAACAAACCTCTTCTCCGGCGAGGACATGTCGCTCACAGAAACTCACCCGTCTCTTTACAATCCGGATCTGGCTCCCATCCCCATGGAGAAGCGCTCCTGGAGCACTTACAATTACGCCTCGCTTTGGGTCGCCATGAGCGTATGTATCCCCACGTACATGCTCGCCTCCGGCCTCATTGCCGAAGGCATGGACTGGGTTCAAGCTATCGCCACCATTCTTCTTGGCAATCTCATTGTCCTGATTCCTATGCTCCTCAACGCGCACGCCGGAACGAAATATGGCATCCCTTTTCCCGTTTTTGTGCGCGCTTCCTTTGGCGTGCGTGGCGCCAACGTTCCCGCCATTCTGCGCGCTCTTGTAGCCTGCGGCTGGTTCGGCATTCAGACCTGGATCGGCGGCCAGGCCATCTACTCCATGTTGCGCATCGTCTGGCCCGCCGCCACACATTTGCCGGGCAGTTCCGGCTTCTGCTTTTTCTTTTTCTGGGCCATCAACATGTTTGTCATCTGGCGTGGCATTGAAACTATCAAGTTCCTCGAAGGCATCGGCGCCCCCTTCATGCTGCTCATCGGCCTCCTGCTGCTCTTCTGGGTCACGCGCAAGGCGGGCGGCATGGGCCCCGTTCTTCATGCCCCTAGCAAATTCCACTCCACTGCCGAATTCGTTCGCATCTTCATTCCCTCTCTCACCGGCATGGTCGGCTTCTGGGCTACCGTCGCCCTCAACATCCCGGACTTCACCCGCTACGCGAAATCCCAACGCGCGCAGATGGTCGGCCAGGCGCTCGGCCTGCCCACCGCTATGACGCTTTATTCGTTCATCGGTGTTGCGGTCACTTCCGCTTCCGTCGTTCTTTTCGGCGAGGCCATCTGGGATCCCGTCGCCCTGCTTGGCCGTTTTCAGCAACCGCTCATCGCCTTCATTTCACTGGTCGCGCTGCTTCTGGCCACGCTCAACACCAACGTGGCCGCCAACGTGGTCTCTCCTTCCAACGATTTCTCCAATCTCCGTCCCAGCCTGATTTCCTTCCGCACCGGAGGCTTCATCACGGGCATTGTCGGCCTCATGATGATGCCGTGGAAGCTTATGGCCAGTTACAGCTCCTACATCTTCGGCTGGCTCGTCGGCTATTCCGCCCTTCTCGGCCCCATCGCAGGCATCATGATTTGTGATTACTTCATCCTTCGTGGCTGCCGCCTTGAACTTTCCAATCTCTATCGCCGTGGCGGGCTTTACGAGTATTTTCACGGCTTCAACCCCAAGGCCCTTCTCGCTCTTCTCGCGGGCATTTTCGTTGCCCTCATGGGCCTCGTTTTTCCCGCCATCCGCTGGCTCTACGATTACGCCTGGTTCGTCGGCTTCCTCATCTCCGCCGCGTTCTACTTCTTCCTCATGCGCAACGCCAAAACCAATAGCGCCGCTCATGGTGTTAGTTAACCCAAGCGTTATGGGCACACGGTCTGCTTTCTTTGGTCAAAAAGCAGTTACGATAAATCGCTCGATTCGGAACCTGTAGTCCGAAATGGGAAAACAGGGCTTTGCATGTATTTAGTTTTCAACAAGGAGACTGGCAATCCCTTTGCGAGGCATCTATAGGTGGTGGTAGGCTAACCTAAGCAAAGAGGGCGTAGAAAAGGCGAACACATTTGCAGATCAGAAATACATCCCAAGTCCTCCGATGCGGTGATGCCCGCGAACTGGGGTGGATTACCAGCGAATCGGTTCATTTGGTTGTTACGTCTCCCCCTTATTGGACGCTAAAGGAATATCCGGCGCACAAGAGCCAGCTAGGCCTGATTGGCGATTACGAGAAATTCCACGATGAGCTGGACAAGGTGTGGAAACACTGTTACCGGGTACTTGTCCCCGGCGGTCGCCTTGTTTGTGTAGTGGGAGACGTTTGCCTGTCGCGGCGGCGGCACGGACGGCACATGGTTATGCCCTTGCACGCAGACATAGTAGTCCGTTGCCGAAAAATCGGTTTCGACAATCTAACCCCGATTCTTTGGTACAAGATTTCGAACGCAGCGTATGAGATTGAAAACGGTTCGAGCTTCCTGGGCAAGCCTTATGAGCCGAATGCAATCATCAAAAACGACATCGAATTTATTCTCATGCTTCGAAAACCCGGTGGGTATCGTCAGCCTACAGATGAACAACGTGACTCATCACGGCTGACAAAAGAGGAGCACCACGATTGGTTCCAGCAGATCTGGACAACACCGGGGGAATCTACAAGGCAGCATCCGGCCCCGTATCCCTTTGAAATCGCCTATCGCCTTGTTCGAATGTTTTCCTTTACTGGCGACACTGTTCTAGACCCGTTCATGGGCACGGGCACAACTCTGTTGGCAGCTTCCCGCTGCGGAAGGAATGGTATCGGCGTCGAAATAGAAGAATCTTATGTGCGTAAAGCAAAGGCACGCCTCCAATCGGAGATCGAAGAGTTGTTTCCGGGTATGCGGCCCTACGTTGTGAAGCGCCGCGCCGCCACGGGCTGAAGCTACAACCTCTGTTGGAAAGCGCTGCTAATTCGGGTCAAAACAGCTGCGTAGTTCAGGCGGGTTTCCTTGAAGTCCACCCATTCAAAGGGAAACGGCGGCTCATTTGTGGCCTTGTAGCGGAGTACAAGGAATTCGTTGTATGAAGGCGCAGCGTGCTCGCGCAGTCGGCGTTCGGCCTCTGCCGCTTCTTGAACGGGATGCAGATAGCCACCCTTCCCTGTTGTCGGCCAAGACCGCTGGCCTTCAAAGCTGACGTAATGGCTGGCCTGGTTTATTCCCACAATCGCAACGCAGAATGGATGACTACCGCTTTTTTGGAATTGGACAACCTGATTGCGCAGGTCGTTTATCACGCGGTCTATCTGCTTAATCATCGCCTTGGCGAGGATCTTTACTTCCAGGCCGATTTCAACCGTTGCAACTTTGGCCCGCGCAACGATGTAACCAGCGTCCCTGATTGCTCTTTCACCGGGAACAATTTCACCAAGGGTTCCGTCACCGCGCCTGGCCCGGATTCCCTGCAACCGATTAGCTACATTTAGAACAAGAATTTCCTGCTTGATTGCCTCGACCAGCTTAGGAGATCTATCAACTGCCACAAGGTCTTCGTATAGAAGCTATTGCACAACCCTCCGTAAGACGATCATGAAGCAGGCGATATGAAAGAACGCNGCGAAACACAACCATCATGTTCTCAAACGCTTGTAGTGGGTTATGCAACGGCTTCTAGATGCATGGCGACATAATCGCCCTGATTCGATGCACGGTGTCTGTAAACGCGGCCCTCGAAGAGCTTCTGAAATTCGCTCAGCAAACGAAAATTTGATTTGGTAGTAGGTTGCGACAAGTCGGAGAAATTCTACCACCAAGACTGCAGATACCATGGCCGTCTTCGTTGCAAATGTGCTCCGACCCCAGTGCAGCGCTGTTTTTATCGGTAACCTCAGTCGCAGACACACCCTGTAACTCAAAAGCTAAAACTAAGTTCACTGTTCTATGGTATGAATTAGGTTTCCCTGGAGGCCTTGTTGAGCTACAGCCCGTCATCTCCTGCTCCGGCCGCCGGACTTCATGAACTGCTTCCGCCCTTGACCACGCATGAGGCTGCCGTCGAATCGGCGCGCTGTCTCATGTGTTTCGATGCGCCCTGCACGCACGCCTGTCCCACGCACATCGACATTCCCAAGTTCATCAAAAAAATCTCCACTGGCAATCTCCTCGGCTCCGCTCGCACCATCCTCGAGTCCAATCTTCTCGGCGCAACCTGTGCGCGCGTCTGCCCGGTGCAGGAATTGTGCGAAGGCGCCTGCGTCCTCGGGTCGGAACGCAAGCCCATCGCCATCGGGCGCCTCCAGCGGCACGCCATGGACTACGTCTACGGCAAAAAGGTCGACATTTTCCGCCCGGCAAAATCCACGGGGAAGAAGGTCGCGGTTGTCGGTGCCGGACCCGCCGGCCTCACTTGTGCCGGAGAGCTCGCCAAGCTCGGCCACTGCGTCACGCTCTACGAAAGGCGCGACCTCGCCGGTGGCCTCTCTACTTACGGCATCATCGTTCTCCGCGAGCCCATCGAAGTTGCTCTCGCCGAAGTCGCCATGGTCCAACGCCTCGGCGTCCGCATCGAAACTGGCAAAGAAGTGGGCGCCGACCCGACCGTCACCGATCTTCAACAAAACTTCAATGCCGTCTTTCTCAGTGTCGGCCTCGGCAACACGCCCCAGCTTGGAATCCCCGGCGAAGAATACATTCTTGACGGCCTTCAATACATCGAGGGGAGCAAGCTCCAGCCCTCGCAACTTCGCGTCGGTCGCAACGTCATTGTCATTGGTGCCGGCAACACTGCCATCGACTGCGCCACCATCGCCCGCCGCCTTGGTGCCGAGCGCGTGACCATGCTCTATCGCCGCACCGAAAACGAAATGACCGCCTATCCCCACGAATACGATTTCGTGAAACGCGAAGGTGTCACTTTCTGGTTTCTGGCCCAGCCTATCAAGGTCCATCACGAAAACGGCGTCGTCCGGGCCCTCGAGTGCGTCCGCATCTCCCTTGGTGAGCCCGATTCTTCCGGCCGCCCTTCTCCCAAGCCTATTCCCGGCTCCACGATGATTTTGCCAGCCGATCAGATCGTCAAAGCCATCGGTCAACAAAAGCCTTCGCTCGCCTCTCTCCTCAATCTCAGAACCGAACGAGGCTTCATTCAAGTCAACAACGCTTTCGAAACTAGTTCCTCGGGAATTTTTGCCGGTGGTGATTGCATTCGCACGCGCGGCTCTGCCTCCACGGTTATGGCCGTTCAGGACGGCAAGCTCGCGGCTCGCTCCATCCACNGAAAGGTTGGTGAATCATGGCTGATCTCAGTATCACCTTCGCGGGAATCCGTTCTCCCAATCCCTTCTGGCTGGCCTCCGCGCCTCCCACCAATTCCGGCGCGCAGGTCCATCGTGCTTTCGAAGCCGGCTGGGGCGGCGCTGTCTGGAAGACCATCGGCGCGCCCGTCCTCAACGTCTCGAACCGTT
>OCOJ01039897.1_pt2 | contig 11103 bp, 10 predicted proteins | sample 1539251 | NCBI WGS metagenome assembly OCOJ01 (sample SAMN01911457, study PRJEB22624) | soil metagenome | biome: Soil | place: Malaysia | collected 2012-04-30 | depth RA_metagenome m
GAGACGAGCATCACGTCTCTGGAGGAGGCGCTGGCTTCCGGCGCGCTGGCGTTCTTTGGCGACAAATATCCGGAGCACAACGTCCGCGTCGTAACCATGCTGGACTCACGCTCGCCGGGCGGCTTCTATTCCAAGGAGCTTTGCGGCGGAACGCACGTGCATCACATCGGCGAAATCGGAGTCATCAAGATTGTGAGCGAAGGGTCAGTCGCGGCTGGCGTGCGGCGAATCGAGGCCGTCACTGGAATCGGGGCGTTGGAGCATTACCAGAAGCAGGCGCAAATCCTCACCCAGGTGGCCAGCCGGCTAAACGTGGGAGAGGAAGGCGTCCTGGAAGCTGTCGAGAAGCTCACCCAAACGGCAAGGCAGTTAGAAAAGGAACTCGAAGCGCAAAAGCGCAAGGGCGCCCTGAGCCAGTTGGACGAACTGGCCGCCCAGGTTCAGACCGTCAAGGGCGTCAAGCTAGTGGCGGCGGAGGTCCATGGGACGGACCGGGAAGGTCTTAGGCAATTAGTGGACTCACTCAGACAAAAACTTGGGTCGGGGGTGGTCGCCCTAGGGATGCCGGAAGACGGCAAAGTGGCCTTGATTGCGGGGGTGACCAAGGACCTCACCGCTAAAGTCCATGCTGGCAAGCTGATACAGACACTCTCCGCAAAACTCGGGGGAAAAGGGGGCGGAAGGCCCGATTTGGCCGAGGGTGGCGGAACAGACACATCGGCCTTAAAAAATGCCCTAAGTACTATCCCCGCCCTCCTGGAACCTTGGCTATAATCCTACCCAGCCTGCCCTAGGCAGGCTAGCCCGCTACCGCGGGCAAGCGCCAGAAGCGTCTCCGGCGGGAGACACCTTCGTCCGCCCTGCTTGCAGCAGGCAAGCTTCGGCGGACAAGCGCGTGGCCTAAGTTTGGCCACTTCTTTTTCTCCCCTCGGGTACTGCTTCACTAGGCGAGTCGTCCTATTTACGCGGGGCGGCCCGAAACAGGAACATGTCCACTATCGTTGCATTGTCTTCTTGAGGGAGCGATGGTGAAACGAACAGTCATCACGGCTTGCATCTTTCTAGGCACGCTGGTCCTCTGCGCGATCGTTTTCACGCCGAGCGCCAGCGCCCAGATCGCCAGCATCGTGGATCAGAGCGGTCACCAGATGTTCATCAACTCCGACCCGCCTGCTCCGGCGAAGCTGTCGACGGCCGCAAAGCCGCACGCAACCATCTACTTGCCCTCCGAATCTTCTTTTACAGGACGCAGCCGGCCGGGCATGAGCATCGACCGGGATGGCGTCGAGAAGCTGGTAAGGGAAGCTGCCGATCGTCATCACGTGGACCCGGCTTTGGTCCGCGCGGTGATCGAAACGGAATCGAATTGGAATCCGCGCGCCTACTCTCGCAAAGGCGCGGGCGGACTGATGCAATTGATTCCGACGACGGCACAGCGATACGGTGCCAACGACGTGTTCAACCCGCAACAAAACATTGACGCCGGGGTTCGATACCTGAAGACGTTGCTGGAGCGGTATAATGGCAACCTCGATCTGGCCCTGGCGGCCTACAATGCGGGCGAGGGAGCCGTGGATCGAGCAAACGGCATTCCGGCGTTTCGGGAAACGCGGAACTACGTGCAGAAGGTGCAGGATGCCTACTTCCGGCCGGGTTCGGGACGTCTTGAGGGCGCGTTCACCAATCCTCGAGCCATCCACCGAGAAGTCGACCCGAACGGCCGCATCATTTTTACGAACGACTGAGGTCCTCCCGAACTGCTCGGGATGAGGAAGTTGGCGGCAGGCCCCGGCGTGGCCGGGCTTTTTCCATTGTTGAGGGTGCAGGGCGCGGATGGCGGGAAAGCGAAGGTTTTTCAAAAGGGGGTTCGCCCGCGTTTCGCCAGTTTTTGGCGCGCTGGCTTTTCTCTTGTCCTGTAGCCTTGCTGCCGCGTCTCCTGCGTTTGCTGGAGAAGGACGAACTACAAAAAACACGGCCGTAAAACGTGAGGCCGCGGGAGCGCAATTTGCGCGAGCAGAAGAACAACGCGCAGCCCTGAATAACNAAACCCCCGGAGAAGCGAACGCTCGTCGAGTACAAGCAAGTGGTGGCCAGCTACCGCCGCGTCTACTTGATCACGCCGCGGGCCGCGGAAGTTCCGGACGCCTTGCTGGCCGTTGCCGAGTTGTTCAGCGAGATGGGCGACCGGTTTGGCCGCAATTACTATCAGTCTGCGGTGGATGCTTACGAGTTCCTCGTGCATGAATATCCCGCGAGCAAGTATAGCCAGGATGCGCTGCTGCGCATCGGCAAACTGCAGAGAGAGCAACTCGGCGACGCGGCACAGGCCAAGAAGACTTACGAAGATTTTCTGAAAAAGTACCCGCACTCGAAACGCAAGCTGGAAGCCCAGGAAGCGCTGGCGGAATTGGCGCTGCTGCAGAACAGTGAAAAGCCCGCGCCCGCGGGGAATGCTCCTTCGACGGCGAAGAAGGAGGAACCGGATGCGGCTGAGGGAGGTGAGGTCGCGCCGGCACGCACCAGTGCGAACGGAGTGCCGCGCGTGAGGCGCATTCGGGCCAGTCTGAATGGCGAGGCCACGCGAGTGACGATCGACCTTGAGGATACGGTTCAATATTCTTCGGCGCATATCGCCAATCCGGAGCGGATATTTTTTGATTTGCATACGGCGCGGCTGAGCCCCGAAGTTGCGCAAGGCAACGTAGAGGTAGAAGGCAAGCTGCTGAGCGCGGTGCGCGTGGCGCAGAACCAGGTCGGGGTGGTTCGCGTGGTGTTGTATGTGAAAGGTGTGAAGGATTATACGGCTTCGCTGCTGAACGATCCGCCGCGGCTGGTGATCGACTTGTATCCGGAGTCGCGCCGCGACACTGCGGTGCAAACAGCGAAGTCGAAGCCGACGAAGAAACAAACGGATGAAGATGAATCGAGCCTGAAGGCCAAGAGCGGCGCGGAGGATTCCGGCAAGACACGGAGGGATGGTGGAAAGGATGGGACGCCTGATCCGAGCGGGCCGACGGAAACAGAAGCGGGACGGAATGCGGCTTCCAATGGAAAAACTTCAGGAGCAAAATCCGCAAAAACGGGCGGCGCAAAGCCGGATTTGATTCAGCCCGTGAAATCGCCGCAGCCGACGCGGGACGGCCAATCCACGCTGACGCGGGCATTGGGATTGAAAGTCGGGCGGATCGTCATCGACCCTGGACACGGCGGCCACGATACCGGAACGATCGGCCCGACGGGGTTGATGGAGAAAGACCTGTGCCTGGACGTGGCGCTGCGGCTCGGAAAAATCATTCAGCAGCGGTTGCCCGGCGCGGAGGTGGTTTACACGCGAGCGGATGACACGTTTATTCCGCTGGAGGAGCGCACGAACATCGCCAATGAGTCGAAGGCCGACCTTTTCATTTCGATTCACGCGAATTCGAGCGAGAATCATTCGGCGCGGGGCGTGGAAACCTATTATTTGAACTTGAAAGGTTCGCCGGAAGCGATGGAAGTTGCGGCGAGAGAAAATGCGTCTTCCGAAGAAGGCGTTCATGATCTCGAGGATTTGGTTAAGAAAATCGCGCGCAACGAGAAAATCGATGAGTCGCGCGAATTCGCGGAAGACGTGCAGGATTCGCTTTCCAAGCGCATCCAGAAATCGGGTAGAACTATCCGAAACCGTGGCGTGCGCAAAGCGCCGTTCGTAGTGCTGATCGGGGCGGACATGCCTTCGATCCTCACGGAGATTTCCTTCCTGAGTAATCCCTCCGACGAGCAACTTCTGAAAAAGCCCGAATATCGGCAACGGCTCGCCGAAGGAATCTATCTAGGAATGGCCAATTATCTGCAAAGCCTCAACAGCGTAACCATGAACCTCCCAGGCAAGAGCAGCAGTTCCAACCGCCCGGCGGGAGGCGCCTCGGTTGAACAATCGCGGAACCAACGGTAATCTGGTGGTGTAAGCGATAGCCGGGCATGCTCAGAAAAACCCTTATCCTTGTCTGGTGTTTCGCGCTTTCTGGCGCTCTGCTGGTCTCTGCGCAGCAGACTATTCCTCCCGTCCAAATCCTTCCTAAAGAATTTCGAAACTGGCATCTAACGAGTTGCTTCCTTAAGCCAATAGACATCGGCTTGTGGAAAGAAGCGGGCTTGCGCAACGTCAACGGGTGCGAATATTTGGCGAATGGAAAGGCTGTGGATATTCGGCTGGCACAATTGCATGACTCCAGCAGCGCGTTCGAGGTGTACACCAGTCTGCTGAAGCCCGGAGAAATGCCAACGAATCTCGGGCAGGTGGCGGCGTTTGACAAAGACGGCGTGCTGATTCAGGAAGGCAGCCTGGTGCTGGAATCGACGGCGAATATATCCAAGGAAGATTTGAGGGCACTGGTGCTAGCAGTAGAAGCGAAGAGCGAGAAGTCGCCGCTGCCGCCGGTTCGCATCTACTTGCCGACGCAGGGGAGGATGGTGGGATCGGAACGCTACGCGCTCGGACCTGATGCATTTCGCGCGGCGCTCGAGAATCTTGGCAGCACTGAGTTTGCAACGCTGGTGGATGCCATTGGATTCAATTTGGGTGCTGAGGCTATGCTCGCGCGTTATCAAGCGGGCAAGCAAAATGGCGTACTCCTGCTGATCGATTACCCGACGCCCCAACTGGCCGAGCAGCACATCCATCACTTACAAGAAGCTCTTCCAGAAGCAGCAAAAGAACGAACTGTGATCGAGAGGAAAGGATCTTTGCTTCTGTTGGTGCTTTCACCCACTTCTGCTGAATTTGCGGAAGCGCTGCGCAACGACGTGAATTATGAAACGCAAGTAACCTGGAATGAGCCGCGGCAAAGCATGACCGATCCGCCCTGGTCGGTCATCCTGGCTAGAATTTTCATCGGAACAGGGATTTTCATGATCGCGGCGGTGATACTGGGGATTGCGTTCGGCGGCCTGCGCGTGCTGACGAAGAAGTTTTTGCCTGGCAAGGTGTTCGACCGCGCAGACCGCCTGGAGATTCTGCAATTGGGGCTTTCCGGCAAACGCATTGATCCCGGCGACTTCTACCGATAGCGAACGCACTGAGAGCGAATAACCTTCCGCGGACCCGATTTAGATTGTTCTTCACCTTTGCAGCGACCTTGGGTAGTGGGCTAGTTTGAAAACGGACGCACACTTGCAGATTTCATGAATTTCTAAGGATCCAGACATCACGTGAAATCTGGCAATTCAGCACTTCGCACTTAGCGCCACCGAACTTTGCGAACTCTAGAGTTTCTCTGCTCTCCAATACCAGGCCACACTTTTGCATAACACGGATTGAGCCGATGTTTGCTGCGAGGCCGCCACTCCGGACCAAAGTCAATTCTGGCAATGAGCGGAATGCCCACTCCAAAACGGCGGTAACAGCCTCGGTCATCAATCCTTTGCCCCATAGCTGCCGAGCTAACACAAAATCTACTCTAGCCACGTCGGCTGGCCCTTGTGTGAGTTCAATGGCTCCAACTGCTGCTCCTTCACCGTCACGCATACGAATTGCCCAGCAATGGTGTCTTCGACCAGGCTCTACCGAATCACTTCGTTTGATCCTGTCGATCCAGGCAGCAGAGTCCGCGGGACTGCGATGTGGCATCCAAGAGGTAAAGCGAGCAACTTCAGGGTCGGACGCATAAGCAAACACGGCTAAGGTATCCGTCAAAGGGTCGAAGGACGAGAGCATCAGGTTGGGAGTTGTGAGTAAGGGAAATAACTGTGGCATAGCAATAGATTATTGCCCGGTGGAGTCGCTTACTACTAGTGCCACGATTTGTTCAAAATGACCCACTACTCGACCTTGGAGTTTCGTTGCGCCTGGCAGAGTGGCGGAGTATACTCGCCGCAGGTGAAGTAGTTTGAAACCTCGCGAGCATTGAGTAGCCCTTCCGCTCGGGGTGGCAGTCAGGAGCCATGACTCCCAACCCTCCTCAAAGTAACGAGCATTTTGTTCTCGATGTGCCGCAATTGAACGAATTGCTTCAATGCTTGGCGCGGCGCGGCTATCAGCTCCTTGGGCCAACGGTGCGTGAGGGAGCGATTGTCTATGACCGCGTGGCCTCGACAAAAGACTTGCCCGGCGGTTGGACCGACGAACAAGACGGAGGAAAATACCGGCTCAAGCGCCGGAACGACGAGGCGCTGTTCGGATATGTCGTCGGCCCGCATTCCTGGAAGAAGTTTCTATTCCCGCCCGCTGCGCGGCTGTGGCGTGCGGAGCGCTTCGAAAACGGCTTTCAGATTGTCCCGGAAGAGCATGCTCCCCAGAAATATGCGTTCATCGGCGTGCGCGCGTGCGAACTGCACGCTATGGCCGTCCAAGACAAAGTTTTCTTAGGTGGCCAATACGCCGACCCGCTGTACAAATCGCGGCGGGAAAGCGTGTTCCTTGTGGCGGTCAACTGCGCTCAGGCGGGCGGAACATGTTTCTGCGTGTCGATGAACACCGGGCCCAAAGCTTCGTCAGGTTATGATCTGGCGCTCACGGAAGTACTCGAAGGATCGAGACACTATTTTGTGGTGCACGTTGGAACAGACTTGGGCGGTAAGGTACTGGACGAAATCTCTCCAGCGCTGGCCGTGGAGAAAGACGTCCTGAAGGCGGACGAAATCGTGGCGGAAACAGCTCGACACATGGGCCGAACCATGGATACGAGCGGAATCAAGGAACTGCTTTACCGAAACTTAGAGCATCCGCGATGGGAAAATGTGGCGGAGCGCTGCCTCACTTGCGCAAACTGCACGATGGTGTGTCCTACTTGCTTTTGTTCGACCGTGGAGGACACCAGCGACCTTGCCGGGGATCACGCCGAGCGTTGGCGCAGGTGGGACTCCTGCTTTACGGCGGAATTCTCGTACATTCACGGGGGCAACGTGCGGGCATCGGCAAAATCCCGCTACCGGCAGTGGATGACGCATAAGCTCGCCTCCTGGTTCGATCAGTTCGGGAGTTCGGGCTGTGTCGGGTGCGGGCGTTGCATTACCTGGTGCCCGGTGGCCATTGACATCACGGAAGAAGTCCGCGCCATCCGCGAGAGCGAGCCGCGGGGCAACACGAAATAGAGAGGCACGAGCATGATCCAGACGCTGGAATCAGTAATCCGGGAACATCCCTTCTTCAAGGACATGAAGGAGAGTCATCTGCAGTTCATCACGGGTTGCGCCAAGAATGCGCGGTTCGAGGAACGGCAGTTTATTTTTCGGGAGGGTGATCCGGCGGACAGTTTCTATTTCATCCGGGAAGGTCTGGTTTCCGTCGAGTTGATTGTTCCGCAGAAGGGAGCGACAACGGTTCTTACAGTCGGCGAAGGTGAAGTGCTGGGCTGGTCGTGGTTGGCTCCGCCCTACCGCTGGCATTTTGACGCGCGGGCACTGTGCCCAACGCGGGCCTTGGTTTTTGATGCTAAGTGCTTGCGCACGAAGTGTGAGGAAGACCATGACCTCGGGTACGAGATTCTCAAACGCTTTACAAGCATTGTTGCCGAACGGCTGGACGCCACCCGTCTCCAGTTAATGGACATTTATAAAGACCATGCTTGAGCAAGCCACCCTTGCGGGAACATGCGCAGATCCGATGGTTCCGGTGCCTTACCGCATCGAGCGGCTGAAGCACGAGACTTCCGACACTTTTACGATCGACCTGGTTCCTGTGAATGGAAACAACGGCTTTTCGTTTCTGCCGGGCCAGTTCAACATGCTTTATGTCTTCGGAGTGGGAGAAGTGCCGATTTCCATCAGCGGTGATCCCGGCATTCCTTCAGTGCTCGAGCACACCACGAGAAGCGTCGGCGCAGTCACCAAATCCATGGGCTTGCTTAAACCCGGCGCGACCATCGGCGTGCGCGGCCCTTACGGAACAGGCTGGCCCGTCACCGCCGTGGAAGGCCGCGACGTCGTGCTAGTGGCCGGAGGCATCGGCTTAGCGCCGCTGCGCCCGGTGCTTCACTACTTGATGGCGCAACGCGACAAGTGCCGCAGGATTGTGCTCCTCTACGGCGCCCGCGCACCCGAAGACATTCTGTTTCGCCGGGAACTGGAACGCTGGCGGGGGAAATTCGACCTGGAGGTGCAAGTCACGGTGGATCGCGCAGCGGGCGGCTGGCGCGGCAACGTTGGCGTGGTTACGCCGCTCGTGGCGCGGGCGCCATTCGACCCGTCGAATACCGTGGCCATGCTATGCGGCCCCGAAATTATGATGCGCTTCACCGTGATGGAGCTGGAGAAGCGCGGCGTGCCTGCCGAGCGCACTTACGTTTCGATGGAACGCAACATGAAATGCGCGATTGGTTTCTGCGGGCATTGCCAGTACGGGCCGTCGTTCATTTGTAAAGACGGGCCGGTGTTTCGCTTCGACCGCATCGCGCCGATTTTTGGGAAAGCAGAGATTTGAGATGCGTGCCGCGAAAAAACCGAAACTGGCAGTCTGGAAGTTTGCTTCCTGCGACGGCTGCCAATTGAGCCTGCTCGATTGCGAAGACGAACTGCTCGCGGTCGTCGGAGCAGTGGAGATTGCCAACTTTCCCGAGGCGTCGAGAGCGATCGTCAAGGGTCCTTATGACATTTCGCTGGTGGAAGGATCCATTACAACGCCGGAAGACGAAGAACGCATCCACTTCATCCGCCGCAGTTCGAAACTGTTGATCACCATCGGCGCATGCGCTACGGCGGGAGGCATTCAGGCGCTGCGTAATTTCAAAAATGTGAAGGAGTTCACGTCAATTGTGTACGCGCGGCCCGAGTACATCGAGACGCTCAACAAATCGACGCCCATCACCGACCACGTGTCTGTGGATTTCGAGCTGCGCGGCTGCCCCATCAGCAAGCATCAGCTGGTCGAGGTTTTGAGCGCGTTCCTCAATGGGCGAAAACCGAATACGCCGCCGCATAGCGTTTGCATCGAGTGCAAGCGCCGCGGCACCGTCTGCGTGATGGTGGCGCAGGGGACACCTTGCCTGGGACCAGTCACGCAAGCGGGCTGCGGAGCGATTTGCCCGGCGTACGCGCGGGGATGTTATGGCTGCTTCGGACCCAAAGAGACGCCGAACACCGTATCGCTCAGCGCGTGGTGGACGCACCTGGGAGTCGCGGAGCCAGAACTCGTGCGTGTCTATCGGGCGTTCAATGCCTATGCCGAGCCTTTCCGGAAGGAGAGCGAAGCCCATGAGCGCTAGAACCATCAAAGTGGATGTTTTAGCGCGGGTAGAAGGCGAAGGTTCGTTGTTCGTGAAAATTAAGGACCGCCAGGTCGCCGACGTCAAACTGAAAATTTTCGAGCCACCGCGCTTCTTTGAAGCATTCCTCCGAGGCAGAAAGTTCACTGAGACTCCCGACATAACAGCGCGCATCTGCGGAATATGTCCCATTGCCTATCAAATGAGCGCGTGCCACGCGATGGAGGACGCTAGCGGGGTTCGCGTGGAGGGCCCGGTTCGGGAGCTGAGGCGGCTCATTTACTGTGGGGAATGGATCGAAAGCCACGGGTTGCACATTTACTTGCTCCATGCGCCGGATTTTCTCGGCTATGAAGACGGAATCCAGATGGCGAAGGATAACCCCGATCTGCTCAAGCGCGGACTGCGGCTGAAGAAAACTGGGAATGAAATCATGACCGTCGTGGGCGGGCGGGAGATTCACCCTATCAACGTCCGAGTCGGAGGATTCTACAGGGCGCCCACGAAACAGGAGCTTTGGGGACTTGCCGAGAATTTGAAATGGGCGCGCGATGCGGCGCTCGAAACGGTGAAGTGGGTAGCGGGGTTTTCGTTCCCCGAGTTTTCACGCGATTACGAATTCGTGGCGCTGCGCCATCCGGACGAATATCCCCTCAACGAAGGGCGGCTGGTCTCGGACAAGGGTCTGGATATCGCCGTGCGCGAATACGACCAGCATTTCGTTGAGGAACAGGTCAAGCACTCACACGCTTTGCATTCGCAACTACGGGAGCGTGGGGCATACTTTGTTGGCCCGCTGGCCCGGTACAACCTGAATTTCGACAAGCTCTCTCCTTTGGCGCAGGAGGCGGCGCGCTCGGCCGGGCTTGGACCCACTTGCCGCAATCCTTTCCAGAGCATCATCGTGCGCGCGGTGGAAACAGTGTACGCATGCGATGAAGCCCTGCGAATCATCCAGTGTTACGAAATGCCGGACCAGCCCTTCGTCGAAGTGACTCCCCATGCATCCAGCGGGTACGGGTGTACCGAGGCTCCGCGCGGGATTCTCTATCACCGTTACCGGCTTGATGCCAGGGGGATAATTCTGGACGCGAAAATCGTTCCGCCGACTTCCCAGAATCAAAAAACGATCGAGGACGACCTATGGCAATTCGTCGCGGCGGGCGTGGATCTGCCTGACGACAAGCTGCAATGGCAGTGCGAGCAGGCCATTCGAAACTACGATCCATGCATCTCTTGCGCAACGCATTTCTTGAAGCTGAAGGTGGAGCGGGAATGACCGTGCCACGATCCCACACACTGATCATTGGCGTGGGGAACCCGTTTCGGAGCGATGATGCAGCAGGGCTGGAAGTAGCTCGCCGACTGCGAGAAAAAAATATCTGCGGGACGACCATTCTTGAACATGGCGGGGAAGGTGCGGATTTGCTCGAAGTGTGGAAAGGGGCACAAGAGGTAATCGTTATCGATGCCGTGCAATCGGGCGCAGCTCCGGGCACGGTGCATCGAATTGATGCGGTCGCAGAAAAGTTGCCTGGCTGGGTCCCGCGCGGTTCGACCCATGCTTTAGGTGTGGCAGAAGCCGTCGAATTGGCGCGGGCCTTGGGTGAATTGCCTCCGCGGATGATTCTTTATGGTATTGAAGGCCGCAATTTCGCGGCGGGAACGGAATTGTCTCCCGAGGTTGCGCGGGCAAGCGAAGAACTCGCGAGACTTCTCGAAGAAAAACTCAAACTGCATGGTTTAGCAGCGAACCGCTCTGGGTACTCCTCTTGAGAGACTGATGTGCGCACCTGCATTGCGTAGAATGGGACAGGGGTGTGCAAACGCCTCGAGCCTTGCCGTTGGGGAAATAACCCGCCAGATTTCCGCGCGTCTAGATGAATGACCAGGATCTCTCGCCCTTTATGGGAGCGGCGAGGTA